>LULL01000009.1_pt1 | contig 111619 bp, 95 predicted proteins | sample 728161 | NCBI WGS metagenome assembly LULL01 (sample SAMN03860290, study PRJNA289734) | marine metagenome | biome: seawater column; feature: ocean; material: water; isolation source: Red Sea water column Station 149 - depth 500m | place: Saudi Arabia: Red Sea | collected 2011-10-15 | depth 500 m
TACCGCTCAATGCTGAACGGTGAAACTCGGTTTCCTGAAACAGGCGACGTGTTTCAAATATACCTTGGTGGCGATGAAGCTTTCATGAACACAATACGTGACGGCCGCCTGGATGAGATTAAAATTTTCCCCAACAGGATTCCGTTAATTCTTCAGAAACACCTTGCTTCAGTGGGTAATTCACTGCCCGCATTTTTGCAAAATTTTGTAAAGCATGCTGACAACGTTGATCTTGCTGATGAGGACAATGAAAAAATTGAGTCTTTTACTCAACTGAAACAGGAACTGCACCGTCTTTGTTCGCAGCTGACACTTCATTTACGAATTAAGAATTATATCTACGAGAGTCAGATTGAAATCCATGGAATTTTGGGGCCGATGATCAAATGGGACGGTGTGGTTTTCAAAGTGCGCTCTTTCCCGCTGCCTGAATCTGATGCCTTTGCTGAAAGATCAGGAAACAATGAATTAGTTTCAGACCGCTCATCACATGCTGTTAAATTATATCCGCAAACGGGAGGGAAAACTCCGGACACCCTTGAAGAGTTGATGAAAGAAGCAAAACAGCGTGAGGAATCAGAAGGGGAACCATCTAAAGATGAAGAATCAGCAGAAAACAAATCATCAGAAAAAATACGCAAAGATCAGCAGTCATCAAGTCAACTGACTTCGGTAAATCCTCAATCATCACTGCTCACATTGCTTGAGAGAGAGCATTGGGGTGTATTGGGTGAATTGAGGGATCAGGCAGAACTGTTTGTTGAATCTCACCAGCTGAGTCTTTATCACGAAAGTACTCCGTGGCGACGTTTTTTACAAAGGAATCGCGGAGCTGTCGCCGTCGCCGTTGGTTTGATGATTATCATCTTTACAGGTATTTTCTGGCAAACAAAAACAAAACTGGACCTGCTTCGACAGGAAATTGCAAAGAGCGACCGTTTGATTCAAACCGAGCTGCGGCGTGCTGTACCAAAAACTTCTGCTTCTGGGCTAAACTCAATGCTATTGGAACTGAAAGAAAAAATTGAGCAGCGAAAAAAATATATTGGCATCAGCAAGGATTTTGAGAGACGGGAGTATAATAATTTAAACTTCCTGAAAAGCATATCTTCTTTACTTAGTGAAGATGCTCCATTTCAGGTGGATAGTATGGAATATGCCCCGGAGCGATTTTCACTCAGCGGAACAATCGACAGTTACGATCGACTCCAATTACTGAAGAAAAATTTACAATCAATTGAAGAATTTAAAAACAAGGAAATTGTAGAAAGCAATCGTAAAAGTCCGGATGGGATCGTTTACAGGATTTCAATTGACCTGAAATAAGCAGCAACTTTTTTCATTCAGATTATTCCTGACTCCTTATAAAATGATGAATTGTTATCTTTGCTTTTCTGAAGAAGCAGGGATAGTTTAGCCATCATTTTGCAATATCTTCACCTTCCAAAATCACTTCTCCAGAAAATTAACCTCAAATTAGGCTTGTGAAAATGATCGTTTTTTGAGATGCTGAATAGGCAAAAATTAATGCCAAGACAAATCTTTAATAGCCTGCCATGTCACTATCGATACAACCGTTAATTGATCTAGCCGATACAGACCGTGATTTACAAACATTCATCTTTTCCAGGTCACAATTAGAAAAGCAAATTGATACCGCAAGTTCTGTAGTAAACCTTCACAAAAAAACATTTGACGAAAAATACAATGAGCGCAACGCTTTAGCAAATGAATGTGAGGAGTTGAAAAAAAATATAATAATAAAGGAAGAACTTATTTCACGGCTGAATGAACAGGTGCCTAAAATTCGAAACGAAAAAGAATTTGCTGCCAGTAAAAGCCAGCTAGAGGAAGCCCGCAAGGATTTGGGCGTGATGGAAGAAAAACTTCTAGAACTGGATATAAATTCGGAAGACCTGGAAAAAGAGATTGAAAAAATAAACGTCAAACTTGATGAATCTAATACTGAATTTCAGCAGGAGACTTCCGGATTGCTGAAAAAACAGGAAAAAGCAGAAAAACAAATTGCCAAGCTGGAGCCTCGCAGAACACGCTTGCTGAAAAAAATCCCAAAAAATATACAGCGTTTTTATGAACGTTGTCAGCAAAGTGGGATTTCAACTCCTATCTGCGCAATCATAGATAAAAGCTGCAGTGGCTGTTACATGGTTTTATTGCCACAGTTGATCAATGAATTGATGTCAAACCCCAATTCCCATAAAAATTGCCCTAATTGCTCACGCATTTTATATTTTCCGGCAGAAGAGGAAGTTGTTGAATCTTAAGCCTGATTTATAACAGTGCGCATGTTTGTGTTTTATGTTGATCATTTGCTGGCTCAACAATATGCAAACATTACCAGGAGTGTATTGCTGCTAATTATTACATTAGCATTTTTGTCCGGCTGCAATTCTTCCAGATCATCCCGCTTTTTATATCCCTCTGAAAAAGAACTGGAAGTGCGCTACCTTTGCCGCTTACCTTATCTTGACGAAACCGCTCCTCATCAGCCCTGGGCTGAATCAACCCCGGTCTTGCTGATAGTTGGTCAGGACAAAGTCATTGTCTATTTTAGTAACTACCGCTCCTTTGCGCTCAATAAAAATACAAATGTCAGTCTTCCTCCCGGTAAATACCGCTGCACTCTTTGAAATAAATTGTCGGACTTCTGTTAATTTTAAGAGGATGCTTCCCTTTTAAGCACGGAGGCAAATACATCGCGATCGATATTTCCTCCGGATGCAATGACGGCCACTTTTAGGCCTTTTATTTTAGTCGATTCCTGAACCGCCGCCGCGTATGCTGCAGCCCCTGAACCTTCACAAACATTGTGAGTACATTCATACAATGTTTGTATGGCATCTGCAATTTCGTTATCAGTGACCTCAACAATCCGCTCAACACCGTTCCATATCTGTTCAAGCGCGGCCTGTTCGGGAACCCGGCAAGCCAGGCCGTCAGCAATTTTAGTACTTACCGGTAATTCAACAGCACGTCTGCTGCTGAAAGATTCCAAGTACGCTCGGGCATGTGCAGAAACAACTCCAACTATTTGAGTCTTTAATTTTAAAGCGTTCCTTACGGCAAGCATTCCGCAAATACCTGAACCCAAACCAATTGGTACATAAGCAACATCAAGATCTTTTACTGCAGTAAGCAATTCCAGACTATATGTTGCGACTCCTGTTACTAACAGTGGATCAAAAGAAGGTATCATTTTCAGCGATTTTTCACTGGCCAGATTTATTGCGAATTCACGTGCAGTCTGAAAATCATCACCATGCTCAATCAGTTTTGCACCCTGTGCCCGCATGGCTTCATTTTTTTCAAGGCTGTTGCCATGTGGGACCACGATGGTTGTGGGAATCCCGTATCTACTCGCGGCAACAGTAATAGATTGTCCATGATTCCCTTTGGTTGCGCTGATAACACCCTTTGGATTTTCAGAAGACTGCGCTAGATGAGAGAAATAAACCAGACCGCCACGAATTTTGAAAGCGCCAATCGGAGTATGGTTTTCATGCTTGACCCAGACTTCTGTGCCTAAACGTTTACAAAGCAGCGGCCAGCAATATTGAGGAGTTGGCTGCATTTCTTCGTAAACAACACGCGAAGCAGCTTCTATTTTTTCAAGTGATATTCCCTGCATACTTTTGATTCTTCTTACTGTGCTGAAGCGCCGATCAATTCAGTCATTACTTTGTTTATCAAGCGGAGTCCGGACTTGTCCTTTAGAGTAAGAATAGATTCCGGATGAAATTGTACAGCAGCAACCGGCAGGGTTTTGTGTTGGATAGCCATTATGACCCCATCATCAGTTTTAGCTGTGATTTCCAGACAATCCGGAAGTGATTCAGTTTCAACATAAAGACTGTGATAGCGGCCCGCGCTGAAAGGATTCGGCAGTCCGGAAAAGAAAGATTCTTCATTGTGTATTATTTCGGATGGCTTACCATGAACCGGATGCACAAGTGTAAGCAACTTACCGCCAAAATGTTCCGCTATTCCCTGATGTCCCAGGCAAACTCCGAAAATTGGGATTTGTCGTTTAAGTGCTTCGCCTACAAGCTGTGGTACATTTTGTTCACTTGGATATCCCGGGCCCGGAGAAATAAAGAGCAAATCCGGAGCAATTTCATCCAGCATTTTGTAGGGAAATCCTGAGCGCAGTGTGACTACTTTTGCTCCTGTTTGACGCACATAACTGGCGAGAGTGTGCACAAAGCTGTCGTGATTATCCACAAACAATACGGTTTTTTCATCACCGGATTTAGGTAAATCATATTCTTCATCAGCAGGCGGTTTACTGCCGAGTGTCGCGGCCAAAAACGCGGAGGCTTTTATTTGTGTTTCCTTTTCCTCTGTTGGTGGATATGAGTCATAAAGCAGTGTTGCTCCCGCGCGAACTGTGGCAAATCCGTTTTTAAGATGAACTGTACGTAATGTCATTCCGGTACTGACAAAACCGTTAAACCACAAAAAACCTATACATCCGCTGTACCAGCCACGCGGCGAATTCTCCATGTTTTCAATTGTCTGCATGGCCGCAGGTTTTGGAGAGCCTGTAACGGTACAGGCCCACATGTGAGTCAGTATCGCATCAACTGCGTCTCTGTCGTCATTTAAAATGCCCTCCAGGTGATCTACTGTATGAATAAGTCTTGAATAGCGCTCCAGCAAACGACGACCAATTAATTGCACACTGCCAGGCATGCAAATTCTGGCCATATCATTACGATCCACATCTGTACACATTGTGAGTTCTGATTCTTCTTTTTCTGAAGAAATAAGAGTTTTGATGCGATCAGCTGTTTCCATCGGGTCTTTGCCTACTGGAACAGTTCCGGAAATTGGGCTGGTTTCAAAACGATCTTCCTTGACTCTCACATACATCTCCGGAGAAGCCCCAACCAGCTGCTCATTACCCATGTTGATCAGGAAACTGTATGGACTGGGATTTTGTTCACAAATTCGTTGAAATAATTTTGAGGGCTGTTCATCAAAACCTGTGGAAAATGATTGAGACAGTACCACTTCGAAAAAATCGCCGCGTCGGCATCCTTCCTGGATTTTTGCAACTTTCTTTTCAAATTCACCGCTTTTGTGATCGCAGTGAATTTTTCCATCAGCCTTACCTGCGGCAACAGGGAATTCTGTACCGGTGTTCCACCAGCTTTCCGTCATGCCTTCCGGAGTTTGAATATGATATTCTAATTTGTATGCTTCTTCCTTTTGTCGATCAACAACTACCATTTCCACAGGCAGAAACAGATGACAGTCTGTTTGATCAGCATCACGTTTGTGTTTAGCCTGAATAGTTTCAAATTGAAATACCAGGTCGTACCCGAATGCTCCGTACAAACCCAGATAGGGATCATCACTGCGGAAAAGTTCAAATATTGATCGAATCACAGAAAACACACTCGGCTGGCGGCTTCTTTCTTCTTCCAGAAAGAATTCAGGCATTTGTTTAACTGTTCCGGAAACCTTTTCCACAGAAAGATTTGAATCAGATTCTGAAGAAAATGATTCAAGATGGGGATGATTATTTAAAACAGGCTCAATCAGTTTAAGGAGTCGTGTTCCATTTGGATTGAGAGCATTGATTTCAAACTCACGCTTTGTTGCTATCAGTTCCAACGCCGGATGAACAAATCCCAAATCCCAGCGGGAATAGCGGTCAGGAACTTCATAATTACTGACAAAAAGCGCACCTTTATGGGTGTCGATGTATTGAAATATTTTGTTGAGTGCATGGTCTGCATCCAACGGAGTAATGGCCTTTTCGACCTTAACACCACCCTGCGTTGTGAAAGTTGAATTGTTCATGCTTTAAAGTAAGTTTTTTATGCAGGAAAAATCAGTTTTCCGAATGTTGCTAATAAATTTTTCTACTAACCGCATATCTTTAATTCCCGGATCGCTTTCTACTCCGCTGCAAACATCCACCCCCCATGGTTTCACATTTTCTGCCGCCTCCGCAACATTTTCCGCGGTTAGACCTCCCGCGAGAATCAGACGGCCAAGCCCTGCAGCCTGACCTGCAATTTCCAGGTCAATTTTTCGACCGGAACCTCCATAGTGATGTTTACTGAATGCGTCGAGTAAAAACGTGTCTTGTCCATACTGTAGAATCTGCTCCACATTAAAATCCGCGGACACACGAAATGCTTTAAACCATGGGACTTCCAATTCATTACATTGATTTACAGACTCATCCCCATGTAATTGCGCCAAATCCATTCCTGTTTCACGCATCAAATTGTTGACTGCTTCTGGCGATTTGTTTACAAACACACCAACTGTTGTAACAGAGTCCGGAAGTGCATTAACAATTTCCCTGACTTTTTCCGGATTAATGAAACGTGATGAACCTGACCAGCAATTGAGTCCGATCAAATCTGCTCCCAGTTCTGCACAGGACAAAGCTTGCTCTGGATTTGTCAGACCACAAATTTTAATTTTAATTTTGGTTGTACCGCTTGTTTTCATCAGCTTCTGGATTGGATTTTTTGCATTGAAACGCTATAATGCACAGTTATTCTAAGATACGAAGACTCACAAAATAAGCAACAAAAAAACCAGAAAACAGGATGACTGTTCAAAATTCAGTTTATTATTGGACTTGGGAAGAAGCTTTTCCTTCTACTCATGAAAACATAATACAACTGTTTACTGTAATTATTCAGAATTACCAGTGAAATGATTCTATCAAAATTACAATATAGAAGCATATCAGCATTGCTGCTGAGTTCATTTTTCTTTTTATTGTCAGGTTCAGCTGCGGCACAGTGCTGGACCAGGGGTCTTAGTGAAGAAGAGCAGTTGACTATAACACGAGAGACATTTGAAACAGAATTGTTTGCAGAATCAATTGAGGCGGCAAAGTGTTATCTCGAAGATTTTCCAGTTGGTTCAGCTAGGGAAGAAATGTTGTTTCTGCAGGCAGAATCAATGCGCAGGAGCGGCAAATTAATTAATGCAGTTAAGGTTTATGATGAATTTTTAGATAGTTATCCAAAAAGCAAGAAATATCTTGAAACAGTCATGTTTCAGAAAGGAATTTCACAGGCACGAAGTAAGGAATTTGCTGCATCAGTAAATTCATTAAAAATGTTTCTGCTTAAATTCCTCAAATCCAACCACAGAGATAAAGCTCAGTATTGGCTGGGTTACTCAACTTCATTTCAAGCGGAAATGTTGCGTAAAGAAAGCAGGAAGAAGTCTTTGCCTGAATATCGTGCTTCCACACAGCATTTCCTTAAATCAAATCCGAAGTCATTAAATAAGAAGCAGCGAATGGAGCGTTTGTATTTAATGGGTCGGGCATGGTGGTTCCTTGATGAGTTAACCAAAGCTGGAGATGCATGGGATGAATACCTTCAATACTCTGAATCAATCGAACAGAGCAGGGTACTTCATCTAAAACGCCAGTTAGCAGCCGGTTTTCAGAATGCTAAAAACTATGTTGAAGCTGAAAGGTGGTATGCCAGGGTCGTAAATGAACATCCAGACTCCGAATGGTCTAATGAGTCTGCTTTTTGGAGGGCGGAAATGGCTTATGCCGGCGCAATTGAACATACAAAAACTGAGGAATTGGATCTTAAATCCAAGAGTTTGCTGGTAGAACATTACAAGTCTTATATTAATAAGGAAGATAATGAGCATTTGGCACTTGCTTATTATCGAATTGGTGTTTTACAGCGAACACGTAAGCCTCATGAAACAATTTCTGCTTTTCAAAAATATTTGGGAACAAAGGACAAGACTTATGCGAATGAAGTGCTTTATCAGTTAGGTTATTTATACATAGAAACAAAGCAGACCAAAAATGCTATTGACAGCTTTGAAAAATATATCAGCAGTGGTGACAAAACTCATGCAGATGAAATACATTTTCGCTTAGGTTATCTTTACATAGAAACCCGGCAGCCTGAAAAGGCAATATCAATCTTTGAAAAATATCTTGCAGAGAATTATGTAAAACATGTCAAGGAGACACGATACAGGTTAGGTTATCTTTATATAGAAACCCTGAAGCCAAAAAAGGCCATAGCGATATTTAAAAAGTATCTTTCCGGAGGGGACGTTGAGCATGTAAGTGAGATCCAACTTAGGCTAGCTTCACTTTATATTGAAATAAAACAGCCAAAAAAAGCAATTGAAGTCTATAAACAATATCTTTCCCGAGGTGAAGTCGAGCATGTGGGTGAGATCCAACTCAGATTGGCTTTGCTTTATCTTGAGACCAAACAACCTAAAAAGGCAATTGAGGTGTATAAACAATATCTTTCTGGAGGAGAGGCAGAGCATGTGGGTGAGATCCAACTCAGGTTAGCTTCGCTTTATCTTGAGACCAAACAACCTAAACAGGCAATTGAAGTATATGAACAATATCTTTCCAGAGGTGAGGTTAAGCATGTTAGAGAAATCCAACTCAGGTTAGCTTCGCTTTATCTTCAGACCAAACAACCTAAACAGGCAATTGAAGTCTATAAACAATATCTTTCCGGAGAAGAGGTAGAGCATATAGGTGAGATTCAACTCAGGTTAGCTTCGCTTTATCTTGAGACCAAACAGCCTAAACAGGCAATTGAAGTCTATAAACAATATCTTTCCGGAGAAGAGGTAGAGCATGCAGGTGAGATCCAACTCAGGTTAGCCTCTCTTTATCTTGAAACTCAGCAGCCCAAAAAAGCCATTGAAGTCTATGTACAATATCTTGCTGGGGGTGAGAATAAGCAAGTGGCTGAGATTCAACTCAGGCTGGCATCGCTTTATCTTGAGACTAAACAACCTGAAAAGGCTATTGAAGTCTTTAGACAATATCTTTCTGTAGGTGAGAATGAGCTAGTGGCTGAGATTCAACTCAGACTGGCATCGCTTTATCTTGAAAATCAGCAGCCTATAAATGCCATTGAAGTCTATGAACAATATCTATCTGGGGGTGAGTCTGAACATGTGGCTGAGATTCAACTCAAGCTGGCCTCGCTTTATCTTGAAACACAGCAGCCCAACAAGGCTATAGAAATATATGGTAAATATCTTTCAGGAGACGTGGTTGAACATAAAGCTGAAACCCAACTTAGGCTAGCTTACCTCTATGTTGAAACAAAACAGCCTCAAAAAGCTATTGAAGTTTTTGAAAAATACCTTGCTGATGGAGAAACAGAACATAAAGACGAGATCCAACTCAGGCTAGCCTCGCTTTATCTTGAAACTAAACAGCCTGACAAGGCTATTGAAGTTTTTGAAAAATACCTTGCTGAGGGTGACAGAATGCATAAAGTCGAGACCCAAATCAGATTAGCTTACCTATATCTTGAGAACAAGCAACCCCAAAAAGCTATAGAAAACAAACAACCCAAAAAGGCTATCAAGAACTTTGAGCAGTATCTAGCCTCAGGTGGAGGAGAACATACTGCTGAAACACAGCTCAGATTAGGTTTTTTATATCTTGAAAGCAAACAGAAAAAAAAGGCGATAAAGATCTTTGAAAAATATTTAGCCGATGGGGCTGGTGAACATCTCGCAGATACCCAGCTTAGGTTAGGTTACCTTTATCTTGAAACTAAGCAGCCTTTTCTTGCATTAGCAGCATTTGAAAATGCTCGTCAAGCCCCCGAATTTCAAGGGAATATTGACCTTTTACATACATTAATGGCTCTTTACCGGGATACTGCCTCAGAAGAAAAGTACATGCAGTTTCTTAATGAAGTTAAAAATAATCCAAAATTAGCAGCTGGTGATCGTCACGAATTTCAAACTCAGTTATTTCTTGAATACTATGAACAGGGGAAATGTGACAAGTTAATCTCAGAGTTGAACCAAAACCCCGGTTATCTGAAAAAATCAAAAAATTCAAATGTTGAAGAGTGGCAGCATCTACTTTTTTTGCGGGGCAGTTGTCTCTTTGATAAACAAAAGTGGGAAGAAGCTAGGGCAGATTTCCGCATAATTCGAGAAGTTGACAAATATCGTGAACAATCTATTCGCATGCTGCTTGAATCACATAAACAGCTTGAAGACTGGAAGTCAATAACTTGGGAGTTACAAGGGGTTTATGAAAGAAAATCTCCCGCAATGACAATCCCATATTATAAGCTGTGGATTTTTGCTTCACAACGGAGGCAGGATTTTCAGCGACTTGAAAGGATAAAAATAATATACGAGCGCTGGAAGAATTCCTTTCCGGAAGACAAACAAAATTTAGCTCAGCTCCAAAAATACATCTCAGAAAGCCAACTTCAGGAACTGACAAGACAGGAAAATTGGGCGGGGTTATCGTCCTTCATTCGCACAGAAGTGAAGGCAGGCCGTGCCACTCTTGATGATCAGCGTTTTTCTCAGTTGCTGTTTGCGGAAAAAAAACTGGATAACTGGTCTGGAGTCTTGAGAGCATATGCTCTTTTGCGTAAACATAACAGGGAACAGTCCGAAACATTGGATGCATTGATAGACCAGGCCACTGCCGCTGAGAAGCTGGGAAAAAAAGAAATATCCATTGAGTTTTATCAACGTGCCTTGAAAGTCAAACCACTAAACGAAAAGGAAAAAAATAAGCAGGAAGAGATCAAAACCTTTCTTGCAAAAAGATCATTCCAAAAATGGATTGAAAAAGAAGAATGGTCTAAAGTAACGCAGGCAATTTACAAGGAGGTTAAAGCTAATAAAAGAAAATTAGATGACGAAAATTTTCAGTTTCTGCTTTTTGCAGAAAACCAGAAATCCGGAAGTGAAAAATATAATGGGATACTTGATGCCTATGCTCTTCTTGCACATTATAATAAACCAAAGACTCTCACTTTAGAAGCTCAGATTGACCAGGGTTACGCTGCCGAAAAATTAGGAGGTTATAAACGTGCAAAAGGCTACTACAGAAGGGCGCTCAAGAAGGTGCCTGATGAAAATATTGATCTTGTTTTGCAAATAGTTGGGGAATTGAAACGTCTTTATGAACGTACAAAAGATTATAATTCTCTAGTGTATATATACAAGCGTGCTTACAGTGCTCTCAAGAAATCCACCCGTCCAAAGAAAGAGTATCGTGCTTACGCTTACCTGATAGGATACCATCAGTTTTTCAATCTCAAACAAACAAAAAATGCCAGAATATGGCTTTTGCGTTCAGATGGTGGAGGTTCCACTTCCCAGGAATTGCAGGCGGCATATTGGGTGGCTAAACTGGACCGTGATGCGAACAAACCGGATATTGCATTGAAGAGGTTAAAAGAACTGTCCGGAAGGAAAATTCCAAAAACATCTTCACTTTACGTACAGACACACTTTGAACTGGGGACATTGTATCATAGCAAGGAAAACTGGAATTCCGCATTAATGCATTATCGGCTGGCTGCCAAAGCACGTTCGCCTGCAAAATTAAAACAAATTCAAAAAGTTGCTGAACAAAAAGCAAAAGAGATTGCACAATATCTTAAATCCCTAAAGGCTTCGCAAGGATGAAACAGCTTGGGAAAAGGATAAAGGCTTCAGGAACAAAAACTGCTTTTTTCTGCCATCGTCATCACAGGAAAAATCTTCAAGGATTACTTATTTGCAAAATTATTGCGATCATCCTTTTTTCTTTGTCAATACCCAATTTGGTTTTTTCAGAAAATCAGGCAAAGTCTAATAACATTACTGTTAAAGGCAAAGTACGATTGCCTGCAGCTGATCAGATGCCTGAAAAAGGTTTAAATGTTGTTTTATTGAAATTGGTGCTGAATCCTGAAGGTCAGGTAACACCGGTTGGTCCACAAGGCCGTGTGAAATCAAATACAAAGGGGGAGTTTGAATTTACTAATGTCAATGCAGATTTGCAGGCAGGCTATCAACTGGGTACTCGAGTAGATGGGAAATTATACAGTTCAAATGTTTTTTTTATCAAACCGGGAGAGACATTCGTGGAAAATGACATTGTTATTCCTGGTATTTCCACAGATGTAAACAAACTGGAAACTATCCAGGTTTCACTCGTGATTGAAGCCGGTTTAAGTTCAGTCACAGTGACAGAGGTATTGTCTTTTAATAATACCTCTTCAGATAGAATTGATACAAGACCTCGCCCCCTTGTTCATACACTTCCAAAGGGAATGGAAAAATTCCACATGATTCAAAGCAAAGCCGGAGATGCGATAGATTATAGTATCGAAAGTGGTCAATTAGTAATCAATCATGTTTTCCCGCCTGGCAACACACAGATATTATTTCAGTATAATCTTGCTGTCTGGTTTGGAAGCTTGACAATGTACAGGGAATTTAACCATTCATTGGATAAAGTGTCTGTCTTCACACCTGAAGGACATTTGCAAATTAAGTCCGAACAGCTGATATTTTTTGGAAAACAAAACATGCAGGAAACAACATTTCTGGCATGGAAAAGCAAGGTGTCAGATTCAAATCAACTGAAATTCAAGATCAGCAATGTCCCTGTTCATTCCCTCCAATATGCAGGCATTTCAGTAGTTATACTGCTTCTGTTATTTGCTTTAGTATTCATTTTTTATAGGAAACGAATAGTCATGCAAAATCGCTATTAAGAAATTTTCAGTAAGAGAGCCATGACTTCAGACCCAAGTTCAAATATTACTTTTACAGATTTTTTTTGTGTACGGATTCGTCAATTCATACTGGCCGGGCTTTTGGCAGTGCTGGCGGTTCTGCTGTATCATAACTTTTTTTTAGCTCCGGAATTGAATCGGCAAAAGCAATTGCTTGCCCAGATTGAACAAATAAATAATGGCCTGAAAAAGGTCAAAGCAGCCAACATCAAAGCTGAACAGGTCTATGACAGTAAGTCTTTGCAGGAGCGGGAAAGTGTTCTGACAAAGCTGCTTCCAATTCAGTGGAAGCGAGCGGAACTTTTACGCTGGCTCACAAAAGCGATCCAGAATAATGGATTGATATTCGAAGAACAAACTTTGCAGGAACAAACCCCACAAGCATTGTATCAGTCTTTGGATATTCACTTGAAATTGAATGGTAAATATGTGCAACTGCAGCAATTTCTGCAGATATTGAAACAGGCCCCTAGATTGCTGGTACTGGAAAAGCTTCATGTTGAAAATCCAACCCCTGAATCGAGGGATCCAAAGTTGAAAATTGAAATGATTTTGTCGGTATACAAAAGACTAGGACTGATCGCAACCAAGAAAAAACTATGATTATTAGAACAAGGTTATGGGCTTCGGTCTTACTTTACTTTTTTATAACCTCAGGAATTATTTTACCTGATTGCATTCCGGCCAAAACAGATTCCAAAGATTCTAAACATAATCCATTTCGCAGTTTACTGCCTGTAATTAAAACACAGACTAAATCTGCTTCTGTGGCCTCTAAATCACCATCGATAAACAAGCAGAAAACCCGGGTTGTAAAAAAGAAAGTCCCAAAGCAGACAAAAGTTTCAAAAGGTTCTCTTAAGAAAACGTCCCCAAAAAAAGCCGTTTTTTCAAGAACTGATCAATTATCCCGCATGCTGAAATTGGAGGATATTATTGAAACTTCAGAAGGTCGCTATGCTTTTATTGATGAAAAAAAAGTTAAGTATTTCGTACAGCAGGGAGAGTGGCTGGATGAAGTATACGTAAAGCGAATAGCTAAAAATTTGGTTGTTTTGAAGGAAATTGACGGTGAAACAACAATCACCCTGGAACTGAAACGCTGATCCGGAAGTAAAATTATAAATGAATAACTACCACCCGGTTGTTGAAATATTAGTAGAAAGGTACGGAATGTCTCCGGATTCACTGGAACCGCTGCATGAGCAAATGCTGGCTTACCGTGAAAACACCGACGGAGTGAAAGAAGCATTGATTAAGCATAAAGTCACCAGTGAAGCTGTATTTCAACAGGCTTTAGCATCCTATTACGAACTGGAGTACAGGGAGAATTTTAATGATTTTCCGGTTGTGAGGGAATTTACTGAATTCATTCCGATACGTTACGCAAAAAGAAATATCTTCTTCCCGCTGAAGAAAGAGCGAAACAAATTGGAAGTTGCCATTGAAAATCCCGCACTGTCACAGCCTTTGGATGATCTGGCCAGGCATTTTAAGTGTCACATTGAACCGATTCTTTCACACAAGCAGGCAGTGCTGGATTTGATTAATCGTGCTTATGACGAATCTTCTGTCTCCACTGAGGAAGCAGTGGACCAGTTGGATTCAGAAGAAACGTATGAAAATATTCTGGCGGTAGAGGAACCGGAAGATTTATTGGACGCGACCGATGAAGAACCAATTAAACGTCTGGTAAACAGTCTGCTTTGGCAGGCGGCAAAAGAGGAAGCAAGCGATGTTCACATAGATCCAACTCCACGCGATTCGGTTGTCAGATATCGTATTGACGGAGTATTGCAGCAAGTAACTGTTTTTCCTCGTCTTGTGCATGTGACTGTGGTAAATCGCGTCAAGGTTATGTCCAGACTTGATATTGCCCAGAAAGGATTGCCCCAGGATGGACGCTCAATGGTGCTGATTGCGGGTAGAAAAATTGACATCAGGGTTTCAACAGCGCCGACTGTGCACGGCGAAAAAATTGTGATGAGGATGCTTTATCAGGATGAAAAATTGATGCATCTGCGACAGCTGGGTTTGGCAAAATACATACTGAAACCATATGAGAATTTGGTACACAGCAGCGGTGGAATCATACTTGTTACCGGTCCCACAGGCAGCGGAAAAACAACAACGCTCTACGCGTCACTGGCTGAAATTGATCATGAAGCACGCAATGTAATCACCATCGAAGACCCTGTTGAATACAAGCTTGCGGGTTACAGTCAGATTGAAATAAAGCCGAAGCTCGGTTTGACCTTTGCAAACGCTTTGCGATCGGTGTTGAGACAGGATCCTGATGTTATTATGGTAGGAGAGATGCGTGACTCTGAAACCGCGCAAATTGCCATTCAGTCTGCTTTGACCGGGCATCTTGTTTTCAGCACTGTTCACACCAACAGCGCGCCTGCCACGATAACACGCCTGATTGATATGGGTATTGAACCATTCCTTGTCTCATCAACAATAATCGGTGTGCTTGCCCAACGACTGGTACGTCGTATTTGTCCGGAATGTAAAGTAAGTTACAAACCGCATCCGGAACAACTCCGGGAATTGGGGATTGACGCTGAAAGCTTCCGGAAAATAGGGAAAAAGTTCTATAAAGGAGAAGGATGCGAAAAATGCCGTGGAACCGGTTATCGTGGACGGATAGGGATTCACGAATTATTAGAAATGAGTGATGGCATCAAAAACACTGTCCTGGAAAACAGCGATTCTGCGTCAATAAAAAAGCAGGGATTGAAGGAAAAAATGATCACTTTACGGCGTGATGGTGTGAATAAAATTCTGCACGGTTTAACAACTGCTGAGGAAATTCTGACCATTACTTCTACATAAAGGATGCACTGAAATTTTATTTAAATTCATTTGTTCCTTTTGTAAGATTAAACCTTTGAATATGATGAAGAAGGAAAAGGAGAAACCTTCATCATCTTCAGAGTTTACCGATCTGAAGGAGGCATTCTGGGTGAGTAGTTGAGTAAGACTGCGGAAGAAAGGGAAACTTACGGAATTTGAAGGGTTCATCGGTTGGGAATTCTCACCCATATCTGACTCGAACATTGGAGGATGACCCCAATTCCGGGTCTTTCACGAACCTACCGGAACTTCTTCCTCTGGATCAGGTAGATCTGGGTCCGCATCAAGCCTGATCTTTTCAAAGTCCGTCAGTTGTTCAAATTCCTGGCAGACCCGCAGCCATTTGAAATGAATCGAATTCGAGACGATTTCCTCGTCCTGGATTCTGAATTCTTCCACAACAGGCGCCCATTCCAACAGTGCAGATCGGCTTCCGGAAAAAGATTCATGTGAATCAACAGAACCGGACCAATTATATCTACTCAAGCGTTTATCAAATTCCAGGATGACTTCCTCGCGTTCCAGGCTTTCAAAAACCTCTTCAGGGACTTTTGCCAGGGTTTGGATAAAAAAATGACTGGCAAATAGTTCTAAATTTTGAAAATGCTGTTGTTTTCGGACATGAATTGTTTTCAGCACATGAAGGGTCAAATCCATCAGGCAGACCAAAAAAATCCGGTTACGCGCGATTTTCATCGAGGATGCGAAAAGCGGATCCTTGATCAGAGAAACATACCGCGTACCGACACGAGCTTTAAGGTATCCATAAAGACTGACCTGCGCCACATAACTGGAGCGGCTTGAAACAAAAGACTTTAGGGATTCAAGCTCGTCAATTCGATTTTGACTCCCTAAAAATTTCATTAATGGAAGTACAGGTTTTAACAATCTTTTTAACATTTCATCTGATAATTTACATGGAATAAGCGCATAAATGCCATTTTAACAATATTTACAAAATTTTTCATAAAACTGTTGTATTAGTAATTTAATTCAAATACCATTGGGGGGGTATTTTGTAACAAGTGGTGATAATTCTCCTGCAGAAATGGATCGGCGGGAGGTTTTCATCGTGCCTTGGTCCGATAGAGACCAGATAGGAGCGCTCATGAGTGAACTTGAACAACATTGGGCTGAAACACGCAGCCTGACCACATGGATATTAATCCTGTGGTTCATCTTTTCGATGGGAATCTTTTTTTTCGCGGATTCCCTTAACTCATTTACATTTTTTGGATGGCCCTTCGGCTTTTACATGGCCTCACAGGGTTCTCTAGCCATCTTTGTTCTCCTGATTGTTGTGTTAACGATCAAGCAGGAGAAGATTGATGATAAATATGGTGTAGCAGAAGAGGAATAAAGGAGAGAAGAATGGAACAAACAAAAAAGTCATTTATTGATATGCTGCCTAAAGTATATGGATTATACACGGGCGGTTTTGTTGCCTTCATCATCTTGATGGCAATCCTTGAACAGATGGGCTTAAGCGCCGAAACGATTGGAATTCTGTTCATCGTATTTACCGTTTGTGTTTATGCGGGAATCGGCTGGCTTTCAAGGACAATGCAAGTGGAAGCCTATTACGTGGCTGGACGTCAGGTTCCGTCCTTGTTCAACGGAATGGCTACAGCAGCGGACTGGATGTCCGGAGCTTCTTTTGTCGCAATGGCCGGCGGCATTTATTTTGGCGGTCATGGATATCTCGCCTTTTTGGTGGGTTGGACCGGTGGTTATGTTTTGGTGGCTTCTTTGATGGCACCTTATCTGCGTAAATTCGGCTGCTATACGGTACCGGATTTTATTGGAACGCGTTATGGCGGAAATCTGGCACGTTTGTTTGGCGTGATCGTTCTGGTCGTGGCGTCCTTCACCTACGTGACAGCACAGATCAATGCGACCGGAACTATTGCATCCAGGGCCCTGCAGGTTCCTTTTGAAGTTGGAGTCTGGTTTGGATTATTAGGTATTTTGCTCTGCTCTATGCTCGGTGGGATGAGGGCTGTGACCTGGACTCAGGTTGCTCAGTACATCGTTCTGATCATCGCTTATCTCATTCCGGTTATCTGGATGTCTAACAAACAGGGTTTTGGAGTTATCCCGCAACTGGTTTATGGTGATGCGGTGCAAAGAGTCACGGAACTGGAGCAACTGCATCAGGTAGGGGTGCTTAAACCAACGGAGTCTTTTGCCGGCCTCAAGGCGCTGACTGTGCCATTCGTAGCGGCCGGCGGTGTAATGGCGTCCTGGAAATTCGTGACCCTTGCTTTCTGTATGATGGCCGGAACGGCGTCACTTCCGCACATTCTTATGCGTTACTTCACCACCCCTTCGGTGAAGAGTGCCAGACGTTCAGTAGGATGGTCATTGTTTTTCATCTTCCTTCTGTATTTCACCGCGCCGGCTCTGGCGACCTTTACCAAGCTTCAGATCCTTGATCCGAACCTTGCAACAGGGATTATTGGTAAAGCAATTGCCGAAGTGAATGCCATTGATTGGGTCCAGAAATGGAGTGCAGTCAAATTTCTAGCAATTTCCGACAGTAACGGGGATGGAATACTGCAAATCAACGAGTTCTTTATGCGTGGGGATATCGTGGTCCTGGCGACCCCCGAAATTGCAGGACTTCCCTACGTAATTTCAGGACTTGTTGCTGCTGGTGGAATGGCAGCCGCGATGTCAACAGCCGATGGACTGCTGCTGGCAATTGCAAATGCTCTTTCCCATGACCTTTACTACAAGATCATCGATCCTACTGCAGAAACTGCGAAAAGGTTGGTCGTCGCCCGTGTTCTGCTCGTAGTCCTTGGTGCCGCAGGTGCCTTTGTTGCGAGTCTGAAATTGACCAGCATCCTTGGTGCGGTCGCCTGGGCTTTCGACTTTGCCATGTCGGGGTTGTTCTTTCCTCTGGTTCTGGGTGTTTGGTGGAAACGTGCCAATCGTCAAGGAGCCATAGCTGGAATGTTGTGTGGATTCCTTGCAGGAACCTGGTATCTCTACATGGTACGTTGGGGAGGAATGGAGCCTTGGATAGGTATTGATCACCTCCGATTTGGTATCATAGGCTGTGCAGTTAACCTCGTGGTTATGATTGTTGTCAGCCTTGCTACGGAAGAACCTGATGAAGCAACCCAGAAAATGGTTGATGCAGTCAGAATTCCGAAGGGTGAAACCGTTCTTGCGGCAACTCACTGATCCAGAAAACTTATTTTTCCCGGGGTTCCTGCCCCGGGAAAATATTTAACTCCTTGATTAAGTTGTATCGATGGACCCTGTGTCGGAAGTTTTTCCGCTTTGGGTCATTGCCTTGGATTATGTCTCCGGGGTAGTGATGTGGACATTGATCGGCCGAACGGCGATGGGGTTTTTTCTTCCTGAAGATTCGTCCTTTTTCTTCATGCGTTTCTTTGTCCGCTCCACCAATCCTTTGCTCCGTTTTTTTGCTCCAGTCACTCCGGGCTTTCTGTTGCCTGCTCTGATTCCCCTCTATGTCGCCTGGTTTTTTTACATGCTGCGGTTTTACCTGATGCCCTGGTTGCTGGGTTACACGGTGATGGGGATGCTTTCATTTCCGCTTGAGAGTGAAATTGCAGGGTTGATTTACCGGGCCCTGTCTCCTCAGTGAATCCTGTTACAGGAACAAAATTTTTGAGTTTTCCTGAATAACTTCATTTTCATTGGTTTTCCCAGAGACAATCCTTTCAAATTTGATAATTTTGAGGTTCTTCAAATTGGAACTGTTTTTTATGAAGGAGTGAATCATGAAGGAATTGTTTGAAATACCATCAAATTACCAGATATCAACCCTCTGTGAACCTGAATTATTTTTGCTAATAAGGCATGCTCAGATTTATGGCTGTAATCATTTGAGGTTTATTCTAAATAGTGAAAGACTTGAAACCCTTTAACAAACAACAAGATTGATATTGAAATCAAAATTCAATCTGCGCTGCTTGAATAAATGTCCGGTGTGGATTTACTAAAAGAGGATGAAATGAAATTAAAAGCAAATGGGGAACGACTTTGGAATTCCCTGATGGAAATGGCAAAAATTGGTCCGGGAGAACGTGGAGGGAATCGGCGACTCGCGCTTACAGATGAAGACATTGAAGGACGAAGTCTTTTCCGGGAATGGGTCGAAGAAGCAGGTTGCACTATTCGTCAGGATACGATGGGGAATATATTTGCCCGTCGTAATGGAAAGAATCCGGATGCACCTCCAGTCCTGTCCGGGAGCCATCTTGACACGCAGCCCTCTGGGGGCAGATTTGATGGAATTCTTGGGGTGCTGGGAGCGCTGGAGGTTGTTCGATCATTAAACGATTATGGGATTGAAACAAAATCACCTATTGAAGTTGCAGTCTGGACCAACGAAGAAGGCGCCCGTTTCCCCCCGGCCATGATGGGATCAGGAGTGTTTGCGGGAGTTTTGAAACAGGAGGAAATATATGCAAACCAGGATCCTGACGGTATCACTGTTGAACATGAATTGCGTCGAACAGGTCAGCTTGGATCTGTCCCCTGTGAAACATTTCCGATCAATGCTTATTATGAATTGCATATTGAACAGGGACCTGTGCTTGAAAATGAAAACACAAGCATAGGTGTTGTAACAGGAGGTCAGGGAGCAGTCTGGAATCACATCACGTTGCACGGACAAGGTTCACATGCAGGCACTACACCCATGAATTACCGCAGGGATCCAATGATGGGAGCTTCCATAATTATTACCGAACTGCGTGAAATCATTCGAAAACATTCAACTGCAGTCTGTACAGTTGGACGGTTGGAAACCTATCCTTCTTCAATAAATACAATTCCAAGCAGAGTATTCTTCACAGTAGATACAAGGCATCCGGATCAGGAAAAGCTGATGCAATTCAATGAGGATCTGAAAAATTTAGTTAATACTGTTTGCTCTTCTGAAGGTCTTGAGAATGAGTTTTCAATTGTCCAAATAAATCCCAGCGTTGAATTTCACCAGGACTGTATCAATATTGTCAGGAATTCTGCTCAATCGCTTGGTTACAGTCATAGAGACATTGTTTCCGGGGCAGGACATGACGCCTGTTATCTAAATGACGTTGCACCTACAGGGATGATATTTATTCCATGCGATAACGGACTAAGTCACGATGAAGCAGAAAACACCTCACCTGAACAGGTTGCTGCAGGAGCAGATGTGCTGCTTAATTCTGTTTTAGCCAGCGCAGGCAGCTAATAATCAGTTTGGTAAGCATTAATTTTTTCGCTATATCATTTGCTTACTCAAATCCCTGGACTACATAAATCATTGGAAAAACTTGAAACCCTTCATGTCTCCGGGACCCCGGAAGAAATTGGTTTTGCTATTGGCCAAAAGGACGCGGTATCTATTCATCAGCAGATTTTGCAACTTTTTGAATTTAAAGCTGCTCAGCAAGTTTACAGTGGGAGCAATTATTTGAAAGGGCTTGATGCGGCAGCAAGAAAGGTTTTTCCGGAATATGTTCTGGAACTAGAAGGCATGGCAAAAGGTGCACAGGTTGATTATGAGACACTGCTTATCTGGAACTGTCGCGGTGATTTGCCTTTATTGGAAGATTCAATTCCGGAATCTCCTGAAAATGTACCGGAAGGCTGCACAACAATTCTTTATCCTGCTGACAATGGAAACAACGCAATTATTGCCCACAACGAGGACGGACCACCGGAACTGAATGGTCATTGCAGCTGGCTCACCGTACATCCGGTAGAAGGTCAGGAATTCTCTGCCTTTCACTATCCTGGTATGCTGCCTGGACATACTTTCTCAATTAATGCTCATGGCCTGGTTCAAACTATCAATAATATCCGGACAGATGATCTTCAATCCGGAGTTCCACGCCACTTCATCTGCCGAGCAATTTTAGATTGTAAAACTATGCAAGAAGCACTGATGCTGCTTAAACGCAGGGACAGGGCAGGAGGGTTTCATCACTCTCTCGGTCAACCGTCAGGGCCGAGTTTGCTTTCGATTGAAGCGCCCCCAAGCGGTTGTGTGGTCAACAAAATTGATTCTCCCACCACACATGCCAATCATTTGCTGGATGAAGAATTTTACGGAGTTTCGCAAACTGTGACTGCTTCTTCTGAATTTCGACAGCAAATGTCTGAAAAACTGCTCTCAGAATCAACTTCTGCAGATGCCAAATCAATTCTTTTCCATCATCGCTCAAAAGGACTTTCCATCTATCGCCGTCCCAATGATGGTGTTGACGATTATGCGTTTACACTGGCCACAGCTGTTTTCGAAATATCTGCAGAAAGTGTTTCATGGCAAATTCATTTGAACAAAAATACAACTCCCACGCTTTCAAATTAAACTTGATTCATTCTGTGTGATAGTATCCTAATTAAATGTCATTCCCGAGAATCTTGTCTTCGACCTGATCAGGGATCGGGAATCCATAAACTTGTAAGTGACTGAAATTAAGGGTCGCCATTTTCATAGTTATGATAACTGCATCATGTTTGAGAGAAATGATTCACAACAATTACAGATACCATGAGTAAATATTTTTACGACAATCTCAGTGAACAACTTGAGTCTGTAAGAAACGCTGGACTATATAAATCTGAGCGTATCATAACTTCTCAGCAATCAGGGAACATTTCAGTATTCCCCGGAGACAATGTACTGAATTTCTGTGCAAATAATTACCTGGGACTTGCTGATGACGCCGAACTTATTGAGGAAGGAAAAAACGCACTTGACAAAAAAGGCTATGGGATGGCCTCTGTTCGTTTCATTTGTGGTACACAGGATTCGCATAAACAATTGGAATTAAAAATATCAGAGTTTCTTGGGACCGAAGATACGATTCTTTATTCTTCATGTTTTGACGCAAACACGGGATTGTTTGAAACACTTTTGGGGCAGGAAGATGCCATAATTTCAGATGCCATGAATCACGCGTCCATCATTGATGGTGTGCGTTTATGTAAAGCGAGTCGTTTTCGCTACAAGAATAACGACATGCGGGATTTGGAAAGATGTTTGAAAGAAGCGTCAGACGCAAGGTTTAGACTAATTGCCACGGATGGAGTATTTTCCATGGACGGCATTATCGCCAACCTAAAAGGAATATGCGATCTTGCGGAAAAATATGATTCTCTTGTGATGGTTGACGATAGCCATGCTGTTGGGGTGATGGGCGAAAGAGGGCGCGGTTCTCCGGAATACTGCAGTGTTTCAGACAAAGTGGATATTTTAACCGGAACGCTTGGCAAGGCGCTCGGGGGCGCCTCCGGAGGGTACACCAGTGCGAAAAAAGAGATAGTGGAATGGCTGCGTCAACGATCACGGCCTTATTTGTTTTCCAATACATTAGCGCCCGTAATCACCGCAACATCAATCAAAGTTCTTGAAATTATAGCGTCTCGTCCGGAACTTCGGCAGCAATTATTTGAAAACTCGGCTTTTTTCAGGGAGGAATTATCAAACCTTGGCTTTACACTTGTCGGAGCAGGACATCCGATTATTCCGGTGATGCTTGGTGATGCTGAACTGGCTCAAAAGTTTGCTGAACTCATGCTGAATGAAGGTGTTTATGTAATAGGTTTTTCCTTCCCTGTTGTTCCTGAAGGACAAGCTCGTATTCGAACTCAAATGTCTGCCGCGCACAGTCGAGAAGATTTAGAGCATACAATTCAGGCATTTGAAAAAGTTGGACACAAACTTGGGATTATCAAATGAATAAAACAATGAAAGCTTTAGTAAAAGCCAAGCCCGAACCGGGACTTTGGATGGAACAGGTTCCTGTTCCTGAGACAGGTCCAAATGATGTTTTGGTGCGAGTCAAAAAAACAGCCATCTGCGGCACAGATATTCATATATGGAACTGGGATGAATTTACTTCCAACATTGTTCCTGTACCGATGGTTGTGGGACACGAGTTTTTTGGTGAAATTGTGGAAACAGGCACGGCAGTTACAAAGTACATTGTGGGACAGCGAATTTCCGGAGAAGGACATATCATTTGTGGAACATGCCGGAATTGCAGAGCAGGGAGGGGGCATCTGTGCCGTAACACACTTGGAATTGGTGTTCATTTGCCGGGAGCATTTGCTGAATATCTGAGACTTCCGGAAGACAATGTTGTGCCGATTCCGGAAGATATAGATGATGAAATTGCTGCTATATTCGATCCTTTTGGTAATGCTGTTCACACGGCATTAACTTTCGATTGTGTTGGAGAAGATGTGCTTGTCACAGGCGCCGGACCAATCGGCATCATGGGGGCTTTGGTTGTCCAAAGAGCAGGAGCTAGAAAAGTAGTTATTACTGATATAAACCCTGCACGGCTAAAACTAGCTGAAAAAATAGGACTAAAATATGTGGTTAATGCCGAGAAGGAAGATTTGCAGCAAGTGATGCAGAAAATTGGACTGAAGGAAGGATTTGACATCGGTTTGGAAATGTCCGGGGCCGCACCAGCCTTCCGGGACATGATTGATAAAATGAATAATGGAGGAAAGATTGCCATACTCGGTTTATCATCTACAGGATTTGATATTGACTGGAATAAAGTTATTTTCAAAATGCTGCGAATTCAAGGTATTTACGGTCGCGAGATGTTTGAAACATGGTACAAAATGATTGCAATGGTTCAATCCGGACTTGATTTGTCACCCCTCATCACCCACCGCTTTCCCATTGATGATTTTGAGGAAGGTTTTGCAACGATGCTCTCAGGCAATTCAGGCAAAGTTGTTCTTGACTGGAACTCAGCCTGAAAATTTTGAGTATTCTTTCCTCAGTTAAATAAAAGCAAACTAGTCATTAAATTAAAATAAATTTTCTTTTTTGTTTTTCCAGAAACCTTTTGCTAACCCCCGCCTAACTTGTTAAATTGCTTTACTATTCTCCATATTGAGTTATGATGTATTGGTGAATTGTGAGAATCTTTTCCAGTTCTTCCTGAATCCAGTAAAAATTGTTAATTCAATTCCGGACTGTTCTAATCAGGAATTGCATCATCAGAGGATATTTTGAATAACGGCGACGCTGCCCTTGTTGTGGATGATCTGCATAAGTACTTCGGAAGTGATGAAGTTCTTAAAGGCATTTCACTGGAAGCTCATGAAGGTGATGTAATCGCAATGATGGGGGCCAGCGGTTCCGGTAAAAGTACTTTTCTGCGTTGCATCAATATGCTGGAAACTCTCACCAGCGGCAAAATTTATGTGCGCGGTGAGTTGATCCGTATGAAGCAGGATCGCAACGGAGTCACTGTTCCGGAAGACATGAAACAGGTGGAGCGAATCCGGACTCGGCTGGGAATGGTTTTTCAGCAGTTCAATCTGTGGTCACACATGACGGTATTGGAAAATGTGATCGAAGCTCCGGTGCATGTTCTCAAAATACCAAAAAATGAAGCTGTTGAAAGGGCAGAAGCCCTTTTGCATAAGGTCGGAATTCACGACAGGATGCATTACCATCCAGCTCACCTTTCCGGAGGTCAGCAGCAGCGGGTGGCAATCGCAAGAGCACTGGCCATGGAACCGAATATGCTGCTTTTTGATGAACCGACTTCCGCGCTTGATCCGGAACTGGTGGGAGAAGTTTTGCAGGTGATGCGGAATCTTGCCGAAGAAGGGCGAACCATGATCGTGGTCACGCATGAGATTGGTTTTGCAGAGGATGTCTCGTCAAGAGTTGTTTTCCTTCATGAAGGCAGTATTGAAGAAGAGGGGCCGCCTTCTGAAGTATTCAAAAACCCCTCTTCAGATCGGTTTCGACAGTTTGTTTCCAAACATGTCGAAACAGAGCAAGTCATTAAGACTTAATGCTGGGGTATATTTTTTCTATTATCCCGGTCATTTTAATTTCAAATGGAGAAATACTATGAAAAAAATAATTATTATGTCCATGCTGGTTCTGTTTACACTGGTATCGACTGTTTCTGCCAAGGAGTGGAAAAAAATACGTGTTGGGGTGGAAGGTGCATATCCTCCCTTCAGCTCGGTACAGGCTGATGGTACTTTGGTGGGATTTGATATTGATATTGCCAAAGCGATTTGTGCTGAAATAGGAGCAACCTGCACACTGGTTCCCCAGGACTGGGACGGAATTATCCCTGCACTGCTGGCCCGCAAGTATGATTGCATAATCGCTTCGATGTCCATCACTGAGGAACGCAAGAAGAAAGTTGCCTTCAGCAAGAAGTATTACAACACACCAGCAAAGTTTGCCCGCAAAAAGGGTTCCGGAATTGCTATTTCAAAGTCCGGCATGAAGGGCAAAGTAGTGGCTGTTCAGCGTGCCACAACACATGACAACTTCATTACTGCGGAGTTTGGAGATTCAGTTACAATCAAGCGTTATGGCACTCAGGACGAAGCCTATCTTGACGCGGTCGCCGGTCGGGTGGACTTACTGCTGGCAGATTCCATCGCCATGGATGATGGTTTCCTGAAAACAGACAAAGGCAGCGGATGGGAATTTGTGGGGCCAAACTACACTGACCCGAAATACTTTGGGGAAGGCGCCGGTATTGCCATGCGCAAAGGTGACAAAAAACTCCATCAGTTGATGAACAATGCCATTGACGCGATTCGTGCCAATGGTACATACAAGCGAATCAACGACAAGTATTTTAATATAGACATTTACGGCAACTAAACCTGCCTTTGATATCGTCGCGGGACATTTACTGTTTCGCGGCGATTCCTTAAATCTCCATTCAAAACCTTCAGTGTTCAACCTGCACGGCTACTTCCCAATGATTCTGGAGGGCATGCTGCTGACCGTGGAGGTGGCACTGCTTTCATTGGTAATTTCAGTTGTGCTGGGTATGATCGGTGCCCTTGCCAAGTTATCAAATTACCGGCTTGCCCGCGGAGCGGCAACAGTTTACACCACCATCATCCGAGGTATCCCTGACCTGGTGTTAATGACAGTTGTTTATTTTGGGGGGCAGATGCTGGTGAATGATATCGGCTATGCTCTTGAGTGGGAATACATTGACATCAGTCCATTTGTCGCCGGCACCCTCACCATTGGGTTCATCTTTGGCGCATACATGACAGAAACCTTTCGGGGGGGTATCCTTGCAGTATCAAAAGAAGAAATAGAGGCCGGCTATGCATTTGGAATGAAGCGCAGTCAGGTGTTTTTGCGGCTCACTCTGCCATTGATGGTGCGGCATGCCCTGCCCGGCTTTGGGAACAACTGGATGGTGCTTGCTAAAACCACTGCGCTTGTTTCCGTGATCGGCTTGCAGGACATGGTCTTCAAGGCCGGAATGGCCGGAGGCGCCACCCGTCAGCCTTTCACCTTCTACCTTGTTGTAGCCATGCTGTTTCTGGTAATCACAGGTGTTTCCGATCTTGGACTTCGCTGGGTGAACCGCCGTTTCAGCATAGGTGTACGGAGTGCATGATGGACTACGAAGTTATTTTCAGTAACATTCCACTGTACTTTGAGGGGTTGTGGGTTACTATTCAACTGGTTTTAATGGCACTTGTTCTGGGCTTCTTTCTGGCCCTGCCCATTGCTCTGCTTGCCACTTCAAAAAACATCTTGCTGCGTGTTCCTCCAAAAAGTTACATCTACTTTTTCAGAGGCACCCCGCTGCTGGTGCAAATGTTCATGATCTATCATGGAATGGGCCAGTTTGAGGCCATCCGTGAGAGTGTTATATGGATTGTATTCAAGGAAGCATACTGGTGCGCGCTTATTGCCTTCGCGCTCAACACTGCAGGATACACGGCTGAAATACTGCGAGGAACAATAGAGCAAACTCCCTTTGGGGAAATTGAAGCTGCACGCGCCTGTGGGATGTCAAAAACAACTCTGTATCGGCGTATTATTCTTCCAGGGACTTTTCGCAGAGCCCTTCCGGCTTATGGCAACGAAGTTATCTTCATGCTTCATGGGAGCGCGGTTGCCGGTGTGATTACCATTGTTGACCTGTTTGGCGCGGCAAAAATTGTGAATTCCAGATATTTTGTGCCCTTTGAGTCGTTTATCACTGCAGGCTTTTTTTACCTTTGTGTGACCTTCATCATTGTCGGGCTCTTCAAAAAACTTGAATTTCGCTGGTATGCCCACCTGCATCCAAGGACAATCTAAGGAGTCTAAAAATATTTAAGATAATTAAGACAATTCATATAATGCTTTAATAATTTCAAATATTTCAATATATTGAAAGAAAAAAACTAGCTTCTTTATGTAAAATTATTTTGTTTCAAAAGGAAATATTTTAAAAAGAATGTATTTTGACGTGAAATATTCTCACTTTAATGATAGACTTCTACGGTTAAACAATCTGATTCACTTCAACAGGATATAAATAATGTTTCCTTTTTATTCAGTCGCGTATGCCCAGTCAGCTGACTCAGCCTCGGGTAGTCCTTTTTTCCAGTTTATTCCACTTGTTTTAATACTTGGAGTATTCTGGTTTCTGATAATCCGACCTCAGCAAAAAAAGCAGAAAGAGCACCAGAGAATGGTGGACAGTCTGAGAAAGGGTGACAAAGTTGTCAGCAACGGTGGGATATTTGGAACAATCGTCAAAGTAGGAGATGACAGGGTTACTTTGGAGATTGCCAGCAAGGTTCAAATTCAGTTAGAGAGGCAACAGGTTGCCCGGACAGACAAAAAAGCCGGAGGTGACATTGATGATGAAGAGGTAAAAGAAGAGATAGAAGACAAAAAGGGAAAAAAAGCAAAAAAGAAAAAAACAGACGATTAAAAAATGAACAATATTTTTCCTGAAAAAGGAGTTTTACTTTGTCTTCCAGATTTTCAAACTAAATTACTGTAATCTGATTTATTATTTTTCTGCCTGCCCTATCTTGAACTCAGCATATTTTAATCAATAATCATGGACATTAAACTAAAAGGTGGCATCATCCTGATTGTGCTGCTTGCCGCTCTATATTACGTGTTTCCAACCTACAGGGCGTATCAAACAGGGGTTGATCCACAGACTGTGGAAAATAAGGTTAATCTTGGCCTGGATTTACAAGGAGGGATGTACCTTGACATTGAAATTAAAGCTGATGACGCGGTCAAAGAAATTCTTCGCCGTACTGCAGAAGAACTTGAAGATTTGATGATTGATGAACAGGTCGATTTTGTTGAGGTGCGTCAAACTGTTGACTCCTTGATTGTAGAGATGGAGTCAGGAAAAAAAGTAGATTTGAAGAAGTCACCTTATGATCGTTTTCTGGTGCAGTTTGATCAGAATAAACAGGATGATCTGACTTTTCTGAAACTCAGGGCGGAGGAAGCTGAGCTTATTCGTAAAAACGCTGTAAGTCAGGCGCTTGAAGTACTGCGCAACCGCATAGACAGCCTGGGCATCAGTGAACCATCATTGCAGCAGCAGGGCGAAAACAACATTGTAATCCAGCTTCCCGGCTTAAAAGACAGAGATCGTGCGATTGAACTGATTGGTCCTCAAGCAGTTCTACAGTTTCAACTGGTTAATAATAATGCCACTCCTGACAGCTATAACAGGATTTCAGAAGTTGTCAAATATGAAGAGGTTTGGGACAAGACAACTAACAAACTTATTTCCAAAAGGCCTTATGTTCTGGAGAAGAAAATCCTGATGACAGGTGAGTTTATCAGGGACGCACGAGTACGTATTGATCCCCAGGATAACAGGCCCTATGTTTCACTTTCATTCGATTCTATTGGCGCGGACAAGTTTGCCAAAATCACGCGTAGAAACGTGGGACGAAACATGGCAATTGTGCTGGATGATAAAGTGCAGTCTGCCCCGGTTATACGTGAAGCAATAACCGGAGGAGAAGCCTCAATTTCCGGACAGTTTACTGTTGAAGAAGCAGATACATTAAAGATTGTTCTGCGCTCCGGATCATTACCTGCACCCATCGAAATCAGGGAGGAGCGTACAGTTGGAGCAAGCCTCGGAGAAGATTCAGTAGATCAGGGGCTGAATTCATTGTTGATCGGCAGTGTCCTTGTTTTAATTTTCATTCTTGTCTATTACCGTCTTGCAGGAGTTTTTGCAGCAGTTGCACTGATTTTCAACATTATATTAATTATTTCTGTTCTTGGAGCCTTTGGAGCCACACTAACCCTTCCGGGTATGGCAGGAATCGTATTGACTATCGGCATGGCAGTAGACGCAAATGTTTTGATTTTCCAGCGAATAAGAGAAGAAATCAAACGGACTGAAAACCCAAGAGCTGCCATCCAGGAAGGTTTTGGAAAAGCTTTCCGTACTATTTTGGACGCGAATGTCACTACACTTTTTGCCGCACTGGCTCTGCTGCAATTTGGCACAGGACCTATCAAAGGCTTTGCCGTAACACTTTCCATTGGAATAATTGCAAGCATGTTTACAGCAATTGTAGTGACTCGTTTCTTTTTTGATTTTGTTTATTTGAGACGGACAAAATTGCGTTCACTAAGTATCTGAATGATGCAGAAACAGTTTTTCAGCTAACAATAACACAATGCAGTTTATAAATTTTAAAGAAGGTCAGTTTATAAATTTCCTCGGCTACCGGCGTATTGCGGCAATCATCTCAGCTGTACTCATACTGGCAGGCGTAGTGTCGATTGCTTTACATAAAGGGTTAAAATACGGTATCGACTTCAGAGGAGGAACCAATGTGCAGATTCAGTTTACATCTCAGCCGGATCTTGATCAGCTGAGGAAACTGTTTGCCGAACATGATATGAAGAATGTGGTTCTTCAGACTTTTGGTGATGTCACTGATCAGGAAATACTGCTTGGACTTCCAATTGACAGTCCGCTTGGAACAGGCGAGCATTTGACTGCAGAATTAGGCAAAATACTTGAGCCTCAACATCAAAAATTAGAAATACGCCGTATTGAATCAATTGGACCGAAAGTGGGTGATGAACTGAAAATCAGCGCGGTGCAGGCGATTCTGATAGCACTGGGGCTGGTTCTGCTGTACATAACAATTCGTTTTCAGTGGCGCCAGGGAATCAGCGCGATAGTAGCTTTGGTTCATGATGTGTTAATTATTGTAGGGATCTTTTCCATTTTGGAGAAAGAATTTTCATTAACTGTTGTTGCTGCATTGTTGACTGTGGTGGGATATTCGCTGAATGATACTATTGTCGTCTTTGACCGCATCCGGGAGAACCTGGGGAAATACCGCAAGAAATCCATAGAGGAAACAATCAACCTGAGCATCACGGAAACATTGAGCAGAACATTAATTACTTCCGGAACCACTCTGCTGGTTGTTCTGGCCTTGTTTATACTGGGCGGTGAAATCATTCACGATTTTGCCTTCGCCTTGCTGGTAGGAATTTTAATCGGGACATATTCTTCAATTTATGTGGCTAGTCCTGTGGCAGTTCTGTTGACTAAATTAGTTCCGCGCGGGGGAACTTCAGCTGCTACAAGCTCAGCTTAAGAAATGTCTGCTTCAGGAGACCCCCCGTTTGGAGCAATAGCCATTGTGGGGCTGGGACTGATTGGTGGCTCAGTCGCAAAAGATGTGCGACGCCTCGGATTAGCCCGGCAAATACTGGGATACGACAATAACGCTGAATACCACGAAGAAATCAATTCCAGGAAATTAGTTGATTACCTGTCCGGTTCGCCTGACGAAAAACTTGCTGAGGCAGAGTTAGTTTTGCTGGCTGTCCCGGTAAAAGCCTTTACAGAAGTTCTTCCTCAAATTCTTCCTCATATTTCCAAAAAAGCAATTGTAACAGACACAGGCAGTGTAAAATCTCCACTTCTGAACATGATGTGTTCTCCTGAGTATGATGGAATCCTTTTTGTTGGAGGACATCCAATTGCCGGTTCAGAACATTTTGGTCCGGGAGCGGCACAGGACAATTTGTTTTCAGGAAAACGCTGCATTCTTACTCCGGTTGTAAATACGGACGATGATGCAGTTCAGATTGTCCGAAAATTTTGGGAATTACTGGGCGCGGAAGTGTCTGAAATGGATGCAGATTCGCATGATCAGATGTTTGCTTCAGTCAGCCATCTGCCCCATCTTCTGGCGTACGCCTGCATACAGGCAATCGCGAGCAATGAGTCGCAGAATGCTCTGGGCCTTTCCGGTGCCGGACTAAAGGATTTTTCCCGTATTGCTTCTTCTAGTCCTCAAATGTGGGCAGATATTTTTCTTGAAAACCAGGAGAAACTGCTTCCGCGGGTCAGTGCTTTTAATGAAGTGTTGTCTGGGCTTGAGGAAACAATTAAAAGCAATGATAAAGAAAAGTTAATAGAACTTCTTGCTCTTTCCAAATCAGCTCGTGACCGCTGGATGACCTGACCCAGTGAGTATTTGATCAGTGTTTGATTTTGGGCCAGTATTTTTCGAAATCAAACAATGGGGAGTGACTGCCTTGATGACAGTCAGCACAAATTGAGTCAGGGTTTTTGATCGCGGGGCTGATTTTGCTGTTAGCCAAGTGAGCTTTGGCAGGGCCATGACAGTTTTCGCACTGAACATTTGTTAAATGCGGTGTTAACTGTAAACTAAGGAATCCTCTACCACCCTCAAATTTTCGGACTGCTTCAGAAGCATTTTCGGGAGCAGCCCAGGGCATAAGTCCAACCACGTGACATTCGAGACATTCTGGATCAAAATGTTTACCTTCGTTTTCCAGTGTGGCAAAAGCATCGGCATGACGACTGTTTTTCCAGACTGCAGCGCTCTCTGAGTGACACGCTGCACAAACCTGATTTCCAACAAAAGGAGAATCTATCAAATGTTTTTCCTTTCGTGCTAAATTACTGAAAAACAACTCTTTTACTTTGGAATCATAGTTCCGAAATGTTTCCAGCAGTTCCGGAGCATCTTTAATATCTCCTCGCAGCCATGAAACTGATAATCCGTCCGGGACACTTTCCTGGTTGTCCGGAATGATTTTTCCGGATTGCGTCAGTTTTCCTGTTAAGACTCCCTGGCCTTTGGTTGGGATCATGGGAAAGTATCTGGACCCTCCTTGTATTTTCATAACCTGTTTTAATTCATCATTGTTGTTGCTGCCGGTAACAATCAGGTCAAACAGTCCGGACTTGTTGAATTTTTCCAATTCATCTGATATACCACGAAACAAAAGTATCCGGAATTTTTGGGAAGTTTTTCCAATTTTTTCCTTCCACTCTGACAATAAATCCGGACTGACAGGCATTATTGCAGGCAGTTCGTTTTTATTCTGATAAACCAGACCCGGAGATAAATACCCAAATACTACGAGACTCTGGTTTCCCTGAGAAATAATTTTTGAAGTTAAAAAATTAAATTTTGAATCTTGATTGCTGAGAAGGTAAGGGATATCTGGAGTAAGCCAGTGCTGACCGTTTTGCCATTCACTTGGACCAACCAGCACAACTTCCGGACTTAATTTTTCCAGGGCTGTATGAATGAGCCGAATTTTGAGATCGCCCTGTTCGGATGGTTCTGGAAAATTATTTCCCAAATCAAAATATAAAAGATTCTCATGCAGAGGATCCTGCTTTTTAAAAAAAGTGAGTCTGCGGAGCAGTCCCCCCATGTCTCCTTCTTCTGCGCATCCGCAGGGTTTTATTTCTCCTCGCAAGTCACCTGAAAAAACCAGCAGCGTGTTTTGGGCAAGAGAAAAAGTAGGAGAAAGCAGGAAAAACAGGAAGGTACAAGCAACAATCTGTCGCATATCAGTTTTCAGCCACACATATTAATTCGCGGAATGTGACTTTTCCATCACTTTTTACACTGTCATCAATACCAAGACTGCGTGTATTCTTTATGGCCTTGTAGAGACTGCTTTCTGCGGCCTCGTATGAGTCTGTATGTGTTGTTGCCGGACTGTTTGTGGCATAAACAATTCTTGCTGATTTCATTGGGAGCGCTTTTATTACAGCAGAAGCTCCTGTAGGCAACAGGCTTAAGCTGCTGTCCACAGCATTTATCAAATCAGTTGTGCTGATCAGATTGCCGCTTTTTAACCCGGTTGACGTGGTGCTGTTATCCGACGCGTTTTTAACCAATAAAAACATGACATCAAATAAGGTAACTGCAAGGCAGGCCTGGTCTGCAGTTGGATTATTATCCTTGGCGCCATTATCAAGTTTGCTCAGTCCTTCAGTAAGACTCTTTCGGATACTGTTTTCAGAGCTGATTGTAAGTTCTTCAAAATCTGATGAAAGCGCGGTTGAAATCATTGAAAGTTCACTTACCATTGAAACTAATTTAAGCAAATCACCATCGGCTGTAACATCTGTCATATTATCCAGTTTGAAAATGGGCCTTATTTCTGTTATGGATATTCCATGTGAAAGTGCTCTTGCTGCACAAGAAGTATTTGAACTTGGAGTGAACGTATAATTGTCAATGTATGGGTCACATTTTGTATGATCGCTATTTGCTACATAATGATTTGATCCAATCACAACCTCAAAATTATTATAAGTAGCTAATCCTGTTCCTAATCCATCAACACTGATTCCATCAGTTTTCAATTTTGTGAAAGCTTCTCCTTCTGTTGAGGAAATAGTACCGTTTGAATCATTGTCCAGAACACCATAATTGAGATACAGAAAATCAGCAATATTGGCAAACATTGATATTTCAAGTTCATTTGTTGTCCGCGTCCTTGAACTGCTGTTGCAGCGGCTGGATGTAAGAAAGGTATTTGCGCCAATTAAACAAAGTGCTTTTGTGATGAATCCGCGGTTCCCTGTTGTGTAGTCAGTGGGAGAACTCAGTTTTTTAATACCCAGAGTTTTGGTCAGGTTGTCTGAAGCACCTTTTTTTAGAAAGTTTCCAAATGATACACCAGCCTGCCCGAGGTAGCCGCTGGCCCGTTCGTAATTTGAACAATTGGTATTATCTGCAACAGTTTTATACTTTTGTTCATCAAGCTGGACCTCACAACTTTGTCCTGAATCCTGTTTGTCGGCGCATGAAACCAACGCCAGCTGCAGCAGCAAAATGGCCAGAATTCTGGTAATTGAATTCATGAAAAAACTTTTTTGTTTAACCGGTTTCATTTCATGCATGGTCTGCTGGCTGTTAAAAAGTCTATTCCAGTTTTTGCAGAGTTGAGTCAATATGATAACTTGTAACTACATCCTGTTCACTTGCACTGGCAAGGGTGAAATTTGCTTCTTCAGGAAAAATCTTAGCCCCATCGAGAACCGCGTTGATATATAGTCTGCGCTCCGATAAGGTTTCAGCAGCCTCAGCCTTTTCCAGCAGCTTTTCGAACAAGGGACGAGGATTTTGATTTTGTGCCTCGAATGAAGGAAACAAAGCCCCGGAAAGTTTCAATAATGGCACAAGCTCTGTTTCAGTGCGAGTATTGTCTGTCGCAGTAGAAACCAGTTCTGCCAGATTAGTACTTTCCATCAATAATCCTTTTTGCAGTGCTTCGGTAACGTTTTCCAGAATTATTTCCCTTTTCAGCTGGCCTTCGTCTGTCTCATCAAAAGAAGTAAATGCTAATCCGATTGCTGCAGGTTTTCCAGGATCAAAGCCGCTTTTTTGACGTTCAAACTGTTGGTACAGTATTGCGTCAAGATGGGTTTCTAAAAAGTTTAAGGGACTATTTAGAATACCGGCATACATTTTTTTTGATATTTGCGGTGACTTTGTCGCCGGGAATCCATAAAGTTGAACCTTTTCCCTTGAAGCGCCAAGCAGTTGTCTCAAATCAACAGAAATATCCTCATTCTCTGCCCAGACTGAAATTTGTTCAAGAAAATCAGTTGCCTTTTCTTCCTCTAATGAGAAATGCTCAATTTCTCCGGCAAATCTAATTAATCGGCCTTGAATCAAATAAGGGACATCTTGATCATCCAGGGCATCTTCAATCCATTCCCAGACGACCAATTTAAGTTCACCCATTTCTTCATTCCAGTCTTCACGCTCCTCCAGCGTTTCACGTTTGGTTAAAGGCCCATAAGCGCCAGCTTCCAATGCTTTGGGGTCAGCATTATCCGGAATTGCAACTTTTACTTCCACTCCAAGATTCCATTCCTCCTGGTTCTTACGGACATCTTCATCACAAATGTTTACCGGACAGTTTTCCAGTGTTGGAGCAGTGAGCAAGAGCCTGTGCAAAGCGCTGACGGTATGGTATTGAAGTTCATGTGTGAGGTCATCAAATTTGTTCAGCAGAAATTTCAATGCATCTTTTCTCAAATCTGATTCAACACCAAAAACCATGATCATTCCGTCGTGTTTTTCCTGAAAACCCATTTCGCCTTTAACCAGATCAACAATGCTGTTGATTACAGTGATTTTTAAATGAGAAGGCCATTCAGGGTCATCAAGTACCGTATGCAGACGTGAAATACTTCTGTCACGTATATCTCCGTCGTCGCTTACAAAAGCAAAAAATGTTACTGCACGCAGCGCCATTTCACGTTTGCCCGGTTCCCCAATATGCTTTGAAATATAACGTATTTCACGTAAAGCGCTGACCTGTTGCTGAATAGAACTGTCATACTGATTTTTTAGTTTCTCCATTGAGGAAGTCAACTCCTGGTAGTTGAAGCTTTGCTCAAATGTCAAATAGGTCAATCTGCCCTGTGTACGGCAGCTGCCTACCAAGATAAGAAATGCAGCTAAAATCAATAGGGAATTATTTCGCATTGGTTTCCCGGTTTTATAATGATTGCAATTAAAATATAAGTGAAACCTGTAAGCTGGTACGTTTATCCATCAGCTCACCTGAAAATCCGCCGATTTCCTGATTATATCGGGCATAATCAATTTTAAAACCAAATAAATTAAGTGAAGCGCCCTGGCTGTTATAAGGTCCATTACGCCCTACCCTAAAAGAGAAAAGATGGTGGCCGTTAAACAATTTATTCCAGCCAATTTCTGCTCCTATTTTAATGTTTCTTTCTGAAATTACATTCCCCTTGGAAACAAGTTTCTGTGCGTTGGTTAAATCATGGTAATCCACGGAAAAAATTAGATCAAATCCTGCTAATTCAGACTCGGTGCTCATCCCAATGTTCATGGTCATCGGAACTTTCCCGGCATTTTCAAAATCAAGTCCGCCGATATTCTGCAGACTTATCGCAACCTGGGGCTCCATGTTATGCACACCATCAAAGTGATAGATGGCTCCGGCGTCAGGGGCAAATGCTGCTTTATTAGAAAATTTCTTACGCAGTTTGGTGTAAGTATTTTTTTCAGTTGCTTCAACCATGGCCTCATCAAACACTTGAAACTTTGTATCAATTCCCGCTCTTTGCACCAGCTTTGCCCCCAGGCCAAGATCAAGCTGATAATCAAAGAAACTCCATGCCATTCCGCCCGCAAGCCCGGCCTGAAAAAATGCTCTTGTTTCCAAATAAGGAAATACAGGATTCCTTACTTGTATGTCAACCAATGCATTTTGAAATAATGACCAGCCGAATCTGGAATTGACATGACTCAGCAAACCAAGGTTACTCTCAACATAAATTTTTCTGCCTGCAATATCTCCAAGGGTGGAACTTTTACTGCTTGATTTTCCCAGATTTATGGTGTTGTCGTTCCATGAAAAATTTGCTCCAAATATTTCATAGATATTGTAATTTACTGAACGCAAACCTGCAGGATTATAAAAGAACAGCATTTCATCATTAGCCACTGCAGTAAAAGCATTGCCCATTCCACGAGCACGCAGACTTTCACGCACAAATGCAGGTTCTGCTGCATGGATTATCGGGATGAAAAAAATCCATAAGCACAGTAATGCAGATAAGTGTCTTAGCACTTTCAATATAGTGATTCTCATTTACGATGAAAATGTTTACTGATCATAGCTAAACTAATTCAGAAGCAGTTAATTTTTGAGAATATTTGTTGATGTGTTTTTGGCTCAAAAAGAGTTCTTCTTATTGAAAAGTTTCTTGAAGCAGAACAGATATTGATAAATCAGTGATGCTGTAAACATCCAGCACTTTGATCAGGGTAAATCAATAAGCTTGAAATATTTGCTGATAATCTGTTTAAGATTAATTTCCAATGCAGGGAACCTCAACAATTGATGATAAAGACAGTGCAAACTCAGACTTTGTAAAACAATTCTTCAGGCAGCAACAGATGGAAGACCTGCAAGAGCCATAGCAAGTTCCTGCTCATCATAGTTTCGGTCTTCAAGATTACCACTAAAATAATCTGAGTATGCCTGCATATCGAAATGGCCATGTCCGCAAAGGTTGAAGAGAATAGTTTCAGACTTCCCTTCACGCTTACAGCGCAGTGCCTCCTCGACAGCACCCTTTACTGCATGGTTTGCTTCCGGAGCAGGAAGAATTCCTTCCTCACGTCCAAACGTTACCCCAGCCTCGAAGCAGGTGTTCTGATGATATGCATACGCTTCCAGCAAATCAAGCTCCTTCAGATGACTTATCAAAGGTGCCATTCCATGATAACGCAGCCCGCCGGCATGGAATCCCGGCGGAACAAAAGTTGAACCAAGTGTGTGCATTTTAGCAAGGGGAGTCATGTTTCCGGTGTCTCCGAAATCATAGGCATATTTGCCTCGTGTCAGGGATGGACATGCTGCAGGTTCAACCGCTACTACACGAACCTGAGGTCCGCCACGAAGTTGTTCACCAAGGAATGGAAACATCAAACCGGCAAAATTTGAACCTCCACCAGTGCAGCCCACAACAACGTCCGGGTAGTCGCCTGCCATTTCCATTTGTTTCAATGCTTCAACACCAACAATTGTCTGATGCATCAGCACATGGTTCAGTACACTGCCCAGAGAATATTTAACATCATCATTTGTTGCGGCAACTTCCACTGCTTCTGAGATTGCAATCCCTAAACTGCCTGTAGAATCAGGATTCTTGGCCAGGTATGCCTTGCCAAACTCAGTCTTGTCGGATGGTGATGCAATGCAAGTAGCACCAAAGGTTTCCATCATCGCTTTTCGATAAGGTTTTTGCTGGAAACTGACTTTGACCATATAGACTTCAATCTCCAATCCAAAAATCGAACCTGCAAAGGCTAAAGAAGAGCCCCACTGCCCAGCCCCGGTTTCTGTTGAAATGCGTTTTACTCCAGATTCTTTATTATAAAATGCCTGCGCAATTGCAGTGTTGGGTTTGTGGCTTCCTGTAGGACTGACTCCTTCATACTTGTAATATATTTTTGCAGGAGTATCGAGTGCCTTCTCTAGTCTTCTGGCACGATAAAGAGGGCTTGGACGCCACTGGCGATATATCTCCCGCACCGGTTCCGGAATATCTATGTAACGCTCGGAGCTGACTTCCTGTAGAATCAGCTCCATTGGAAAAAGTGGAGCTAAATCATCTGGACCTATCGGCTCCCCTGTACCGGGATGTAAAACAGGTGGAGGAGGCTCAGGCAGATCGGAAGTAATGTTGTACCAGCTTTTCGGCAGTTCAGATTCAGGTAAGATGTATTTAACTGTGTCACTCATGATTTACTCCTTATTAATTTTAAAAAAAATTGTTTGTTAATGCAGATTTACAACTACACGTCCTCGCTGGCCACCGGCAAGAATCTTATCAATTTCGGGGCTAAGATTATCTAAAGTACAATCAACTGACAGCTGTTCAAGTTGAGGAAATTTCCATTCATCGGCAAGTTTATTCCAAATTTGACAGCGCAAATTCATAGGTGTTTCTCCCGAATCAATTCCCAGCAAACTCACTCCCCGCAAAATAAAAGGAAAAACTGTTGTTGGCAAATTCGCTGATGCAACTAATCCTGTGGCTGCAACGGCACCTCTTTGTTTTGTGGCTTTAAGTAGAGTGGCAAGGGTCGTGTCACCGACTGTGTCAATTGCTCCTGCCCAGCGCTGTTTAAGCAATGGTTTTTTTGATTGATCATTTACTTCATCGCGATGAATAATTTCTTTTGCGCCCAGTCCTTTCAGGAAGTCCGTTTCATGGATTTTTCCTGTTGATGCCACTACATTGTAACCTAAACCGGCAAGAAGCACTACAGAAATGCATCCAACACCTCCGGTTGAACCGGTTACAACAATCTCTCCCTGTTCCGGAGTTATACCATGTTTTTGTAATGCGTGAACAGAAAGTGCGGCAGTGTAACCTGCAGTACCATATATCATGGCTTCTTTAAGTGATAATTCTTCCGGTAAAGGTACGACCCAATCAGCGGGAACACGAATATACTGCCCAAATCCTCCGGAAGTACTCATGCCTAAATCATAACCAGTCACAACCACTGAGTCTCCGGGCTTAAATCTTGAGTCTGAACACTCCACAACCTCACCTGAAGCGTCTATACCGGGAGTGTGAGGATAATTTCGAGTTACTCCCGGATTGCCGATGCAGGAAAGTCCATCCTTGTAATTCAAGGAAGAATAATGTACACGAAGCAGAACTTCTCCTTCTGGAAGATCTTGCAGAGAACGGTCTGTAATTTCGCGTGTGTATGTATCATCGTCATTTTTGCTGACAACCAATGCTCGAAAAGATGTGTTGCTCATAAGTTAACTTTTATTTGATGTTATTGCATTTTTACTTGTTTTCACCACAAAATACATTATTCAGACAGGAATAAAAAAATGATTTTTTGTTTCATTAAACTTAGTTTTGAAATCCGTATTTTATATGAAACAGACCGAATAAGCGTGAAAAAAATTATTACTGCTTTTGATCACAAACCCGACTTCATCAAGTAGTAATTAGATCAAATTATTACGATAATTGTCAAACCTGTGTTAGCAGTAATTTATCAAGCGATTCACTTAAATCGTTATCCTGAAACTTGTAGCCGCTTTCAACCAGTTTTCCTGGGAATATACGAATGCTGCTCAGCAGCAACTCATCTGCCATTTCACCAAATAAGATTCTAGCTACAGAAGCAGGCAAAGGGAAAATTGTTGGGCGATGCAAGGCTTTGCCTAAAGTCTTAGTAAACAAACGATTTGTGACTGCATTCGGTGTAACCGCATTTATCGGCCCCCGAAGTGAGTCGTTGTTCAGTATATGCTGAATAATGTTTACGGCATCATTGATACTTATCCAACTCATGTATTGTTCACCACTGCCGATAACACCCCCTGCTCCAAGTTTAAAAGGCAGCAGCATTTTTTTCAAGGCACCACCTGCAGTACTCAGAACTGTGCCAAAGCGAACATTTGCCACCCGAATACCTGCCTCGTTGGCGGCATTCGATGCTTCTTCCCATTGCACACAAACATCGGCAAGGAAACCTCTTCCGGCACTGCTTGCTTCATCAACAATTACTTCTCCGCGGTCTCCATAATAACCCACGGCTGATGCTGAAATAAAAACTTCCGGCTTTTTATCTGCTTTTGCAAAATACTTTGCTAACAGTTTTGTTCCTTTGACACGACTGCTAAGAATGCGGTCTTTCTTTTTTTCACTCCATCGTCCATCCGCAATGTTTTCTCCTGCCAAATGGACGACAGCATTGATATCACGGATTTTCTCCAAATTTATAATTTCATTTTCCGGATTCCAATCAGGCGAATCCTTGACAAAGTTCCTGCACCATAAACGTACAACTTCATGACCTTCTTGCTCCAATGAGTCGGTTAAAGCAGCTCCGATCAGTCCGGAAGAACCGGTTATCAGCACTTTCATGGTTGTTTAAAAGTTGCTTACAAGTAATGCCAATTGGCTTAACTTTCAGAAATATAAGTTATTTCAAGCGGTTACAGCAAATCCAGGCAGTCCCCAATATTCCGGATCAAATTCTTTAAGCGAAGGTATAATTTGAGAGGCATCTTTGAAGTGACTGTGGTCCATTTCAGGATGAGGTACTATGATTACAGACATTCCGGCTGCTATTGCCGCTTCATTTCCGGAGGGGGCATCTTCGAAGACAAGGCACTCTTCCGGCGCAATTCCAAGTCGTTTTGCGGCAAGCAGAAAAATATCCGGAGCAGGTTTTCCCTGTTCTAATTCAGGGTCATCCCCACGTACAATTTGATTGAATTGCGAAAACCACTTTTTGTGTTTTGAATATTTTGCATCATACATTGGTGAAGACGAACTTGTTGCAAGCGCCTGTGGAAACCCTTGCTGAAAAAAATGAGTTGTCATCTCTTTTGCGCCGGGCAATGGTTCTGTGTTTTGAAATCTTTCCAGCAAAACGTCTTTCCTGGATTCCAGATAGTCTTGCGGAGTAATAGGCAGTTCAAGGCTCTCAACGATTATTTTTGCGGCCTGTGAGGCAGGTCTTCCTATAATTCTTCTCTTGACTGACCAATCAAAAACTTTTCCATATTCTCCAGCAATTTGTTGTGTAACTTCAGTGTAAATGCCTTCTGTATCCAGAAGCAAACCGTCCATATCATAGATTAAGCATGAAATTTTATGAGGCATTTATAATTGTTAAGTTAAGGTGTATATTGGAATGATTCAGGTGTTTCTTTGATAAGATATGTTAAGCACTATTTAAAATAATTATTGGGCACATATTTACGTAAATCAATAATGTGTTTTTCTCCATTACTTAATTTGTAGCTCACAGAATTCTCGTTTACCCAATCTAGTTTCAGTGTGTAACTGACGTCCTGAATAGGAAGATCACTGATACTTACGATATCAGCAAGATCACGTTTGACCAGGTGGAGACTGAATGTGTAAATTCTGTTTGTTATTTCATGCCCGTTCTGATTAATACTGGTAACATTTTTTGAATTGGAGATGTGATAAAAAACTGCATGAGTTGGGGAGGTGGCAACACCTGTGCCGGTACGCAGGTGTGGTAATAGGGGTACAATTTGATCTTGAAAAATCCGGAACACTTTTCTGGTTCCTGATGTTCTATCACTATACTGGTAAAACTCCTGATCAACCTGCCAGAATCGTACGTCTGCATCACCATTTGTTTTCACTATGTCCATTCCTAAAACACCATTCAGACCCCGGAATAGATAAATATGGTTGTCTGAATTTTTAATATTTACAATGTTCAGAATTACTCGCTGAGGATGAGAATCTAAAAGTTTTTTGTCAAGGTATATTCCATTTCCAATCCTGTTTTCGGGGTAGATTTGGTAAGGTGCAAAATCTATTACTCCCCTGTGCTCAGTGTCTCTTGCGAATATTTCTACTGCACCGGAGCTATTTGCTGAAGTTATCAACAAAAGAAATGTAAAAATTATTAATATATTTGTTTTATACTTAATCATTAAATATTTTGATGGGAATTTATCTGCCTTACTCTGAAATTATCTAATCAAATCAACAAATAATTCAGCAAGGTGATTATAGCAAACTATTTAACTGAAGCCAGTGAAATTTTGCTTGAGCAACTTGAGTCCTGCATTGGTTAATTTAAAATATACATTTGTTTGTTAATTTAGACAAAAATTTTTATTTTTTGAAAATCAGTTTCATTTGCAAACATTAAAATGTTCCCCGGCAAACAGTTAAATCAATCCACAAGACCTTTTGTAATCGGTACAAGCGGGCACATCGATCATGGGAAAACAACATTGGTAAAAGCCCTCACCGGAGTGGATACTGATCGTTTTGCCGAAGAAAAAAAACGTGGAATAACCATTGATCTTGGATTTGCTCATTACGAAGACAAATACGGGAATCATGTTGCAATCGTAGATGTCCCGGGACATGAAAAATTTGTTCACAATATGCTGGCAGGCGTAGCCGGAATGGATGCTATTTTACTGGTGGTGGCAGCAGATGAAGGTGTTATGCCACAAACACGCGAACATCTGAATATATGCAGTCTCCTGAAAATTAAAACAGGAATAGTCGTTCTCACACGAGTTGATTTGGTGGAAGACAGTGAAATGGTGGAATTGTGCAAGGAGGAAGTTTCAGTATTACTGGAAGGCACATTTTTGGAAGATGCCCCGGTTATTCCTGTGTCTGCAGTAACAGGTGAAGGTTTAAATGAACTTCGTGATGAATTTGCACAACTTGCAAAAAAGTTTGTACATCCGGAAATTGAAAAGCCATTCAGACTGTATGTTGACCGTTCCTTCACGTTAAAAGGTTTTGGCACAGTTGTTACCGGAACAGTGCTGTCCGGTGCAGTCAGGCAGGATGAAGAAGTTCTACAATATCCACAATCACGCGAAATTCGAATACGTGTCATGCAGTCACATGGGAATGTAGTAAAAGAGGTGTATACGGGACAGAGGGCTGCGTTTAATTTGGCTGCAATAACCAAAGAGGAAATTCAGCGAGGTAATCAGCTGGCAAAACCAAAGTCATTGCTTACTGGATATATGATTAATGCCTCATTGTCCCTACTGAAAGATGCTTTGTCTCCTTTGAAAAACAGTTCACGTGTCCGGCTTCATCTTGGTAGTCAGGAACTTATAGGCAGAATCATACTTTTGGAAGGCGAAACATTGTCTCCCGGAGAAACAACAATCGTTCAGTTCAGGTCTGAAAGCTTGTTAAGCGGAAAATACGGGGATCGTTTCATAATCCGGAATTATTCACCCATGTCCACTATTGGTGGAGGAACTCTGATTGACCCATCTCCAAGCAAATCCCGGAGATTGCTGCATGAACTTCCGGAAAGACTCAGACGCATTTTGAATGAGGATGAAAATGTCAGGGCGGAAGAAGTGATATATTTGCAGTCTGTGCGCGGGGTTAATCAGTCAGAATTTCAGGTACGCTCAGGCCTTTCTGACGAGCAATGTGTAAAAATCTTACAGCGTCTGCAAAAACAGGGGCAAATACTTTGCGTGGATACAATTTCCAGACGTTATTTGCATGTGGATCATGTCAAGCGTACAGGGACATTTATCAGCAGAGTTTTAAAAAATCACCATCAAAAATTTCCTGATCGTGAGGGAATGACTCATGCAGAACTTGGAGGAAAACTCTCTTTGATTTTTGCAGAAAAAGAAATTGAAAACCTGTTAAAATATCTTTGTGAAACAGGTTTAATTGTAAAAAATGGCCAGTATTATTGTCTGAAAGATCATCGCGCACAAATTTCTCAAACTCGTCAGGACAGTTTGTCGAAATGCATTGAACTGATCAGGAATAGCAATTTTCAGCCTGCTCGCAAAACAAAATTGCTGGAAGATCTGGGTTTGAGTGAGAAGGATGGAGTTGAAATGCTTAAATTCGCCGTACACTCCAAAATCCTGGTGCGTATTGCAGAGGATTTGCACTATAGCCCTGAACAAATTGAAAACATATTGGAAGTTCTGAGGATTTATTTGAAGGAGAATCCGAATATAACTGTAATCCAGTTCAAAGAACTGCTTAACGTTTCCCGTAAATACGCTATCGATTTACTGGAATATTTTGACAGTCAACATTTGACCATACGAAAAGATAACTGGCGTATTCCCGGAAAAATTTTTGAACACAAAAATTAATCAGATCGAATAACAAAGTGCATTTTAAAAGAGTTAAATTTGTTACGGTTTCAGTCAGTCTGTTACTGGGCATCTGGTATTTTTATGCTTCTTCCGGATCAGCTGTCGCTCAAAGTTTGCTCAGTGACCGAATCTGGTTGGAACAAAGTATGGATGTATTCAATGAAAAAGAGCTGCCTGAGCAATATATCCCTCCAATACCATTTGACTTGCCGACCACCGCATTAACTCAACTTGAGACTGTTGCAAGGCCGCACGCAACAGATAATCCAAAATTATTATATACAGCGGAATTATCAGTGAAGCCCGCGCTTCCTGTAATTCAACCGGAAGAAACCCAAAACAAGTCCGCGAGCTCATTTTTAAGCCGGTTTTTCCCATGGTTTAAAAGCATGGATCCGTCCGTGGAAATTGACACTGAAACTGCCAAAATAAATGATGAAGACTGGGCTAACTCTGAATTTACAAATGTCAGTATGACTGTGGCAGATATTGAAAAAATGATTGTTAATGATCCTGAAACTGCAAGGGAAAAGTATCTGGAATATGAGGATTGGCTACAAATTGAGGATAGAGTCAGACTTAAAGTTCAATTGCTGTATCACCTTCAACAATGGGCAGCTGCGGAGAAACTGGCAATTGCGTTTTTGAATGAACGTCCTCGCAGCAGGATAACTCCAATCGTATATTACTTTTTTAACAAATCCCTGCAGTCACAGGAAAAGCCTTTAAATCAAAATATGATCTGGCGTGAACTCGCACTGAATGAACTGGCACCAAAACTCCGAAGTGAACTGCTGATTATGTTCAGTGAAGAAGCTAAGTTTAAAGGAAAAATATTAGCAGCAGTTCAATATCGTCTTGACCACTTGAAAAATTCAGGAACTTCAGAGACGGCAGATCACGAAATAATAAGCCTATTGCTTAAGCAAATTCAGACTACGGAAGAATTACGTATCTTAATGAAAAAATATCCGGATTTTGTATGGATGCAGAAGCAAATATTTCAAATTGAACTGGAGATTTTGTCAGAGCAACGACGCTACAGAGAGGCACTGGAACTGTTGGATCAAAGACTCAGTTTAGCCCGTGAAACTGGCAACTTGGAACAGTATTTACTCCTCGAGAAAAAACGGCGTAGCCTTGTAACAGCATTGAATGTCAGTCCCCGACGAATTGGTGTGATACTGCCAATGAGCAGTTCCAACGCTAAAATTGCTGAATTATCTCAGCAAACATTGAATGGTTTGTGGTTAGCTCTGCAGGCAAACAGAGTCCTTGCCTTGTCTGCTAACAGGGAAGATAATTCATCTTCACATAATAAGATGAATACAGAAAATTCAGATAATGAGACTGTAAATGAGTTGTCGCAAGAGTTTGATGAATCGTGGGAACTGGTTATCAGGGACTCTCATCTGGATGCTGAAAAAACCAAAGCTGCCATCCGTGAATTGGTGGAAATAGAAGGTGTAATTGCCATTATTGGACCTCTTGCCCGGAAAACTTCGGAGGCTGCTGCGGAAGAAGCGGAGCGGTTAGGTGTTCCATTAATTTCATTATCATTGACTGACAGTATTCCGCAGCTTGGAGAATTTATTTTCCGCAATAATAAAAGCTGGAAGCAGGAAGTACAGAAATTGGCAGATTACGCAATCGGCAAACTGCAGGCATGCCGATTCCTGATATTGTACGCAAAAACCCGTGAAGGACGGCAGAAAATGCGCTTATTTTTGAAAGCAGCCAGTCTCAAAGGGTGTGAAGCTGTTGCTGTTGAAGGATTTAAAGATGAAGGCCAGAAAAGTCTGGTGAATGAGTTCGATACTTTTACAGGAAAAACTCAACGTGTTAGCGAAACAGACAAAAATATTTTGAAGGAACTTAAAGAAAAGGAAGATCCTGTCAAAAATTTCGACGCTGTGTTTGTGGCAGTAGGTTCGGGTGGTGTGAAAAATTTAAGGCTAATATTACCATATAGTGCTGTTTATAAAATGAAAAAAACAAAATTCCTTGGTGACAGCGGCTGGAATGACACAGCGCTTCCGTTTTCTCCAGGAGTGCGTGGTGTGAGAAGACCAGTATTTGTGGACAGTTTTTTCCTGGGAAGTAATACACCGGAGATGCTGAAGCTTAAAAGAATCCACGAGCGAATTCTATATCGGCATCAAAATTATGTCGGCCCCAGTGCTTATACCGCTCATGCTTATGACACATTAATGATTTTGATGCAGCTTCTCAATGACAAGCACAATCACAGCCACCGGGATCTTAAGGACGCCCTGATAAATATTGAGTCCTACAAGGGTGTTTCAGGAAATTTACGATTTGATGATGATGGTGAAGTTCAAAGGGAAATTCATCTCTTGACCCTGCATAGAGGGGCTATACAACCTTTGTTTTAAAGATATGGATTTTATGGGAACAGGCAGTAGTATTTATCCAGATTAAAACCTGTTTACTTTACAAAAAGGGATTCAAGATCTTTGAAAGGAACCTGCTCAGGTCGAAGTTTTTGCTGGGTTTGATGTGATTCAACCGATTCGCTTGTGTCTTCCAACTGTGTTGTCAATTGAAAAGATTCATTGGGACTTTCTATCAATAAGTCTTCATCTTTGTTTTCCAGACGTTTATCTGGGCGTATTTCCTCATGAAAGTTCCGCTTGGGCTGTGTTTCCCTTTGCATTTTATGCTCATCCAAAGGCTCCTCTACCAGATCGGCAACTTGTCTTAAACGGTAACTGTACTGACGGCTAACCTCAAAAAGTCTTCCGCCGGGAATACATTCCGGACTGTCTTGGAATGTAGCAAAATCATCTACAATTACAGCGTGTTTTAGTGCTTCAGGACTAAGATACACTAACACGGAAGAAGTTTCAGCTTCTGCTACTTCTTCTTCCTGAGGTTCGAATTTGAACCATTTCATGAGCTACCTCTCAATAAATACAGGGATAGAGATTTTTCTTGTGTTAACTAAAACTCTGCGAAAAACATGCCAATATATGATAATTTCTGAATTCTTTACTGTACAGCAAATCAAAAAGATTAAGGCCACAAATTTCAGCGGTATGTATACTAAAAATACTTAATAATTACAGTTATATATATACATAATGTAAATTGCTTACAATTGCCTCAAAATGCTGGATTTAAGTGTTATAAATTATGGTTATTTGAATCCGGACATCAAACTGGATTTATCAATATTTGTATAATACTATGTCTGTCAAATATGAAAGCAGTCCTGCGAAGAGAAATATGTGAATCTTCTTCAGTCACGGCTTCAAAAGGTCTTTTGGTAAATAATCGGTTTTCAGCTGGAACATTTAAGATTCCGTAATGAAGCATAGTATCGCGTTCACAATCAGTTTAACCATCTTTTCAATTCTTAAACCGGCAATAATATTTGCCGCGCCTGAAGAAGTTTTCAACATGCCTTGGTGGGGCTGGCCCATAGCTTTGTTTTTCACCACATTTCTAATGGGTATTTTTGGTGTTTTAGCTGGAATTGGCGGCGGCGTATTGTTTGTACCTCTTGCAAGCAGTTTTTTCCCTTTTCATATAGATTTTGTTCGTGGCACCGGTCTGTTTATTGCCCTTGGCAGTTCACTGGCTGCAGCGCCGCATTTGCTGGAAAAGAATTTAGCCAGCATTAAGCTCGCCTTGCCTACGGCTATGGTCGCTTCTGCTTTTGCTATTGTTGGGGCATTCTTTGGACTCTGGCTTTCCGCGATAAATCCTGCATACATTCAGGGCAGTCTGGGTGTTACTATTATAGGTATCGTTTTTTTAATGATTTTTGCAAAAAATTCAGAACATCCATACGTGGCCAGAGGCAACTACCTTACAGAAATACTTCACATAAGCGGCATATACAATGAAGAAACTTCCGGAAAACAAATCAGCTGGATTGTTCACAACACCGCGAAAGGTTTGCTCTGTTTTGTGCTTGTTGGATTATTGGCGGGTGTTTTCGGACTTGGCGCAGGATGGGCCAATGTGCCAATATTGAACTTGATTATGGGAGCACCGGTGAAGGTTGCAGTCGCAACCAGCGGCCTTGCTCTTTCTGTTACAGACAGTACCGCGGCATGGATTTACTTAAACAAAGGTGCCGTATTACCGATGATTACTGTTCCTTCAATTGTTGGTATAATGATTGGCGCAAGAATCGGCTCAAAGCTGCTGCCTATAGTTAAACCTGCTTTAATCAGGAAAATTGTGATTGCTGTGCTGTTTCTGGCGGGAGTACGGTCCTTAATGAAGGCTTTTGGAATTTGAATTGAGTGAGTAATTTTATGGAAAATAATTCAACATTTGTAAATATCCCGGAACAGCAACAATACTCGAAGATTCTTTACTATTTGAATCTGATTGGCTTGTTCATACTTGTAAGCGGATTCACTTTGTATCTGACAGGAGTTTTTTCTCCACTAGTACCACTGGAAGAACTACCGCGGTATTGGTCTCTACCCCTGGATCAATATTTAGAAAAAACAAATATGCCTACCGGATGGCAGTGGACTTCAAAACTGGTTTACGGAGATGTTACACCACTGCTGGGAATAGCCGTTTTGGCTTCTGTAACATTTGTCTGTTACTTTGTTTTATTACTTCAGTTCCTGAAGAGAGGCGTAAAAATATTGGCCCTGATTGTTTCAATTGAGTTACTGTTGATAATGCTCTCTGCCTCAAATCTGATCCAGATTACACACTGAACAATTCAAACCTGTTAAAGCGGTTGCATTAAAAACAAAGCGCTTAATCTTCTGATAAATCCAAACGATTTTGATAGGCTGAAATCCAGGCATCCCGATACTTTGAAAGTTTTTCAAGACGCAGTTCTAATGCAGAATTATCCGATTTTGGGCGTATCACCTGATGCAGGATGTAGCGCATAATTTCCTGGGGATTTTGTATGCAGTAAAGCAGGAATGTCAATGCAGCAGGATCATTTCTTTCTTCATAAATTAACCAGAGCAGCTTAACGATATGAAAATGGTTGATACCTCGTGTACATTGCCTGTCAACATATCTCAAAATAGTTTTTGTGTAGTTATCAGCATGGAACCCTTGAGGCAGGTCTGCAGATTTAATTTGCTCCTGATAAAAATGCAGGGTCAGCACTGAGGCGATGAAATAACTCCATGCTGTTCTGAATTCATCCAAGGGAATCTTCTGTCTTTGATTGGCAGAACCAGATTCGCTGCGTGGTTCTGATTTTTCACTAATGTCCAGCAAAATACCAAGCATGCTTTGCAAGGATTTGATAGCAGTTGTCCTGAATTTCAAAACAGATAACAGCTTGTTCAGTTTTTGTTCCTTGGTACTTGTCTGAAAACCATCTCCATTTTTGTTAAGCCCGTCAATTGTCCATTCGCTAAAACAGTGAAGCGCGGCATAAAGTTTTGAATAGATTGATTCAGCATAATGTTTTTCCATCCGTTTAACTTCTTTTGACCAATCTTTAAGCGGTGTTCCGGAAGGAAGCATTTTAACCAGCAGCAAAGGAAACTTTTGACGGAAGTTCTCCAGTTCGTCGTCCTGAGGCATCTCCGGAACATAAAATTGAATCACTTTTTTATCTTTTCTCATCTGCCTCATGCGGGAACGAATTTGTGGGCCTATTCCATTCAGATCATTCTCTTTTGGAAGATTTTTCAAATGTGAATGCAGTTCCTCAATAAATCCGGAGAGAGATGATATTTCTTCTAATTTGTTAAGTACAGAGCGTATGTAATGTGTGAAACGCTTTTTTTTAAAAAATTCATAATCACCTCTTTCATGGGGCAGTATGAAATGCAGCTGTGAATTCAGTTTATTTACATGTTCTATCGCAGTCTTATGAAATTGTTCCGGATTTGAACGCAGCGACTCCTTAATCTCTGTGAACATAGAGTCAATTGTGTGCTGTTCTTCAGTTGTCAAAGTCTGTGCATTCCACTTTTCCCGCCACTCTCCAATTAACTGTTTGCGGATCTCATCACCCTGTTTTTCCATGGACAGTCTGTATGAGCTGGCAGCGATTTCACAATGTTTTTCCAAACTTTCTGACTTGAAATTTAGCTCAGAAACGAAATCCAGAATTTCCGGAGCAGCAGCAGTAATCTGTAGCTTGCCTTTTAAATTTTGTTGGTAAAATTCCATGGGCAGAATTTGCTCATTGATGAAAATATTCCCATACAACTTGGAAAACAAATTACGTGTAATGTTAATGATAACTTCTGCTGTATCCAGTTTGTCAGGAAGAATTATCATAACTTTGTAAATTTGTGAACCCTTGACTATTTCAATTCTGGAGGCAGGGAGTGAAACATTTTTCGGCAAAGCTGTACCAACTTCAGTTTCATATGAAGGTTGATCTACAAAACGCAGCAGATGTCCTGCTTTGGCAGAATCCATGCCGAATTTTTCAGGGAAATCCAGCATATCCGGAAGTTTTTCAGACAAGAACGCTTTATTCTCTTCTGGTACTGATGCTGAAAATTCTATCCGGAATAATTGTGAGGTGGGAATATGTGCTTTTTTCTGATCGTGCTCCTGGAGTTGGGCTTCTCCGATTGTGCGGTGCTTCGGATCAAGGCGTTCTTCTAATGATTTTTCAATGCTGTCAAAGGACTTCATGAAAATATGTCCTCGAAGGGTCTGCTGTCAGACCGCAAATCAATGTTTTCGAACTGAAGCGATATCTTCGTTCCATTCTCTCAGTTGATGCGGACCTTCCAGTGTGGTTTTAAGTTCTATTAAATCATTAAATTTTTTGTCTTCCAGGTCAGCATTAGGATATCTTCTTCTCAAGTAGCCCCATAGATTTAAATAGTTTTCCTCTATCACCCATTCTTCATCTTTTGGCTTATGCTCTGCAATGGTTTGCTCAATAAAGGGATAGAAAACTTTACTCATAGGACTGTCTTGATGTTTGTTTATATATAAATATGGAGATGATGAGGTTGACAAAAGCCGGAATGTCATCGCCAAAGATGCCGAAAACTTTTGCGGTACTATACAACATGTAGCAATATTGTTGCCTGAAAATGAAATCTGGCATGAAGTAATATTTGTTTTTATAAGTAATTTAAAGATAAAACACTGTATATACAGATGAAAAAAATTTGATAAATTTATCAAATTTTTTTCAGTAATATTCTTAAATTCGATAAATCCTTTGTTTGTGAGGACTAATGAAGCAGGAATATTGGGGATTACTATTGATCTGGAATGATTAAGAAATCAAAAATACACCACCATAGACTCATTGAGATGCATTCCTGGAAATTGTTAAATGATTTACTGCTCTATTCCCTCGATTTAATAATTGCTGACCACTCGATCATTATCTGGACTGAAATCAACGTGTATAAGAATATCAGTTGACGTACAATTTGGTTCATTGCAAGTTGAAGTCAGTCCCCCATCGAGGCCATACTCAGTGACTGGCGGGCAATTCTCAGGACATGCTTGCCCTTGATTGGGGAGTTCAGAAAGCGGTTCATCGCAGTCAGCAGGATTGGAACCCAGGGGGCGTCCGGAAAGGCTCGGAATTCCTCGTTCACAGAAGTGAGTGTTTTCACAAAATGGCAGGCGACTATATATTCGGATTGTCCGTGATCGAAGAGGCATGAAAACTCCTCCAGAAAGAAGGATTCCGGATTTTCGACCGACCATTCAGTGAGGTCAAGTTGCTGATCAACGTAACGGGATTGTCGACCGAGGAAGCAGGACAGTTGCAGCAATCCCTGCGGCCAGAGGTCTGGGAACTTGGTGCATTGCCTCCGGACTGCATTTGCAAAGGTCAACCCGTGGGTGAAACTCAACCAACTGCGATTGTGTGAGACCGAGCGGTTGGTGTGGTTTTGCACGTCAAGATCGAAGTGCGCCATGTTCCATGCCAGGGCTCCTAGCAGGGCGTGAAAGGCAGCTTGAGGATGCGCGGAGGATTGACAAGTCCGTTTCAGCGCCTGATTTACTGTAAGTCCTGTCAATTCTTCCATGGTGATTGTTTGGGCTCCCTGGCCATCCCACTCCTCCAAGGCGGGTTGGTAGTTACGGAACTCCGGAATCAGGTCTTCCCGCGAGGCATAAATGAAAGAGCGGATCAGCGACAGCAGCAGCGGTTCCAGCACGTCGTTGCCCAGCCATTCCAACAGCTGCCCCACCTTGCGTATGTAAATCAGGGAATGCCCGAAGTCCTGATAGTGCGCCAATGCAGAACGTGTGAGGAGTTCCTCGAATTCTGCAAAGCCTAATCCTTGCCGTAAACCGTCCCGGACGAGCGCGACGGCTGTTGCTTCGTCTCCCGCCTCCAATGCTTCCGTCAGGGCTTCCGGGGAAAACGCCAGAAAGTTGTTTGTGTAGGGATAGACAGGTTCTCGTTGCGTGTCCCATGCCATGTGTGCGACGGGTTCGACGAGTCCGACCAACTCCAGACCGGCATCACCCATTGAGTGATGTTTACGAAGATTCAGCCAATCCGGAGCAGCAGCGTAGGCATGGGTCATGCCGAATTCCATGTGATCATACGTCCACCAAACCGCCCTTCGCAGCGCCTCAAGCGGATCGCCACCGGCCTGCTGCAAGCGGGCGATTTCCCTCGCCATACGGTCGTACTCATGTCGGTCAAAGCTTGCCCGTAAATTCTTCAGCGCATTTTCGATCAACACTTGCTGTGGCGGATCGGACAGGTCCAAAACAATGTCATAGCCATCCACCTCCACCGGATAGCCGCGCAGGGTGTCTCCGCCCACCAGTGTTTCACCGGAATCGAGATCGAACTTCCAGTTGTGCCAGTTGCATGTCAGGATGCACTCCTGGTCAAGGCTCCCTTCCACCAGCGGAAAACCCTCATGTGGACAGCGATTAGCGCAGGCATACACTGTTCCCATGTCATTCAGGAACAATGCGATCTGCCTGCCGCCGAGCTTGACAACTTTTCTTCCTTTCATCTGAAGCTCATTCAAGCCTCCCGGAACACGGTGTATTTTTTTGTCGTTACTCATTCGGTTGTCTTTGGCACAAAGGGCTTGGGGCGTGGGAAGCGCGAGGTGAGGTCGAACTGTGTGAGGACAAGGTGGCTGCGGGTGTACTCGCTTGAAGCGTCTCGTGTCGGCTGAAAATCCCAGCTTTGGTAGCGTCCTACGCACAGGGCGGCGTGGATACGGCGGCGGCGCTGCTGATCCCGAATCACCGTTTCCCGGAGGGCTTCGGCATCCCAATGGCTTGCGGCCTCGGCCCGGAAGTTGGCAAGGCGTTCGGACTGCTCCGGAGCGTTGGCCAGATTGTTGAGTTCGTTGGGATCCGCTTCCAAGTCAAAAAGCTGGTCTGGATCGGTCGGGCAGGAGATGAACTTGTAGCGACCCCGGCGAATCATCAGCATCGGAGCCCCCGTGCCTTCAGCCAGATATTCACTGATCGCGCAGTCCGGATCGTTGGCCGCGTCTCCATCGCACAGCGGAAGCATTGAACGTCCCTGCAAGGGGTCAATGAGTTCCGGAATGGTGGCCCCGGTGCTTTCGTACGCAAGATCGAGCAACGTGGGCAGCACGTCCACCTGCGCAACAGGATTCTGTACCTTACGGGATGTGAAGCGATTCGGGCAATTCACGATCATAGGGATGCGGCAGGACCATTCCCGGAAGGACATCTTGTACCACAGCCCGAACTCACCCAGCATGTCGCCGTGATCTGCCGTGAAAATCAAGGTGGTGTTTTCCGACATCCCACATTCGTGCAGTGTCTCCTGCAAGCTCCCCAGCCATTCGTCAATGTAGGAGACATTTCCATAATACGCCCGACGGGCGTTGCGGATTTCTTCGTAGCTTAGATCTACCGCATCCAGCGCAATCACCTTTTCCAACCGCCGATTGTGCGCGTCCTGCTGATCGGCGGGCGGTCGTGAAACCGTTGGCAGTGACAGATCAACACCTTCGTACAAATCCCAGTATTTTTGACGCGTGGCGTAAGGATCGTGCGGGTGGATGAAGCTGGTCACCATGCAGAGTGGACGGCCATCCGTACCCCGTGCATGGTCGTAGATCACCCGCTGGGCGGCCTGACCCACCTCATCATCGTAGGCCAGTTGGTTGGTGATCGCGGCCACCCCCGCCTGCTTCACCGACGACATGTTGTGGTACCAGAAGTCAATACGCTCGTCCGGTCGTGTCCAGTCCGGCACCCAGCCGAAGTCGGCGGGATAGATGTCCGTGGTGACGCGCTCTTCGAAGCCGTGAAGCTGGTCCGGCCCGACGAAGTGCATCTTCCCGGAAAGGCAGGTCTTGTAGCCCATCAGCCTCAGGTAATGTGCAAAGGTGGGCATGGTCGCAGGCAAGTAGGCGGCGTTGTCATAGCCGCCGCAGCTGGAGACGTGCTGCCCCGTCATGAAGGCATAGCGGGCCGGAGTGCAAAGCGGACTGCTGCTGTAGGCAGACTCGAACAGCACTCCCTCTTCTGCAAGGCGATTAATGTGGGGACTCTTCACCTCGCGGTGTCCGTAACAACCCAGCGCGAGGGCAGTGAGCTGGTCGGCCATTACGATCAGCATGTGGTTTTGCTGAAACTGCTTCATTGAAGTACGTGTTTAAGTCGCATACATTAAATTCTGAAAAAGAAAAATTTCAGGACTTGATTGACTTTCTGTACTTGAGAAAACAAAAAACCGACTCGCTTCGGGTCGGAAACCAGTCGGCTTTTTATAATACGATTGTAAACTCTATTATTAGTTTAGCAGTTTTTCATAATCAGAATGTTTTCCCATCCAAAACCAAACTATATCATTCCCACTCAGTATTCCAACCGCCCTATATTTTTTAGAAATTCGTACGGAATACATAGGTCGTTTGGAATGTACACGTTTAAAATTAAGGCTTGGATGATAGGGGTCAACTTTAAATTTTTATGGTGTTCAATTATAGATAGATTTAAAGATTTTTTGAAAGTCACAAAAAATATCTGGTGTATTTAAGGCATGCCATAAAGTCATTGAGAGATAAATCATCTCTTCGGAGCGACTGACAATTTTGGTCCTACGTGTCATCCTTCCAAGGTGGTGTCGGGTGTTGGAATTATCTTGCTAAATTTAAATCGTGTGTTTTTTCCCAATGATGTGACGATCTCTTGGCAAAACTATAGTGAAGGCATCCCAATCATCTGTATAGAATGTACAATCTTTCAGATGTGAGAGTTTGTTGTATAATTTTCGTGCCGTTGTAGCATTACGACCACCGACAACCCAGGCGACAGTTCACCTTGTGTGACGATCCAAGGCCTTGATGATCCATTTTTTGTTTTTTTTGACTGTAAATAATGCCACATTTCGTCAATTTCGATTTCTTTAATATTTTCATCAACTACCGGTTCGTCAAACGATTCTGCGGTCTGACGCACCCAGTTATAGGTAGTGGCTGGAGAAACATCAAAGAGTTTAGCTAAAAAGCGAAAGCTTGTTTTTCCAAGCGAGTATAATAATACACTAGTAATTCGTTTTAACTCTGTTGATTTTTTTCTGCGCTCATCACCACATACAAAGTTGTGGCCACATGATTTGCATTTAAAACGTTGCTTTTGGCGTACCTGACCATTTTTAACAGTTTCGGTGCTTCTACAATTTTTACATTCTTCCATGAATGAATCCTGATATTGAGTTAAAAATGATGGTTTCGTAAAAAGTCTTAATAATAAAATCCACCCCTAATAATATCAATATGTTAAAGGGGGAAAATTGCGATAAATGGACTTTTTACGGGATTATCAAAAATTGTATTATACCATGTATCTATCTTAAAGTAAACACTCTCCAGCTAAAATTGATGAAAACATAAAATGTCTAAAAACAACTTCTTACTTTTACATCATATATTGCTCACACACTAAAAAGTAGGTCAGTGATTTTTCGTTATCCGACTTCAAATGTAAAGTAAAAAAATCCAAAAAATGTATTTCACCTTGACTCCCATTGATATGCGAAAGATTTCCTGCAGAAAATACTTAACAGCAATCCAATGCTCCAGAGAGTCAACAAGGCAGCCATACTCCAAAGCATCCACGAGTAATCATGCCAGTGTATGATCAAACCTCCGATTATCGGCCCTGCAATTTTCCCTGAATTTTTCAAGGCGCCGATCAATCCTGCTCCGGCACCTGTATGACTGGAATCCATGCTATGAGCATAGAGGGCTAATGTTGAAGGAAAAATAAGGGCCTGTGCCAGTCCGAAGACTATGGCAAGCAAGAGCAGCGGTAAAGATGTTTCTACCAATGGAAGCAAACCCAAAGACAACGCAGCCAGCATCATTCCCGCGGCAGTTACAGGCAGGTATCCCAAACGGTCACTCAAGCGTCCCCCGTAAGGACGGGCAACTAGATGTATCAATTCCTGAGTTGTAAAGAACACTCCAACCCATAAAACAGGAATACCTTGCTGCAGAGCGTAAAGCGGTAAAAATGTTTTTGCTGCATACAAACCTAAATAAACCACAAATTCCAGGATTCCTGCCAGCCATAGTTCTGCTGTCTGAAACCCGGTACTCAATGCTTCTGTAATTTGTATCCTCCAGCTTTTACAGTGTCTCTGTGGATTATCCCGATTTTTAAGTAAAAGCACCGGGAAAAAGGCGAAGGAACTTAACAAACCAATCAAAGTGAAAACCGTTTCAGGTTCAATTATTGTGAGCAGTGCCGCCGCAAGTGTGGGGCCAAGCAGGTATCCGCCGCATCTACCCATGCCGAACCAGCCCAGCCGCTCAGCACAATTATGGCTGATGATTCCATATTCCTGACCCTGTTCCATCACCCATGCCACTGTGACAGGACCGTAAATTGCGGTTGCCAGTCCATGGATCAGGCGCAGCAACAATAATTCATCAGGGGTTTCTATCCATAAATAAAGGAAGGGGGTTACTGTAAAGAGAAGGGTTCCTGTAAAAAACCAGATCCAGCGTCCCCAGCGGTCTGAAAGCAAACCAAACATCGGCTTAAGAAGAATTCCGGTTAAAGTGGAAGCCGAAACGATGAAGCCCAAAAAAGTCGCGTTTGCGCCCAAACTCGCGGCAAAGAGCGGAAGAAGCGGAGTTTTACCCATCTGATAAGCGGTTCGCACAATGAAATCTGCCGCAGTCAGATTGAGTAGCTGCCGATTAATACTCATTTCCGGAACTCCCCGAAGCTTATCCATGCAGCTTCCGGATTCCGGCTTTATCAATGATTTGATTTAGGTGGTTCAAGTCCTGTTCACAGACAATTTTCAGCTGTGCCAGATTATCATCAATCTGTTTGCCCAAATGTTCAAACACGTCGTAAGCTTGCTTCGGTGGAGCGGCATCTGCCACAGAGACCACACTAACAAGGGCTTCCATTCTTTGCTTGAGCATCGCGGGATGACGCAGCCTGTCAGAAGGAGTTTCATACTTTGTCTGTGTCAGTTCATTTTCCAGAGTGCTTAGTTTTTTTCGCAGTTCTTCCGCGCTTTTCAGGACTTCTTTTATGGATTTTCCATTTTCTGGGTTTTTGAAGATTTCACGTGATAACAGCTCATCTATTTGACGGCTGATCCGACGGATACTGTTGATGGCTGCATTTATCTCAGACACACTGCTGGTGATTTTGGTCCATAATTCAAATTGCGATGCAAAATCCTCCGCGGTAGTATCCAGACGTGGATCCTTGAGAATTTCAAAGCTGTACTTCATTTCAGCTTTTCCAACTTTCAAGAGAATCTGATAGTTCCCCGGAGGCGCTACAGGACCGCCACCGGACCCTCCTTCACCTTTTCCTAAAGGTTTGTATCCCGGTTTCTCCAGTGACTTGTCGATTTTTATTTCCGGTCCAGGATACTTCATATTCCAGACAAAACGATTGAATCCGATTTTGTTGGACAATTCCGGTTTTTTCTCATATTCATCTGTGTTTTGATCTTCATCCGGAGTTTCTACTTTTTGCTTTTCTTCCGGATTCATGCTTTCAAATCGTTCAATTTCGTTCCCCATTTCATCAAGTATTTTCAACTCAAACGGCTGTTTCTGTTCCTCTTGCAGATAATAATTCACAATTACGCCCTTGGGAGGATTTTCTCCCAGATCCAGATTCCGGATATATTTTTCTCCTTCCGGAGTCTTTGCTTCATAAAAGGTGCCGGGCAGGCCAAACGCGGTACTGTAGTTTTTTCCGTCTCCAAGATAAAAGTTTACACTCCAGTTCAAGGTGTGACGGTAAGTAGTTTTTGGCGGGAATAATTTAACGCCTCCGGAACTGCCTCTTCCCTTTCCGGAGGATTTTGATGCAAACTGCCTGAGTGGTGTCAGGTCATCAAGAATCCAGAATGATCGTCCGTGTGTACCGACTACTAAATCGTCCTGCTTGATTTTCAAATCATAAACCGGCACAACAGGGAAATTACCCTGAAGTTTCTGCCAGTTTTTGCCGTCGTTTGTACTAATGAAAATTCCTGTTTCGGAACCGACAAATAGCAATCCCGGGGTTGTGGGATCTTCCCGGATAACACGACTGATTTCTGTGTTTGGATAATCCCCGTTGATGCTGGTCCAGTTACTGCCACCGTCGGTTGACTTAAAAAGCCATGGCCGGTAGTCATTCAGTTTGAAGCGTGTGGCTGAGAGGTAAATGGTTTCAGGATGATGCGCTGAAACTTCAATGCAGAAAATATATGCCCACTCAGGAAGATCCGGAGGAGTTATTTTCTGCCAGTTTTTTCCACCATCCACAGAAGTATGAACAAGTCCGTCATCGCTTCCGGCCCAGTAAACTCCAGGCTGATGCGGTGATTCCACAAAAGTTGAGATTGTTCCGTAATGCTCCGCGCCGCTGCTGTCAATAGTCAAACCTCCGGAAACTCCCAGTTTTTTCTCATCTGCACGGGACAGGTCCGGACTGATTTTCTCCCAGCTGTGTCCTTCATTACCTGTCCGGAAAACATGATTCCCGCAGGCATAAACAGTCCCGGAATCATGAGGAGAAAAGCAAATGGGGAAGGTCCAGGAAAAACGGTATTTCACATCTTTGGGAGCCCAGCCGTACAATTCTTCCGGCCAGATGTTAATCAGCCTCAATTGTTTTGTGCGATGGTTGTAGTGCTGCAGTGCGCCTTCACCTCCGGGAGAACTGCCGACCGCGCCAATGTAAACAATATCCGAGTCATCAGGCTTGACCGCAATGAAACCGCTCTCACCTGTTCCCGGGAGGGTGCATTCATGAAAAGCAATGGCGCCAAACTCAGAGGCACTGGGAACACTGATACTGGTGTTGTCCTGCTGAGTGGCATACACCCGATACGGAAACTGGTTGTCGATATCGATTCGGTAAAACTGCGATGTGAGCTGGTTATAAACCGATGACCATGTTTTACCGCCATTGTAGGAAACACATGCCCCGCCGTCATTGCCCTGCACCATCCTCAGGGAATTCTGTGGATCAATCCACAGGTCATGGTTGTCTCCGTGTGGTGTGGTGATCTCAGTAAAATCAGCGCCCCCATCAGTGGTTTTCCACATTTGCAGATTTGTAATATAAACCGTATCAGCGTGCTGCGGGTCAGCGAAAACATGGCAATAATACCAGGGTCGGTGAATTATATCACGGTTGCCGGAAGTCCTTTTCCAGCTATCGCCTCCATCGTCTGAGCGGTAAAGTCCGGCGTCCTCGGCTTCAATGATAGCCCAGACACGTCCGCTTTGGGCGGGAGAAGCCGCTACTCCGATTTTACCTTTTGTGCCTTGAGGCAGTCCGGGATTATCCGAAATATCAGTCCAGCTGTCACCTCCGTCGGTGGTGCGGTAAAGACTGCTGTCCGGACCTCCGCTGTTAAGGCTCCAGAAATCACGGTAAGCTTCCCAGAATGAGGCGTATATTATTCTTGGATTCAGAGGATCAAGGCATAGATCGACTGCACCGGCTTTTTCACTGCGGAAGAGAATTTGTTCCCAGTTTTCACCACCGTCTTTTGAGCGGTAAACACCGCGTTCTTTGTTCCGGCCAAAAGCATCTCCGAAACCAGCCACATAAACCAAATCCGGATTGTCTGGATGCACACGTATTTCACCGATGTGGCGGGTTTTCCTGAGTCCAACATTTTTCCATGTTTTACCAGCGTCAGTTGATTTATAGACACCATCACCAAAAGACACATCAATCCGGATTGTTGACTCGCCCATGCCGGCGTAAATCACATTTGGGTCAGAATTGGCAACAGTTAAGGCCCCTACAGCCGCGCTCTCAAGAAAGCCGTCAGAGACATTTTCCCAATATGTGCCGCCGTCTTCTGTTTTCCAGATGCCGCCCGCGGCAGCACCGAAATAGAATACCTGGGAATTGTTGGGATCACCAGCAACCGCCACAACTCTTCCTCCACGAGGAGGGCCTATGCAGCGCCAGCGGAGAGTGTTCAGGTGGGGGATTAAATCAACAGCAGTTTTCGGCATCTTGAAATTTCTTGAAAGAGAATTTAATGGTTATGGATTACTTATCGTCCGCGTAATCTTGGATCAAGCGCGTCACGCAGTCCGTCACCGATATAGTTGACACTGAGCACAGTCAGCGCTATGAAAAGTCCCGGCCAGATCACACGTGAAGGAGTTATCTGAATGAAATTTGCTCCGTCGTAAAGCAGTCTACCCCATGTAGGGAAATCAGGAGGAAAACCCAATCCAAGGAAAGACAGGGCAGATTCAGTGATGATAGCGTTGGCAATGCCCAACGTGGCGGAGACCATGATCGGACTGAGAATGTTGGGCAGAATGTGACGGTAAATGATGCGTCTTTTTCTGGTACCGATACTGTAGGCGGCGATTACAAATTCACGCTCCTTGATTCCAAGCACATCACTTCTTACTATTCTGGCAGTATGCATCCAACTGGTGATCCCAATCACAAATACTATCAGCATGAAAATACCTGCCTCGGGCCCATAAAGTGCACGCAAAGTGTCCCGAAAAAGTAATATTATTACCAGCAACAGAGGTAAAATCGGCAAGGCCAGGAATAAATCAGTCAAGCGCATCAATGGACCATCAAGAAATTTTATGAATCCGGCCAGAACTCCGATCATTGTTCCTAAAAGCAAGGCAATCAGCATGGCCAAAAATCCTACTGCCAGCGAAACCTGTCCCCCAGCCAGCATTTGTGCAAGAGTGTCATGACCAATGTTGTCTGTGCCCAGGGGGTGAGACAAAGTTGGTCCCAGATTTCTTTCCTTGAAATTAATCGTGCTGGGATCTATGTCATGAACATAAGGCCCTAAGAAAACAGCAAGCGTGATAAAAACGAACACGAACACACCGGTCAATGCACCTTTGTGTTCACGGAACTGCCGCCAGACATCTACCCAGAGTGAACGATGCTTTATGAGACCTTCCGGATTATATTCTTCAGAAGCTGCAATTTCAGTCATAGCGTATTCTTGGGTCAAGGATGCCGTAAGCCACATCCGCGATCAGGTTGAAAAGTACAATCAGTACGGCGAAAAAAAAAGTAAGGGTTTGCACGAGTGGAATATCAGCGCCTTCAATCGCAATGATCAACAATTGCCCCAGCCCATTCACACGGAAAATCTGTTCGGTAATAATCGCGCCACCGAAAATAGTCGGTATGCCAAGAGCAATCAAAGTGACTACAGGTATGAGGCTGTTACGCAAAACATGAATCAAAAGAACAACCCGTTCAGAACGGCCTTTTGCCCTGGCAGTCCGGACGTAGTCCAGATTAAGATTATCCAGGATCGAAGCTCTCATGAATCGGCTTAATTGTGAAGCATTGTAAAGTGCCAGCACTGAGACCGGCATTATCATCTGTTTGACCTGGGCAACAAAGTTTTGCCAGCTGTCAACAGAGAGAGTGGTATCATAAATCATGGGAAACCACTCCAGCTGCACACTGAAAATTATAATTGCCACCACACCGGTAAAAAATGTCGGTACTGAAAATCCAACCATGGATACAAAGGTTCCAACCTGATCGAACCATGAATATTGTTTGTATGCTGAAACAATCCCGATTGGTATGGCGATCATAATTCCAAAAAGATAGGAGAGTCCGACAACCCAGAGTGTTTGCGGAGTACGCTGGATTATCAGGTCAATAACCGGACTGCGGGTCGCCCATGAAAGAATCCGGGTCCGCTCCTCAGCATCACCGATGCTGATGCCGAAAGCTTCATGCAGTATATTCAGTGGTTCATTGACAAAAAATTGAACCATCCACTTGCCAAAACGGATGTGCATGGGCTGGTCAAGACCAAGAGAGACACGAATTTTTTCCCGCACTTCAGGAGGAACAGTCATGGGCAAGTTCCCCGTAGGATCATTCGGCGCTAAGTCGAGGATGGCAAAAATGATGAAGCTGATCAGCAGCAGTGTTGGAATGGCGAGAAGCAAACGCCTGATTATATAGTTGATCACGGTTTGATCGCCTTTAAGCTTACAAAAAAAGCGGTTTGCAGGCAGCACACCCACAAACCGCAATATTAAATTATAATTTACTCACGAATTCAGCAAAAAATGCATGCAGAAATAGTTTCCCTGAAAATGTGATACTAACTTTCCGGTCTAAAAAATCACTTCGACCGGGAAGAAGCAATTTGCTAAATAACAGGACTAGATGTTACTTGCGACGCCAGTCAGCAATATTCCAAAGTTCTGAATCCCATTCATTCATCCGGGGTCCAGTAATACTGTTGGAATGTGCCGAAACTCCTCCACGATGAATGAGAGGAATCATTGCATAATCCTGCATCAGCATATCATTCATTTCTTTCGCGAGCCGAATACGATCCTTTATGGCTGCCGTTTTTGACATTTCCGCAGAAAGAGCGTCATAGGCAGCATTGCACCAGCGAGGCATATTGTTTCCACCCCATTTATTCCTTTTTTGCGCCATTTCCTTACAAGTCCAATTTGACATGTAGGTTTCCGGATCTGTACCACTGAAAGTGTTTGTGTACATTTCGATATCCGCAAAGAATTTTTGATAGGTGTCAGGACTTCCAACATCACCACCAAAGAACACAGACGCGCTAATATTACGAAGTTCTGTTTCTACACCAATCTGCTTCCACATCTCCTTAATGAAGGCCTGAGTAGCCTGGCGGACAGAGTTGGTAGAAGTTTGATAAAGAATCGAAATCCGGACTCCACCTTTTTGGCGGATACCATCAGAACCACGCTTCCATCCAGCAGCATCAAGCAGTCTGTTTGCTTCAGCAATGTTTTGCGTCTTGCATTCATCGTTTGCTGTTGAGGCATAAATGGCCGGTGCAGGTAGAACGTTGCAGCTTATTTTTCCTGCTTGACCGTAGCCTGCATCAACAAGAATCTGGCGATCTATAGCCAGTGAAAGTGCTCGGCGGACGTTATAGTCTGAAAGGAAAGGATGTGCATTTCGGTTGTTGTTTCCACCTATATATTCAGAGCGGTCTTCCCCAAGTGCCGGACTTGGATTTGTAAAATTTACCATCAGCCTTTCTACAGCAGTTCCGAAAGCTGAGACAACAGTTCCCTTTCCGGCCTGCGCCATTTTAGAGAGGATTTCCGGTTCAACCTGCAGGTTCCAGGCATAATCCATTTCACCGGTTTCCAGCACGGCACGGGCTGCTGAGGTGGCATCACCTCCACCTTTGAATACCAGTTTATTGAAAGCAGGCTTGCTGGCGTCACGATAATTAGGATTAGCCTCGAAAACAATCACATCATTGGGTTTGAAATCCACGACTTTGAATGGACCGGTTCCAATAGGATAAAAATTCTGCTTGGTACACTCCTGGGCCTTAGCTCCCTGACATCCGTCAAACTGTGCCTTTTGTAAAATTGGCGAGTTGTAACCCACAAATGTTGCATAAGGAAAAGGCTTTGGCACAGTAAACTGGATTTTGACAGTGTTGCTTCCAATAGCCTTGACTGACTGGATATCCTTGTAGTAATTGGTTGATGTACATCCCGTATCCGGATTGGTGCAGTACTCATAAGTGAACACTGCATCATCTGCGGTAAGGGCTGAACCGTCTGACCACTTGATACCTTTTTTAATTTTCCAGGTAATTGAAGTCAGGTCCTTGGAAACGCCGCCGTTTTCTACTGTAGGAATTTCCTCAGCGAGCCAAGGCAGCATATTACCTTTTTCGTCGTAGCGAGCTAGTGGCTCCAAAACAACAGAGGAGGCTTCAAGTTCCTTTGTTCCTCCAGAAAGATTGGGGTTCATGGTTGATGGTGCCTGCCAGTAAAGCAGGTTTAGTTGACCGTCACTGCCGCGTCCGGCCTGTACGGAACTTGCTAAACCCAGCGCTACTGCGAGGGTTATGATGGTAGTAATGATTTTCTGCATAGTTTTTCCTCATTCAGAATGTTTATGTCAGCTGAGTTATTTTACTGACGGGATACAGCATACCGAACCACTCGGTAGTACTGACAAAGGCTTCGACTGTTAAGAGCAGAAACCCTTTTTTCACTTTTTGTACTATGATAAACAAGAAAATCACAGGTACAAAAAGTTGGAGCATTATACTAAATGTAAAGAAAAAGTCAACTATTCATTTAATTATTACACCAAATGACAGGCTACACTATGATCCGGAGAGACCTTTCTCCATTCCGGAGAAACTTTGAAGCAGTTTTCCTCTGCAATTGGGCATCTGGTGCTGAAGTGGCAGCCCGACGGTGGATTGGCCGGACTCGGCACATCACCAACAAGGACTGTATGTTTACGTTTTCGTTCCAAAACTGGATCGTGTATTGGAACAGCCGAAAGCAGTGCTTTCGTATATGGATGCAGCGGCTTGCTGTAAAGCACCTGACTGGGAGCAAGCTCAACAATCCGTCCCAAATACATCACTGCCACGCGGTCAGCAATGTGACGAATCATACTTAAGTCATGTGAAATGAACAGATAAGTAAGACCGAATTTTTCCTGTAAATCCTCCAGCAGATTGATGACCTGTGCCTGGATTGAAACATCCAGCGCCGCGATAGGCTCATCACAGATAATGAAATCAGGACTGAGAGCCAGGGCGCGTGCGATGCCGATGCGCTGGCGCTGTCCCCCTGAAAATTCATGAGGATACCGATTAGTGACATTGTGATTAAGTCCTACTGAATGCAGCAGGTGTTCTACCCGCTCCCGACGCTCTTTGCCTTTGAGTTGTTGATGCTCAAACAACGGTTCACTTATAATGCTTCCAACGGTCATTCTTGGATTAAGGCTGTCTTGAGGATCCTGAAAAATCATTTGCATTTGAGGGCGCTGTTTGCGCAAATCTTCCTTGCTGATGGATGTAAGTTCATGCTCTTTAAAATAAACTTTTCCCGCAGTGGCCTGCAGCAGCTGCAGGATAACCCTGGCTGCGGTTGATTTTCCACATCCGCTTTCACCCACAAGTCCCAAAGTTTCCCGTTCCTTGATATCAAACGTAATTCCGTCAACGGCCTTTACACTGCCAACTTCTCTGCGAAAAATTCCGTGAGTAATCGGAAAATGTTTTACCAGGCCATCAACTTTGAGCAGAGTTTTATTTGCTGATTTTGTCATGAGTCATTACCGGAATCAGGATTCCACCAGCAGGCAACATTATGATTATTATTTCTGCTGGTTAAGACAGGGTTTTCGTGTTTACATCGTTCAAGCACCCGATTACAGCGCGGTGCGAAAGGACAACTTCGGGGTACCTGATACAGACTTGGAGGCTGGCCTTTGATGCTTTCCAAACGTTCTGCACGTTTCCCTTCCAGGTTCGGCAAAGTTTTAAGCAAATCCTGAGTATAAGGGTGCTTTGGCTTTGCATAAAGCTCATTTACTGGAGCTTCTTCTACTATGTAACCTCCGTACATTACAGCTACTCTATCTGCTATTCCTGCAACCACACCAAGATCATGAGTAATCCAGATGATCGCCATGCCGAGCTCTTCCCGCAGCCTTTTTACGATTTCCAGTATCTGTGCCTGTATAGTTACATCCAGCGCGGTTGTGGGTTCATCGGCAATCAGAATTTGGGGATCACATGCCAGGGCAATGGCAATCATCACCCTTTGACGCATTCCTCCGGAAAACTGGTGAGGAAAGTCATTCATGCGACTTTTTGCCATTGGGATACCCACAAGATCAAGCAGTTCAATGGCTCTTATACGAGCATTCTTACGGCTCAATCCAAGGTGTTCACGCATCGGCTCAGTCAGCTGGTAACCGATTGTCAGTACAGGATTAAGAGAGGTCATTGGATCCTGAAAAATAAATCCAATTTTTCCTCCGCGGATTTTTCTCAGTTTTTCCAGGTCCAGCTTTAGTAGATCCTCTCCATCAAATGTAGCTTTTCCAGACACAATTTCCGCAGGCGGCATAGGCAGAAGTTTAAGCAATGACATCATCGTGACACTTTTTCCAGCACCGCTTTCTCCAACTACACCCAGCAACTCACCTTTTTTAAGCTCGAAGCTGATGCCATTTACAGCATGGACAATACCCTCTTGGGTACGGAAACAAGTAGCAATATTTTCTACCTGGAGTATGGAATGTTGGCTTAACACCGAAATAGGAATCTGGTAAGTTTGAAGGTATAGATCTTTATTAATTTGAAAAAAAGTCTATTCTTATCTCTTTATATGTCAAGAATATTGTGGCTATCCAAAAAAAGTTAAACCTTTTTTACAAAAATTCTATATTATTTACGATTGACAACAATTAAATTTTCAGAGAAAATGGTATGGTTTTTTACCATGCTCTTTTTAACAAAAAATATCAGTCGGACCCATTTGATGGGATGGCATCCTGATAGTTTTACGTTGGAATGAGGAGTGGTAAAGAAGCATTTCAATAATTTTTATTTCTATAGTTCTCCAAAGATGCCATCTGAGCGGAACAGGAAAACATGCCAGGAAAATCTACTATAAAACATAAAGTCTGCCGCGCATTGGGCGTCAATTTGATTGGGACTCCAAGCGCCGCGCTTACTTTAAGCCGACGTCCGAATCGTCCGGGACAGCATGGCGCAGGCCGTCAGGCAAAAATATCTCCCTTCGGTCAACAATTAAAAGAAACTCAAAAGCTGAAAGCATTTTACGGAATCAGTTCCAAGCAGCTGCGCCGTTACTACGAACACGCGGCTAAAGTCCGCAAGCAGACAAACGTAGCGCTGGTCCAAAGTCTTGAAACACGACTGGACAACATGGTGTATCGTATGGGATTCGCGGGCACACTGCGCGCGGCCAGACAGATGGTTGTGCACTGTCACATCACCGTAAACGGCAGAAAAGTCAACAAACCCGGATTTCAAGTGAAGCCGGGTGACAATATACAATTAAGAGAGAAAAGCCAAAAGGTGGACAGATACAAGGATTGGTTTAATTTCTTTGAGCAAAAATTAGCTTATATTCAGCGCGACAGCAAGAAATTTTCCGGCTCACTTGTGGAGGTTCCGGAACGCGAGGAAATTCCCATCGATGTTGAAGATCACCTTGTAGTGGAGTTCATGGCACGCTGATTCAAAACAAGTAACAGCCGGCTACCATTACGGCTATCCGGCAGCAAACGCTGGCATGAAAAACCAGTCCCGCCTCCTTCCCCCGAACATTGGTTCATTGAAAATATATACCTGCTTATAAATTATCGAAGCATGAAAAACTCTAAGCAAATACGACAGGAATTCATCACTTTTTTTGAAGAGCGCGGTCATCGTTTTGTGCGCAGCTCTCCGGTAGTTCCAAATGACGACCCGACTCTGCTTTTTTCAAATTCCGGAATGGCGCAGTTTAAAGACGTGTTTTTAGGAACAGGTATCCGTGACTATAACCGTGCGGTTAACTCACAAAAATGCATCCGGGCCAGTGGGAAACATAATGACCTGGAAGATGTCGGATATGACAATTACCACCATACTTTTTTTGAGATGCTCGGTAACTGGTCGTTCGGAGACTATTTCAAAAAAGAGGCGATAGAATGGGCATGGGAATTAATGATTGAAGTATGGGGGCTACCTAAAGAAAAAATGTGGGCCACAGTTTTTGCCGGTGGAGATGGTGTTGAAGCAGATGAAGATGCAGAAAACCTCTGGAAAACCTGTACCGACATTAATCCAGCGCAGGTGCTGCGTTTCGACAAGCATGACAACTTCTGGGAAATGGGTGAGGTCGGTCCATGCGGTCCATGTTCTGAACTGCATATTGATTTAGGAGAGGGTACATGTCCACTTTCAGATGAGCATGAGTGTGCTGTCAACCTCGAAGGATGCTGGCGTTTTGTGGAGTTGTGGAACCTGGTTTTCATGCAGTATCAGCGTTTCCCGGACGGTCATCTGGAAGAGCTTTCAGCTCAGCATGTGGATACGGGTATGGGACTGGAGCGAATTTGCCGTGTTCTGCAGGAAGTTGATTCAAATTACAGCACTGATCTGTTTGTACCGATATTGGATAAAATCAGTGAAGTCACAGAACAGACTGATTCCGGAGGAGAAGTAAGTGTGGCATATCGAGTAATTGCCGATCATCTGCGTTCGCTTAGTTTTGCTGTGGCTGACGGTGCACTGCCTTCCAATGAAGGCCGCGGATATGTTCTGCGTCGTATGCTGCGCAGGGCTACACGCTTCGGAAGAGTTTTAAACATGCATGAACCGTTTATTTATAAACTGGTGCCAACTCTGGCTGAAGTGATGGGAGATGCTTTTCCGGAAATAAATAAACAGCAGAATCATGTGCAAAACGTGATTAAGGCAGAAGAGAACAGTTTCGGTTTGACACTGGACCGCGGACTGGAAATATTCCAGAAAATGGTTTCAAGTCCGGAAACAAAATCTGCAAAGATGATTTCAGGTGGAGACGCCTTTAAGCTGTATGACACATACGGATTTCCTGTGGACCTGACACGCCTGATGAGTAAGGAACATGGATTTGAAGTTGACGAAGATGGGTTTGAAAGCCTGATGAAAGAACAGCAGAAACGAGCGCGTGAAGCAGGAAAATTTAAGGCAATTCCTGACAAATGGACTGAGATTTCAGCAGGGACTGATTCAAAATTTGTGGGCTATGATACTTTCATGACAGAATCCAAACTGCGCCGTTATTCACAAAATGATTCCGGGCAATGGCAGTTTATTATGGATATCACACCGTTTTACGCGGAGTCAGGAGGGCAGGTCGGTGACCATGGGAAACTGCAGCAAAATGAAAATACATGGAATGTTGTTGATGTTCAGAAGATGGGTGATTCAATCATTCATATATGTGAAGCTGAAAATCACGGAGGCAAAAACATGTTTCCGGATGATTCAACTTTCACTGCCACAGTCGATGAAAAGCTGCGCTTAACAACCACCAACAACCATACTGCCGCACACTTGCTGCACGAAGCACTGAGACAGATATTAGGTGAACATGTTACTCAGGCAGGATCACTGGTAAACCCTGAAATCCTGCGGTTTGACTTTACACATTTTGAAAAGGTGAGTGACATACAACTGGAAGAAATTGAGAACATTGTCAACAATGTAATTCGTCAGAATATTGCTACTGACATTTATGAAACCCCTTTTGATGAGGCAATAAGTTCCGGAATAATCGCCTTGTTTGGTGAAAAATACGGAGATGTGGTGCGTGTTGTAAAAGTCTCTGATTTTTCAGAAGAACTTTGCGGAGGCTGCCATGTTAAAGCTACAGGACAAATCGGGCAGTTACGCATAGTTTCAGAAGAAGGCATTGCTGCCGGAATCAGGAGAGTTGTGGCTGTCACAGGAAAACAGGCTGAAGTGATGAATCAGGAACAAGGCCGGGTTGCTCGCGCGATGCGCCAAATGCTGAATGTTCCAGACGCGCAAGTTCCGGAAATGGCGGAAAAACTTGCTGTAGAAAAGCGACAACTGGAAAAAGAAATACAGCTGTTGAAGAGTAAGGCCGCACTTGCAGGAGTATCAGAATTGGTTGCACAGGCTGAAACCGTGGACGGGGTGTCGGTACTGGCAAAGGAAATTGAGGCAGACTCTGCAGAAACTCTCCGGAATATCGGTCATTCGGTACGGGAACAAATCTCTTCAGGGATCGCCTGGCTGGCCGCAACCATGGACGAAAAAAGCACACTGCTCTGTGTAGTATCCGATGACCTGATTGAGCGCGGAATCAAGGCCGGTGATATGGTCAATGAAGTCGCGCAGCTCGCAGATGGACGCGGCGGGGGCAAGCCAAACATGGCGCAAGCAGGGATTAAAGCACCAGAAAAACTTGCTGCGGCATTAGCAGCAACTGCTGATATCGTTCGTGAAAAACTTGTAAATTAACTGATGGGTTACGAAACATTCATCGGCAAACGCTATCTTTTTTCTCCTCGGCAGGATCGCTCGATTTCAGTCATTACATGGATTTCCATTGGAGGAGTGGCTTTGGGTGTGATTGCACTTATTGTTTCCACTTCAGTAATGAACGGCTTTAGGACAAATTTACAGAATGCCGTAACCGGTTCATTGCCGCATATAACAATGTTTGCCTGGAATGATGGGATGAAAGATTATTCCGGACTGCAGAAAAGGCTTGAAGATCATCCGGATGTAAAAGGGGTTGCGCCCTACATATATAAACAGGTAATGCTCAGCGGCAAAAAACAGCCAAAAGGAGCGCTGCTGCGCGGAATTGATCCAAAACAGGAATCGGATGTCACAAATATCTCATCATTCCTGCGGGAAGAAGTTTACGGTATTACACCATCCAAGGAAAGCCAGGCTCTGATTTCAGCAAGATTGCTGGAGCGGCTCTCACACCATGAAGCACGGAAAAAAAGACTTAAAGACGGAATTGTTCTGGGAGCAAAACTGGCACGCCAGTTGGAAGCAGATGTGGGTGATTCTGTAAAGCTTGTGTCCTCAGAACTGAGAATGACTCCTGTAGGCGATATTCCACGTATCAAAAAACTGGAGGTGATCGGGATTTTCGAATCAGGAATTTCCGGATATGATGAAGTCCTGGCATTTATGGATTATCGGCTTCTACAGAAAATTTATCGGATGAAGGAGCATATTACAGGATTAGGGGTACGAATCGACGATCCTGAAAATGCACCGGAAATTGCCGATGAACTGTCAGAACTGAGTGATGAATATTTTGTCGGCAACTGGGCTGATGAAAACAAAAGCATCTTTCAGGTGATGAAACTTGAAAAAATTGGATTGTTTCTGATACTCACCCTGATAATTGTCGTGGCGGCATTCAATATTGTCAGCTCTCTGATTATGCTGGTATTGGAAAAATCCCGGGAAATTGCAATTCTTAAAGCACTTGGTGCAAATGATTCCGGAATAAGGAAGATCTTCTTTTTTCAGGGACTGGTGATCGGATCACTTGGTACAATCGGTGGAGTACTGTCAGGTCTGGCTATCTGCTGGGTATTAATGAACTTTGAAATAATTGATATTCCTCCTGGAGTTTATCCCGGAGGAAACCGTATTCCAGTGCTGATTGACTGGTTTGATGTGGCGATGACGACACTCGCATCATTTGCGATCTGCATACTGGTAACGCTTTATCCTTCCACAAAAGCAGCCCGTCTCAATCCGGTGGATCCACTTCGTTACGAATAATATTGTTGTTTTAAGCTGCTTCCAGAAAAAACTTGAATTTATGAAGTTAATAAGTGATTATTTAAGGTTATTATTTATTGAACAACTATTGTAAACTACAACCGAATAAAAAATTTTAGGCTGATTTTCAACAGGGGAATTACAGATGACTTATACCGTAACCGAAAACTGCGAAAAGTGTAAATATACGGACTGTGTGGAGGTATGTCCGGTGGAGGCATTTCATGAAGGACCGGATATGTTGTATATCAATCCGGAAACCTGCATTGATTGCAATGCCTGCGTCGAAGAATGTCCGGTAGAAGCAATTTACGCTGACGTGGATGTTCCGGAAAAATGGGAATATTACACTCCGCTAAATGAGGAAAAATGCGAAGTGTATCCGGTCATTGTGGAAGCCAAAGACCCTCTGCCCACTGCACGCACGCTTGAAGAAATTCAAGCAGCTGAAGGATAAACCCTGTTTTCATGGATGATTCATATTCATCAAAATGAATGATCACTAAGACTGACCTGGAGACAATCAATAATCACTAAAAGCATCAATACTCCAGCAGTATTTTTCAGAACTTCTTTATAAAACAAACGTAAACGATCCATGGCTGTACCAAGAAGAAAAACATCCCGCAGTCAACGTGACCACAGGAGAGGGCACATTAAAATTCCTGAAACTGCTCTTTCTGAATGCACCAACTGTCACGCATTGATCCGACCTCATCGTGTATGCCCCGAATGCGGATTTTACAAGGGCGTTGAAGTCATCGAAGTAGCAGCAACCTGAGCTGATTTTCTGCTCTTTCACTCATCAACAGCAAACCAAGATAGCGTATGGCAATTGCGGTTGACGCAATGGGAGGAGACAATCCCCTAACAGTGCAGATTGAAGCTGCTCTGCAGGCAATAGCTGAGTTTGGTACTGATGTTGTTTTGGTGGGGTCAGAAGCCCAGATCAAAGAAAAACTGAAGCGCCAGAGCTACGATCAAAACAAGTTACGCATCGTTAACTCCACTGAAATAGTGGAGATGAACGAGTCTCCTGCCACGGCTTTACGTCAAAAGAAAAATTCATCCATCAGAGTGGCTGTTGATCTTCTCTCAACAGGCGAAGCAGATGCTGTTGTAAGCGCCGGCAATACCGGAGCAGCGATGGCTGCCGCCAAATTTGTGCTCAAATCTGTTGAAGGAATCGAGCGCCCCGCAATCGCTACACTCATGCCTTCCATTCATCGCGATCACCCCTTCGTGCTTTTGGACATAGGCGCAAACACAGACTGCAAACCTCTTTACCTTTTTCAGTTTGCCCTGATGGGAGATGCCTACGCGCGAACTTACCTTCACCTGGATAATCCAAGAGTTGCCCTGCTGAACAATGGTGAGGAAGAAGGTAAAGGTTATCTTCAACTTAAAGAAACCTTTGATTTACTGAAACAAAGCACACTTAATTTTGCCGGTAATGTTGAAGGCAAGGCAATGTTCAAAGACAGAGTGGATGTAGTTGTTTGCGACGGTTTCATCGGTAATATCGCGCTTAAAGTCGCGGAAGGTACTTTTGATTTTGTGCGAAGCGTTCTTCGTGAAGAAGTTGAAAACACACTGCTGGCCAAGATGGGCTATCTGGCAATGAAGGGCCCCTTCAGGGCATTGCGAAAAAGAGCTGACTACTCGGAAGTGGGAGGCGCTCCCTTGCTTGGTGTAAACGGGGTAGTAATAATCTGTCACGGAAGTTCAAAAGTTCACACAATTCGAAATGCGATCAAACACGCACAGGAATGTGCTGAACATAAACTGAACAATAAAATTGCACTTGAAGTATCAGAGAATCTGGAAGTCATAAAGCGGGCAAAAAGCCTGAGCGAAGAAGCATGATAAGCTAATTTGTCCTCCGATGTGTTGAAATCTGCTCCATGATATATTGCTCGCAATCTTCCCATGACATTTCTTCATGCTTCAATCGTTCATAGAGCGTGAATATCACCTGAAATTCTTCAAGCAGAGGCAGCCCCGTTTTTTCATGTGAAGGAAGCATTTTGTGCCGCAAAAGATTCAAAGTATAGACGCTTTCTTTTAAGCGGTGTAAAGACAGTATTTTTTGCTTGAAGTCATACAGAAGATAGCAAAATATAAATATTCCTCCATCATCCAGTTCAGCAGTCCAGGCCCATTCTTCTGTGTGATATTCAGCCTTGCTTTCAAGAAGACGCCTTCCATCGCTGACTACCTGTGAAAATTCAATTTCATCTTCAATGTTAAAAGTTTCAAAATCATTTGTTTTAATTTTTGAAGAAGATGTCATAAACAGGACGGCAATACAAAATATTATGAAAACATGATGGCAGAATGGATCGTTACCTTCTGTATTAAAAAACACTACTGATGCTATATCAACTGATATTAGGTGTCAAACTATGGGAAATATAAAAGATATTGAGCAAACAAAGCGTACCTGGGTTGTTGCGCACAGAGGATTCAGTGGACAATATCCTGAAAATACTTGCGCTGCTTTTGAGGCCGCAATCATAGCAAAAGTAGACATGATTGAAATAGATGTCTGCCTGACCAGAGATCGTATTCCGGTTGTAATCCATGATCATACTCTGGACAGGACAACTGACGGTACAGGGCTGGTATCAGAACGCTCCCTATCAGAAATAAAAAAACTGGATGCCGGAAGCTGGTTCGGGGCTGAATTTAAAGGGGAAACAATTCCAACCCTTGAGGAAATGCTGCTGCTGATCAGAGGCAGAGTATCAGTCAACATTGAAATCAAACCAGAATGTTTTGAATCCTCCGCTCCTGCTGATGCAATTGAGGTACAAGTATGTGAATTAGTTAAGCAGCTTGGAATGGCTGATTCTGTGCTGATTTCAAGTTTCCAGCATTCGTTCTTTCCCAGAATCAAAAAGTGGCATAGCGATCAAAACATCACAGCTTCTCTAAGAACAGCCCCACTGGAGGAAGTTCATCAATCAGAAGAATACACGCTTAACCTTTGCAGGAAGTTAAACGCGTATTCATTTCATCCTGATGACAATCTTGTAACTCCTTCTCTTATTAAGAAACTGAAAGCAAATGGAATTAAAACAATTCCTTACACAATAAATGATGAAAAACGCATGAAGCAGTTAATTGATTGGGGAATCACAGGAATCATCACTAATGAGCCTGAACGTATGTGGAAAGTTCTACGGACATAAAAGTGATGAATAAGTAATGATAGCTACTGCTTAATTAATACCAGAGGTCTAAACTTAAGAAAGAGGAACAATCGCTTCTTTCACGAAGCCTGATGGTTGGCCCATGAATAATTGATTAAATTTGTAAGTTTTTCTGCTGCTTTACCACTGTCAACAGTTTTTGCCGCCAATTCAACACCTTCTTCCAGGTCATCAACCAGACCTGAAACAACCAACGCACCTGAGGCATTTGCCAAAGCAATTTCACGTGCAGTACCTCTCTCATCACCAGAAAAAATTCTTTCAATTATCCGTGCGCTTTCTTCCGGAGTATCAATACCAATCTCCTTTAAACTCCCAGTTTTGAGTCCCAATTGTTCCGGAGTTACTTCATATTCCCGGATATTACCATCACGCAGTTCAGCCACGTGTGTTGGGGCTGTTACAGTCAATTCGCAAAGACCGTCATGTCCATGTACCACTAAAACACGATCACTACCTAATCGTTTAAGGACCTGTGCTAATTTCAGCGTCAGTTCAACATTCGGCACACCAATGAGCTGACTTTTTGCTCCGGCAGGATTTGTAAGAGGACCCAGCAGATTAAAGACGGTAGGAACACCCAATTCTTTGCGTATCGGTCCGGCAAAGCGCATTGCAGGATGGTGATTGATCGCGTAACAAAAACAAATATCCAAATCCTTAAGGCAGTTTTCAACTTCATTTAATTCCAAAGCTATATTTACGCCTAATGCTTCCAATGCTTCAGCACTGCCGCTTTTTCTTGTGTTGCTGCGGTTGCCGTGCTTGGCAACAACTGCTCCAGCGCCGGCAGCAATTATTGCGGCGCATGTTGAAATGTTGAAAGTGCTGATTCCATTTCCTCCGGTACTGCAGGTGTCAATAGTATTTTTTGGCGCTTTAATTCCGGATGCACGCTCCCGCATAGCCAGAGCGGCACCTGCCATTTCATCAACTGTCACGCCCTTTGCCTGCAGCAAGGCTAACAGTGCCGCTGCCTGCACAGAGACAGCATCTTCACTCATGATCCATAGAATCATTTCACGTGCTTCTTCAAAGCTGAGTTCATCTGCTGCCAGTAATTTTTGCAGTAATTCTTTCATGTTATTAAATCAATGTTGTTTGTTTAGTTCTTTTTCAGCCCAGGTCAGCGCTTCTATCACAAACAGCAGCTGATGCTCCTTGCGTGTAAGAAAAGGATTAAACTCCAGACACTTATACCTGACTTCAGATAATAAAGCCAGACCAAGATAACATTGTCCGTTTTTTCTGCTTTTCCTGCTAAGTGACGGCGGTCCTGCCATACCTGTTTCAGCAAGTGCCCAATCTGCTCCTGAATTTTTCCGCATTGCTTCGGCAAGATTCTCTGCTCTTGTTTGGGATACGCTTGAATCATCAAATTCTGTAATACCTAAAAATTGTTTTTGTGCTTCCTGATTATAGATAATTCTGCCATCAAGAAAATGCTCTGAGGCTCCCGAAAGACCGGTGAAAGCCTGAGCAAGTTGTCCGCCCGTGGTTGTTTCCACTACAGCAAAGCGGTGAGGTTGTTTGCTTATTGCCTGTTGATCAAGTGTTTTTTTAAGCCTCGTGGCTGCTTCGTCCAGCTGCTCTTTCAGTTCAAAACAGCTCAGCTGGTGTTCATTTAAATACTTAGGCTGTACGACATGGGACGGTTTATGATTATTGTATAAACAGTTTTGCGATACATGCCGTGCTGCATTTTCCGGCAAAAAAGATTCCAGAGAGTGTCCTGCCTGAGACGCTTTGCGAATATGTGTTGAAGAAATAAGAAAAAATTTGTGCAGATTCTCCGGCAGAACCACAGGAGAAATCAGAGAGACATCTAATTTCACGCCACGTTCTTGTTTTATTAACTTTAAAGTATGATTTATATCAATCTCATTACGCGGAGCGGCAAGCAGGCGGCTGCCTTTTTCGATTTGAGTTAAGTCACCGTCAGTGAAAATTATTGGATCTATCATGCGTTCAATCAAATCTGCCCCTACAATCATTGAGACTTTCTGCCCTGCAGAAAAATTGTTTACGTGATCCGCCAGTCGCATGGATTTTCTGTATGATAATTCCCAACTGGAAACAGCACAGTTATCATTCCTCAATTTCAGTAAAACTCCGGATTTTTCCGCAAATTGTGCCGGCAGAGATTTTTCAGGATCAGACCATTCCCTAAGCGCGCTTCTTAATATTTCATAGCGCAATGAGGCTTGTAGAATTTGTCCGGATTTGAATGGGTCAGGATGTCTGCCATTGGAAAGAATGAAAATTATTAATTGTGTTTTCGGAAATTGCCACAGTACGCACTCAGCCAATGACAAATGGTTGTACCCCACCGGGTTTGCAGTCAAGGGGAAATAAATGGTGTTCAGTTTACCCTCAGCAGTTGAGAGGTACATGATTATAAATTCTCCACAGCAAAAATTTTCCTGCCGGTGTTGAATTCAGGCATGACGGGATTAAACCCATAATTCTCAAACTGAAATATTATTGCATTTGTTGAACATCTTTTTGCAATAACTGTAAATTCAGCAGTTTAAGTGTTGCATTGACTGCGGCAATAACCTGATCAGAATCAATGCCGACAGTTTGAAGACGTTTTCCGTTCACCTGCCATGTAATGATTGCTTCAGTGAGTGCGTTTGTTTTCCCGCCTCGTGGAATCCTGATTTGATAATCTACAAGTTCCGGTGAATCAAGATGCAGCTTTTTCAGTATTTTGTTTACTGCACTCATAAATGCGTCATATCCGCCGTTTCCGCTCCCAGCTTCTCGATACTCTTTTGAATCAATTTTAAGATGTATTGCGGCAGTAGCCTTTAAGTTCAATCCACTTGAAATGGAACAATTCAGCAGCTCAATCCGTTGAGTTTCGCTTGTTTCCAAAACATCTGTAATGATGAACGGCAAATCAGCCGCAGTCATTGATTTTTTTGAATCACCCAGTTCAACAACACGTTTGAGCACTTTATTCAGATTTTCATCAACAAGCTGAATGCCCAGCAATTCAAGGTTTTTTGCAAGTGACGCTTTACCGCTCATTTTGCCGAGAGCATAGCTTCTTTTGCGCCCAAAACGCTCCGGAGCAATCGGATTGTGATATAAATTTGCTTTTTTATCACCGTCTGCATGAATCCCGCTGGTTTGAGTGAAAACATTTTCGCCAACAATTGGTGCATTATCCGCAAGCCTTTTCCCTGAAAAGCTCTCTACCATCTCACTTACCGGCGCAAGACTAGACTCGTCTATTGAAAGCTCCATTCCAAGTTTGTCATGCAGAGCAACCACGATTTCCGCAAGCGAAACATTACCTGCTCTCTCACCAAGACAGTTCATTGTACAGTGAACATTTCTAACCCCGGCCTTAACAGCAAACAGCACATTAGCCACACCCAGGCCATAATCATTATGAGGATGAAAATCAAAAGTTGCCCATGGGAATCTCTCGATCATGTCTGAAAGCATGTTAAAAACCTGATCCGGAGACAGCAGCCCAAGTGTGTCCGGCAGCATGAAATGATTGATGCCTTCATCTTTCAGCGCATCCATCATCTGGAAAACATATTTGGGACTGTTATTATATCCGTTGGACCAGTCTTCAAGATAGATGTTGACATTAACATTATTTGAATGGGCATAATTTATCGTTTTTCTGATATCTGCAACATGCTCCTTTAGTGTTTTACGAAGCTGATTCCTGCAGTGGTTTTCGCTTCCTTTGGTCAATAAATTCATTACTCTGCAGCCTGCTTCCTTAATCCAGTCTACACTCCGTTTATGATCGATGAATCCCAAAACTTCGATTGAGTCCAAAAAACCATTATCCTTTGCCCATGCTGAAATGTTTTGCACTGAGCTTAACTCACCTTCTGAGATTCTTGCTGAAGTTACTTCAATGCGATCAACACGCAGCTTCTTCAGTAGTGATTTAGCAATGTTTGCCTTTTCCGGCGGAGTGAATGAGACTCCCTGAGTTTGTTCTCCATCCCTCAGAGTGGTGTCCATTAATTTAACTTTGTTATTCAAATCAGACATAATGCTGGAATTACGGGTTCAACAGAGCTGGTTTTTTACAACCTACTTTTTTGATAATTTGTGTAAAAAAAGGCTCCCGGCCAGTACAAACGTCAGTGCCAAGTGGATTTCACGAGGGAGTTCAAGAACATCTGCGCTGTAAAGCAGTAAAGGGATCCCTGAAACAATCAACCCCAAGCCGGTAAAAAACTGAAGGATGCCTGTTGCTGTTACCAAAGAAAATTTTCGCAATCGATCCGCGTGTCCACGAATATGATCCCAGGAATATAATGGAAAGATGACGATAAAAAATATTCCGGCCCAGATATGCATCAGAGACGTTGCTGTAGATTCTTCAGCCCACGGAAACATTTCCGGATAAGCTAAAAGTATGCCGGAAAGTATTAAAAAAACACAGCTTAAAACAACAAGTTTTCGCAAAGCATCCGGAAGTAAATCATCAGTTTATTGGCATTTCAGGAAATGAAAGTTTTCAAAACAGATTAGATCATCAGTGAACAAAACACAAATTGGAGCAATTGGTTGTCTTTCAGAGCAATTTCAGTTTCTGTAAATCTTTCCTGAGTTGCGCCGCATTCTGAAAATGAATACTTTGGATTCCAAATGTTTGTGCCGCTTCAACATTGTTTTGCTTATCATCAATAAAAACAGTATTTTGTGGGGCAATTCCGTATGTTTTCATTAATAATTGATATATTTCCGGATCAGGTTTTACAATTCCTGCTTCTCCGGAAATAACTTTACCATCAAACCAGTGTAAAAAATCAAAGCGGGATTCTGCAATGGGGTATGTTTCAGCAGACCAATTGCTAAGAATGTATAATAAAAACCCTTTATCTTTCAGCTCAGACAAAATCCCTACAGCTTCATCCATAGGTTCTCCAAGCATTTCTTCCCAACGTTCATACCAGGCATTTATCAGCTCACTGTATTGTGGATATTGTTCAGAAAGTTCGTTAATGCCTTTGGAAAAAGACTGGCCCGCGTCATGTTTCAGGTTCCAGTCATGATCACAGATATTTTCCAAAAACCATTCAACTTCTTTTTCAGTTGAAAATAATTTGCGGTAAAGATAGCGGGGATCCCAGTCAATCAGTACGTTTCCAAGGTCGAAAACAACAGAGTTTATCAGACTCATTTATAAAGAATTTTGTGGATTAAAGCTTTGCGACCAGGCCGCTTGTGCGGCCAAAATTGGCAACAACAGAATTAGTTATGGCGACCGCTATCTGCTGACGTGTCTTTGATTTCAATAGATTCCGTCTGTCTTTTTTATTGTTAAGATTTGCTATTTCCACCAAAACCGATGTGGGCACCTTACTGTAGCGGAGAACGGCAGGAAGTGTCTTTTTGCCTTTTCGATAAAGATAACCCCTGACTGCAGAAGAAACACGATGTGTACTAAGCTTCAACTTACGGAACTCATCAATAACAACTTTGCCAAAGGATTTGCTGAGTTTTTCTGCATACAGATTATCACTTGGCTTGAAAGTTAATCTTGGACTATACTCCTTTCGCTTCTTGTATATTTTATTTTTTAATCTAAATCCACCTCTACGCAATCGCCGATCAGGATAATACACCATTGCTCCTCTAAGTGAAGAGTGTAAAGCATCTCCATGAAGACTGATAAATATAATGTTTTCCTGCGGCACTTTTTTCTTTTTCAATTTCTGATAGATGTGGTTTACCAGATAAACACGCATATTTACACCAGTATGTGAGTTACGATTTAGATATCTGGGGGTGACCAGCAGATGTTCATCTTCATCATGCCAATGTGATAAATATCGAATTGGTTTTTTTTGATTTGGATCAGAGAGAGTTGGATGTACTATAATTCCATGTTTTTTCAGCAGCCCGGAGATACGCTGACTTACATCGTATACCACTTCATCTTCGTAAATCAGATCTTTATTTTTCCTTGTTCCAGCAATTGCTCCTGGGTCACCTCCGCCGTGTCCGGAATCAAGGATTACATGTATTTTGTGAACATTTTTTTTGTTAGCAGAAGTTGATTTTTTTGCTATAGACTTCTGTTGAATTTTTTTATGTTTAGCTTGTTTTTTCCAGGTCACTGACTTTGAGGACTTGCTTTTCTTATCCTCATTTTTCACAACTTTTTTGTTGGTAGTCCCTTTTTTATTATTTGCAAAATATTCTTCGCTCAGCAACTCCAAAGGAATTTTTATCTTCTGCCGGTTTTGAATTAGTTTCGCCTCAGAGATTTTGTTTAATTTAAGTAATTCATTAGCAATCTGGTTTACTTCATCATTCAGGAGCCGTCCTGTAAAACGGATAACAACAGAAGAATAAAGAGTGTCTCCGGTTTGCATCTGATATTGCGCGTATAATTTTCCTGATTTGTCCTGTTTTAGTTTGAGAGGAGACTTTAATGCAACTTGGCGGAGTCTCAATTCCGGACTAATCCATTTCCAGGGAATTTTAATAATGTCCCCTTTTTTGAGAACATTCCCATTTTTTCGCAGTTTATTGTAGCGCACTAAATTGCCTGCCTTGATTCCTTCTTTAGTGAATAAGCCGGCGATCATACTGGTTGTTTCCCAGTAATACGTAACACGATGCTGCCAAAACTTATTGGTGGCCTTGTCATTAACAAATGTGGCTTTGAGCGCGGAGCTGCGGATGTTGCCATTTATGACCTTAAGCGGAAAGGTAATGAAGCGATGCTGATATAAACGACGAGTTTTACTGTATTTACGGATTGTTTTCAGGCTTCTATATTCAGGCACAAGAACTCTTTTTGCCAAACTATAACCTCCTTCGCCCGGTTGCGGTTTAAGTTTTACCACCAGCCGGCTTCCATTCCAGCCGACAAGCATTTCAGACTGACTGGAATTTTTATGAGGTAAAGTAAAACTTTTCCAATTTGATTTTTTTGTGGATTTGGCGGAAGAATTCTCTGCAGCCGCCGTTAAACCCAGCAGAATAAATGCGAATATGATGAGTTTTATCTTCATAATTTAGCGCTGGGTGATGCTTTGTGTTTGAAACAAGTTGTCCGTTTGCTGCTGAAAATTGTCATTTAGTGGCAGGTTCTGTGGTGTAATCACATGTTCATCTACACTTGTTTCCTTATAATTACGGTAAATTCCAGGCACAGGATGCAAATATGCAGGTCGGATCCATTCCAAAGGAATTTTTATGTATTGGCCTGGTGAGAGGAGGCGTGCGTCAGTGAGCCCGTTCAAAACCAGTAAGTCTCTTGCATTTTGACTTCTGGCATAATGCTTTGTTTTTCCAATAAAACGGATTACGACAGAAGAATATAATGTGTCTCCTGGCTGAATTTGATAAAAAGCGAAGCGAAGTCCCGTATCATCTTTTTTGATGATAAGAGGATCCCGGACAGCCAAAGGTTCCAGTTCCAAGTCTGAGCGCAGGATGTTCCATGGAATGGTGAATTGTTCACCTTGTTTAAATACTTTCTGTGGTAAAATGTGCTTTCCGGACCTGGTAAAAGATTTAGCCAGTAATTCCGGAGTTTCCCATACATAAGTAACCTGATGCAGCCAGCCTCCGGCTTCAACACGGTCATTTGGAAAAAGGGAGCGCAATGCTTCACCCTGAATTGCCCCAATCAGCAATTCAAATGGTATTGTTAAGTAACGTTTATGATTCAGAGGTCTGCCGTCGGTAATTTCTCGTATTCTAAGAAACTGATGCGAACCGTCCCTTAAAACACGTAAAGCGAGCTGGTATTCCCCTTCATTTTTTCTAGGCTTGAGCTGAACAAACAATGAGCCGACAGGATTCTCAATGTCTGGACTAAATGGCTGATTGTACCAACCAACCCGCATCTGATCATGATGAGCAAATAAAAATGATGCAAGAGGCAGTGCTTCTCTTTCTATCAAATTTAATTCTGCCGCCTGAACTCCAGCGGGACTAATGGAGTTGATCAAAAAATAACAGCCAGCAAAAATTTCCAAGTAATATTTCCGTAACATACTTACTGTGAATTATATTATGTATTTATTTGAACCAAGCCTGTTGTACTCCAAAAACACTACCTTTATGCCAATTCTGGTAAAACAAGGTCCCGCTTAATACACAACAAAAACTGTGCCAGTTAGTTCATTGACAGAAAACAGAAGTAATGGAGAGCAAAATGTTAATAGGAGGTGAGGATGAAAACTAACTGTTTGAATAGTGCGAAAGATTTTTCAAGTCTGGCAAAAATGGTTTGTACCAGTGAAAAACCGTGGAATGTTGGGAGGAAATATTGATTAATTAATTTACGAAAAATAGAAACATATTTTTCGCATTTTCTTTAGGGAGGGTGATGATTGTATTTAATAAGTAACAGAGTTTCTTAAAACATGTTAAAAGGTTATATTGCAATAAAACACTACGTACAGTATTGATTCTTTTCAGACGCAAATCAAGGAAAGAAAAACTTATAAACCCCTGTTCCAACTTACCAACCGTGCTTTAGACAAAGCCTGGTTGGTATTTGGTATATTTAGAGAAACAGCGGTCAGATGATCATGTGACTGATCCACTCGGATTAGTTTCATAATCCTTGTTTTCCCAACAATCCCATGAATCATCCACCAAGGACCCCATTCCCAGACGAGAATCAGGCTCTACGTTTGCCCGAAAGACGTCTTTATGAGCATTCTCTGAATTCTTTGAAGACTTTTCAATTTCACCACCTTTTGCAAGGAATGCCTTTGTTGCAAGTTCAATATCTTCACTTGTTGGAAGTCCTTTGGCAGAATTTTTACCGCTTTTCCCCTTAATTTTCCTTCCTGAACCAAAACGGTTACTATGTCTATTAAATATTTTATTCATATCACTCCATCATTCATTAACATCTAATTCTTTTGGCAAATATGTTATCAAAAATTCTTGCTTTTGTAAAGTTAAAAAAGCAAAATATTTTTGAAAAATGAGGATGGAATTCTAATAACAGTAGATAATAAAATTCAGACAGGCTGATTATTTTATAATAGATTTATCCTTTTTTATCTGAAATGATTCAGGTATTTTTCCCACTCCATTGGCAGTAAATTTTTTTTCATGTTATTACAGGATTTGCAACACGGGACTAAATTAGATTTTATGCTACGTCCGCCACGAGCAAGCGGTACGATGTGATCCATAGTAAGTTTTCGTGCGGGAGTGATGGTTTTGCAATAATAACATATATTGCAGGCTCTTCTGTTTTTCCACCATTGAGATTGCCTGAGTTCTCTGGCTTTCTGTTTTTCACGGCGGATAACATGCGGATCAGATTCGCTATGCCAATCATCAATTTGCATTAAAACCTTCTAGGAGTCCAGTTGGGGGAGCCTTCCTCAAAATCTTTTGGTGTACGGGTTAAACGTCTTCGTCCGGAACCATCAACAAACATTACATACAATTTATCCTTTCCGGTTGAAGAAGATACATAAACTATTTGACGGCCATCAGGAGACCAGGAAGGCTGTTCTGAATTGTATCGTCCCCTGGTTAGAGAGTGATCTTCACCAGTAAACGGATCCATCAAATGAATTTGGCTGTAACCATATCTGTATTTGGAATAAGCGATGAGCGTACCATCCGGAGACCAAACAGGATCACTGCTGCTTCCTCGGCCAAATGTTAGTTGAAACGGAATTTTTGTGCCCAGTTGTAAAATAAATATTTGCTCATGACCTTTGCGGTCTGAAACGAAAATCAATTGCTGATTATCCGGAGATAAATCTGGAACTGTGTCTATGGCTTTGTGAGTTGTGAGCCGTGTTTCCTTTCTCTTTCGTCTGTCAAAGGTATACAAATCCGTGTTGCCCTTACGGCTGAGCGTCACAATCAACTTTTGTCCACTGGAAAACCATGCGCCGCCGCTTACACTTAAAAAATTATTTGAAACAAGCGCTCCGGAGTTGTTTGAGTTAAGCAGCACAACAGGATGATTCTTTAGATTAAGATCATCGTAAATGATAGAGGTCCCTCTGCGGCTTAATGTTGTGTAAACTATGGCATCACCTTGAGGATTCCATTTCGGCAGCAAACTTATATTTGGATTGCGGGAAATTGCGGCAAGCTTTTTCCCGTGTGTATTGACTCGAGCAATTATTTTACGACGCTTAGGTTGTTTGAGAGTAAAAGCAATTGTGCTGCCTAAAACTCCTTCACGTCCGGTTAGCTGAGCTGACAAATCGTTGATCAATTTCATCAAGTTTGATTCGCGGAAACGACCCTTCCGCAATGTTAATGCTAGTGGAAACAACTCCACCCCGTTGTTATCCGCCACAGTCAACATTAATTGCTTTGAGATTAATGTGCCTGAATTTGAATTATTGCGTTTCAACTCCAGGATAATTTTCATATCCACATCATCTCCGCCTGCAGTCCGGCAACTTTTATATCGGGAATTTGTCACCAGAAACACACCGCTCCAACAAAGGTTACGATCAATAATTCTTAACCATCGACTGGCTGCGGATTGTTCAGAGAAACTCTTCTCTGAAATCAAAGCTACACTAAAACGAGCAAATCCAAGTCCACTGATTACAATTTCCTCACTGGAATATGTTTGTGCACGTGCATCAGAAGAGAAAAAAATAAAGAAAACCGGTAAGAAAAAACGCAGATACCGAGCTGCAAGAAAATTCATTATTAAGGGCATCAGTTAATTTAACATCCTCACATCAATTCTGTGGAGCCTGAATTTTAATCGAGACAATATATGGGGGATTTTCCGCTAAAGCTTTTGGCAGAGGATCCAGCACAGCATTTCGCACAGCAAGTTCTGCTGCCTTATCAAAGGCCGAGGATCCGCTGGATTCTTTTATTTCATGGTAAATAATTTCTCCTTTCGCATCTATATTGAGCAGGATTCTGACAAAAAAATTCGAAGAATAGCTCCCAAGTTTTGGAATAATCCGTGTTCTTATGTGCAGATTATATTCCTCTCCAGCAAGCTGAGCCAATTTTTTACGCTGCAAGTAACTGGTATTAGGAATCTCATTTAATTTCTGTTCATCATCCTGTTCAAGAATTCCTATATCCGGAAGATTATCATCAATTTTTACTTCTTGTGGAAATATTTCCTCCAGTGTGGTTTCAGATTTGACAGAAGGTTTAATTGGAGCAATTACTGGAATTTCAGGCAAAGAAGGCTGGGATTTTTTTGGCAACTTTTCAAACTGTAGCTCTTTTGGTTTTGAAAACTCAGGTGTGCTTAATTTTTTCGGCTCAATCTTTACAAGTGGACTTTCAGCTTCTTTGGAAAAAGACTGCATTGATTTTGGCAGTTCCTGAACAGGAATCTCTACCGGTTTGGAAAACTTAGGTGTACTCAGTTTTCTTGGTAGAATATTTTTCATTTCAATCTTTGGTAACTCAATCTGACTTGGCGATAGCCTTGATCTTTTAGAAGTCAAAGGCGAAAGAGGTACAGGGTCTTTGCTCACCTTTGGCAGTTTCTGAATTGAGTCTGACAATTTTGGAGGTGAAAGCAAAGGTTTCTTAGGAATCTTTATTTTTTGCAGTTTTGGTACACTTGCTTGTTTTTTTTCAGGCAGTGAAGGTTTCAACTTTGGTTGTGACATTTTAAGACGTGGTGCTTCCGGTTGAGATAAAGCCGGTTTTGGAACAGATGAATTTTTTATAGAATCTTGAATGACGGGTTTCTTCAACAAAGGCTGTTTGGAAACAGGTTTTATCGTTTTTTTTGGCAGCCTGGCATCAAGTTTATTCATTACCGGCTTCTCAACAGTACTTTTTGTTTTACTAATTGGAGTCGTGCGCTTGGGTGGGAGTTTAGCATAACGGACACCTATTTTTGCTCTAATCGGCGGTGGTTCAGGCACCCACATCTCAGAGAACACTCCAATCATTACCACCAGAACAAAATGAAGCAGCACTGAGCCTATAAACAGCAATGAAAAAAGTCCTTGATCGTAGGGTAAAATCAGTTTTTCAAAATTACTGAGATTTCTTGATGAAGAAGGGAATCCGGCTGGAATACCGGGAAAACCAACAAAATTTCCTATTTTTTGAAAAAAATTCATTTTTTTCTTGTCAAGCCTTGACTAATTTTTCAAATAACTATAATTCTTGTATCGTCAATGATAATTGTTGTTATGTAACCATTGATATAATCTGAGTTGCAAAGTTGCATTTCAGGTTTTGAAAAATCAAAGATAGTTGTGTTTTTTACCCGGCAAACTGTCTAATTTGTTAATCTTTTTACAGGAAAATGACTATGACTAAATCTGACCTTATTGATGCTATCGCAGCAGACACCGGTCTGACAAAGGCTGACGCAGACCGTTGTTTAAAGTCTTTCACTTCAAATGTTGAAAGTGCGCTGAAAAGAGGTGACTCTCTTACATTGATAGGATTTGGCACATTCTCTGTGTCAAATCGTGCAGCACGTACTGGACGTAATCCTCAAAATCCATCTCAAATTATAAACATTCCAGCATCAAGAAGCGCTAAATTCAAAGCAGGCAGTAAATTGAAAAGCGCTTTAAACTAAAAAGTAGTTTCGCAGGGTTCAAGGTTTCAAAAATATTACCCCCTTGAACCTTGCTGCACATGCTTCACTTTACTTCCGTTTATAGTTCAGGTTCTCCTTCCACTTTTGTTTCTCCCGCTGACTGCTCAGCTTGAACACACCTTCCGGAAACTGACATATCTAAAACAGGCTCTGTTCCGGATTTATAATGTTCGTCCTGAATATTATCAGGTATATCACATGGTATAGCCCTTCTTCCGGACTTGTGAATTTTAATTGTTGTTATACCCGGAGGCTGAGGGAATTGCTCTGTAGGCAAATTTGATACAGCATTTTTCATAAAGTTTATCCAGATGGGAGCTGCCGCTCTGGAGCCGGTTTCAGATCGTCCCATTCTTCTGGGTTTATCAAACCCAACGTAAACACCTGTTAGTAATTGAGGGATGTAACCGATGTACCAGGCATCGACGCTATCATTGGTAGTACCTGTTTTCCCTGCTGAGGGTCGTCCAATTGCCCGAGCTCGTCGTCCGGTACCACGCTGAACCACATCCTGTAAAACATTGCTAATCAGAAATGCTGTTGCTTCCGAGGTTACTTGCTGCTCTTCCGGAACACTTGATTCCAGAATTTCACCATTCTGATCCTCAACTCTCAAAATATAGATTGGTTTAACCAAACGACCCTGGTTTGCAAAAACTCCGTACGCGCTTAACATTTCCTGCAAAGTGACAGACAATGATCCTAAACAAGTTGTTAGATTTTTCATCATTTCACCTGTGATGCCAAAACGTCTACTGTATGTAATGACCTTTTCCGGTTTTAATTCTTCACAAAGTCCAATTGTAGGTAAGTTTAGACTTTTAACCAGCGCTGTACGCAGAGAGACTTTGCCCATAACCTTATCTCCATAATTTTTCGGAGTCCATATTTCAGCATCTCCTGCAGTCTGTATACCAGTAGCATAGGCTCTTGGGCTGTCAATTAACTCACTGCTCAAAGTAAAACCTGCATCAAGTGCAGCAGAATAGACTATTGGTTTAAACGATGATCCCGGTTGTCTCTTGGCCTGTATAGCACGGTTAAACTCACTCTCGCCAAAACGGTAACCACCGGACATTGACAAAACCTCCCCTGTCTTTGGATCCATCGCCAATAAGGCTCCATTAACTAACGGTTCCTGATAAAGCTGAAGTCGAAAGTAATTACTATTTGAGTCATAATCTGCAAGTCTGACACTTATTTCATCACCTGTTTCAAATATTTCTGATGGTTTAGAAATTGGTGTTGGTCTTTCATCTTTGAGTATATCTCCGTTTCTCCATGTACTGATATTGTTCCATTCAAGAACCCCTGAAGACTCTCCCAGTTTCACAGTCACTTTTTCATCACTGACATCACTCACTATTCCGGAAACAATGTTTCCGAGATACAATGAGTCAATCTTAAAAGGATTCCCATCTGCTGATTTTTCTATATAACTTTCGTTGTCCGAGACATGCACATTTTGTATCCCACGGTAACCCTGCCGTTTTGTTAATTCCAATATACCTTTTCTCAGGGAGTCATGTGCACTAGTCTGAAAGTTTAAGTCCATTGCCAGAAAAACTTTCAGGCCACCTTGATAAAGAACTTTCGAGCCATATTTCTTTATCAAGTAACGGCGCACATGTTCCACATAGTATGATGTTGCTTCCGTGGTGGAATCATGTACACGAATCAGGCTGATTGGTTTTTCAATTGTTTTCTGCAATTCTTGCTCCGAGATGAAACCTTCGTCCCTCATTCTTCGCAAAACAACATTGCGCCGTTGCTTTGCAAAATCAGGATTTATATGAGGTGCATAACGAGATGGCGCTGGAAGTATCCCGACTAAAAGAGCACTTTCCGCAAGATTTAACTCTGAGGCATGTTTGCCAAAATATCCCTGTGCCGCTGCCTCAACACCTTCCCCATTGCCTAAATATACTTTGTTCAGATAGAGTGAAAGTATTTCCTGTTTGGAAAACTGCATTTCCATACGGAAAGCAAGCAGCATTTCTCGGAGTTTTCTCACGATCTGTTTTTCTCTACTCAACAAAAACAGTCTGGCAGTTTGCTGCGTGAGTGTGCTTGCGCCTTGAACTATCCGTCCTGCCCTGAGATTTTCCAGAAAGGCTTTGGGGATTCTAAGCGGATCTATCCCGAGGTGTGAAAAGAACCGTGCATCTTCGGCGGCAATTAAAGCCTGTACTAGGTGTGGTGGGAACTGTTCATACGGAATCACAATCCTTCGTTGAATAAACAGTTCGTCGATTTGATTTCCTTCACGATCATATAGCACAGTAGGTAATACGTCGTTCCGTTTGTGGAGTTCATCTTCAAGATTTTGTGGTAAAGTTTTACTTAGCTCATACAGATAAACTCCAAGAGCTGTCCCGGAAACAACACCAATTATTATAATTATCCAAAATGTGATCTTGAAAAAACTTGTTATCACTTTCATAACATTCGAATCCTAATCCGATGTAAAAATAAATTACAGAGTTTTGTGTGCGGTATATTTAAGGAATAAGATTGTTATTATAAAAATACTGATGTTTTCTTACTTGCTTTGAGTGTCCTGGAATGCATGTTCTGCCATAGATATTGCCCTGGAACGTACTTCATCTGAAAAATCATTTACCTGAAATTTTTTTATTAAATCTGTGAAGCTATCATCAATAGAGTTTGTTTTAATCTCCAATAAGATGTTTTTCAGTAACAATGCATCTTTTGTGGAAAGTTCTCCTAATGCGGACTTATGTTTTGAAATTGGTGAAGTCCCTTGAAAAACATCTTCAGATGTATAAAATAATTTGGTGGCTTCACACCGACAGCCATGTTCATGTGGTAACTCTGGAGGGGTTTTTTGCTTAAATTGCTTGCCATAACGAATACCATCGCTTTCAAGGCATGACACAGGAGTGTCCCAATCTAAATAGGTTTGCAACTCAATTGCTTCAATTGTTGTGATGAAGGGATCGGATTCATTATTTTTTCCTGGAAAGATGTGGTTTTTTTTAGTCCAAATCCAATATAGCAATGCTACAGCAACAGCCGCGATAAATAATTTCAGCATGATTCAGCAGACTGACAAATCATCATTGTATGGGAAAAATTGTGATAATTGTCGAAAAACCATAACATTTAATATTAAGTGAATTACCAAAAACATTCAAGCTGAACATCATTCGAAGAAATTATACAATTTCAGGTAACAACCAATCATTAATAAATGAGAATCCATCAGGTTTGCAAAACAAAACAATTTAATTATGTTGAGTAACTGACTGAAATTTTTCACTTGAAATAAACAATAATTGCACATTGACCATGTTAGTAATTTTTTAGCAATTGACTGAATACCATGTTTTAAGAATAATAACTTCTTATCAAAAAAATATAATCCTGAAGCAGAATTTAACTACCTATAAATCCCACACAATCAATGGAGCGTCCCTTAAAATTTATTCTTGAAGACATTGTATTTGGGCCATTGCTGCTTATAACATTACTGACATGTGCCATTCTGCTACTGTTCAAACAAAGGAATTTTTCAAAAATATCATTTCGCACACTGATAGGAAGTTGGGTTGTTCTTATTCTTGGCAGTAATACATTGTTTTTTCAAGCTGTTTCATATCCGTTAAAATTTTTGACTCCAAAAAGCGTAAAACATCACAGTGACGCAATTGTAGTTGCTTCTGCAGGAGTTCATATGTCTGGCGCACCTACACCAGGCTCAACACTGAGGGCACATGCTGCAGGCAAATTATATTTAGAAGGGCTGGCTCCTCTTGTAATAATTACAGGAGGTGTAACTAAACCGTATCTTCACCCTGTAAAAATCAAGGGGATGGCCATTATTCTCCAAGGGATGGGAGTGCCTTCACATAACATCATCATAGAAAACCGTTCCACAGATACTTATAAAAATGGAGTAGAAACATCCAAAATATTGGAAAGATTAGAATTGAAAACAGTGCTTCTTGTATCTCATGATTACCATTTGTTTCGTCTTGTTTCAGTGTTTAAAAAACTTGGAATTGAGTCCTATGCATATGCCGCAAATCAGTCCTATCCAAAAAAATCAATCCCATGGTGGCGCTACTTTGACTGGGCTAATTTCAATCGAATCCAGACTATCGCACATGAATATTTTGGGCTGCTTTCGTACAAATTCTCAAATCGGATATAAACCACTCACTCATCTAAAATATGCCTAAACGCACTGACTTTCAGACAGTACTTCTAATTGGTTCCGGTCCCATAGTGATCGGGCAGGCCTGTGAATTTGATTACAGTGGAACACAAGCCTGTAAAGCCCTCAAAGAGGAAGGCTACAGGGTCGTTCTGATTAACAGTAATCCTGCCACCATAATGACGGACCCGGGACTGGTAGATGCAACTTATATTGAGCCCATTACTTTAAAAACTCTTGAATCAGTCATAAGTCAGGAAAATCCAGACGTTATCCTACCTACCATGGGTGGACAGACAGCACTCAATATGTCAATTAAACTTCATGAAGAAGGTGTGCTTAAACGCCATGGCGTAGAGTTGATCGGGGCATCGATTGAAGCAATTAACAAAGCAGAAAACCGTGAACTCTTCCGGGAAGCTATGAAGAAAATTGGTATAGAAATGCCATCAAGTATCATTGCTCATACAATTGAAGAGGCATTAGATTTATCAGATACTACTCCTTTCCCATTTATCATAAGGCCGTCTTTTACTCTGGGAGGCTCAGGAGGAGGAATCGCGCGTAATGAGCAGGAGTTAGTACAAATAGTTTCCAATGGGTTGGCTTTGTCTCCTACAAACGAAGTTCTGGTCGAACAGTCTGTCATCGGATGGAAGGAATATGAGCTTGAAGTAATGCGTGATCATAAGGATAACGCCGTAATTATTTGTTCGATAGAAAATATTGATCCCATGGGTGTACATACAGGCGACAGTATCACGGTTGCTCCCGCCCAGACACTGACTGATTTTGAATATCAAAATCTGAGGGATTATTCGATCAAAATTATGCACGAAATTGGTGTTGATACAGGTGGCTCAAATGTTCAATTTGCCGTCAACCCTGAGGATGGAAAAATCCTTGTGATTGAAATGAATCCAAGGGTTTCACGCAGTTCTGCACTTGCTTCTAAAGCTACCGGGTTCCCAATTGCGAAAATTGCCACAAAGTTAGCAATTGGTTATACGCTGGATGAAATTCCAAATGATATTACAAAGAAAACTCCAGCCAGTTTTGAGCCATCAATTGATTATGTAGTTACAAAAATTCCAAGGTTTGCTTTTGAAAAATTTCCTCTGACTGATGATAAGCTTGGCACACAGATGCAGTCAGTAGGAGAAATCATGGCAATTGGGCGAACATTCAGGGAATCATTTCAAAAAGCACTCAGATCATTGGAAACAGGAAATTCCGGACTCAACCCACCTGACTACCCTGTAGATAAAAGTCCTGAAGAATTACTGGATGATCAGCTACAAACTGTACGAAGCAAACGTATCTGGTATGTTGCAGACGCAATCAGGAGGGGATGGACAGATGAAGCTCTATATGAACTGACCGGAATTGATTACTGGTATCTGCAACAAATCCGGAGCCTTGTAGAAGAAGAAGAAATAATTGCCAAAATTGAAGTGTCTGAAATTACTCCTGTGAAATTAAGGAATTGGAAGAGACTTGGATTTTCTGACCTGCGTATTTCAGAATTATTGAATGTAAACGAAACACAGATCAAAAACATGCGTTATGAATGGAATGTTCTACCAGTATTCAAACAGGTAGATACATGTGCAGCAGAATTTGAATCAGAAACTCCTTATTTTTATTCAACATACGACGAAGAAAATGAATCTCTGCCCACAGAAACAGCAAAAGTACTTATTCTGGGTTCCGGCCCCAACCGCATCGGCCAGGGAATTGAATTTGATTATTGCTGCGTTCATGCTGCATGGGCTGTCAGAGAACGTGGTTTTGAAGCTATAATGCTCAACTGTAATCCTGAAACAGTGAGTACTGACTATGATACTTCAGACCGACTGTATTTTGAGCCAATTACATTTGAGGATGTTATGCATGTAATTGATCTGGAAAGACCACTGGGAGTAATTGTGCAACTTGGAGGACAAACTCCGCTTAAACTGGCAAAACAGCTTCATGAAGCAGGGGTGCGAATGTTGGGCACACCTTACGAAAGCATTGATCGTGCAGAAGACAGGGAGCAGTTTGCCGCAATGTTGAAAAAATTAAAACTAAGGCAGCCTGAAAATGGTATTGCCCGTTCACTGAAAGATGCGGAAAATATCGCTGAAAAACTTGGTTATCCACTTTTAGTTCGCCCTTCTTATGTACTTGGCGGTCGAGCAATGATGATTGCTGAATCAAAAGCACAACTGGCTGATTATTTTATGGAAGCAGTGCAAGTATCTAAGGAACATCCTGTATTGATAGATCAGTTCCTGAAAGGAGCAGTAGAAATTGATATGGATTTGCTTAGTGACGGCAATCAATCCGAGTTGGGGGGTATTATGGAACATGTGGAGCGAGCAGGAATTCATTCCGGAGACAGCGCATGCATTTTGCCCCCGCAAAATTTGACTCCTGAAATTATGCAAGAATTGGAAGCACAAGGGAAATTGCTGGCAAAAGAACTCAAAGTGAAAGGATTGATTAACATTCAATTTGCTGTTCAAAATGATGAAATATTTCTGATTGAAGTTAATCCGCGCGCTTCAAGGACGGTCCCGTTTGTCTGCAAATCAATTGGCCACCCTCTGGCTAAGTATGCTACCTGGCTTATGCTGGGAGAACAATTGAGTAACATAGGATTTTCCTATGAAACACCTGACACAGTCTCAGTAAAGGAAACCGTCTTTCCATTTGTTAGTTTTTCAGGTGCGGATACTGAGCTTGGTCCGGAAATGAAATCAACCGGTGAAGTTATGGGTTGTGGTGAAACTCTGGAAGAGGCTTTTATAAAATCTCAGGTTGCAGCATACCAGTCAGAAATCAGACCAGGACACGTCTTCATCGGTGTTATAGATCAGGATAAAGAAGGAATGATCCCTGCCGCTAAAGAGTTTCAGAAAGCAGGACTGAAAATAATGGCAACGGAAGGGACATTTAAGGTACTGAAAAATGCTGGAGTCACGAATCTTGAAAAAACAAGCCTGGATCGCAATGTACCTGATAACATTTTTGATTCAGTTGCCAGAAATGAGGTTGCCCTTATTGTCAACACAACCCGCAGGAGGAAACGCGCAGTTGATTCAAAACATATCAGGCGAGTAGCACTTCTATACAAATTGCCTTATTTCACCACAGTTGAAGGTACGCTAAATTTCGCGCGCTCATTAGCAGCAACTGATTCCGGCAAAAACCTCAACTATACGTCACTAAAATTGTACGAAGAAATCTCCTCCTGACTTGGTCTGTCATTCTTCAATTTCTGCTGACTTCTGCTGTGACTCCAAATAGTTTCGTTGAAGAAAAATCTTTTGTTGATTATAATCTGATTCAGACAACCTCCCAAGCGCATAATCATCTTCTAAATCAGATAACGCGGCAAGGCATGTATCAGCCTGACTGGGATCCTGCGGATATTTTTCAGGGATTTCATACTTCTGCAGTTTGCTCCTGAACAGAGGGTAAGAAATAATTCCGACTGATCCGGCTATAACGATGATTATGTATGTCCAGATCACACCAACCCTTTCTTCTCACCAATTACTGTCCTGTTTGCAGACAATTTTATTTTGACGTATACGGAATTCTCCATCATCAACCGCACGTTTGTCAAGAATCCGAGTTTCCCGCTCTTTGCGTGCTATGCCAAAGCTTCCATCATTACGTAACACAATTACTGTTCCTGGCTTTGCGTAAAAGATTTCTATACCACGGTCGATGATGTTATTTTGAATTATTTTTTCCGGAATTCTCGTAAGTTCTGTTTTGCCCAGACGAACAGAGCGATTGATACCTTCGCCGGTTGATTCGGAAGAAAGTTTAAATTCTGTCCCGATTTTGTGAACCATTCTTCTGCGAAATGAATTCATTGGTTCCAGCTGCAGATGAGATTCATCAGATTTGATAAAACGCACAAGTGCTTCATTTATTTCCACAATCAGTTCCTGATCAGAACTGCTCAATTCCATATCATCAAAAACAGCCATACTTTTTTAAGTCAAATCTACATAAAAATAGCAGTGTTACATCAGAAGGACTACAATCCTTCAGTGTTTATACATACAAGGGCATGAGAGGTAATTTGTGTTTCAAGCCAGCAAAACAAATTTAAGCATCATAAGTTCGTGGCGCATCGGGGGACTCGGTTTTCGGCAGTATTGATGCTTCCGGACTGTCTTCTTTTGATCTTTCCTCACCTTCAGGTTCAGGATCGATAACTGTGGTAGGGAAACGTTCCAAGGAAATTTGTAGTACTTCTTCCACAGTATTTACCGGAATTATTTCCAATCCATCGCGAATTTCTTCCGGAATTTCGCTCAGATCTTTTTTGTTTTTCTCCGGAATAATTACTGTGGAGATGACACCTCGTTTAGCAGCAAGAAGTTTTTCTTTCAATCCTCCTATTGCCAGCACCTTGCCACGCAATGTTATTTCGCCTGTCATTGCAACATCCTTCTTGACAGGGATGCTGGTAAAAGCACTGACTAAAGAAGTAGCAATTGTAACTCCGGCTGAGGGCCCGTCTTTTGGAACTGCTCCCGCCGGTACGTGAATGTGTATATCGGTTTTTTCAAAAACTGAGGAAAAAATACCCAGTTTATTTGCATTGGTTCGCACATAACTCAATGCAGCCTGTGCTGATTCTTTCATCACATCTCCCAGTTTTCCCGTCAGTTGCAACTTGCCTGTGCCTTTCATGATATTTACTTCAGTCACCAGAAGCTCTCCTCCTGCCTGTGTCCAGGCTAATCCGCATGTTGTGCCAATTTCATTTTGTTCTTCAGCCTTAGTATGTTTGTAACGTGGCACCCCTAAAAATTTCTGTACACGATTTTGTGTAACCACTACTTTGCTGAGATTTGTTTTCTTGACTAACTGTGTAGCAACTTTGCGGCAAGTCTTGGCAATTTCCCTTTCAAGATTTCTGACTCCGGCCTCTCTGGTATAACTGCGTATAATATCCAGAACAGCTTTTTTCTGGAACTGAATCTTTTTTGCTGTCAATCCATTTTCATCCATCTGTTTTGGAAGAAGATGTTCACGGGCAATGTGTTCTTTTTCCAGCTCTGTGTAGCCTGAAAGCATGATAACTTCCATACGATCTTTAAGTGCAGGCGGAATGTTCTGGGGTACATTTGCTGTGCAGAAAAACAGTACGTCTGAGACATCAAACTCTACTTCCAGATAATGATCCATGAAAGTATGATTTTGTTCAGGGTCAAGTACTTCCAGCAAAGCTGCAGCTGGATCTCCCATCACTCCATAAGTCATTTTGTCAATTTCATCAAAGAGCAACAGTGGATTTTTATATTTTACTTTCCGCAAAGACTGAATGACTTTCCCGGGCATTGCGCCAATGTATGTCCTGCGATGTCCTCTTATTTCAGCCTCATCACGTACACCCCCAAGGGTGACATGGGCAAACTTTCTTCCCAACGCTTCGGCGACAGATCGAGCCAGAGATGTTTTCCCTACACCAGGCGGACCAACAAGACAAATTATTGGACCTTTCATTTTTCCTACCTGCTGTGCTACAGCAAGATATTCAATAATACGCTCTTTTACTTTTTCTAAACCATAATGTCTTGCGTCCAGAACTTTTTCAGCTTTACCCAGGTCAAAATTATCTTCAGTTTTTTCATCCCATGGCATGCAGAGCAACCAGTCAAGATAGTTACGCACCACATTTGCTTCAGAGGACATGGACGGCATCATTTTAAGTTTTTTAAGTTCTTTTTCTGCCATTTCTTTGGCTTCAGCTGAAAGCTTAATCTCCTCAATTTTTTTGGCATACTCATCCATTTCAGCTTTGCCGTCCTCTCCTTGCCCCAACTCTTTTTGAATAGCCTTGACTTGTTCATTGAGGTAATATTCTTTTTGTGTCCTTCCAATTTGTCCCTGAACACGCTCCTTCAGTTTACGTTCTACTTTTTTAAATTCCTTTTCTTCAAGCATTCGTCCATAGACAATTTCCAGACGTTTTTTAGGATCAGCATTTTCAAGTAAATCTTGTTTCTTACGCAAATCCATATACAATAATGGAGCAATCCGATCAGCAAGTATGTGCGGTTCTTCTGAGTCTATGGATAATTTATCAAGTCCTTCTGTTCGACGCTTCACGTCCTTCAGGTAGCGTTTGAATTCAGTACGAACATTTTTACTGAGAGCAATCAATTCCGGTGCCTGAGAAACATTTTCGGGAATTGGTTCTACAACTGCGGCAAAATGAGGTTCTTCCATATGCGCTTCAATCAGACGCCCTCTTGTTTTTGCTTCAAACAGCGCTTTAATGGTTCCGTTGTGAAGACGCATAATTTGCAAAACCTTTCCGATTGTACCAACACGGAACAAATCCTTTGCTTCAGGCTCTTCAATAAGAGGATCTTCTTGTGCAACAACAAAAATTTGACGGTCCCCGTCAAGAGCTTTTTCCAGTGAGGCAATAGAGAGTGTGCGTCCTATAAAAAACGGCGCAGTCATATGGGGGAACACCACAATATCACGCATGGGCAACATTGGTAGTGCAATCTGTTTTTGTGCAGAAGATTTACCCTGGACGTCTCCGGTCATAAACTATCTTTTATTTGACACAGTGTGTAATTAAATGAGCGTGCTTGTGCTATGGATTAAAAGGGAAAAGACTGGTTTTTTTAATACTAGTACATAAACAGCAAACTGCCAAGTACAGAAATTTATATTATACTTTATAGTTCACTACATGAAAAATCAAGAATTCAAAGATTGAATGCTGTAACAAAAAATGATTTTTTATGGAGGTAAAGGGGATGCACTCATTTCCACACAGATTTTATCTTCTGTATAGTAACGGCTGACTTCATGATATTTTATCTTGTGATTTTCATTTCCAATAGCGCTTCGCAGGTGATATTTGGCAGAAAGCTTCGCAGCAGACAATGCATCCTGAATTTTTCCTGCACATGCATGACCTACAACTACTACGTCCAGCATTCCTCGATCTATGACCTTGTATTCAGGATCAAAAAAAGTTGAAAACCTTTCTTTTTCAGTTGAACATCCAATGATTAAAATGAAGATGAACAAGAATAAAAAAAGTTTGCTCTGCATTTTTTTCTTTAGTGAAGTCTTGACAACTTTGGGGCCGTTCTCCAAACTACCAGTTCAGGTAAAGTTGCTTTCATACAGTTTAAAATCAATTACCTGAAAACTCTTCACTAACAAGTGCAACCTTCATGCAGATCACACAATCAACACAACTATTCTCTCGTGCACAGCAAAGAATTCCTGGAGGAGTGAACAGCCCTGTCCGTGCATTCAAATCTGTGAATATGACTCCTCTGTTTATTGCTCAGGGGTTGGGATCAAAACTATTTGACAAGGATGGTAACGAATGTATTGACTACGTAGGCTCCTGGGGGCCAATGATTCTTGGGCATGCAAATCCGGAAGTTGTCAGGAAACTTGAAGAAACTCTGAGAAACGGAACTTCGTTTGGCGCACCGACTGAAGGTGAAATTTTGTTGGCTGAAATGATATGTGAGGCTGTGCCAAGTGTGGAAATGATTCGCTTGGTAAATTCAGGTTCAGAAGCAGCAATGGGGGTTTTACGTGTTGCACGAGGTTACACAGGCCGTGATAAAATAATTAAATTTGAGGGCTGCTATCATGGCAGTGTAGATCCGCTGCTTGTAAAAGCAGGTTCCGGAGCAATGACATTGGGTATTCCGGATTCTCCTGGAGTGCCGGCCTCATTTGTTGAACACACACTTCAGGCTAAGTTCAATGATCTGGATTCTGTTATAAGACTTGCTGAAGATAATACGCAGGACATTGCCGCAATAATTCTGGAACCTGTAGCCGGAAATATGGGAATGATTCCTCCGGAGCATGGATTCCTGCAGGGGCTGAGAGATTTATGCGACCGTGAAGGAATATTGTTAATTTTCGATGAAGTAATGACAGGTTTTCGTGTTGATTTCGGAGGAGCACAAGCACTTTTTGGTATTGTTCCTGACTTGAGTATATTTGGTAAAGTTATTGGCGGAGGGCTTCCGGTTGGTGCCTATGGGGGACGACAGGATATCATGCTTCAGGTTGCCCCGGCAGGCCCTGTTTATCAGGCAGGAACGTTGTCGGGAAATCCACTAGCTGTAACAGCAGGGTTAACAACTTTGGAAATTTTGAAAGAGCAAAATCCATATCCTGATCTTGGTCAAAAAACAGCATGGCTTTGCGGTGAATTGGCATCTGCGGCAGAATCTGCAGGAATCCAAATTCAAACCAAATCTATGGGAGGAATGTTTGGGTACTTCTTTGCAGAAAACACTGTGAGTAATTTCCAGGAAGCGCTTAATTCTGATACAGAGATATTCACTCGATTTTTCCAGAATATGCTTAGAGAAGGGATTTATTTGCCTCCTTCAGCTTTTGAATCTCATTTTGTATCAACTGCTCATACTGATGAGGACCTGGAGAAAACTGCTGCTGCGTTTAGAAAGGCGCTAAAAGAAGTGTGAATCTATTCAGAACAAATAAAGTCTGATTAAACTGACCATTTCAAAAAAGTATTATTTCCAGTTTGAATCTGCTTTTTCATCGGGATGAGTAATTTCGTTGATCCTCACACCATAGCGATCGTTTACGACAACAACCTCTCCCCTTGCTATCAGACGGTTCCCTATTAATACGTCAATTGTAGAACCGATAATTTTATCAAATTTCACTACAGTTCCCTGTTTCCAGAGCATTACATCATGCAGGGAAACATTAGAGCGAGCAATCTCAGCCTGCATTATCTGAGGCGCATCTGCCAGAAAATCGAGTTTATGCAGTGTTGAATTCTGCGTTGAAGATTCAATACTCATTGGGGGAATCTAATTTTAAACTGAATCTTAAATGTTGACTTTTTTCACTTTTTTTGCGATCATCACGCGGTTTCGATTGACTGTAAATTATAATTCGCATTATACTGTTTATCAACAAATGACACAATAATAAGGAGCGTTTAGTATGTTTGGTTTAGGTGTTTGGGAACTTTTGATTGTTTTGGCTATTGTAGTTGTTTTATTTGGAGCAAAACGTTTGCCTCTGATTGGCGAGGGGCTTGGAGGAATGATAACTAACTTCAAAAAAGCAACAAAGAAAAACAAAGGAGAACAAGCTAAAATTGATGATAATTCTGCTGCAGTAAAAGAGGAAGCTACAGTTATCAATGAAAATACTGCTGCCGAAAATGAAAAAAGCTGATAAGAAATTATAGACTTATTTTGGTTTTGGACGAATAACCAGATTCATGCTTACATCAAGCTCTTTGAGTCTGGCGATTACGGGAACTATAGAACCGTAATCAACTTTTTCATCAGCTTCCACATCCACTAACCAAGGCTGTTTCTTGCCTTTTATCCATTGCCGTATTCGATCCTGCAGCACAACCTGACTCTCTTCTTCAGTAGTGCCTCCAATGCGTGTTTTTCCTAAGTATAATACTCCAGACTTGTCGATCACCACTTTAAGTGGTTCTTGCAAGGGCTTCATTGTGTCCTGATTGTAGCTGTCTTCCGGAAGATCGACCTGAATCACATGGTTAACTATTGGTGCCGTTACCATAAAGATGATCAACAAGACCAACAGCACGTCAACAAAAGGAGTGACGTTTATTTCACTCAGTGGTTCATTCTCTTCCCAGGAGCCTCCCATGTACTATCCATTCAAAACGATTAGTAAGTTCCATTCCATAATTTCGCATTGTGTTAGCCAAAGTACGTGACTGATTGCGAAAATAATTGTATCCCATCAGAGCCGGAATTGCGGCAAGCAATCCTGCGGCGGTGGCAACGAGTGCCTCAGATATTCCTGGGGCAACAGCAGCTAAGCTTGTAACCCCTGTTGTTCCGATGCTCTGGAAAGAGTTGATAATACCCAAAACAGTACCAAAGAGACCAATGAATGGCGCGGCACTGGAAATGGTAGCAAGAATATTTAAGCGGTTTTCAATAAAAGAATATCTTTCATTGATGGTCTGCTCTATTACACGCTGAAGTTGTACACTGAGATGCGGCAGCATTGAACTGTTTTCCGCTAGATCCGCAGAAGATCGCTGAATTCGTTGACTCATTCTGGCTGCTTCCTGATAGGTTGCAGTAAACATGAATGAAAAATCCGAATAAGGATACTCGGTAGAAACTTTTTTGATTTGATTAAGGTTGGATTCGTTAAGGTAGACCCGGTAGAATTTCTGGTCCTGTTTGCGGATATTATAATATTGAAGTGCCTTGATAATGATGACGGCCCAGGAGAGGGCCGACATCAATGCCAAAATGAGCAACACCAGCTTCGCGATTAAGCTGCCACCAAGTACCAATCCGACTATGCTCGTTTCGCCTAGCCATTCGGTGAGCATGATTCAAAGCGTTATCAAAGTTGCTGGCTTAGCTAGAAAGTATTACAAGCGGGTGAACTCTACTCTACGGTTCTTACCCCATGCAGCTTCATTGCTGCCAGAAACTGCCGGTCGTTCTTCGCCAAAACTTACCATTGTAAACTGAGATGGACTGGCTCCAAGACCGACAAGGTAGTCAAAAACAGCTTTAGCGCGTCGTTCACCTAATGCCAGATTATATTCATTGGTACCCCGCTCATCACAGTGTCCTTCCAACTGAATTTGCATATCCGGATTTGCGGCAATCCATTCATAATTTTTCTGGATTACTTCCTCAAATTCAGGAGTGATATCACTCTTATCAAAGGCAAAATAAACCATACCCATTTCACTGATGGCTGTTTCTGACTCTTCAGGCGGAGCTGAAATGATGGTAACAGCTTTTGGCGCTTCAACACTCTCATCAGCATCCTTCTCAACCGCAATTTGAGCTTCTTCTTTTTCCACTTCCTGCTGTTGTGCTGCAGCAACATATTCCGTCAGATCCTTGCCAGTCAGCGGTGTTTTATCTTTAACTGTCTCATGTCCATCAGGTAAATTTGCTCTATTCAGCTCCAAATCTTCAGGCTCATCCGGTTTTGGTGGATCAGCTGGCTTTGGTTCATCCGGCTTTGGATCCTCTGTCTTTGGTGGCTCAGCTGGCTTTGGTGGCTCAGCAGGCTTTGGTTCATCCGGGGTTGTTGGCTCAGCAGGCTTTGGTTCATCCGGGGTTGTTGGCTCAGCTGGCTTTGGTTCATCCGGTGTTGTGGGCTCAGTTGGCTTTGGTTCATCCGGGGTTGCGGGCTCATCAACCTTTGTTTCTTCCGGAGTTGTGGGCTCTTCAGCCTTATCCTCAGTAGGTGTTGTGGGCTCATCTGCTGGTTCTGGTGTTTTGTCAGCACAGCCCGTTGTCAAGAAGACCGTAATAATTGCGAAAACAATAAGTAAATATATTTTTTTCATAACATACCTCCTAAGTGTTGTAAATTTTCTAAAGGCAAGCTTTTGTCAGGTAAATCATGAGACGTAAAATCTCTGGTAAATTTAACCTGTTAGAGTAATTGTGCAAGTGGAGTGCCTAATACACTAACAGTAAAAAAATTGATAAACTGCCTTTTCCGTTAAACTTTCATTCAGTCAGATAGATTATATTGGTTAGAAGCAAGAAACAATTCTTTTTTTGTTCATTCAATATGAAAGTTGATTTTTCTTAACTACAAAACAAAATAGATGCGCCTTTTTGTATTTGATTATTTTAAAAATGTTATCATTTGGTAAACAGCAGGATATGTTGAAATTATCTTGAGAACTTTAAAAGAAGTGTTAGAGTAAGCCTGAATTTTTTAGTTCATAATTAGTGTGCGTGCAGCTGATTAATAACTAATACACAATTGTATGGACCTTGCCCTCTTTGCAGGCATTATTTTCTGTTTAACACAATCTGCCATATTTTCCGGTCTGACCCTGGGATTATTTGGATTGAGCAGGTTAAAGCTTGAAATTGAGGTTGAGTCAGGCAATAAAGCTGCATCAAAAGTACTGGAGTTAAGAAAGGACGCTAATCTATTACTGACAACATTACTGTGGGGTAACGTGAGTATTAACGTATTACTGACACTCTTAACAGATTCAATACTTGCAGGCCTTTGGGCATTTTTCTTTTCATCTATTTGCATCACCTTATTTGGTGAAATCATGCCACAAGCGTATTTTTCCCGAAATGCGCTGCGTATGGGGATCATGCTTTCCCCCATAATTAGATTTTACAGATTTGTTCTTTATCCTGTAAGTAAACCTTCAGCATTACTGCTTGACAGATGGCTGGGTAAAGAAGGTGTGCTTTACTTTAAAGAGGATGATTTCCGGATAATGCTGCAAAAACACATGGAGTCGCGGGAATCAGACATAAGCCGGCTTGAGGGAACCGGAGCGCTGAATTTCTTGAGTATTGATGATTTGCCTGTTGGTGATGAAGGAGAACTGGTTGATCCCGCAAGCATTATCCCATTGGAAACAGAATTTGATCTTCCTGTTTTTCCGGTATTTCAACGTAATCCGGAGGATCCGTTTTTAATTCAGGTTCAGGATTCAGGTAAAAAATGGGTTATCTTGACTTCACTGGACGGAAATCCCCGATTGGTGCTCAATGCTGATCTGTTCCTGCGCGACGCGCTTTTTGGTGTTGAACCTTTTCGACCATATTCTTATTGTCATCGACCCATAGTTGTATCAGATGCAACAACACCACTCGGAGAAGTCATTCAAAAATTGCGTGTTCATCCGGAACATTCTGAAGATGACGTAATTGATAATGACCTGATCTTATGCTGGAACAAAGAAAAAAGGATCATTACAGGCGCAGATTTATTAGGAAGACTTTTAAGAGGTATAGCGGGTCGCAGACCTCAATTTTTCATACCAAAAGAAAAATAAATTTTTTCTAAAATCAACAACTGCTTATATTTGATATGATCAAAAGTGCAAAGAGATTATTTTCACTTTTTCCAATGTTTACTTTATCCATGATTCCAGGCAAATCATTATTCAGCAGAAAAACCAAATTATGGTTAATTTTCTGCTTTTTCATGCCTTCAATGGCCCTAGCCTTTGAGTTCCCTCCAGAGAGAAGTAAAAGTGAAGCAGAGACTGAATTAGGCTGGATGGTAGCACCGCTTCCTATTGTAGTTGAAGGTATTGGAACCGGCATTCCTGTTGTCGCATTTATATCCAATGCATATAAGAATACTGATCTTCAGATGGCTAAAACTTTCTTCAAAGGAGATTTTGAAGTGAATCTGTTTAACATTTCAAAATTTCCTGTAATAGATGAGCATTTATTTTTTTCACTTGGAGCAACAGATCTTTTAATGCCTTTCAGATCCTATAACCGTGGCATTGAGTCTGGTAAAGAGGATTATTATCAGACACTTGAGAAATATAACAGCAGCTTCGTTACTTTCCAGTCACAATTTTTTCAGCAAAGGCTGGAAGTACTACTGAGTTACTCCACAGGGGGAACAAAGATAGACAAAATATATGATGTTGATGGAAATAGTTTTCAAAATATTCAGTCTCCAAAACGAAGCTGGATAGACAGTACAATTGGAACACAGATTGATCTGACAGATAATCACCTTGATCCTCATGAAGGACTTCGGTTTGAATTATTGCACAGTTTTTCAAATTATGGTTTGAACGAATTAAGTGACTATAAAGTCAACGATCTGAATATAACTACTTACTTCCCCTTCTTTGAAACTCACACACTTTTATTTAACGCTTTTCATTCACGTTCCTACATTTCAGCTCAAGGTTTAGTTGATGAAACTGAATTAAGAAATAAATTCAGCCTGGGATGTGCTTTAGAAATGGAAGCTGACGCTTGCCGAAATGCGGAAACAAAACACATTAACTACTGGCAAAAAAGGAATCAATCAGGCAAAGCTACAGCATTAGGCGGACTTAACAGGATGCGTGCTTACAGCCTCGGTCGATTTTACGCGGCAAACAGCGCGAATTATGCATTGGAATATCGTCTGAACTATTCTGAACAGCGAATCCCCATAAACTGGATTTTAATTGGAGGAATACGAACTGTTCTTCAGACTTCTTTTTTTTACGAGACAGGCGGTGTATCAGATGATTTGTCTGAGCTGCACAAAAATATGAGAACTTCGTATGGAGTCGGTTTTCGTGCAATTATTTCAGGGTTGATTTACCGTTTTGATCTTGCTGGAGGAGATGACGGTATTGCTCCAACATTGTTCATTAATTATCCATTATCGTTAGGCACTCTTGGGAGTTAGCAAAGACCAGAGTAAATAACATTATACAAAATTCATAATATAAAAATAAGCTTACTTTATGAGTGTATGAATAATTGTATAAAATACTTCATCTCAAAGATGATGATATACAAGATATTGATTAGATAGACCTTTTTCATCATTGCAAGCTTTCAAATGTTATTGAGTATCAATCCGTTCAACCCACAACCTCTCCATATTCAGCAAGTTGTGGAAGTTTTGAAAAATGATGGAGTTATTATTTATCCCACTGATACAGTTTATGGCTTGGGATGCAGTATTTTCAGCAAAAAAGCAATGAAGCGCCTGCATCAAATTAAAAAGGTGAACCATAAAAAACCTTTGACAATTATCTGTGCAAATCAAACCGAAGTTCAGGAATATACTCAAGGCATTCCTACTTCTATATTTAAACTGCTTCGCCGTAAATTGCCCGGACCATATACTTTTGTCTTTAAAGCCTCCAAGATTGTACCAAAAATGATGCTTACACCAAGAAGCACAGTAGGTATGCGCTGGCCGGAGCATCCAATTGCCAACGAAATCGTAACGTACTTGGGATACCCTATTCTAAGCAGCAGTTTAAGGATGTCTGAGGAAGAGCTGCATGATGACCCTTACGAATTACATGAAAAATACAAAAAACAGGTTGATCTGATTGTTGATGGCGGAACTATTTTCGCCGAACATTCGACGATTATTGATTTCAGTCAAGGAGATGCAGAAATCATCAGGTTGGGTAAAGGACCTGTAGATTGGCTGGAAGAAGAATGATTAAGGAAACGGATTGAACTGCTTGCTAATCAAACAATTCATGATTACAAGGGGGTACGCATAGGTTGATGACTTGTGAGTCAGAAATGGATTTTTCTCCTTGTGATTTCAGAGCCATTGTTAATTTGATTGCTCGGGGAAGACAGAAATTTTCATTAATTCTTATGTCATGACACACACCTTCCTCAGAATTCCATTCCCTGGTCCATTTTTCCCTGAAACCGCCTCCAGCTAAAGCAGTCTCACTTTCCAGAAATTCTATTTCAAATTTAGTAACCTCCTCAGATAAAATATAGCTTTCCCCGCCTTCTCTGAGATTATTGTCGATATAAAAATCTTCACGTCGAAAAAACTCCCATATTTTTGTATCCGGATTCTCAAGTAGTGAATAACCGACTTCATGAATTTCCGGATCACGATGACTCTCCTCAGGGAAAAAACGTGATTTGATTGCAGCATGAAAATGTACGCCTGTTACTTCTTCAAATTCACCTGTTTCAGGATTTCCCGGTCCCAGATTAATTTCTGCAATCAGTCCGGTATCTCCTGGCTGAGTTTCGCCTTTTTCAGTATCAGCAAAGTGTTTCAAATATTTTACTGTTTGTAAGTCATCCAGCACAATTTTCATCAGTAGCCGCAACTCCTGACGAGTATCAAGTGATGATTTTACTTTGATCGATGAATTTGATATCTGGAAAAATGCTGTATAAAGCAAGGCCATCACAAGTCCCAGTAAAGTTACAGATATTAATAACTCTAATATGGAAAATCCCATTTTTATTTTCGTGACATTATTTGGGATTGACGTAAATGTCCGCATCATAAGTATAGACGTGTTTCCCTTCATTCCACTGCAATTGATAATTAACCTGTCGCACCTCTATTCCGGGAAATGGTTTAGTATCCCGTACAAACTTCTTCCAGCTGAAACCACTCATGCTGCTGTCAAGTTCAAACTCTCCCTGGTTGATTGAAACAGGAGGTGAAACTGTTGCACGTTCTGATTTTAACAATTCATTCTGAGCATAAGTAATTGCTTTCCATAAGTTTGTTGTTGAAGAAATGATGAAAATGGACGTTGAATATGACTGATAAAGCGCCATCAAGGTGATTACCAAAATTGAAAGTGAAATAAGAACTTCAAGAATTGTAAATCCTTTTATATTTGTAGCCACTTTTTTGTGACAGGAATTATTATTGTCAGTGCTCATTGCTCACGTAAAAGCAGATTGCCCATGATTCCTTTGGTTTCAATTGTCCAATAATTAGAAGCATCAGGTAACGAGAATTCAAGCATAAATGGAGTGACAAACCCGGAACTGTTGATATGTACTTCCATCAAATCAGTAAATCCTCCGGAGGCAAAATAGCGTGTACCTGACAACTGAGCCTCTCTTAAATTAAGATCTTCCGGAAATTCGCGTGGTTTGAGAACTTTTGGCTTCTCTAAAAACTCTTCCGCGCATTTACCTGATTCATCCTCCTCAGAGGTCATCATTTGCTGTGAATTCAAATCAAACACTAAACAATAAGAGGTGCTTTTTAGCACAGCGTCATTTCTGAGAGTTTTCAGAACACTGTTCAAATGCTTAAATTCTGTTTCAATAGGCTTGGAAAAAAAGGCAAGAAACTGTGGCAGGGCTGTGCCCAGCAACAGGAGCGCCAAAGTCAAAACAACAAGTATTTCCAGAAATGTAAATCCACTTCCTGAGTCATGAGTTTTTTGCTTTGACGCTTTTTTAGAGCTCGCTGGAACTGATATCTGCATCCAAATCCGCACCTCCGTCAATTCCATCTGCTCCAAGTGAAATTATTTCATATTCGTTACCATTTTCGCTGACAAAGCGGAAAGGAGTCCCCCAGCCGTCTTCTGGTATATTATTCCCACGCAAATAAGGTCCATTCCAGTTTTTTGGAATCAATCCCACTTCCGGTTTTTCAAGCAGAGCCTTCAATCCTTGCTCTGATGATGGATAACGGGAATTATGCAGGCGGTAGAGATCAAGCGCGGTTTCCAGCCCCTTGATCTGTGTTTTTGTTGCATCAACTTTTGCCTTCTCTGCAGAATCAAAAAGATATACACCAACTATGCTTGAAAGCAGTCCAAGGATAATTATCACCACCATCACTTCAATGAAACTGAATCCCCTGTGACGCTTTATTTCTTTTTTTACAGTGCTCTGTAATAAATTATGTTTCAAAGTGTTTTTCATGTAAGTTCGGATTTGAGTTTGAAATGAAGAAGCGCGCTTGATCTTATCTGCAACGGTGCTAATTTAGTATTCATCAGAGTCGGATACGTGATCGCCGGATTCCCGGTTTTTTATTCCGGTACTCCGGAGGAAAGTCCGGGCAACACAGGGCAAAGGTGCTGGCTAACAGCCAGATGGTGCAAGCCAATGGATAGTGCAGCAGAAAACATACCGCCGATGGTTTCCATTGAAACACAGGTAAGGGTGAAATGGCAGGGTAAAAGCCTACCGCAGTCCTGGTGACAGTACTGGCAGTGTAAACCCCACCTGTTGCAAGTCCAAATAGAACCGCAATCAGGCTGCCCGCCTGGCGGTTGGGTAGGACGCTAGAGGCTGTCGGTAACGGCAGTCCCAGATGAATGATCACGGCTCACTTCTGTGAGGACAGAACCCGGCTTATTTCCGGCTCTGATTTTATCCAAAATACGGTTTGCTTTCAATTCAACAGCCCATACAATTGACTTCAATTGTAAAATGCTCTCATACCATAATTCAACCACTTTCAGACTCTAGAGAATTTTTATACAAACAAATATAATCATCCAGGATTTGTTTTGAGGGTAAATTCATAGATTCAACATAACAAAGCAAATAACCTTTTAAATAAATTTCAGAAGAGAATTTACTGAAATCCTCTTCCTCAATAGCCTTGAGGTATGCTCCGCGAATACAGGTTATTTGAGCAAGTTCATCCAAAGTTATGGATTTAATATTTCTGATTTGCTGCAAAACTGCCCCATTGTAGGATATTTCACCACCATGTGTTTTGAGAGAATTATAATATTCCTGAAGACTGTCTTCAGACAGCTCATTTTTTGCAGCCAGGTTTAGATAAAAGTCCTGTCTCTCGGTTTGAGTTTGTCCTGCAACATCCTGAGTGTTGTTTTCTGGAATTTCTGCTTTTATCTCAGGTTGAATTTTGTCGAGACTTTTTCCGAGAGGTCCTGTCTCCGTTTTCTCCCAGGCTGATTTAACAGGAGATTGCTCTTCAATTAGTGGAGCACTTTCTTTTTTCAGGTCAATTTGCGGCTCTGGGGAAACATTTAATTGATTTAACTCATCATCATATTTTGCCCGTGCGATTGGGTTGGCCAGAGTTACAAAAGCCTGGCTGTACTGAAGCAGCTTTTCTTCAGTTTCTTCTTCCGGAAACAAGGAATATGCCGCAAATGCTTTTAAGTGAGTTTCTTCAAGTTTTTCTTCGTAAGCATTGCGTATCTCCATTAATGTAGCAGTGTTTGGAACATCTAGAATCTGATAATAATTATCTTCAACAGTCACAGGTATATTGGTGCGATCAGTCATAGTGCCAATTGTGACAAAATATTGTTGTTTCCAGTAAATTCTTTCTCATCCTTCAGGAGATCCGCGCATATCTTATTAAGTTGCTTTATTGGTACACAATCAGGATATGCCTCCGCTAATGGCTGACGTTCCAACACAGATTTTCTGACAGACTCATCATGTGCGATATATCCCATAAATTTTACATCCAGATTAAAATATTTTAAACACGCTTTTTTCATAGCCGGACCAACCATTTGATCGCGCTCTGTACGTACCTGGTTAAGGATCATTTTTGGAATAAATGAATGTATCTGTTCCTCAATAAATACCGTAGCTCTGCCTCCTAATTTGTTAAAATAATCAATGAGTTCTTTAGGAGTATTGACATTATGTGGATTATCCTTGCGCAATATTGGAGTAACAACGGATTTCAATCCGGAGTTTTGGCTGTTATGGAAAATTTGGCGAAAAAAAGAATTTTTTATGAAACGGTAGGCATTTTCAATAGAAGTTGGCTCCGGTATTACAATCATTACCTGAGAATCTGCCAACAGAAAAAAATCAACTGTATTATAGGCAGTCCCTGCACCTAAATCTATCACTATATAATCAGCATCCAATCGCCTCAATGCAGATATAAAACGGCGTTTTTGAGTATGCTTCAAATTAGCAATTTCAACTCCGTCCTTTGCTCCACTGATCAGACTCAATCCTGGAATATCGGTTGGTATTAACAGTTTTTTTATATTGTGTACTTCTCTCCCTATAAACTCGGAGATACCTTTCATAGGACTGTTAACTCCAAGCCAGGTGTGCATGTTCGCCCCACCCAAATCCAAGTCTGCGAGAATTACATTGTAACCACTTTGGGCCAGCAAAATGCCAAGGTTTCCGGCAACAAAACTTTTGCCTACACCGCCTTTACCTCCGCCAAAAGCCCAAATC
>LULL01000026.1_pt1 | contig 108928 bp, 110 predicted proteins | sample 728161 | NCBI WGS metagenome assembly LULL01 (sample SAMN03860290, study PRJNA289734) | marine metagenome | biome: seawater column; feature: ocean; material: water; isolation source: Red Sea water column Station 149 - depth 500m | place: Saudi Arabia: Red Sea | collected 2011-10-15 | depth 500 m
GCGATCCGACATCTTATTTCTCGGTTTGCTAAAGTTTCAAGCTATGCTCGATTTAAATGCGTCAACCCTGAGCATAGTTCTATGTCTAACATCCAGACAAAATTTCATTTTGTTCATCCTCACACTCGAAGTGTAGCTTCTTGTGCAGTAGAACCGCGCGTTGTTCGACGAAAATTTGCTCACTTCGAGCATAGAGCTTTGCCTTCTTGCGAAGCTGGGCTTCTTAGAGAGAAACGTTGTTTTACTCATCCTGTAACTCAAAGCATGGCTTCTAGTCTTGCGACACGATCGAGTGTTGCTCGATTTAATCGTGTCTCAGGATTTACCTTGATTGAGGTCATGGTCGTTATTGTGATCATGACGATTATGGCATCTTTAGTTGTATTGAATATTGGTGGTGTTGACCAACGTAGAGCGATGCAAGCCCGTGAGATGTTTATTTTAGATATAAAAAAGATTAATAAAGAAGCAACGGATCAAGCTAAGGTATTTGCTTTAAATACCCAGAATGCGACTGATGTCGCACCGTTTAGCTATAATTTGTTCGAATATCACGATCAGAGCAAAGAACAAATTCAACAAGAAGATCGGACTTGGCAGCCTTATGCAGAATTCAAAACACGTCAGCTACCTGAGCAAGTTTCATTTAGCATTGAAAGTCTGGATAATGAGAGTTATCCAAAAGCTAACAATGAAGATTTGTTGGGTGGTAAGGCACCTCAGTTAATTTGGTTTGGCAATGGTGAGGTTAAACCTGTTCGAATTCAGTTTTATTATCAGCAACAAGCAATTGGGCACGAATTCGAGTTAGATCACTTGGGTAAAGTAAATGAAAATTAGATACTCAAAACATAGTGCTCTTTCAGGTACTCAGACGAAACTATGTTTTGCTAATCCTGCAACTCAAAGCATAGCTTCTCGTCTTGCGACACGATCAAGCGTTGCTCGATTTAATCGTGTCTCAGGATTTACCTTGCTTGAAGTTATGGTCGCATTGGCTATCTTTGCAGTCGCAGCAATTGCTTTAACAAAAATAGCGATGCAATACACTCAGTCGACTTCAAATGCAATTTTACGGACCAAAGCACAGTTTGTTGCTATGAATGAAGTTGCCACGATGGAAATGAACCAAGAGTGGCTAGATGGAACTCAATCTAAACAAGTGACCTCTCAAGGTGAAACGTGGCAAATTGATAAAAAAGCACAATCAACGATTAGCCCCAAGATACAACGTATTGAACTGCAAGTTAGCTTATTTAATGCTGATCAAGGCAAAGTAGAAGCGGGAATTACTAATGTTGTATTTTTTAATTATCCAGCAAAAGCTAGAACATAATGAATAATAAAAATGTGTTTGTAATTTCATCAGTTTCTAATGCTCAACCAAAGTTTGACTTGGTTAATTCAAACACTCGAAGCTTAGTTCCCTGCTTTGCAGTAAGGTCGAGCATTGCTCGTCAGAAATCAGTTTTAGGATTTACCTTAGTGGAGCTGTTGGTTGCGATCGCAATTTTTGCTGTGCTTTCAATGATGGGTTGGAAGGTTTTTGATTATCTGCTTAAAGTCAAAGATCGTAATGCTGAACATGAGACACATTTGTTTGAATTACAAGACGCGTATCAGCAAATTTTACGAGATAGTTTGCAAATTATTCCTTTAACAGCAAATGATGGGAGGCAAATACAGGCTGCTTTGGTGCTCAATGATAGAACTTTTATGTTTAGTAAGGCAGGTGTCTCAGATCCTCTGAAACAAGGTTTGTCACCTTATGAGCGAATAGAGTATCGTTATGATTCGGCACAGAAAAAAGTATATAGACTTAAATATTCAAACTTAAATATCCCAAATCGTATTCAGCCTGTTTCAAGTACTTTGATTGAAAATGTAGATCAATTTAAATTAACTGTTTTGAATCCTCAAGAATTAACCCAGTGGCCAGAAAATATCAATGATCCAAATAATGTGGCCGAACTAAAAAAGCTACCATTAGGGTTGAAAATCCAGCTTACGGTAGCAGGAACAGATTATGAATGGATTTATAGTCTGCTTCGTACCAATCAGGATGGTCAATAATGATGATAAAGAATCAATCACAACATGGCGTTGCATTATTAACGATTTTGGTTATGGTTGCTTTAGCGACTATTTTGACTGCAACTATCGCAAAACGACAATCTAATACTGCTGAAAATACTGGATATTTGATGCGGCAAGATCAGTCTTTACTATATGCAAAGAGTGCAGAAGCTTTTTTTTCTGAGTTATTGATTCAAGACAGTGACAACGGCAGCAGTATTGATCATTTACAGGAAAATTGGGCAAAGCCTATGCCGCCATTTCCAGTTGAAGATGGATCTGTGTCTGGTCGTTTGTTAGATGAATCTGGTAAATTTAACCTAAATAATTTGGTTAAATCTGATGGAAAAGTTGATGAAGCCGCTAAGCGTTGGTTTGAAAAACTTTTGCAGCGAGTTGGGCTTCCAGCAGAATTAAGCCAAGCTGTAATTGATTGGCAGGATAGTGATGATGAAACGACTGGTGCAATGGGGGCTGAGAGTAACTACTATCAAGGTTTGAATCCTGCTTATTTGGCATCGAATACAATGTTCCATAGTGTTGATGAGTTGAAGCTTGTCAAAGGCTTTGAAGGTAAAAACTATGATTTGATTAAGCCTTATGTGACGGCTTTACCAGAGCAGACCAAAGTCAACATGAATACTGCATCGGCATTATTATTGGCAAGTATAGATCCAAGAGTGGATGTCAACGCACTTGATCAAGAGTTAAAAACGAAACTTTCCAATCTCACATATTTTAATAATGTTGATGACTTATGGAAATTGAATGCTTTTTCTGGGATTGAAGATCAGGCTAAAAATGATGTTGCTGGACTATTAGATAGCAAATCAAATTATTTCACTGCTCAAATTGAAGTTGTTTTAAGCGAACGGAAACGTCAATTTACTAGCTCTATGGTGAGAAAAGATAGGCAAGTCACTGTTTACTCAAGAAGTCTTGCACCTTTTAATTAATCTTCATCATTGAGTTTGCAAATGGTGACAAGATTTAAAATCAATCCCAATGCTAGTTCTTTTGCTTTATAATAAAATTTGTTTGCAGATAAAGATTAGCTTGGTGCATGTTAATTCGTAAATTATTTAAGTTTGAAAATGCTCATATTGTACGAAATTGTACATCGGATCGTTGTAAGCGTTCGATTCATGGGCATAGTTATAAAGTTGAATTATTATTAAAAGCGTCAAAGCTTGATCATGGACAAATGGTTTATGATTTTGGTCTTTTAAAAGGCGTCATTAAAGAGTTGTTTGATAGTTTTGACCATGCGATTTGTTTCTGGCAAAAAGATGATGCCGCTTACATAGATGCATGTAAAACGTTTAGTGCTCGCTGGATTTCTTTACCTGTTTCTCCTTCAGCAGAGCAGTTTTCACGTATTTTCTTCTACCTCGCCCAACAAGTATTAAACTCAACTTCTACTCAGAATGGTGAAGGTGATGTTGAAGTATATTCTGTGATCGTGCATGAGACAGATACGGGCTATGCTCAAAGTTTCCAAGAAGATATTGATAATGAGCAAATGGGCTCGTTGAATTTAGAGCAAATCATTTTTTCTGAACAAGTACAGTCTGAGTGGAGCGATACACAGATGTATGAAAAACTGAAAAAAGGTGTGAAGTTTCAAAACCCGAATGTAGAACTACAAGTAAATATTTAAATACTTTATCAATTTATCGAGCGAATTAATTTCAAGGAATTTTGATGCAATTTACTGAACAACAGCAGGACAAATTAAATAAAGTTCAGTTGGATGACTCATGGAAAATTTCACTATCTGATTTTCTCCTCAGTCAGAAAATGGATAATTTGCGTGAATTTTTGCAACAAGAAATACTTGCACAGAAAACGATTTATCCGCCAAGTAAGCAAATTTTTAATGCATTCAATACCACGCCGTTAAATAATGTGAAGGTCGTAATTTTGGGACAAGATCCTTATCATGGTCCAAATCAGGCGAATGGCTTAAGTTTTTCTGTACAAAGAGGGGTTGCATTACCTCCATCTTTGCGTAATATTTTTCACGAGTTGCAAACTGACTTAGCTGTGCCTATTTCTCGTCATGGAGATTTAAGTAAATGGGCGGCTCAGGGTGTATTGTTGTTAAATAGCGTACTTACAGTTGCTGCTGGGCAGCCGACATCACATCAAAAGCAAGGATGGGAAGACTTCACCGATGCTGTGATTGATACGCTAAATGAACAACGTGAGCGAGTTGTCTTTATCTTATGGGGTGCTTATGCGCAACGTAAAGGGCAACGCATTGATCGCAATAAACATCTTGTGCTAACTGCAGCGCATCCATCTCCGCTTTCAGCGAACAGAGGTGGTTTTTTTGGTTGTAAAGTGTTTTCAAAAACAAATGATTATTTGAAACAACATGGCATTGAGCCTATAGACTGGCAATTGGACGCATAATGACTTCTCCCGATTTAAGTAGCTATCATCCTGATTTAGTTATTGAACAGGCAAAAAATGGTTGGCGCATTGTTCGCCTTAACAGACCAAAATCTTTACACGCATTAGATGAATCTATTGTCAGTGCCTTATTGAAAGTATTTGAAGACTTTCATGTTGATGAAAGTGTAAAAGCGATTTGGTTTGATTCAACTACACCTAAAGCATTTTGTGCGGGTGGTGATGTTCGTAAACTTCGCCAATTGGTTATTAATAATGAAGTTGATACTGCAAACAAATTTTTTGAGCAGGAATATGCTTTAGATTTATTACTTCATAATTATGCTAAGCCAATTGTCGTTTGGGGTGAAGGCTACGTGATGGGTGGTGGTCTTGGGTTGTTTATGGCAGCTCCGTTCCGTTTAGTTACGCCATATTCACGCTTGGCAATGCCAGAAATTAATATCGGTTTATATCCAGATGTAGGTGGTAGTCGTTTTTTAGCTGATCGTGGACAAATTGGTCTATTTACAGGTCTAACTGGTTCGATCATGACGGCTGCTGGTGCATTTAGCATTGGCTGGGCGACACATATTTGTGAAGCTCAACGAGACAATGTGTTGCAAAAAGTTCTCAATGTTGACTGGAATCATTATCCAGCAGGCGCATTCCGTGCAATTGACGATACTTTAAATAGCCTGCATAGACCTGTAGCTTCTGGGCCGTTGCAAAACTCTATTGATGTTATTCATAGCGTATGTCGTGGACAAAGCTTTGAATATGACTATCAAGCCATCATCGGTTTGAGCGAAGCGAGTAGTGACTGGTTACGTCAAGCAAGTGAGAATTTACAGAAGGGTTCTCCAAGCACTGCCGCAATCACATGGTTGTTATGGCAGTGGGGCAAGCAAGGTCATGCTTGGGATGAAGTTTTTGCATTAGAAGCACAAATTTCAGATTGGAAAATTCGCCATCCAGACTTTGTAGAAGGTGTCCGTGCCCGTTTGGTTGATAAGGATCTTTCACCAGAATGGAAAGCTGCTGAAAAAATTACCTTAAAAGATATTTTGTCTGATCATCCACCAGTAACAAATATTGATAGTTGGAATGCGCTGTTAAGACAATATGGCGTTGTTTCATAATTTATCATGACTGAAATAAATACAGACGATGAATATTGGATGCAGTTTGCTTACGAGCAGGCTGCATTAGCTGCGGCAGATGGGGAAATTCCAGTTGGAGCAGTGATTGTAAGTAACGGCAAGATCATTGGTGCAGGTTATAACGCACCGATTAAACTCTCAGATCCGACAGCTCATGCTGAAATTCAAGCATTACGTTCTGCTTGTACATCAATTCAAAATTATCGCCTTCCTGATGATGCTGTTCTTTATGTAACCCTTGAACCTTGCACGATGTGTGTAGGTGCATTGGTTCATGCGCGTGTGCAAAAAGTTGTTTTTGCAACAACCGAACCTAAAGCTGGTTCTTTAGTGAGTGCTCGACAGTTACTTGAGAACGGATATTACAACCATAAGTTTACGTTTGAGCATGGCTGTATGCAGCAGCAATGCTCAAATCAATTAAGTGATTTTTTCAAGAAAAGAAGAGATGAAAAAAAGAAAAATCGTTTATCTAAAACGTCCTTAAATGATTAAAAATGTCTCATTGGTTGTGGCACACTAAGCCTCCCATGATTTTAGTTAGATCAAAAAGGCGAAGCTATGCGTAATGCAATCACTGTAAAAAAAGAATTTAATGCTCCGATTTCTGAAGTTTTTGAATTATTGTCAAAACATTCAACTTACAACAAAGCTTTCGCTCCAGTTCAAGTGGTACGATTAAAAGATTCTGCTGATCCGCAACGTCCTGATGGTGTTGGTTCTGTTCGTCGTATGGGTTTTGGTCCAATTAAGCCGCTGCAAGAAGAAATTACGTTATTAGAAGAAAATAAGCGTATCGAATATAAGTTGATTAATAACCCATTGGTAAAACATCATTTGGGACAAATTGACTTTAAAGAAATCACGCCATACATCACGCTTGTGACTTATAAGATTGAATTAACAGCAAAAGCACCTTTTGTAAGCAAATTAGTTCTTGCACAACTAAAAGCAGCCATTACACTAGGATTTTCTAAATTAGCCAAATCAGTTGCTTCATAAAAAAGAGATTGGAATGACAGTTCATATTATTACGATTGATGGTCCGAGTGGATCTGGTAAAGGTACATTGGCTGCAAAAATTGCCGCACATTATCATTTTAATTTATTAGATTCTGGCGCACTCTATCGTTTGCTTGGGCTGTCATTGTTTCAGAAAGGATTGTTGGATCAGCTTGATACATCACTTAGCCAATGTGTTGATTGTGCATTGAATTTAAATATCGAGTTCAAGTCAACTGAAAGCTCGATTTTGATTTTCCTAGATGGAATTGATGTAACAAATACGATTAGAACTGAACAAGTGGGCGAGTACGCATCTAAAGTTGCTGCTGTTCCTGAACTGCGTAGAGCATTATTTGAACGCCAACGTGCATTTATTAAAGCACCTGGTCTAGTTGCTGATGGCCGTGACATGGCAACTTCTATTTTTCCAGAAGCCCAAGCGAAAATTTATTTAACTGCTTCGGCTGAGTCTCGGGCTGAGAGGCGCGTAAAACAGTTGCAGGGCATGGGTCTTGATGCTAAAATAAGCGACATTTTATCTAACATACAAGCTAGAGATAAGCGAGATATGGAGCGTACAGTTGCTCCGCTCAAACCAGCTGATGATGCGTATATCATTGATAGTTCTACAATAGGCATCGATGAGGTATTTCAGTTAATGGTTGACTATATCAATAGCTGTATAAAATAGATACACAGTTTTTTATCAGTTGAAGCATTGCTTGATCAGATTTTTTGGACAATGTAACAACTTAACTAAACCGGCCTTGTCTGATCCAAGACCGCGGACTTTATCAGGTATATCATGACCGAATCTTTTGCAGCCCTCTTTGAAGAAAGTGAATTAAACCTCAACGTTGAAAAGGGTGCAGTCATCCAAGGTACTGTTGTTAGTATCGATTCTGACTGGGTTACTGTTGACACTGGCCTTAAATCTGAAGGCGTAGTTGACCGTGCTGAATTTTTAAATGAACAACGTGAACTTGAAGTTCAAGTTGGCGATACTGTTGACGTAGTTGTTGAAGCACTTGACAACGGTATGGGTCAAACAGTTTTATCACGTGAAAAAGCGAAACGTGCTGAAACTTGGACTAAACTTGAGAAAATCTTTGAAGACGGCGAAATCGTTACTGGTGTTATCTCTGGTAAGGTTAAAGGCGGTTTCACTGTTGACATCGGTCCTGTACGTGCATTCTTACCAGGTTCTTTAGTTGACACTCGTCCTATCCGTGACACAACTCACCTTGAAGGTAAAGAGTTAGAGTTTAAAGTAATCAAACTTGATGCTAAACGTAATAACGTTGTTGTATCTCGTCGTGCAGTTATGGAAGCTGAATCTTCAGCTGACCGTGAAGCATTACTTGCTCAACTTGAAGAAGGTCAAACAGTTACAGGTACGATCAAGAACCTTACTGATTACGGCGCGTTCGTTGATCTTGGCGGTATTGATGGTCTTCTTCATATCACAGATATGGCTTGGAAGCGTATTAAGCACCCTTCAGAAGTGGTTGAAGTTGGTCAAGAAGTTACTGTTAAAGTACTTAAGTTTGACCGTGAGCGTAACCGCGTATCTTTAGGTCTTAAGCAATTAGGCGAAGATCCATGGTTAGCGATCATGAGCCGTTATCCTAAAGGTTCTATCGTTAAAGCACGCGTAACTAACTTAACTGACTACGGTTGCTTTGCTGAAATCGCTGAAGGCGTTGAAGGTTTAGTACACGTTTCAGAAATGGACCACACAAACAAAAACATCCACCCATCTAAAGTAGTTCAGATCGGTGACGAAGTTGATGTTATGGTTCTTGAAGTTGACGAAGAACGTCGTCGTATTTCTTTAGGTATCAAACAAACTCGTGCTAACCCATGGGAAGAGTTTGCTAAAGCAAATGAAAAAGGCGAAAAAGTTTCTGGTACGATCAAGTCAATCACTGACTTCGGTATCTTCATCGGTTTATCTGGTGGTATCGACGGTTTAGTACATTTATCTGATATTTCTTGGAACGAACAAGGCGAAGAAGCTATCCGTCGTTACAAGAAAGGTGACACAGTTGAAGCAGTTATCTTATCTGTAGACGCTGAAGGTAACCGTATCAGCCTTGGTATTAAGCAATTAAACAGCGACCCATTCAATGACTTCTTAGCTGCGAATGAACGTGGTGCTTTAGTTAAAGGTACTGTAACTGCTGTTGACGCTAAAGGCGCTACAGTTAAGTTAGCTGATGATATCGAAGCAACTCTTAAAGCATCTGAAATCAACCGTGATCGCGTTGAAGATGCGACTAAATTCTTAGAAGTTGGTCAAGAAGTTGAAGCGAAGATCATTAACGTTGATCGTAAATCACGCTCTATCAACTTGTCTATCAAAGCGAAAGACGAAGCTGAAGAGAAAGAAGCTGTGAACAACGCTCGTCAAGCTGCTGCTACTCAAGCTGCAGAAAGCAATGGTCCTAAGACTATTGGTGACTTAATTAAAGCTCAAATGAAGTAATTTGTTAAAAGGTACGTTTCTTGTAACAGAGACGTACTTTTTTATACAAAAATACTGTAAACGGTAGCGTAGTATTGATGTACTGCGCTACCGTTTTGTATTTAAACAGGTTATTATTAAAAACATTGAGAAGTAGCGATAATTAAAGAGGTCATCAATGACGACTGAAGCACTTAATAAATCTGATTTAATTGAACGGATTGCACTTAAAAACCCACACTTAGCTGAGCCTTTAGTTGAAGATGCAGTTAAGATCATGATTGATCAGATGATCGAAGCACTTTCGAGTGGAGATCGTATTGAAATTCGTGGTTTTGGTAGCTTTGCTTTACATCACCGTGAACCACGTTTAGGTCGTAATCCTAAGACTGGTAGAGCGGTTGATGTTGCGGCAAAAGCAGTTCCTCATTTTAAACCTGGTAAAGCACTTCGTGATGCGGTAAACGAATCAGCTAAATAAAAAAGAGAGGTGCAGCTTATGCGCTATGTATTAATTGCATTACTCGTTGCTATTTTTGGCTATGCTTTAGCCTTGGTTCTTCAGAATCCAGCGGAATTACAAGTAGATCTATTATTTACTCAAGTTCCTGCAATGCGTTTGGGTTTATTACTTTTATTAACTCTAGCATTAGGAATTGTTGTTGGTTTATTGTTGGGTGTTCAGGTTTTCCGAGTATTCCAAACAAGTTGGGAAATCAAGCGTTTACGTAAAGATATTGATCACCTTAGAAAAGAGCAGATTCAACTCGCACAACAGGCTGCTGCTGAAGCTGCTGCAAGTGTAAGGCATGAGAAAACTGTTCTGGATATTAATCCTGAAGGTCAATCTCGTACTTCACTGTAATTTTAAGAATTCTAAGATTATTTATAATCAAAAAAATAGCTCTTTGTGTTAATCAAGGAGCTATTTTTTTACTAAGAAAAACCTAAATATCTTAAAGTTGCTGTTACCACTATTGCGACTAAAATAACAACAATCAAAGAGTATCTTTTCCAAGCAAATAAAATTGCAACCGAAACGCCAATCATTTTGCTTATTCCGCTAAATTCATTCTCTGTAAAAATTGTATTGAATACAGCTAGTGTAAATAAAAGAACGCAAGCTGAATCTGAAAGCATTTGTCGATGATGCTCTTTAAATGCAATTCGATTTGCAAGGTAAATGCCAGAATATCGAATGAGATAAGTTCCGATTGATAAGATTGCAATTCCAGCAATTATATAAACAGTGCCGTATTTCATTTTGATTTTCTCCCTAAGAGTAAACCAAACATAGAAATTAAAACTGGTAAGCCTGTCGGTAAAAAAGGAATAGAGGCTAATGATAAACCACTTCCTAGGAACACCCTGTTTCGAGTCGTTTTATTTTTCAACAGAGGGAGTATCAATGCAAAGAGAATGGCAGGAAATGCCGCATCAATTCCGAAGGCATAAATATTTGGAATATTCTGACTCAATAAATAACCAATAATGACACCTACTGGCCAAAGAATAGCTATACCTATTCCACATATCCAATACGCTGATTTTTTTATAGCTGGTTCTTGTTGGCTCAATCCAAACATGACACTTTCATCATTCATGATGTGACATGCAATAAAACGAAAAGCATTTTTTTCTATAAAGTCAGCAACAGATAACCCAAAAGGTAAGTGACGTAAATTAATGAGAATCCCTGTAAACGCAGCAAAAATGGGATTTGCACCCGTTGCAATCATACCGATAAAAGTAAATTCAGCAGCACCAGCGAGAACTGTCAAAGAAAGCGCAAGCGGAATCCAAAGCGGAATATTAAAACTAGCAGCAACAGCACCTAATGAAATCCCAACGATGCCTGTAGCTACAGAGATCAAAACAATTGCTTTGACTAGGACATATTGTGTTTTATTAGACATATCTGATTTCTATATCAAACGAACGTACGATATAATAGTTCATTGTTATACTGTTCGTCAAAACGAACAATCGTTTTTTATGGTGTATTATGTCATTGCCAATTGAAATCGTTGCAAAAGGTTTGCAGAGAGAAAGACAAAAAGCTGGGTTATCTCTAGCAGAAGTCGCTAGACGTGCTGGTATTGCAAAATCAACTTTATCTCAGTTAGAAGCCGCACAAGGAAATCCTAGTTTGGAAACCTTATGGGCATTGTGTGTAGCTTTGGATATTCCATTTGCTAAATTAATGGAAAGCAATATTGCTCAAACCCAAGTTATTCGTTTCGGCGAAGGCCCATCTGTTTCGTCAGAAGTAGCACATTATCAAGCAATCTTATTAGCAAACTGTCCAACAGGTGCAAGACGTGATGTTTATATCTTGACAACTCAGCCTGGTGAACCGCGTTGTAGTAAGCCGCATCCGATTGGTAGTGTTGAACACATTATTATTATGAAAGGTAAAGCTAAAGTCGGTTTGATTTCTGAACCAATGATATTGGAGGAAGGCGATTATATTTGTTATCCTGCTGATCAAGATCATATTTTTGAAGCATTAGAATTAGATACACGTGCAATATTAATTTCCGAACAAAGATGATTTACGTTTGATAGAAATGCTTTTTTTCATTAAGCGTGTTTTCATACTTTGTTCATTTTATTATTCACTCTATAATTAAGCCGATTTTTATGTGATGGAACTAGATTCGTGAGTATTATTGTTGCCTTAGACGCAAAAAGCCAATATGACGCCTTAACAATTGTAGAGCAACTTGATCCGTCACTTTGTCGCGTCAAAGTGGGTAAAGAATTATTTACGCATGAAGGGCCATCAATTGTTAAAAATCTACAAGATAAAGGTTTTGAAGTATTCCTTGATTTAAAATTTCATGATATTCCAAATACGACAGCCCAAGCTGTATGTGCTGCTGCTGACTTAGGTGTGTGGATGGTCAATGTACATGCATCTGGCGGTCGTAAAATGATGGAAACCTGTGTAGAGCGTTTAAAAGCAGGTAACTTTAAGACTCAACTCATTGCAGTCACAGTTTTAACTTCAATGGGGCGTGAAGATTTACGTGATATTGGTTTAGATATTGAACCAGTCGAACAAGTAAAACGTTTAGCGAAATTAACTAAAGAAAGTGGTTTAGACGGTGTTGTATGCTCAGCACAAGAAGCAAAAATTCTACGTGACATGTTGGGTCAAGAGTTTGCATTGGTGACACCGGGTATTCGTCCTGAAGGTTCAAATGCAGATGACCAAAAACGTATTGTCACACCTAAACAAGCAATGTTAGATGGTTCTACTCATCTAGTCATTGGTCGACCAATTACTAAGGCTGAGAATCCGACTGAAATGTTGAAATCTATTTTAGCTTCTATCTAACTCATTTGTTTTATAAAAATAGGTGGTATGAATTGCCACCTATTTTTATTTGAATTGCATGGTTTTTTAGTAATTAGAAATTTAAGCTCAAAAATAAACTAATTAATAACGGTGCGAGTAACGATAAAATTAATCCACTCATCATTGCATGGGGCACATAATGCGTACCGCACGATTGTTTTACCATCGCAAGTGTAACGTCCATTGAGGTGGCACCTGCACTCGAAATTGCAGAGCGAGGGAAACGCCAACCTAGGCAATACATCAATAAAATTGCAAAAATTTCTCTAAATAAATCTGTTAATAATGCAATTCCACCTAATTTCGCTGAGTGCAACTCAGTAAATAAAATTCCAGACATTGAATACCAACCGTAACCTTGGGCTAATGCCATAACTTCATTTAGATGATACTGCTTAGACAAGAGTAAATAATTAAAGAGTGCTGCAAGGCAAGAGCCAATAAATGCGGCTAAAGGCACTAAGAGAATTCGCCAGCTTAACCAACTACGGTCAAATTGTGTAAATGCGAGTTCGATACCGATGAGAAAAATAAAAATGAGTAATAAATACCAACTGTTGAAGTCAATTTGTATTTGAGAGCTATTTATTAATATACCCAGTAGAATACCGATAACTAGCGCTAGAAAGGCTTTGGCTATATTTTTTAAAGCATTCACAAAAAGGTGTAATGAAATTTTACCTTGTACGCTCTGTCGATCAATCAATTTGTACGTCAATAAACAAACAAAGAATGAACCAATCGAAGTCGTAAAAGCAATCAAGATTGCTGGCGGCAGGATAGTCACAGGATGATCAATATGATTGAGCGCTTGAGTTAGTTCAAATGCCACACTTACTAATAGAATATAAGAAAAATAAGGAAGAATTTTAAATACAAATTGCTTTAGATTTTTAGAAAGATGAGGTGCTATAAAATAGCCTAAGCTAATTGCAATGAATATTTGGAAAATTAGAATAAATGAATGCATAAAAAAAGCAGGTTATAAATAACCTGCTTATTATGAAGAATTATCAATTAAGCTGCATTGTTTTTTACATTTGCTGTTGTGCTGATAAAGTTATAATCAGCAACATTCACTTTGCGAGTTTCTAACCAATATTTCCAAGTATAAGTTGGCCATAAAGAGAAGTTTTTACCGTCAGCCGCTTGATACCAGCTGCTGCAACCACCAGCTTGCCAAACCGTTCCTTTTAGTTGTTCTTGTACGCGTTCATTAAACTGATCTTGTACATCATGTTTGATTTCAACAGCTTGTGTACCAGTTTTATCTACAGTTTGAATGAGTTGTAAGATGTAATTCACTTGTGACTCGATCATAAAGATTACCGAGTTATGACCAAGAATCGTATTAGGTCCTAAGAGTTGGAATAGGTTAGGGAAGTTCTTAGTGCTTACACCATAATAACTTTCTGCACCATCTTTCCATGCTTGCTTAAGCTCGATCCCATTACGACCAACACAGTTGAAGTGCTTTAAGTAAATACGCGGGTCTGTAATAAAGCCTGTACCGTAAATTAAGCAATCAATTTGACGTTCTTGGCCATCTTTTGTGATGATTCCGTTTGCAGTCACTTCTTGGATGCCATCAGTTACTAATTCAACATTTTTACGATTAAACGTAGGGAAGTATTTGTTTGAGATCAAAATACGTTTACAACCCATAACAAAGTCTGGGGTTAGTTTTTTCGCCAATTCCTTGTCTTTCACTTGAAAGCGGATAAATGCTTCTGCAAGTTTTTGCCCGTATTTCATAATTTGCGGTTGTACAATTGGCACAACACGTGATTCATTGGTCCAGTACAGGCGAGTACGGTGAATTTGACGATAAATATTCGAAGCTTTAAAGAGAGATTTACTCAGTTGTGAATATTTACGTTCGTCACGCGGAATCACCCATGCTGCTGTACGTTGAAACACATAAAGCTGTTTAACATCTTTCGCAATTTCGGGAATATATTGAATTGCACTGCCACCTGTACCGATAGATGCAACAGATTTACCTTCTAAACTATAGTCATGATCCCATTGAGAGGAATGGAATACTTTACCTTTGAACTTCTCAATTCCTTTAAGATGTGGAACTTGAGGAACGTGTAAAGGTCCAGAGGCAAAGATAACGAATTGAGCTTCAAGTGTTGGTTGGTCTTTTAACTCTATAGTCCAAACATTACGAGTTTCATCGAACTCGGCATTGGTTACTTCATGATTAAACTTACAATAATCTTTTAGTTTATATTGCTCAGTAATATCTTGAATATATTCAAAAATTTCATCTGCCTCAGCGTAACGCTTTGACCAGTCTGTTTTAGGTGCAAATGAAAGAGAATACATATGTGATTGAACATCACAAGCTGCACCAGGATATTGGTTTTCACGCCATGTACCACCGACATCATTGGTCTTTTCTAGAATTACAAAATCGTTGATTTGACTTTGTAATAGCCGAATAGCCATTGCTAATCCACCAAAACCAGCACCAATGATTGCAACTTTAGTTTTTTGAATTGCATTTTGGGATACTTCACGCATAGCCTACGCCCTATATACAGCTAAATTTTGTGCAATTTTAAAGGTTTTATTGAGATTAAATATGATTGTATAGACGCAAAACTTGATCATTTCGGCAATTCAATTGCTCGTTCTTTTATAGTACAACATTAAAGTTTTGAGAATTGTATTTGGTGAGATGAAAAGATCTATCCTCGGATTGATGTATTTGATTCAAGGCATGCGTCATGTTGGAATTGATGTGGATGCGCGTTTGGCAGATATGGGAATCCAAGCCGATGCTTTAGATCCAAGCTCAATTATTCCAGATGCAATTGAATGGGACATATTAAAGCATATAAGTCAGGATCTTACTGCTGAACAAGGTCTGTTTATTGGTCAGCATTATGCGCTTGCAGGTTATGGACCTTTTCTGATGTTGCTGGTGACAAGTGAAAATTTACATGTTGCTTTGTGCAACGGCGTTCGGTTTCAACGTCTGACACATCTTTTCGGTTCATTAGATCTCAATATTACCGAGCATCATATTTATTTGGATTATCAACCCGTCCAATTAGATACACACTTGGGTCATTTAAGAGCACAGTGCGAAATTTCAGGGACTTATAAATTTTTACAAGATATTTTCAAAATGATGGGGCTTGAAATACCCAAAATTAAAATTGAATTACCATTTCAAAGACCTACAGATTTGACATTATTATCTGCATATCAAGAGTATTATGGACAAGATGTCAAATTCGACAGTGAACAAGCATCGTTTATTCTAAATGATATCGAAATTTTAAAAGTAAAAATTCCTTCTGCCGATGTGATTACTTGTCGTGTTTATGAAGAAAAATGCCTACAAGATTTAGCGAACTTACAGAAAAGTGAAAAGCAGAAACTGACAGTTGTTGAGTATGTTGAAGATTATTTAGAGCTGCAAAATGGAATCATTCCAACGATGGCAGAAACGGCATGTGCTTTACATATTCCTGAGCGAACATTGAGGCATCAATTGCAGCAAATGCAGACCAGCTATAAAGAAATTCGTGAACGTCTGATTAAACAGAAGGCAATAAAATTCATAGAAGACAGTTCATATTCGATAGAACAGGTGGCAGAATTACTCGGTTATTCTGAGCCTGCAGCTTTTAATCATGCGTTCAAAAGATGGTTTGGGCAGAGTCCAAGACAATATAATCGAAATAATTAAATGATTAAAAATGGTACATTATGATGTTTAAACTCTATGATAATTAAGCCTAAAATCTAATGTCTTTGAACTCAATGTTCGATATAATTTTCACCAATTAAAATTGCAATAACACCTTATGTCAAATTCTAAACCAGACTCACATAGCACTGCATTTATCCCAACATCACCTGCAGAGCGTTATGCTCAAGCACTTGATTCAGGACAATTCATGCCAGATGAAGCGCAAGCTGTGGCAGTGCAAGAGTTAGATCGAGTATGGAAAGAGTTACTCACTCGCTATAAAGCATCAAAGAAGGCGTTTCGACGTTTCCGTCGTCAAACCTATCCAAAAGGTGTTTATATGTGGGGTGGTGTAGGTCGTGGGAAAACGTGGTTAATGGATCAGTTCTATGATGCTGTGCCATTCCGTCGTAAAACACGTATGCATTTCCATCATTTTATGCAGCATGTTCATAAAGAGTTGAACAAGTTATCTGGTCAACGTAATCCATTGGACTTGGTTGCAGATCAAATCTATAAAGATGCTGTTGTCATTTGTTTTGATGAATTCTTTGTGTCGAACGTAACTGATGCAATGATTTTAAGTGATTTATTCCAAAAGTTATTTGAGCGTGGAATTACTTTGATCGCAACATCAAATATTGCACCAGAAGGCCTTTATAAAAATGGAATTCATCGAGACCGTTTTATGCCAACCATTGAGTTGGTTCAGAAGAACTGTACCGTTTTAAATGTTGATGCTGGTGTTGATTACCGTTTACGTGTTTTAAAGCAAGCACAATTATTTAAGTATCCATTAACCAATGATGCACAGTCTTGGTTATCGGATCGCTTTAAGGCATTGACGCAAACACAAGTTCAGTCTAATTCTCCAATTATGATTAACAATCGTATTGTAGAAACGCTTGGCCATACGGAAGATGTGTTGTGGTGTGAATTTTCTGAACTATGTTTTAAACCAAGAAGTCCAGCGGACTTTATTGAAATTGCGAATATTTACAACACCGTTTTAGTGAGTAACGTACCTCATTTAACAGATTTCTTATCCGAAGGTACGCGTCGATTTATTTATTTGGTCGATGAGTTCTATGACCGTGGTGTAAAGCTTTTACTTACATCTGAAGACTCAATTATTGAATTATATGAAGGTTCAAAATTGGCTTTTGAGATTGAACGTACGAGATCTCGTTTACTTGAAATGCAATCGGATGATTATTTGCATTCTGAGCATCGACAAATTCAAGTCGCAAAAACTTCATAAATGAAAAGGCATTCTACGGAATGCCTTTTTTTATAAATTACATACAGAGAAGGCTTTATTCTTGGTTGAATTTTGTTATAAATAAATGGGTTTAATGGAAATAAGTAAATTACAAACTAGAAAGGGACTTTCTCCGTATATTTGATGTTTTGTCAATAACATAAAGTTGATCTTGTCAATACTTCTAATGGAGAAAATGCTTACTATTTAGGAATGTGATATTACTATTCAGGCTAGTATAAATCGGTATACTAGGTTTCTTGTTATAAAAAGTTAGCACCATCAGGAAAGACAATGACTGTACGTATTCAACAAGGCAAGCTAGCGATTGCTAAAGAACTTTACGATTTCATCGAAAATGAAGCTTTACCAGGTTCTGGTTTAGATAGTGAAACTTACTGGAAAAACTTCGAGCAAGTCGTTGTCGACCTAAGCCCAAAGAACAAGGCGCTATTGGCTAAACGTGATGAACTTCAAGCAAAGATTGATGAATGGCATCGCAACAATAAATTCGAATTAAATGCATACAAAGCATTCTTAACAGAAATTGGCTACCTTGAACCAGAAGTTGCAGACTTTAAAGTAACGACTGAAAATGTAGATGAAGAAATTGCATTATTAGCTGGTCCACAACTTGTTGTACCTGTACGTAATGCACGTTATTGCTTAAATGCTGCAAATGCACGTTGGGGTTCATTATACGATGCACTTTATGGCACAGATGTAATCTCAGAAGAAAATGGCGCAGAAAAGGGTAAAGGCTATAACCCTGTTCGTGGCGACAAAGTGATTGCATTCGCTAAAGATTTCTTAAATCAAACTTTCCCATTAGCGCAAGGCTCACATGCTGATGCGACTAAATACGCTGTTGTAAATAACGGTTTAGCAGTAACACTTAAAGATGGTTCTACTACATCTTTAGCGCATGAATCTCAATTTGTTGGTTTTAATGGTGATGCTGCTAATCCTACAGAAATCGTTCTGTTGAACAATGGTTTACACGTTATCATTGATATCGACGCGAATAGCCCAATTGGCAAAACTGATGCGGCTGGTGTAAAAGATTTAACACTTGAAGCAGCAATCACAACGATTCAAGATTTAGAAGACTCTGTTGCAGCTGTAGATGCTGAAGAGAAAGTTGAAGGTTATCGTAACTGGTTAGGTTTGATGAAGGGTGATCTTCAAGAATCTATCGAGAAAAATGGTAAAACGATTACTCGTACTTTAAATAAAGACCGTACAGTTCAAAACTTAATTGGTGGTACGACAACTTTGCATGGTCGCTCACTGATGCTTCTTCGTAACGTTGGTCATTTGATGACGAATCCAGCAATCCTTGTAGAAGGTGAAGAAGTATTTGAAGGTATCATGGATGCGTTGGTAACGCCGTTACTTACAATCGCTGATATCCGTGGTCAAAATGAGAACCATAACTCTCGTAAAGGTTCAATGTATATCGTTAAGCCGAAAATGCATGGCCCTGAAGAAGTTGCTTTCGCCGTTGAATTATTTGAGCGTGCTGAACAAGCACTTGGTTTACCAGCTAAAACGCTTAAAATCGGTATTATGGATGAAGAGCGTCGTACATCAGTGAACTTGAAAAACTGTATTGCTGCTGCTAAAGATCGTACCATCTTTATCAACACAGGTTTCATGGACCGTACAGGTGACGAAATCCATACATCTATGGAAGCTGCTCCAGTTGTTCGTAAAGAAGCTGTTAAAACACAAAAATGGATCGCTGCTTACGAAAACCGTAACGTTGCAATTGGTCTAGCGTGTGGTTTACAAGGTAAAGCTCAAATTGGTAAAGGCATGTGGCCAAAACCAGACAGCATGAAAGATATGTTAGCAACTAAAACTGCTCATCCAAATGCTGGTGCAACTTGTGCTTGGGTTCCATCACCAACGGGTGCGGTTCTTCATGCATTGCATTACCATCAAATCAATGTTAAAGCACGTCAAGATGTATTAGCAGCTGAAGATATGTTGACACTTGATGATTTGTTAACACCTCCATTTGCACCTGAAACAAACTGGACTGCTGAAGAGTTGAACAATGAGCTTGAAAATAACTGTCAAGGTATCTTGGGTTATGTAGTTCGTTGGGTTGACCTTGGTGTAGGTTGTTCTAAGGTTCCAGACATTAACAACGTTGGTTTAATGGAAGATCGTGCAACTTTACGTATCTCTTCACAACACGTTGCTAACTGGTTACGTCACGGTATCGTAACGCGTGCGCAAGTTGAAGAAGTACTTAAGCGTATGGCTGTAATTGTTGATCAGCAAAATGCCAATGATCCACTTTATACACCAATGGCGCCAAACTTTGATGGGATTGCATTCCAAGCTGCTTCTGACTTGATCTTCAAGGGTGCGGAGCAACCATCTGGTTATACAGAGCCATTGTTACACGCTGCTCGTTTAAAACTTAAAGGTTATACAGGTGATTAATATCATCTAAAATGAAAAGCCTCTTCGGAGGCTTTTTTTGTTAATAAATTCATGTTTTTAAAAGTGAAATTTATTTAACAACTCCTCCAGATTGAAAAACAGGATTAAACATCTTACTAATAAAATTTTTGCTATAATCTATTTTGATTTTTATCATTCAGTCGAATCATAACGATGTCACATATTTTAAAATTAGATGCTCTCAAAGAAGCGCAAGTTTCAACTTCACCATATCCTTATTTTGTAGTTGAAAACTCAATTGTAGACGATGAAGTTAAGGCAGTAATTCAAGATTTCCCTAAGATCGAGCAGGGTGGAAGTTATAACCTTGCAGATGTAGAGTTAAAGCCAAATTTTGACCGGTTTCTAAAATCATTAGATTCTAAAGAATTTCGTCAAATTTTGACGGATAAATTTGATGTGGATGTTATGGAACATCCAATGATGATTACTTTACGTGGCTATTCACGTCAAAAAGATGGTCGTATTCATTCAGATTCAAAAACCAAGCTTCTTACAATTTTGATTTATTTGAATGAATCTTGGGATGCTCCAACAGGTCGCTTACGTATTCTTAATGATGAAAAGAATATGGATGATTATGTTGAAGAAATTAATGCTGGTCCAGGAACCTTAGTTGCTTTTAAAGTAACAGATAATGGTTGGCATGGTTATGTACCTTATGAAGGGCAACGTCAATCAATCCAAATTAACTTTTTAACCAGTGACAAAGCAAATGCTAAACATCGTTTTGTGCATGGATTAAGCGCGAAGATGAAAAAGTTATTTGGATAATTAGAGAATATATGAAAAGGAGGGCGACCTCCTTTTTATTTTTAAATCTGAGCTAAACGACATAATACATGTGTGCGAACTATAAACCATTAACCATCGAACAGTCTAAGCAACTCGAATTGCCACTGATTCCATTTGAATATGCAGAGGAAGTTTATCCTAGCTATAAAACGCCTTTATTATTTAAATCTGATCATGGTTTGGAGTGGCGTGAAGTGTTGTTTGGATTAGTGCCGAAATGGTCTGAAGATATCAATATTTCGAAGCATACCTATAATGCTAGACATGAGACAATTTTTCAAAAGCCAAGCTTTCAGGATGCTGCTTACAAATGCAAATTTGGTGTAATTCCAGTTTCAGAATTCTATGAAAGCAAGTATATCGAAAATAAGCCGCAACGCTGGGGTGTTCGACGCAAAGATGGTAAAGCATTTTATATCGCAGCACTCTATGAAATTCGTAAGTTAAATGATCAAATTATCCGCTCAGCGGCGATGCTTACGATGGACGCAATTGATCATCCGATGATGAAAGATTTCCATGAACCAGGTGATGTAAAAAGATCAGTCGTTGTGATACCTGACAGGCGTTTGGATGATTGGTTGAGTTTAAAACAACCGTATCAACTTAATGAGTATATGAAAGGTTTTCCTGTTGAAGAGTTTGAGTGTTCACATGTACCAAAAGCAAGAATTGAAAAGATCACACCGCAATTGAATATGTTTGATTAAATGAAGATTATTTCAAATAAAAAAAGCTTCTTTAAAGAAGCTTTTTTTATCATGTTTAAATGACTTAGCGAGCAAGGTTTTTAAACATATGACGTAAAATTTCCATTGTTTTTTCAATTTGTAATGGTGTTAAACCATCAAAAGACTGTTCTAGAATCACAGACGTCAAATCATTGATCTTCACAATCATTTCTTGACCTTTTTCTGTTAAATGAACACGGGTAATACGCCCATCTTCCTTACACGAATAAGTCTCGATATAGCCTTCATCTTTCAAACGATAAACGATTTTTGTCGTTGTCGACATTTTGGAAATTACCATATCTGAAAGTTCAGAAACGCTTGCATGAGGTTTTACGTTCAATGCAAGTAAAATACGGCGGCGAGAATTGTCTAAACCATACTTCTTAAGTACGTTATCGATGTTTTGCACGTACTGAGCATTTACTTGAGAAATCCAGTAAAAAGGGAAGTCTTCTAAGTTAAATGATTCGGCTGTAGGTAAAAAACGCGCATATTTTTTAGGCATCTACATATTTCCTATGCTTGTTACGGTGAGTTAGAAAACCTAGCTCTTAGATTCCATGAAATGTCTATAATACCTGTTAGAAAAGACAATAAAACTTGAATTTTCTACCATTCCATTTATAACAAATCTTCCTTAAAGAAGCTCTATTGCTATCTTTATTATGTATAAGTAAATTATCGAAAAAACATGTAAAAATGTTATTTATGATGATTTTACCTATACATTTGCCCCCAATGATGTACCTTAAGTTTTGCATTTTAGCTACTGTTCGGAACAAGTGTATTGTAGAAAATAAATACAAATTATGACGTGACTTTTTTATAAAAAAATTCTGTCTCAAATGTCATAAAATAATTAAATAAATTCATTCATAAAATAAATGACTGTTAATACAGCACTTTGGTTTAAACGATTGGTTAAAAAGTGGCTTATTAAACTTCATTTATAAGATGAATAAATACATTCTTTATCACATTTTTAGGAGTTTTTTTAACAATTAAAAGTTTCAAAATTATACAAGTGTAGTTTTATTAATCAATCTTTAGTCATTTTAATGAATATCTTATAAATCATGAATTTGCTTAAAGATGAAAATTACTGGTATCTTTTCTTAAGTAAAAAAAGCGCATCTAAACAGGATTACAGGTTCAGATACGCAAAACGTAAAACTTTATGGTAAATCAAAATTAAATCGCTAATTCCTTTTCTAATAGTGGCCATAGCTTATGATGAGACTTTTTGAACATCGCCATGTGTCCGATTTGCTTATATCCATATTTGTGAGGGTTGAGTTCAATAAATTTTGTTTGAGCATTCGGATATAAGCGCAAAAGATCTTGTACGTTAGTTTCCGTTGCAATCTCATCATCTGTCGCCCAGAAAGATGTAATTGGGATTTGAATTTCTTGATGATAGTCATCAAAAATAGTTTTTCCAATCGCATTCATTATATAACCAGGTTTACTACAAAATTCGGCCCATTGTTTTGCAACATTTTTAGGTAGGTTTTCACCCATTCCGATGAATTGGGTTGCACCATATCCTTTTACAAAACTTGAAATAGGAAAGATCACGTTAAACATCAGTGGTGCAAGGAGCTTTGTTTTGCCTTTTAGGCCTTTGACATGTCCAGTTGATCCAGCGATTGCGAGGACTTTGGCAACTTTATTGTAATGTGGATTGATTCCAAGTAATTGTCCACCCGCACTGTGTCCAATGATAATGACCTTTTCCGATTGTGTTCGATTTAAAAGTACTTCAATCGCAGCCGGGATGTCTAATTGCCCCCAATCATTAATACTTGCATTCGAGTCTTTTAATTTTCCATGTAGGGACTGTCCAATACCACGAAAGTCAAAACTTAATACATTGTAGCCTTGCTGATTTAACCATTCGGCAAAAGCATGATAAAAGTTTTTTGTGATTCCTGTTGCAGGGCAAATCAAAATAGGAAATTCTTTAGTAGATTTTTCCGTTGGATAATACTGTGCAGCAAGTTGGTAGCCATCTTTACAGCTAATCCATAGAGATTCAAAGGTATTCATCAAGTAATACTCTTGTGTTTGTATTTTTCTACTGTACATTAGTTCCAAAAAGAAACTTGATTATTTAATGACTAAAAGGTCAAAAATTATGTAATATACCGTTTTAAAAAAAGAAACATGTAGGATACGAGATGTTGGTTTTAACAACTGCAACCGAATTGGCAATTGTTTTTAGTGGAATCTTTCTTTGGGTTGGAATGATTACTGGCGTCTGGAAATACTATCAAATTCGAAATTCTGCTCTGGCACGAGCACATTACTATGTTGACATAGCTCATCGCAGTAGTCTTTTATACGCAGCAGCAAGTTTGATTTTAGCTGTACTGAGCTATTTTACGATTCTATCAAATGAATTAAGTCTGTTCTGTGTGGTTGCAAATCTTTTCTTTTTCTCAATGTCGATTTTAATTTATATCGTTCATGGGTGTTTAAAAGATACAACTAACCAATTTAAACAGCCACATCAATTAGGAAAATGGACGCTTCCGGGCTGGTGTATGACAATTATGATGTTAGGTTTAATTGTAGTAGAGCTGGGTGCTACAGGGCTTTTATTGTTTGGAACTATTTTTAGTTTTTGGAATTAAAAAATGGATGATTACTCATCCATTTTCCCTACAGAAACTTTTTGGCGCTGTGCGCTCATCTGTCGAAACTTACGATCGACAATCCCCCACGTACAAAAGGCAACAGAAACAATCAGCGCATAAGCAAAATATTCAGGTTTGAGATTACCTTTAATTGTGCCTTGAAATAACAACGTGGCCATCAGTGCTAGCGGTGTTATTGCATATACGATTGAATCGTTAGCCTTCAGAGTGTTAATGAAGACTTGCTTGTTGAAATGTAATGATAACATCTCCATCCCTCCTTGTGTCGTGATGACAAAAAACCAAATCATTTTTGTCAGAATTATTCTTAAAGTTGTACTGCTAATTTCTAAGTATTTCAATAGGTATACTAACTATTTTTTAAATAAATTTATGAATGTATTGATTTCTATAGTGTTTAACTATTTTTTTAGTGAATTTATGCTATTTTTATTTTAAATATAATGCTGAAATTTTACATTTTGAAAAGTTTAGTAAAGACGGGGTTCTAGCTAATTTCTGCTTGAAAACTTAAATTGTGCTTAAAATACTAAAATTAAAAAAAGATTTGTCGTAAACAAAAAATGAACATTGGATAAAAGAACATCTTTTGTATAGCTAAAATCATGTTTGGGTAAAACATTATTTTAACGACAAATCGTTTTAACTTTTTTGTTTAATCGCTCGATCAATCACAATCGAAATAAACAAAACTGCCAGTGACGGTAATAACCAAGCGAGGTTTTGTTCATTCAATGGTAAATGGGCAATAAATTGTGGTAATTGCTCAGTAAAACCAGCTGCTTTAATCGCCTCGATGATACCGAATAGAAAAGCGACAGCAGTAACTGAACCAACGACTAATGATGGTTTATTCCAACGTTTCCAGAAGAAGCTCAACATAATCACGACAATCGCTGGAGGATAAATCGCACTAAGGACAGGTACTGAAACTGCAATCAATTTAGTCAAACCTAAGTTTGAAATTACTAAAGAGAAGCCGATTAGAATGAAAACGAGAAGTTTATAAGGTAAGCCTGTAAGTTCAGTGAAATATTCAGCACATGCGCAAGTTAAACCAATTGCTGTAACCATACATGCAAGAAAGATTAGACCTGTGAGGAATAGCGAACCTAAATCACCAAATGCATGTTGTACATAAGCATGTAGGATGATTGCACCGTTGTCAGCATTTGCTGCAACTTCATGACTTCCTAAGCCAAGTTTAAATAAGCTGATATAAACAAGTGTTAAACCAACGCCTGCAATCAAACTGGCGATAATTGCGTACTTCGTGATCAGTTTCGAGTCAGTGACACCGCGTGATTGAATAGCTTGAATAATGACAATACCAAATACCAATGCGCCCAAAGTATCCATGGTTAGATAACCATTTACGAAGCCTTCTGAAACTGGACTTGAAACATATTTGTTAATTGGCGGTGAGATGTAGCCCGTTGGAATCACAATTGCAGCAATACCAAGTATTGCAAGTGCAAATATTTTTAAAGGGGCAAGTACGTGACCGACTGTATCTAAAAGTTTGTTTGGATATAAAGAAACAGCTGTTACTAAAGCAAAATAAATAACGCTATAGATAAATAAACTGCTACTAGATGTTCCGAAATAGGGTGCAAAACCAATTTCATAAGAAACCGTTGCTGTTCGAGGTGTGGCAAAGAGTGGACCAACAGACAAATAACAAACGATAGTGAGCAATAAACTTGCGAAACGACCTAAGGGGGAGCTGATAATTTCAATAGAGCCTTGCATTCTCGACAAAGCCATAATCGTAATGACTGGTAGACCTACTGCGGTGATCAAAAATCCAAATGCAGCTAGCCATACGTGCTCACCAGCTTGTTGAGCAACAATGGGAGGAAAAATAATATTACCCGCACCAATAAAAAGTGCGAAGGTCATAAAACCTAAAGCAATAATATCTCCTGTACGAAGATGGTTCATAAAACAGGGAGGAATAAAATAAAAGTGCGAATTCTAGAACATAAATGTAGTCATTTGAAACTAATTTTATGTGAAAATTGGTTTATTTTTGACTAAAAAGAAATTATTAAAATCATAGGATTAGCATTGGTAAACTTAATTTGTTGAAAAGGTTTTAAAACTAAAAAAATGGGAGTTTTTATACTTTTTTCCTATCCCCACAGTCGGAATTAAATGTAAAATAGTGATTAGATTCAATTCTGAAAGGATTGAACAATTTATAGCTAAAGCGTACAACTATTGATAAACGCTAAATAGAACAGATATAGATATATGATCTGTATTTTTATTTTTGATTTTTTAAATAAGGAATATCTCGAATGAGAGCTTCTACTGTGACCATCAAAACGGAACAAGACATTGAGAAACTTCGTATCTCAGGGCGTTTAGCGGCACAAGTTTTAGAAATGATAGGACCTTATATCAAGCCAGGTGTCAGTACTGAGTATTTAGACGATATCTGTAATGATTATATTGTAAAAACTTTACAGGTTATTCCTGCCAATGTTGGATATCACGGTTTTACCAAAACGACCTGCATTTCTGTAAATGAAGAAGTTTGTCATGCCATTCCTTCAGCAAAAAAGATTTTGCAAGAGGGTGACATTTTAAATATTGACGTTGCCGTTATTAAAGATGGCTATTTCGGTGATACAAGTCGAATGTATTTTGTAGGTCAAGTTAGCCCTGAGGCTAAAAAACTTGTGAATACAACTTATGAAGCAATGCTAGCAGGGATTCGTACAGTAAAGCCAGGCGCGACATTGGGTGATATTGGATTTGCCATTCAATCCGTTGCACATCGTGAAGGTTATAGTATTGTTCGTGAATACTGTGGGCATGGAATTGGCCGTGTTTATCACGAGCAACCGAATATTCTGCATTATGGCCAAAAAGGTCAAGGCATGGTTTTGAAAAAAGGCATGGTCTTTACGATTGAACCTATGGTGAATGCAGGTAAACCATACGTAAAAGAGCTAAATGATGGATGGACTGTTGTTACACAAGATAAGTCCCTATCAGCTCAATGGGAGCATATGGTTGCGGTGACAGATGATGGCTTTGAATTATTAACGCCATGGCCTGAGGGAACTGGCGATTACCCAGCTATTTCTTGATGAAAAAACGAAAGGCTCGATATCAATCGGGCCTTTTTTTGGTAGAGCACAATGTCAGTTGTTCGACAAGATAATCAATAAATACACGAACTGCAGGTAATAAGCCACGTCGTGATGGATAGACAGCATGGAAAATACCATGTGGCGCAGTCCATTCAGGTAGAACCTTAACCAGTTGACCTGTTTTAATGAAGTCTTGAGCAATACTGTCTGGAAGTAGGGCAATACCACAATTTTGACTGGCCAATTCTGCAAGCATTAATAAGTTTGACCCCATAATAACGGGGTTAACTTTAATTTTCTTTTGTTGATGATCAGGACCTGTGAGTAAGAAGTTTTGATCTAAATGCTCTTCTGCCATGCTAATGATGCGATGTTCACTTAGTTGTTCTGGTGTAGACAAATGACCAAACTCATTTAAATACGCTTGACTTGCGAAGAGACGCTGTTCGATTGCTTCAAATTGTCTTAAAACAAGGTTTGGATCGTCGTCTAATTTCGAGCGAACGCGTAAAGCGAGATCAATTCCTTCATTGATGACATCAACACGACGATTACTGACCATCATCTGAACACGAACTTCAGGATATTTTTTAAGGAATGCTGGCAATATTTTTGCCATTTGGTTTTGAGCGATATCGACAGGTACGCTAACTTTGATCACACCACGAGGTTCACTACTCAAGTGGTTGACTACGTCGTGGGCTGCCTGGGCTGCATTCATCATTACTTGTGCATGACGATAAACATCCATACCAATATCAGTCACAGCAAAATGACGAGAACTTCGTTGGATCAGACGAACACCGAGTTGTTCTTCAAGATTATAAACTCTGCGGCTTAATTTAGATTTTGGAATATCTGTTGCTCGTTCAGCTGCACTGAAACCACCATGCTCAACAACGAGCGCAAAACAATAAAAATCATCTAAATCCGTCAACATTATTCAATTCCATTTCTGCAACATTATCTATTTTATATATTTATCGTTGCAAAAATAAGAGCTTATTCGATATTTTTTGTATTGGTAAAATACTTCTATAATGGCAGAAATTTTTTTGATGAAATACTATGTCTTTCCAACTCATTGAGGTTGCAGATGCAACTGTAAATATTCTATGTCCACATTGTCATCATGCTGTATTAGACTGGAACCAAGAACAATACATTCAGCCATGTGAGCATACTTTGTTTATGGCAATGGATTTGGGTTTTGAATTTATTGCAGATCGTTTTGAAGAGGTTTTACCTCAATCTGTCGATGAGATACATGAAGATCCTAATATGAATGTTTTTGCTTGTGTTAGCCAAGCAAACTATCCGAATATGCAAATTTTCAAAGCTGATTTGGGTGTAGAGGGAATGTACAGATACGTTGGATTTAGTGAAAATTAGAAAGCCAGAAATAAAAAAGCCAATCATTTGATTGGCTTTCTATGTTTACAGCTTATGCTTCAGGTGCAGGGCTGTATTGTTCAACTAATGGTTTTAACTCACCATTTTGGAACATTTCAAGCATGATATCGCTACCACCAATTAACTCACCGTTTACCCATAATTGTGGGAAAGTAGGCCAGTTCGCAATTTGAGGTAAAGTTGCACGAATATCTTGATTTTCCAAGATATTTACATAGGCAAATGGGCGACCAATTTGGCTAAGTGCTTCTACTGCACGAGCAGAAAAACCACATTGCGGGAATTGTGGAGTGCCTTTCATGTAAAGTAAAACAGGGTGTTTCGCAATTTGATCACGAATTAACGCTACTGTATCACGCGCTTGTTCCGTCATAGATAGATCCTCAACTAATCTCCGTAAATTATATACCGAAAAAATCACTTGGGGCTATTGATAAAGATTTTTCTTGTATAAATGTGAGTTTAAGCTTTCAATCTACTCAAGTTTTTGCTTATATAACTTTTTCCACTACAACTAACGATAGATTGAGTTTGTTATGACTAATATCACTCTTGCTCCTGTACAACCTGATCAACCATCACATCTTATGGCTACTTATGGTCGCCAAGCGATCAGCTTTGTACGAGGACGAGGGGCATACTTATATACAGCAGATGGAACTGAGTACTTAGATGCTTTAACAGGTATTGCTGTATGTGGTTTAGGTCATGCTCACCCAGTGATTGCGGAAGCAATTGCTGAGCAAGCTGCAACATTAATTCATACTAGTAATTTATTTGAAATCCCTTGGCAAACCGCTGCGGCTCAAAAACTTGCTGAAGTTTCTGGTATGGAAGAAATTTTCTTCTCAAATAGTGGTGCAGAATCAAATGAGGGTGCGATTAAAATTGCACGTAAATTTGGTGCTCAACAAGGGATTAGCAATCCTAAAATTCTAGTTGCTGAGCAATCATTTCATGGCCGTACATTGGCGACTTTATCTGCAACTGGGAATAAAAAAGTTCAAGAAGGTTTTGCACCATTAGTTGAAGGTTTTATTCGTGTTCCATTTGGTGATGTGGAAGCGATTCAAGAAGCTGCAATCCATCATCCAGATATCGTTGCTATTCTGATAGAACCGATTCAAGGCGAAGGTGGTGTGAATACAGCACCACAAGGCTTTAGCTATTTGGAAGACGTGCGTGCCTTATGTAATCAACATAATTGGTTGATGATGCTCGATGAAATTCAAACAGGGAATGGTCGTACAGGTAAATACTTTGCTTACCAACATACCAATATTGTGCCTGATGTAATGACAACAGCAAAAGGTCTAGGGAATGGCTTTCCAATTGGTGCGGTGATGACTCAAGGTAAAGCTGTAGGTTTACTAGGCGCTGGAAGCCATGGTTCAACATATGGCGGTACAGTATTGGGCTCTCGCGTAGTCTATACAGTGATTGATACGCTACAGAAAGAAAATGCAGTTGAAAATGCAGCTACAGTTGGTACTTATATTGTTGAGCAGCTCAAGGCAGAATTAACAGAGCATAATGTACAAGTACGTGGTTTCGGCATGATGATCGGTATTCAATTACCGAAAGATTGCCCTGAACTTGTAGGGATCGCACGTGATGAGTATCAATTAATTGTGAATGTTACAGCAGGTTCTGTAGTGCGTTTGCTTCCGCCATTAAATATGACTCAAGATCAAGCAGATGAATTGTTGAAACGTCTTGTTCCTGCAATTAAGAATTTTTTAAAAGCTTAATTCTACAAATAAAAAAGGGCAATTAATTGCCCTTTTTTATTGCTTATTATCCTGAGATGTACTGCTGAAGTTGCTCAATTAAAATGCGTTGATCATCCATTGCTGCTTTAACTAGATCGCCAATCGAAATAAAGCCTACAAGTTTCTCTTGTTCTAAAACAGGTAAATGACGTAAATGACGATCAGTCATAAGTTGTAAACATTCTTCTACAGTATGATTCAGCCCAACTGAAATAACTTTAGAAGTCATAATGTCTGAAACAGGGGTGTTGTTTGATGAACGCTCCATCAATGCGATCTTACGTGTATAGTCACGTTCTGAAAAAATTCCGATGACTTTTTCATCTTCTGCAACGACTAATGCACCAACACCTTTCTCTGCCATAATTTTAATTGCTTCAAGTACAGTCGCATTTGGTGAGATTGTAAAAATTGATTGTACTGCTTTATTCTTGATGACTTGAGCAACGATTGTCATTGTTTATCCACCTGTGTTGTATTGTCATTTTCATTTAACTTAACGGTATTTTTTTTAATTGCAAAGCCCTAATTTACTTACAATGATAACTTTTTCTCATAAATGCTTAAAAAGTCATCATTGTACGTTGTCGCACTTAGGCAGGCATAACTGCTGCATCATGCATAAAAAAGAAATGCTGCATTTGTTGGGTTGAAAGCTTAAATTTACGATGTGATGAATTGAAAAGAGCAGGCTCTACTTGCAAACGAGTAAGTGTCGGTAAAAGAGATTCATGGAAATCTTTCGGGGTGATTTTCCGTGGTTTGTAATGCTTCCAATGCGATTTTGCATAACGATGTGCTTGAACGCCATTTAGCCAAAATGGGAAAACTGGACCATCTTGATCAGACTTGATTGCCCAACCCTGATGATATAATCCCCAAAGAACACCGCAATACATCATTGTTTTTAGAATTGAAATTTTAATCATCAACTCTTTAGAGACTGGTTGAAAATGGTTAAACCGATGCATGTTATTAAACTAATAGTATTCAAACTTATGTTTTATTATAAGAAATCTAGATGGCATTTATGTTTAAACAGTTCATGTAAATCGTAAGCAAATATTCTTGTTTATAAGAAAATTAAGACCTGCATCACCATTAACAACATAAATTGCGACTTTGATTCAAAGTGGGTGTTTTGTAGATCAAGGAAATCAAAAACCTAATACATAGAAAATTGTTAAAACTCTCCATCGTGCAAGTGCTTCTAGCTACTTTGTATAATTAGTGAATAAATCTGCTCTGAGGATGCCTTGACATTTAGAATTCTAATAAGCTCAGTAGCATTAAACCGATGCTAAGAAGAATTGTATTTATAAAATCTAAGGTATTCAAAAACGCCACCTGAGCAAGTCAAAGCGACTAGGCTTTGGTATAGCGTGATTAAGAATAGGGGTAAATGATGGTATTAGAATTAATGTGTGTATTAAAAAACGCCACCTAAGTGACGTTTCTTTATGCTTGTAATGTTGCCATCTTCTGCCAATACTGTGCTTTCAAGGAATCACGTTCTACACGGAAGCCTTGATAATACAACTCTGCTAAAAATAATGCCGCTTTACCGTGACCTGCTTTTGCTACTTCTTCAAGCTCTTTCACTGCATCTTGGAAGTTTTTTTGCGACTGAATTGTATTTACCGCATTAGCATATACATGCTCTAATTCATGGTTAGTAAAATGTTGAATCATATATAACTCCTTATTTTAATTATGATTACCGCAATTTCTATTCAAAGATACTTTACTTTGAATTTAAGCTACTTTAACTTTGAATTGTTAAAGTATTATGACAATAATGATTGAATTGTCAAATATTTTGGGTGTCATTTCGTAAATAAAAGCTTACACGATTAAACATTTGCGGGAAATAATTTTAAGTAGAATCAATATGAGAATAATAGAAAAGGAGAATAACATGTCAAATGTAATTGATGGTGTAAACTTGGACGTGCCACCATTAGAAAGCCAAATTATCGAACTTGCAGATCATCATCGAAAACTGCTTGATGAAGCTATATTTCATCAGGAAATTCATTTAGGTGATTACTGCTTAGCTCAGCGTAAACGTGTTTATGATTTTGCAAGTCATTTAAGTCCTGCTGAAAAAGATCGCTTTTATCAAATCTATGATGGTGAACTAAGAAGTATTGCTGATGATGATGATTTACATCCTGCTGATGCAGAAAGTGGGGTGGGAATGTTTGCTATTTTTATCAGTCTGGTGATCATTGCCTTCATTCTCTATTTTGCATTTGTTCGCAGTTTAATGAGCTAGCCTATCTGAACTTTACTACGTTCAATGAGTTGCGAAATCGTGACTTGTTGAATGTAGGGCTTGTTGAAAATGCGTATGACACATAAACTACAGATAATTCTGAGGTAGGTTATGCTGTCGATACTTTCTAAACATAAACTTTTACAGTCAAAATTTGGAACCAAAATAGATCAATTTAATAATATTTTGGTATCTATTGTTATTGCTGCGATTTTCATACTTGCATACAGTGCACTTTTACGTCCGATTAACCAACTTCAATATCAAAAAGTCATTCAATATTCTCAACAAGCGAGCCATCCGAAAACTCAAGATATGGCAGAATCGATACTGAAACATGATCAAATTCGCCGTGTAGAATATTTGAAACTTTTAAATGCTTATCAGTTCGAATCAAATCGTATTAAGCAATATCCTGCAATGGCACAAGATGATGAATGAGTTTTAATCAATTCATTTTTATTTAGAAATGAATGGGTTGCCCGTATCGGGTAAAAGAAATCAATTTATGCTAAACTCGCCCACATTTAAAAAGCTGCTTTTTTCTCAAGGAATCGACATGCAACAGCAATCGAATATGCAAAACAAATTCTTGATAGATGCTGACATCGGTGATGATGATGTTACGTTACCAAGTTTACCTGCTGTTGATGTGCCGATTGTTGAACCTGTACAGCAGCAAACTCCAGTAGAAGCTCCAATTGTTGCTGTTGAAGAAGTTTCTAGTCCAGCAGTTCAAGAAGAAGCAAAATCAGGCTTCTTTGGCCGTATGAAAGATGGCTTGACCAAAACACGTCGTAGTTTTACGGATGGTATGGTCAATATCTTAATCGGTGGCAAAGAGATTGATGATGAGTTGTTAGAGGAAGTTGAAGAACAACTTCTTGTTGCTGACATTGGTGTAGATGCAACCAAAACAATCATTGTAAATCTTACTGAAAGAACGGCACGTGGTGACTTGATCTATTCACATGCACTGTATAAAGCATTGCAGGAAGAGCTTGTGGCTTTACTAGCTCCACGTGTAAAACCTTTGCATATTGATCCAAATAAATCACCTTATGTGATTCTTATGGTTGGCGTAAATGGTGTTGGTAAAACGACAACCATTGGTAAGCTTGCAAAGCGTTTACAAGGTGAAGGTAAGAAAGTCATGTTGGCTGCGGGTGATACTTTCCGTGCTGCTGCGACTGAGCAATTGCAAATTTGGGGCGAGCGAAATGACATCCCAGTAGTTGCACAAGGTCATGGTGCAGATAGCGCATCAGTCATTTTTGATGCTTTTGAAAGCGCACGCGCTAAAGGCATTGATGTATTGATTGCTGATACAGCAGGGCGTTTGCAAAACAAGTCTAACTTAATGGAAGAATTGAAAAAAGTTAAACGTGTGATGCAGAAAATTGATGCAACTGCACCGCATGAAATCATGCTGATTGTAGATGCTGGTACAGGTCAAAATGCAATTAACCAAGTTCAACTGTTTGATGAAGCGGTTGGTTTAACTGGTATTACCATTACTAAATTAGATGGTACGGCAAAAGGTGGCGTGCTATTTAATATCGCAAGTCGTACTCATGTGCCAATTCGCTATATTGGTGTAGGTGAGAAAATTGATGATTTACGTCCATTCTCGGCTAAATCATTCGTTGCTGCATTATTTGAAACAGATAAGTAATCATTTGTGGTTAGGATAGACTCCACCTAGTGTGGAGTTTTTTTATTTATAATAAAATTTCACCGTTGCAAAAATAAAACGATCTGTCATGTTTTTTAGGCTATAACAAAAAAATGTACCGTTATACACTACATTCAATCCAAGATAACACCCGAAGGGTACAAGAGGCATAACAACATGAGTAACTTCTTAAATAGCATTAAATCACGTCGTACGATCTATGCAATTGGTAAAAATCTTTCAGTTGATCAAACTACAATTGAAGAGACAATTCGTGAAGCTGTTAAGCAAAGCCCGTCTTCATTTAACTCACAAACTTCACGCGTTGTGACGTTATATGGTGAGTCTCATACAACATTCTGGAATATTGTTCGCGAAACTCTACGTAAAATCGTACCAGCTGAAGCTTTTGAAGGTACAAATGCAAAAATTGATAGCTTTGCAGCTGGCTTTGGTACAGTATTATTTTATGAAGATCAAGACGTTGTAAAAGGCTTACAAGAACAGTTTGCTCTTTATGCTGACAATTTCCCAGTATGGTCTGAACATTCAAGTGCAATCGCTCAGTTTGCGACTTGGACAGCTTTATCTGAAATTGGTGTGGGTGCTTCATTACAACACTACAATCCAATTATTGATGAAGAAGTTGCGCAAACTTTTGATATCCCAGCAAACTGGAAATTACGTGCACAGCTTGTATTTGGTTCAATTGAAGCTGCTGCTGGTGAAAAAACTTATATGGATGATGCTGCACGCTTTAAAACTTTTAACTAAGTTTTATATGTACCTAAAAAAGAGCACGTTAACGTGCTCTTTTTTTATGTCATTAAATAGAAATATTCGCCTAAAGAATGATGGTGTATATCATTAAAAATAATGTATATATCTTAAAAAAGCCGAATTGATAGAATAGACAGTTTGGTTTATTGTCATAAAATAGTCACAATCGCATTGCATAGTGCATACGATTTCATAAATGTTTATATCGAGAAGAGTCTAATGTCTTTAAGAGTTGGTGTTGCTGCTTTCGGGTTATTATTAAGTAGTTCAGTTTTTTCAGCAGTTACAATCACTGCACCTGAAGAGATCGTGATTCTTGCTGTAAATGGTCAAGAAGTAAATAATGGATTGATTCCATCTAAGAAGAATAACTACCAAGTAGATCCAGGTAATCTAACTGTAAATGTTCGCTATCGTGAATATTTTGAGCATTTGAATGGTGAGCATGACATCGTAAAATCAGGTGTCGTTACAATTCAAGCACCAAATTTACAAGACAATTCATCATACCGTTTAGCATTAGTTGGCGCTCCAAAAAGCTTTGATGCTGCCAAAAAATATGCTGATCAACCAACGGTTGGGTTATACGATCAAAATAATAAACTCGTAGTTCAGCAAACAGGTGCGAATAATGAAGCACAACCTTGGTTCTCTGGTGGCAACTTCTTAAGCCGTACGCTTGATTTGACGCAAAAAAATAAGAACAACACAGTCAACCAACCAGCGCCAGTTTATGCTGCTAATGCGCAAGCTGCGGCGCCTGTTGTCGTGACAACAGCAGCAGTAGCTGGTACTGCTAAAACAACAGATCAACAACTGGTAGATTTATGGCAGAAGGCTTCTAAAGCTGAGCGTCAAAAGTTTATGGCTTGGTTGGCAGGTCAAACGAACTAGTTTATTTAAGAACTAATTCTTTTAAAGTTATACAAGAACCGATGTTTTCATCGGTTTTTTATTGTGTTTAAAATTCTAAAAATGCCTTTAAATATTAGAAAAGCGCTTACAGACGACATTGAGCAATTAACCAAACTGATCAATTCAGCCTATAGAGATCAATTGAGTCGAAGTTGGACTACTGAGAAATCTTTTGTTCAAGGAAATAGAATTACTATTCAGCAATTAGAAAGAGATTTGGAACAAGAGAATTTTCAGTTGTTAATTGGTGAGAATGAACAAGGTTTGGCGGTGGGGTGTATTGGTTTAACTTTTAATCAAGATATGGTTGAAATAGGAACTTTTGCCATTGATCCAAAGGTTCAAAATTCAGGCTTTGGGCGTGAAATGCTTGGATTTGTAGAAAATTATATTCCTAAATATTATCCTGATGCGTCTCAATTCATTATGTATGTGTTAGATGTGAGAGTTGAATTGATCTCATATTATGAGCGCCGTGGATATTGTAGAACAGATCGTATAGAAGCTTATCCGATAGAGGCAGAAGTAGGGCAGCCATTAGTGCCAATTCAGCTTATTGAAATGAGAAAAGCAATTTAATGATAAGAAACACCATGATCTTCCAACATGGATCATGGTGTTAACTAAAAATTAGTTTTCCACTATTTTCGAATCATTTTTCAAAACTTGCGTAGACCAAATAGAACCTATCGGTGCCGTTTTTGCTCGATGATTTGCTTGTTGATAGAAACGTAGGAATACTAGTCCGAATAAAATTGCCACCACATCAATCCATATTAAATTGCCAGTCGAGTGCCAAAGACCCTGAATAGGAAAGATATAAGCAAGCAATGAGGTGGTAGGAATTAACAACAAAATTATTGCAAGTGATAACAACAATCTTGGTAAGGCCTTCGCTGCACCTATGATAAAACTGTATAAAATACAAGCTATAAAGACAGAATAGTAGCTATACATAAACACATGGTTATGACTTTGTAATTGCACTGGAATGATGTAACCCCAACGTCCTATAAGCATACTGGCAAAGATACCGAGCATACAACCCAGACAGGCGCCAATGGTAAGGTTTGCAATAAACATCACATCCTTGCGCTGGCTAGGTACAGGTAGGTTTGGATTCTTCTGCTTACGTAACCGTGTTTCAATCCACAAAATATTGCCTGAATAGAACAGATAAGCGCCACCTAAACCAAAAATTAGATAAATCCAACGGATTGGCTCACCACCATAATTACCAAAATGTAAGGCAAACATTGAACGAATCAGAGAGGCAGCAGCATTTTCTTCAGTGGATAATGTTTTAGTTGGATAAGGTGCATTTTGATATGGGTTAAAAGACATATAATCAAAGTTATCACCCCGTAGCATACGATCAGGATGGTACAAAGAGACAAATGCTGAGGCTCTTTGAGGATGATCAAGCTGATTAAATCGAATGCCATCAATGCGATAATCAGGTGCTGCTTTTTGGATATTTAGATAAATCTTATTTATGTCTAGTGGTGCAATTGGCTCAACTATTTTGACTAGTGGCGGTCGCTCAAATAGTGGTTTGTCTTTTGATACAAGCTGTGTAAGTGCGCCATAAAAAATATCATGGAAAGCAAAAACAACCACAGTGACACTAATTATGATATGAAAGGGTAAGCTAGTGATACCTACGACATTGTGTGTATCTAACCAAAAGCGCTTTTTATTTTTACCTTCTCTTACTGCGAAATAATCTTTGACCAGTGTTGGCAAGAGCACAATTAATCCTGACATGATTGCGAGAAAATATAAAACGGCAACAACACCCATTACCATGACACCTGCGGTGTGATGTCCGATCATGCCGGGAATACCAGCAGTTTCATGCAATTGTTCGATTAACCAGCCTAATTTTGAAATATTTTCTTCTTTAGCAATCAGGTTTCCTTGTGAATCAAGTGTTGCCATCATTCTAGTTTGTGCAATATTGATTCCATGATGATCATCTTCATCATGTTTTGCTTCCCATTGGATTGGTGCATTATGGCCTTCAGGTGAGTTAAAACTTAAGGTAAATGCTTTTAATGTTTCAGGGTATTTGGTTTGAACTTGTTCAATCAGTAGGTTGTAATTCTTTGGCTCGATGGCAGCTAATTTTTGCTGAGGTGGTGTCGCCCATTGACTGAGTTGATGTTGAAACATCGTCAATCCACCAGCGAAGAAGCAAATGAACAAAAGAATCCCAGCTGTGATGCCGACCCAAGTATGTAGATTTTTGCCTGTTTTAATAATATCTGCGCGGATTTTCATTTTAGCCCCTTAAACAAAATAACAACGTGTAAGCGACCACGTTCGCAATGCTAAAAATAAACAGGCTTTGCCAGCCCTTAGGAATGAAATACGCAAGGAAGAATACAAACAGCCAGATCCATGGAATTGACCACATTCCTAATTGTGGAGCTAGTGCGGAATCAATATAAGCTTTTGACAAAATCAGAATAAGAGAACCAGCGGCTAATGAGAAAATGAAACCTAGCACAGCACCTGCAAAGGTTTTTAACCACCAATCTGGCTGAATTTTTTGTTTAACTATATTCATTTGTTCAACCTCATGATGAGGGGAATAAATGGGGTAAATGACCAAACTAGAGTTGCCACAGACAGCCAAATTAATATGGCTACCAACAACGGTAGTGAATAAACCAAAATAATTAAGCTAAAAATCATACCTGCTAATGCGGAAAACTGAGTTGTTCGCGACAGTGGTTTTTGCAAAAATTTTTGATTGCTATGGGTGAGATAAAGTCCCAAGCATGAAAGAATGGAAATAATGATACCTATATTTTTTAATAGCATAGTAATGAATTTGTAAAATATAATGATAATAATTATTATTTAAAACTACTATAAATTAAAGCCCTAATCAGAGATAAGTAGTAAATTCTGTATTTTTAAATGCTATTAATATTGATAATCGTTATCATTTGTGTAGAATGTAAACAAATGTTGCTTATACTGAAGGGGTATTCATGAAACATAGCAATTTGTATATATCAATTATTATGGTTCTCATAGGAAGTGCAGCTAATATAGCGAATGCAGTTGAACAAATAGAGAATAAGCCTGATACAAATGAACTTCCAACAATCCATTTAACTGCTGAACATGCGTCACCTTCATATACGGTAGCAAAATCAAAATCAGCAACTAAATTAGATTTATCACTCAAAGAAACACCACAGACGATTAGTGTGATCACCGAACAACGAATCCAAGATCAAAATTTAAATACAGTCGAAGAAGTATTGGATCAAACGCCTGGGGTGTATGTTCGACGTTTCGGGGCTCAGGGTGCTGTAGGTAATGGCGGGGAATATACGTTTTATTATTCTCGCGGTAACCAAATTCTTAATTATCAAATTGATGGTGTTATGACATCACCAGCTACCAGTGGGAAAAATGGCTCATCTTTAAGCAATTTAAATCCAATTATTTATGACAATATTACGGTTGTTAAAGGTGCAACAGGATTAACAAATGGCGCTGGTTATCCAAGTGCGAGTGTTTCACTCAATAGAAAACATGCTACGAGTGTTGAACCAAAAGCAACTCTGTCCATTGCAGGTGGTTCAAATCAAACCATTCGGTCAAGTTTTGATGTACAAGGGGCGCTGAATGAATCTGGCGACGTACGTGGGCGATTGATCGCTGCTTATGGTCATAGCGATTCATGGCGAGATTGGGGGGATCAGCGTGATGCGACTCTATATGGTGTCATAGATGCTGATTTAGCGGAGAATACATCCATTGCTGTTGGTACGATGCTCAGTCGTTCAAGATTAAATGGACAAGGTGTACATGGCCTAGATATGTATGGTCAAGACGGTACAATTATGCCATTTGATCGTGAATTTAACGCGAGTGCAAAATGGGCATATAGCCAAGTAGATACATTGAATTTCTTTACGCAATTGAAGCATCAATTCTTAAATCGTTGGAATTTACAAGCAAATTATAATTATACCAAACAAGATATTGAGTCACTGTATGGTGTGATTGGTGTTGCCCAAGCTGATTATACTAATATGACCGCTTCTTTAGCAGCATCACAAAATGACTTTGCACCTGAAGAACATAGCTTAGATATTTCTATAGATGGTCCATATCGACTTTTCGGTCGTGAGCATGAGCTCATGATGGGCGCAAGTTATCAAAAGATAAAAAGTTATAATGATGCTTACCAAGGATATAATGCACAAAAAGTAATAGATTTAAATCAATGGAATGGAAATGTTGCATTACCTGCGACTGCACGCACAGTCGTAGGCGTAAGCAATAAAGATTATGAGCAATCAGGTTTTTATTTTGCTACACGATTAAATCCACTTGATCCATTACATGTAATCTTGGGTACACGTCTTTCAAATTATGATTTAAAAACACATTCAACCAATTCTGTTCGTAACACTGTTCAGGATTCAAAAATTGATGAATCTAATAAGGTTACTCCATATGCAGGCATAACCTTTGATTTAACGCCAAATCTGACTGCTTATGCAAGTTATACAAATATATTTCTACCTCAGGATAACCGAGACTACTCATATAACTTCTTAGATCCACAAGAAGGAGATAATTATGAGGCGGGTCTAAAATCATCTTTTTATGACAATCGCTTAAATATTAGTGCAGCTTATTTCCAAGCCAAAATGGATAATGTCGCTGAATCAGCAGGAAAATATGTTGCTGAAGATAATGCTGTCAAAAATAACTGGGCAAAAGTTGGTGATACCTATTATAGAAGTATTAAGGGTGCGACAACAAAAGGTTATGAAATCGAAATTGCTGGCCAAATTTTGCCAAACTGGAGCATTCAAGCGGGTTATACGCTAGCTGAAACTAAAAATAAAGGCGAAAGAATCAACACTGATATTCCAAAGCAACAGTTTAAGCTGTTTACGACATACAACCTTCCAATCTTGGACAATAAGTTGACTGTAGGTGGTGGGGTGAACTGGCAAAGTGAATTCTATGATAGATCGAAGACAGGCTTGAATTATGAGGCTTATCGTCAGAAATCATTTGCTTTGGTTGATCTAATGGCTCGATATAATTTAAACGAGAACGTAGCTTTAGGGTTCAATGTTGATAATTTAACGGACAAAAAATATCGCACCAATACTTGGGCAAATACCTATGGTGATCCAAGAACTTATATGGGTTCTATCACCTTTAAATACTAAAATAAAAAAGAGGAAGCAATTTGCTTCCTCTTTTGTTTGGATTTGAAACTTAATTACCCAACCAAATGTAGTAACCTAAAATCATTAAAGGCCATGCAACATAAGGGCTAAATAACCATTTCCATAACCAGAATCTTGGTATAAATCCAACGCCGTGAATGAAGCCACCAGAGATACCGATCATCACAAGCATTAACAGGCTGTGATTATAGTGTCCATTAGCATCAAGCATTAACGAAGGATGTACCAATAAAATAGCAGCAAGTGGCAATGCCAACAAAAACGAAACGGTCATTGCAAGCACTTGAGCTTTAATATTCTTCGGTGTTGTCATTGCTTCAGCCATTTTATTATTCCTCATCTAAATTTTGATGATGTTCGATATAGAGTGCACTAAGTACACCAGCAAAACATGCCATCAAAATGCCTAGAATCCATGCAAAATACCACATTTCACATCTCCTCATTAGTACAAACTATGTGAATTTTCTTGAATATGTTTGTTTGTAATAACACCCCACATTTTGTAATAAGACCAAGAGGTATAGATCAAAATGAGAGGAACGAAAATACATGCAGCAACAGTCATTACACCAAGTGTTTTGTGACTTGAAACAGCATCCCACATAGTCAAGCTTGATGTAGGATCAATGCTTGAAGGTAATAGGAATGGGAACAATGCAAAACCAGCAGTTAAGATTGCACCAACCACCATTAAACTCGTACCTGTGAAGCTCATAGCAGCTTTGTGTTTAGCCGCACTGATAATCACTAATAATGCACCCAAGATAGCAATGATTGGGGCAGCCATTGTGATTGGATAAGTTGAGTAGTTATTCATCCAACCATGATTTGCATTTGTCACAACATCTTTAGCAAGTGGGTTTAATGCAGCATTGGTATTTACAGCAGTCGCATAGCTATAACCATCGATATTGCCGAAGAATAACCAAGCACCTGCCGCTAAGAAACATACGAGGAATACAATTGCCATAATCTGTGTTGCTTTAGCAGAACGATTATGTAAATCACCATCTGTACGGAGCATTAACCAAGCGCCACCATGAGCACATAGCATCGATAAGCTTACAATACCGCAAATCAATGCAAATGGATTTAGTAGGGCAAAAAAGCTACCTGTATATTGTGAACGTAGTGTTTCATCTAAAGTAAATGGCACGCCTAAGAATAAATTACCGAAAGCAACGCCGAATACTAATGCAGGTACAGCACCACCAACGCAAAGCCCCCAGTCCCAAGAATTACGCCATTGTGTATTTTCTAACTTGGAACGGTAGTCGAAACCCACGGGCCGCAAGAATAGGGCAAACAAGACTAAGAGCAGCGCCCAGTACATTCCAGAGAAGGCAACGGCATAAACCATTGGCCAAGCGGCAAATAAAGCACCACCCGCAGTAATGAACCAAACTTGGTTACCATCCCAGTGTGGTGCAATCGTATTGATTGCAGCACGACGTTCTGAGTCAGTTTTACCGACAAATGGCATGAGTGCCATAGAGCCCATATCGAAACCATCAGTGAGCGCGAAGCCAATCAGTAGTACACCTACTAAAACCCACCAAATAATTTTTAGGAGTTCATATTCGATCATGACTGAGCCTCCCCAGCTTTAGCTTCTAATTTCTCAAAGTGGTATTTACCAGTATGCAATGAACTTGGTCCTAAACGAGCGAACTTGATCATTAAGTACATTTCAATAATGAGAAGTACGGTATAGAACGCAGCGAGTGCAATAATCGAACCCCACACATCACCTGTACTTACACTTGAAGCGGATAAGTGTGTTGGTAAAATTTCACCAATTGACCAAGGTTGACGACCACCTTCAGCAACGTACCAGCCTGTTTGTGCAGCAATCCATGGAAGTGGTAAAGCAAATAAAGCGAACTTTAATAACCAAGGTTTGTTTTCTGCATTACGTTTAGCGACAGACCATGTAGCGAGAACAAACAGTAATAGCATTAAGAAACCTGAAGCAACCATCGCACGGAAAGAGAAGAATAGTGCAGCAACGTTTGGAATAGTATCTTTAGTTGCAGCTTGGATGTGTTCTTCAGTCGCATCAACAACATTCGGGGTATATTTTTTCAATAACAGACCATAACCTAAGTCTTTTTGGTTCTGTTCAAATGAAGCAAGTAAGTCAGGAGAGCGGTCGCCAGCACGAAGCTTTTCTAACTCGCTATAAGCCACCATACCGTTGCGAATACGCACTTCATGCTCTTTCATAAGGTCTTTTAGACCTGTTACTTGTTTGTCAGTAGAGCGTGTCGCAATAATACCCATAACATAAGGAATCTTAATTGCGTAGTCAGTTCGCATTTCTGCTTGATTCGGAACACCAAATAGAGTGAATGCAGCAGGGGCTGGTTCTGTATGCCATTCTGCTTCAATCGCAGCAAGTTTAGTTTTCTGAACGTCACCTAATTCATAACCAGATTCATCGCCCAGTAAGATTACTGAAAGAGTAGATGCCAAACCGAAAATCGCGGCAATTGCGAATGAGCGACGAGCAAAAGGTAAGTCGCGTTTTTTCAATAAGTAGTAGCTAGAAATCGCGAGTACGAAAATCGCACCAGTGACATAACCTGCTGAAACCGTGTGTACGAATTTTACTTGAGCAACTGGGTTAAAGATCAACGCACCAAAGTCTACTAGCTCCATACGCATGGTTTCAAAGTTGAATGCTGCACCGACAGGGTTTTGCATCCAACCATTGGCGATCAAAATCCACAAAGCAGACATGTTCGAGCCAATTGCGACGAGCCAAGTTACACCTAAATGTTGAACTTTAGATAGGCGATCCCAACCAAAGAAGAATAAACCAATAAATGTTGATTCTAGGAAGAATGCCATAAGGCCTTCGATAGCAAGTGGTGCACCGAAGATGTCGCCGACATAGTGAGAATAATATGCCCAGTTAGTACCGAACTGGAATTCCATGGTTAAACCAGTGGTTACACCTAGAGCAAAGTTAATCCCAAAGAGTTTCCCCCAGAACTTAGTCATGTCTTTATAGATTTCTTTGCCTGAAATCACATATGTGGTTTCCATAATGGCAAGAATGAAAGCTAGACCTAATGTTAGAGGGACGAAAAGAAAGTGATACATTGCGGTCATTGCAAATTGGAACCGCGAAAGATCGACCACGCTTTCAGAAATCATCAACGTGTCTCCTGATTGTTGGACATGTCACCAGCAATACGCTCGGCAACTTCATTGTTAAAATCTTTTGGAATCGTTGGGGCATCAAACCAGACGTTCTTAATCACCATAAGGATCGCAACTTTAATAATAAGAATTATTGCTATTTCACGGATTAAGCGCCGATTTGGATCTTGAGAACTCGTGTTCATTGGAACCTAGCCTCATATTTTAAAAAGATGTAAAACATTATTAAATAAAATTCATTAAAAATAAACCTTTAGGATATTTAAAATAATTCATATATGTTAAGTTTATATAAAACAATATGTTATGTTGTTTTTATTGGTTTTTATAAAATAAGTATAATTAACCAACTAAAACAATAGGGTATAGATTTTAAATCCGATCAAAACAATTGTATTTATAATTTTAAACCTGATTAAAAAGATATGATTTATTATTATTTAAATATAATTAAAACCTAGTAAAATAGTATGAATATAAAATAATTAATATTTACATGAGCTTAGGTATTTGGTTACATAAATAAGCACTAATTGTAATGAAAACACTATAAAAACCAAGTGTATTACTAGAGTTTATTGTTGAAAATGTGATGCATTTCTCTATCGAAAATTGCTTCAAACTTCTGAAAAGAAAGCAAGTAGGGCATTGCGCAAAATAATGAATAAAAACACTGGTAAATTTGTAACATTTTGTAATTTTTCTTGTTATGGATATGTCGAACTTTAATAAGGCCTAATCTTATTTAATTAATCTGCTGTAAAAAGCTTATTTGAGAGTGAAATCTTTTTTGCTAAATAATGAGAGTTGGATTTTTGACTAATCAATAAGACTTGTGACTGTAGCTCTAATTCACCGAACTCTGGTTCAACTTGTACATAATAAAGTTGACCAAACTCATCTCTTACACGCGCCTGTGCAGAAAAACCAGGACGAGCATTGCCTGTAGAGATTGTGGCTAAACGACCTACTAAGCTAGTGTGTGTATGCGTTACCTTTGGCTTAATGACCTGATCGAGACAATGGATCATAAATACGGTAAAGAAGATATCAATGATTAATGCTGGAATAAAAAGATAATAAGGTGAAATAAAGTAGTGCTGTAATGCGAAGAAAGATAGCTCTAAAAAATATCCAGCAAAACTAAAATTGATGAGTAAGAAAACAAAAATTAAATATTTTGAAAACTTTACGTCTAGTAAAGGAGAGTTCAGCAGCCATTCAGGTGTAAGCTTTTTGACTAAATGACTTGGACGTAAACCGATGAATATCCCGATGGTTTCTGCGATGCTGAGAAAAATCAAAGCAACTACGCTCATGTGAAATGGCATAAGGTAGTAATTTAGAAAAAACTCAGTCATAGCAGAATTCATAATTCAGGTATTAGTCAATATAAATACCACCATCAGAGTGGACTTCCAAATTTACCTTTTCAAGGAAGTCACCCAAACAAGGCCCTGAGATACATTCACCAGTTTCAACAGAAAACAATGCGCCATGAGTAGAACATTGAATATACTCACGATCTTGATCTAGAAACTGGTTTTCTAAGTATTCAAGTTCAGTCTGTAAGTGCGGACAAACATTTTGGTAAGCATAAAAGCTACCATCTTTTTGGGTAATAAAGATTGTTGTGCCTTTCATCGTATCGAATGCGCGTGACTCGCGTTCAGGCACTTCCTCAGTCATGCAAATCTTTTCCATGTTATGCACATTCCTGTTGAGTCGCTTTAAATTGTTCAAAGAGTTTAGCGTAGTTTTCAACGCTTAAACGAGGGCCGAATTGTGCTACGACTTCACTTGAAATAAGAATAGCAAGTTGCGCAGCAGCCTCCAAGCTGAGACCTTCATTGATCGCATAAAGGAATGCACCTGCAAAGGCATCACCAGCACCATTAGTATCAACAGCTTCTACTTGACGACCAGCTACATGGAATTGCTTTGATGGATCGATAATCATCGCACCATTTGCACCCTGCGTAATCACAATGTGTTGATTATTTACTTTTAATGCTTCAATAGCCGCATCAAGATTATCTGTATTGGTGAACATCAATGCTTCTTGTTCATTACAGAAAAGTAAATCAACGCCGTCATCTAATAACTCTTCTAAGCCTGAGCGAGCGTATTGAACCATTGCTGGATCTGAAAGTGAGAGTGCAATTTTCACTCCGTGTTGCTTTGCCAGTTCACGAGCCTGTTTAACTGCAACTCGCGCAGTATCACTTGTAGACAGGTAGCCTTCGATATAAATCCATTTCGCAGTTTTTAGTGGTTCGAAATCAATTTGTTCAGCAGAGAGTTCAGCTGTAATTCCAAGAAAGGTATGCATTGTACGTTCAGAGTCAGGGCTGATCAGAACCATGCATGTGCCTGTAACACCTTCGCTGATCGATTGTTTCGCTGTCTTGATGCCTGCATCGTTGAGACCATTCAGATAAATTGAACCTAGTTCATCATTACCAACACGGCAACCATAAAAAGCAGTACCACCTAGAGCACTAAACGCAACCGTTGTATTTGCTGCTGAACCACCGCTTGCTTGACCTTTATAGGTTTGGCTATCTTGAAGCTGTTGATATAATGCTGCTTGAGTTTCACCATCGGTCAACTGCATTGTGCCTTTTTGCAAAGCTTGCTGTGTTAAAAACTCATTTGAGACTTTAAATTCTTGGTCAATGAGTGCATTCCCAATTGCAAAAAGATCAACAGTTGCCATGTTTGTCATCACATTAAAATTCAAAATGCAAAGTTTACACTAATGCTCTGGATTACAGTAGTTTGTTGAAAAGAATACAGCTAATAAGTGCGTAATTTAGGATGAAAATCAAAATTAAATTCCATAAAAAATTACAAATTGTTGATTTGCTGATTCATTTAGATTCGCTATCCATCTATTGCAAAATGAAGGTTTGGGTTCTATTGATAGATTTAAACAAAACTGTTTAAAGTCAAAAAATCGCTTTAAGCAAGTAGGCGGAAAGGCTATCGAGATTAAGTTGAGTGGACAATTTTATTTAAAATTAATTATTAGACCTTGAATTTCAGTTATATAAATTTTAAGAAGTTGATCTGCATTGGCATATTGCTTAGTCGATGAATTTTTCTACAAAAACATAGTAATTTACATGGATATCTCTATCTATTCTTCGGTAGACTCTCTAAAGTAAATTGTAATCATTTAATGTAGATAAATTGGAGATAACATGACTGTAGATGTTACTGAAAGCATTACTCAAACTATTCATCCTGCGTTTCAGCTATTACGTCAACATCATGTAGAAGCACTTGATATCCAAGTTTCAGAATATAAGCACAAAGTTACTGGTGCAGTTCACTATCATTTAGCTACTAGTCATGATGAAAATGTATTTTTAGTAGCATTCAGAACACAACCGATGGACTCTAAAGGCACAGCACATATTTTAGAGCATACCGCCTTATGTGGTTCTGAGAAGTTTCCAGTCCGCGATCCATTCTTTTTAATGATCCGTCGTTCATTGAATACCTTTATGAATGCCTTTACCGCGGCAGACTGGACCGCATATCCATTTGCAACACAGAACAAGAAAGATTTTCAAAACCTGTTGTCGGTTTATTTAGATGCTGCCTTTGCCGCAAACCTGAATCCTCTGGACTTTGCCCAAGAGGGAATCCGTATTGAGCTAGAGAATGATCAGGCGGTTTATAAAGGTGTGGTGTTTAATGAAATGAAAGGGGCGATGAGCTCTCCTACAGATCAGTTATATCATCAACTGGCTTATCATTTATTCCCTGAAACGACCTATCACTATAACTCTGGTGGTGATCCAAAGGATATTCCAGACTTAAGTTATGAGCAGCTTGTTGAGTTTTATAAGACTCATTATCACCCGAGTAATGCAGTTTTCATGACCTTTGGTAATGAAAGTGCTTATGATCTTCAAGAGCAATTTGAAAAGTTAGCTTTACATAAGTTCTCAAAAGGGACGACTTTATATTCAACGCCTGAAAAACGTTTAACTGCACCAGTTGAAGTGACCGAAAGCTATGCGGTTGATAGCGAAGATTTAACAGACAAGACTTATCATGTAATGTCTTGGTTGTTACCTGAAACCAGCGATATTAAGCTGCGTTTAGGGATGCGTTTGGTTGAGGGGATTCTGTTAGAAAACTCGGCTTCTCCATTACGTCATTATTTAGAAACCTGTGGTTATGCTCAATCAACGGGCCCACTCATGGGTGTTGATGACAGTAACTTTGAAATGACTTTCTATTGTGGTGTTCAAGGTTCAAATGCTGAACACGCTGAAAGTTTCAAAAATGGTGTATTACAAGTTTTAAATGATGTTGCTTCTGCACCTGTGGATACAGATCTTGTCGATGCAATTCTTCACCAAATTGAGTTGCATCAACGTGAAATCAATGGTGATGGCACACCTTATGGTCTAAGCCTAATTCTAAACGGCTTGGGCAGTGCAATTCACCATAATGATCCGATTCACGTATGGGATGTTGATTCTGCAATTGAACAAGTCAAAGAAGAACTCAAAGACCCAATGTGGTTGTCTAATTTGATTCAAACGCATTTGTTAGATAATCCACATCGTGTACAAATGACGCTTGTTCCAGATGCAAGCAAGTCCGTGAAAGAACAGCAGGATGAACAAGCACGTTTGGCTGAAATCACGGCTCATTTGACTGATGCACAAAAAGTTGAAATCCAAGAAAAAACTGAAGCGCTTAAAAAGCGTCAAGATACGCCAGATAACTTGGAACTGTTGCCAAAAGTTGGACTCGAGGACGTGCCTGCTGATCTACAGATCGTACAGGGGCAATTACGAGAAATCATTTGTAACGGTTTGGATACACCGCTCAATCTTTATCATGCAGGTACTAATGGGATTTATTACCAACAGGTCTTGATTCAGATTCCTGATGAAATTGTTCAATCACCGTATTTCAATCTGCTCTCAATCCTCATGGGTGAAGTGGGTGCTGGTGAATACGGTTATCTTGAATTCCAACAAATCCAAACCGCAGTCAGTGGTGGTCTCGGTATGGGCGCATCTTTGCGTAGTAAAGTTGATGATAAAGAGCGCATCAGTGCTTGGTTAACTTTAACTACGAAATCGCTTACTCAAAAATTTGATGCGATTCAACTGTTGAAACTGGCATTTGAAAAACTGCGTTTCGATGAGAAAGACCGTATTATTGAATTATTACAACAACGTAAAACTCGTTGGCAGTCTCGATTGTCTGGTTCTGGGCATAGCTATGCAATGCAAGCCGCTTCTCGTCAAATGAGTGCTTTAGCTCGTCGTGATTATCACAACACAGGACTTGGTGCATTAAACTGGTTGAGCGATTTAGTTAATAAAATTGATCAAGATGAAACTGCATATCAATCCTTGATTAACGAATTACAAGCCATTCATCGAAAGCTTTTACAAGCGCCTAAACAGTTCTTGCTGGTGTGTGAAGAGCATCAATCTGATCGTCTGGTTGAAGAAATTCAAAATGTTTGGGATAAATTAGAAGTTAACAAAGAACCTGTAAGCTTAACCCAAGTTGAACGTGTAGAAAGTTCAGAGGATGAAGCTTGGTTGATTCAAGCCAATGTTCAATTCTGCTCGTCAGCATATCAAGCAGTTGATGTGGCGCATGCAGATGCCGCACCTTTAATGGTACTTGCAGCATATTTACGTAATGGCTTCTTACATAGTGCAATTCGTGAAAAAGGTGGAGCATATGGCGGCGGTGCAAGCTATGATGGAAATGCATGTTCATTCCGTTTCTATAGTTACCGCGACCCACGTTTAGTCGAAACATTTAATGATTTTGAAGCAAGTATTCAATGGTTGTTAAAAACTAAGCAGCAACCTCATCAACTAGAAGAAGCAATTCTTGGTTTAGTTGCAAGTATGGACAAACCAGGTTCACCAGCAGGTGAGGCAATTACAGCTTGCTATGCCTTGCTTCATGCACGTACACCTAAATTCCGTAGATTGTTACGTGAACGTTTGTTAAACGTTAACCTAGATGATGTAAAACGTGTCGCAACACAATATTTGTTAGAGCAGACACCTGTGAAGGCAGTAGTTGCACCATTTGCGAAGCGTGAAGAGTTACAGAAACTTGGCTTTAATATTCAACAAGTAAATTAAAAGAAAAAATTGGAGAAATATATGGCGTTCAAATCATTTGAACGTAGTCATTTAGAACTAAGTATAGTCACTATACTTAGTTCTTTTGCTACGGCTGGTGCAAATGCTCAGGCAACCACGCCTGCTAGTCCAGCAACTGTTGATGCCTGTGTTGCTTTAGCTTCTAATGCAGAGCGTTTAGCATGTTATGACAGTCTTTTTAAAGCACCAACCATTATTCCAACACAAGCGCCAACAGATGCCGCACCAGAGATTGCTGCAGCTGTCCCTGTAGTTGAGCCGAATGAGACAAATAAGCCTGTGTCTTTGAAAGATAAGGTGGTTCAAAAGGTTAGCGACTTACATGTATTAGGCGCAGCGCCTCAATTTGATCCTAATGTTTCTCTGCTTGATCGCCGTTGGGAATTATCCGAAGAAAGTAAACTTGGTGTATGGAATATTCGTGCTTATCAGCCTGTTTATTTGCTTCCTGCGTTTTGGACAAGTGATAAAAATGAATTTCCTAGCAGTCCAAATCCCAATAATACAGTTACTGACAAACAGAATTTAACTTCAACAGAAGCAAAGTTCCAAATTTCCTTGAAGACAAAAGCATGGGAAAATATTTTTGGAAACAATGGTGACTTATGGTTAGGTTATACTCAGTCATCTCGATGGCAGGTCTTTAACTCGGAAGAATCACGCCCATTTCGTGAGACAAATTACGAGCCTGAAGCAAGCTTGATGTTTAGAACAAATTACGAAATTTTGGGTCTAAATGCTCGTTTGCTTGGCGTGACACTCAATCATCAATCAAATGGCCGTTCTGACCCATTATCCCGTAGTTGGAATCGTGTGATTTTCAATTTAGGTTTTGAAAAAGACAATTTTGCTTTGATGTTACGTCCATGGTATCGCGTTGAAGAAAATGCGAAAGATGATAATAATCCAGATATCAAAGACTATATTGGTCGTGGTGATTTAACCGCTTTTTATCGCAAAGGTAATAACGATTTTTCTTTGATGTTACGTCACTCTCTTAAAGGCGGTGATCGTTCTCATGGTGCTGTACAGTTTGATTGGGCATTTCCAATCAAAGGTAAATTACGTGGACATCTGCAATTATTTGATGGATATGGTGAGAGCCTAATTGATTATAACCACCGAGCAACATATGTTGGCTTGGGTGTATCGTTAATGAATTGGTACTAAATGAGCTTAAATATTCCAAAGCCATTATTGCAGCTTGAAGCAAATTGTGGTGTGTTCGCAATTTGGTTGATTTTAAAGCAATATCAAACGCATATTGATATTGCTGACCTGATTAAATTATCTGGTCATGATCAAATCGACGGGACATTTACGATTGCTTTGGCTGTTGCATTGAAAAAACTAGGGTTTGAGGTTTCTTTTTATACTGCACCAGACCCTAATGTTGATGAAAAAGAAAAGCAAATTTTTGTTGAAGCGAAACAACTTCAGATTCCAATTGGAGCTGCCTTAACTTATGCTGAAATTCAGCAAGCATTTGAAGAGGGTAAGTTTATTATTGTGTTTTATGACACATTGGAAGGTACAGGAAATCAATCTTTAATCTACTCAATAGATGAGCATGAAATTAGCTTCTGTGATCATTTTGATGTGATGACTAAAGCAGTATTTGAAAGGCAACGACAAGCTGACGGTATATGTCAGCAGGTCATTGTTATTGAGCAGCCTGTAGAGCATTATCCAATCTGAATATTAGCATTTGCATGTTTCAAACGGCTCTTCTTCGGTGTAGCAATTAAGTAGGCAAGCGTAAGAGGGCCTAATCTTCCAGTAAACATTAATATGCTGAGCACGAATAAACTGCCATCATGTAGCTCACCTGTGAGACCACGTGAAAGACCAACGGTACATGCTGCTGAAACGACCTCAAACATCAGATCAAAAACATCGAGTTCTGGTTCTAAGACTAATAAAATAAAATAACCAAAGAACACCAACATTCCTGTGATCGCCGTGACTGCAAGCGCTTTATATGTTGTTTCATGTGAAATTGAATGGTTGAAAATGCGTATTTCTTCATTACGTCTCAAGAAAGAAATTACGCATAAAAATAGAACAACGAATGTACCGACCTTAATACCCCCAGCTGTACTGAGTGATCCACCACCAATAAACATCAATAACATGGTGAGAAGCCCAGTGCTGTGATTCATCGCTCCAGTATCAATTGTGTTAAACCCTGAGGAGCGTGGGACTGTTGCTTGAAACCAAGCATTTGCAGCTTGCTCACTAAAGCTCATAGGGCCGAGCGTTAAAGGATTATTTGACTCTAAAATCCAAACCAATATAAAAGCAACCAAATTTAAAATTGCAATCGCACTTAAAATTAACTTGCTGTTCGGGCTTAATTTGCTCCAGCGTTTATGCTGTTTTATATCCATTAACACAAGGAAGCCAATACCACCTAATATATAGAGTGAGCTAATAGTAATACTGATTAAATAGTTGTGTTGAAAATTCATTAAGCTATTTTCAAATAATGAAAATCCAGCATTATTAAAAGCTGAAACGCTATAAAATACAGCATAGTATAGACCGCGTGCAAAGCCATAAATAGGCGTAAAAGCGGTCGTTAAAATGATGACCCCAATTAACTCAAAAAGCAGTGTATACGCCACAACGCCTTTTGCAACAAAGGTAACTTTAGATAAGCTGGTTTGCCCTAAACTATCTTGAGCCATCATTTGTTGCTTTAAGCCGACCTTGGGGGAAAGGCTAAGTGCAGCTAGAATTGCAAACGTCATGAACCCCAAACCACCAGATTGAATCAACAGCAAAATCACAAATTGGCCAAGGTGGTTAAACGTATCATTAATATTTACGACAGAAAGTCCAGTAATTGTTACCGCTGACGTAGCGGTAAACAGCGCATCCATCCAGCTCAATTCTTCTTTTTGCATAAATGGGAGTTTAAGCAATATTGTTCCAATAACAATAAAGCTTAAAAAACCAATCGCAAGTAAGGATGGGGGGCTTAGGTTAAAAATTTTCTGGGAATTCATTTGCATCGACATTCTAGCTGAAACATCCTGAAAGTTTTTTAAGATGGTTGAGCAAGCCTTCTAAGATCAGGACGTCACCTGTTTTTAAGGTAAAGTTGGTATCTATTTCATAAAGAATTTGTTGATCCCGTTTCAATAACAGTAATTTAATATTTGGTTCTTGAGCAAGGATGCCTGAGAGATTTACATTATTGAGTTTTTCATTCACAGGGACTTTAATAATATAGTGATCATGATCAAGTGACATATAGCGACTGACCATTGGGTAATTTAAAGCTTGGGCAACACGTACCCCCATATCTTCTTCTGGATGAATAATCTTAGTGATATCTAAGTGAGACAAAATTGTATGATGTGCTTTGGTTTTTGCTTTTACTAATATCTTTTCTACACCTAAACTTTTTAGGTTCAATACACATAAAATACTCGCTTCAATATCCTCACCAATTGCAACAATGACCGCATCACAATTTTGAATATTTAGTTCTTCCAAAACATGTTCGTCAGTCGCATCTGCAATAACTGCGTGTGTAATTTGATCTGCCAAGTTCTCAACATTTCTTTTTAGTGTATCAATACCAATAACATCATGATGAAGTTTGGTGAGTTCTAATGCGACAGTTGCTCCAAAACTACCTAAACCAATGACTGCGAACTGTGCCATATCTATCCTTAACTAAATGATAAAAATATACTTTTATCTATTTTAAATGGAATAACTCGTCGATTTGTAATGATTTTGTTTGTCAAATCTTCAAAAAATTCTACACTCATTTAATATAAATAAAGCCGACATAAAGTCGGCTTTATCACTATCTTTATACGCTTATTTAAGGAAGCGCTTATAGCCAATATTATCGCTAATTTCAGCATAAGGATATGTAATTTGCTCTAAAGTCTCTACAAGACCATCTGGATTCTGTTTTGCATCAGTTGCTTGTAATCCGACGAGAACACGACCTTCAGCTGCACCGTGATTGCGATAGTGGAATAATGTGATGTTATGTGTCGGGCCTAAACGCTCTAGAAAAGTTAAAAGAGCACCAGGGCGTTCAGGAAACTCTACACGAAACAGGCGTTCATTTTCAATATTTGCATGGCCGCCAATCAAATAACGAATATGAAGTTTAGCTACTTCATCATCTGAAAGATCGTCGACTTCATATTGTTGTTTCAGCATTTCGTGAATTTCGTGGCGTTCAGTTTCGCCACCTTTTAAGCTAATACCAACAAATACTTGTGCTTGATTACTATCGCTTGCACGGTAGTTAAACTCAGTAATGTTCCGACCTTGCAAGGCACGACAAAAATGTAGAAATGCACCTTTTTGTTCTGGGATCGTGACCGCATAGATCGCTTCTTTGCGTTCTCCTAACTCCGTACGTTCAGCAATATAACGTAGACGATCAAAATTCATGTTGGCACCACAAACAATTGACACCATGTTTTTGCCAGTCAATTGATGTTCAGCAACATATTTTTTAATACCAGCTAAAGCCATTGCACCAGATGGTTCAACAATACTGCGGTTTTCATCAAATGTATCTTTGATCGCAGCACAGATTTCATCTGTATTTACGGTGATAATATCAGGTTCAACGATAGGTCCAGAATTATCAGATTTGCGCAAGCGAACCATTTCAAAAGGTAATTCACCGATTTGAGCAACAGCAGTGCCATCAGCAAATAAACCAACATGAGGTAAAATCACACGTTCATTTGTTTCCAGAGCAGCTTTAAGACATGCTGACTCTTCATATTCAACACCAATAACTTTTACATGCGGTGCAACTTCACCTAAGTAAGCAGCGACACCAGCAATCAATCCACCACCACCAACAGCAACGAAAACGTATTCTACATCACGCCATTGACGCAATAACTCATTCGCTATTGTACCTTGGCCAGCAATCACAAGTTCATCGTCATAAGGTGGAATGAAAACTAAGCCTTCTGTTTCGGCACGTTGTTTAGCATATTTATTCGCAACATCAAAGCTATCGCCATGAAGAACGACTTGACCACCAAGGCTTTTAACTGCTTGAACTTTAATGTCAGGTGTTGTGCTTGGCATAACGATAATGGCTGGAATACCTAATTTTTTTCCAGATAATGCGACACCTTGAGCGTGGTTGCCTGCTGACGCACAAATAACACCACGATCTAGTTGGTCTTTTGGTAATTGACTAATACGGTTATAGGCACCACGTAGTTTGAAAGAGAACACGGGTTGTAAATCTTCACGTTTAAATCGAATGTTATTATTAATTTTTTGACTAATTCGTGGAGCTGCTTCAAGCGGTGTTTCAATCGCAACATCATAAACCGTTGCTTGTAAAATTTGTCGTACCACACGAGACAGCATGTTCATCTTCCCTATAACAGTTTAAAATAGGTGAACATTGTAGCAAACCCCTGTGCATTTGCGCTGTTTTCTTGCAGCAAATGTCAAAATAGTTGAGTGAAGTCATGAGTCTATATGCAACCCAAGATGAAAAAAAACAAGCTGCAGCAAAAGCAGCATTGAAACATTTGCCGAAAGGCGGCATTTTGGGCGTAGGAACAGGAAGTACCGTTAACTTTCTAATCGATTTATTACCTGAATTGCAATTAGAAGCTGCCGTAGCAAGTTCAAATGCAACAGCTGATCGCTTGAAAAAGCTGGGTATTGAAGTTGTAGACATGAACTCTGTTGGTGGATTAGATGCTTATGTTGATGGCGCTGATGAGATTGATCGTCATATGCATATGATCAAAGGTGGCGGCGCAGCTTTGACCCGTGAGAAAATTGTTGCTTCAATCGCAAAGAAATTTGTTTGTATCGTTGATGATTCAAAATGGGTGGATCAATTGGGTCGCGACTTTCCACTTCCTGTAGAAGTTATTCCAATGGCACGCTCTGCAGTTGCACGTAAGATTGTTGCCTTAGGTGGTGATCCTGTCTACCGTGAAGGTGTTGTAACAGATAACGGTAACGTTATTTTAGATGTTTTTAATTTAAACATTTTGAATGCAATTGAATTAGAGAAAACGATTAACAACATTCCAGGTGTTGTAACAAACGGAATTTTTGCTTTAAATGCGGCAAGTATTGCGATTGTTGCGACAGATAATGGTATTGAAGAGCGTACTGCGCAGTAATGCGAGCAGTCTTATCTGAAGCATTGTTACCTGAGATTAAAATTGTTCGACATGCAAGGGCGAGAAACCTGCGTTTGCGTGTTGAGCCATCGGGCATACGGTTAACTGTACCGCTATTTGCTTCAACTAGACAAATTCAGCAATTTCTTAATCAATCTGAACAATGGTTAATTGAGACATGGAATAATCAGCAAAATAAGTTTAGCCAATCAGTTGCTATACCTGAAGATTTAAAATTATTTCATCACGTAGAAACATTTAAGCTTATTCAACAAAAACAAAGACAAATATTTAAATTTGATTTTGAGCAGCATTGTCTTTTTGTAAGAAATGAACAATTTGAGAAAGCTTTACAAGCAGCAGTGATTGCTTATGCGAAACACTTTTTGCCTGAATATTTAAAACAAATAAGTTTAAGTATTGGGCTACCTTTTCAAAAATGCTCTATACGTAAACCGAAGACACGTTGGGGGAGTTGTAGTGCTAAACATGACATAATGCTCAATGCTGCTTTGGTTTTAATGCCTGAGCATATTGTTCGGTCTGTATGTATTCATGAACTAGCGCATACGAAACATTTTGATCATAGCGCTGCTTTTTGGAATACGGTTGCTCAATATGATGAGAACTATTTAGAAAACCGCAAGCAATTAAAAAATATTCAATTGCCTGCGTGGTGGTATGTTTAGCTAAAACTACATTGAAGCTGAGTGGTTTGTAATTGGTCTGGTGCTTTTCTGCTATCGAGACCAGCACTCGCACTTTGCACTTGATTTTCTTTGATTTTAACCTGTACGAAAGAATAATCTAATGAAGTATTATTTGGTTCTGTAGAGCTACTATTAAGTAAATACTCACGGTTTACTTTGTCTACTTGTAATAGGTTGTCAGTACTATCAGCATCAAGTACAGAACGATAAATTTGAGACCCCTTGATCAATTCAAGTACACCATTTGCACGAATATTTAGCTGACAATTATTTGCTGAATCTTCATAGTAACCAATCAGATATTCGATAGAAGGTAAATTTGGATTGACAATATTGATTCCAGTAATGCCTTGTTTACATGGATATATCGAGCCATTACACGTTGCCGTGGTGTCTACAAAGCCGACTGCTCTTCTGTAGTCACCTGCACCAGAAACACGAAAAGCTGATAATGAGTTTACTATAGGCGAATTACCGGAATATGTTTTTTGTTCAAGTAAAGCGTAACCATCAGGATTAGTTGTTTTCTGCTGGAAAGTAGTCGCTAATTGAAGTGTTGCTTGTTTTAAAGAGTTTGCAAAAATTGTGCGACTATTTTCCTGTAGCTTAGTAATATCAAGTAGATTGTTTTTTGCAGGGTCAATGTTATCTGGTGTTGAAGTTACAAGGGAGACAAGGGATTCATTCTCACCATGAATTTTTTTTGCATCCAACTGACCATCTTTTAAATCGATGGCAAGATTTTTAGTAAATTCAGCAAAAGTATGGTTTGGATTGCTATTTGCCCATTGTTGTATATATCCAAAACTAAAAAATGTATTTACAAATAGGTTAGAGCCGGCAGTTGTGCTTAAGTCTCCTGGACCAAAAATATTTAATTGATAAGAATGGTTAAGATTTGGAGCGTTAATTTGATTGAAAGCGTGTAAGAGAGCAAGGTTTACTTCTTGTGATGCGAGACTCAAATGTAATTTTGAAACTTCTAACGGATTTTCAACCTCGTTTGGAAGCTGACCAGAACGTATGAGTGCACGCTGATAAATTGCTTCAGAGTTTGGATTAAGATAAATAGTCTGAGTGAGATTGCTTACATCAACGCTAACAATGCTATGTAAACTCATTGAAACACTTTCATATTGTCCATTCAGGAAATTGTAAATAAGAGAACTTGGTTTTGTAGATAATTCAATTCGATATAGGCGGTTTGTATTTAAAACTTTTGGGAGTGTTAAGCTTAGGTTTGACGTAGTACTAACTTGCTGTTCAAGTATCAATGTATTATCAAAATTATCATATACTTTAACCACAACATCCCGCATTTCTACAGGTGTCCTAATTTCAAAATTCTTTGGTTTTGGGACAGTCACGATAGGAGTGCTATCATTTTTGGCACCACTTTCACCACTTCCACAGCCAACCAATGCTGTACCAAGTAATAGAGTGCTTACACCTAAACAGATAAATTGATTTAATCTTTGTTTTGATTTCAAAGAAGGCATCCCAGCTCTCCAAAAATTCTACATCCATGAAATTTATTATTACCACATCGCTTTTTATTTTATGCGAATAGATTGCTGATTCAATAGTATTTCTTGACCAGCGGTAAAATCTTTACAGTCAAAGCCTTTTTACACTGTTTTAGCTCGAATAGCTATTTTTATGATCAAATAAGCCATTTTAAGAGATAAAAAATTTAATTTTAAAATTTTATTCAAACAATAAGCTTTGAAATTTATAGTTAAAAACGCGATATAACTTATAGGTTTATAGATTGTTAAAAGTCAATCAAACTGCCATACTATTTACACGATTCAAAGTTTGAGGTGGAACACGTGATTTCTGTTGGAATTGTTGGCGGAACTGGATATACAGGTGTCGAGTTATTGCGTCTATTATTAAGACATCCACAAGCCCAAGTACGTGTTTTAACATCTCGAACAGAAGCAGGGAAACCTGTTGCTGATATGTTTCCTAGCTTACGCGGTCACACGGATCTTGAGTTTTCTGATTTAAACTTAGAAACTTTAAAACAGTGTGATATTGTTTTTTTTGCAACACCGCATGGGGTTGCGATGCAGCATGCTGAAGAGTTAATTACAGCTGGCACTAAAGTAATTGATCTTGCTGCGGACTTTCGTTTACAGAATTTAGACCAATTCGAAAAATGGTATGGAATGCAACATCATTGTCCTACTGTTTTAAAAGAATCTGTCTATGGTTTAACAGAGTTAAATCGTGAAAAAATAAAACAAGCGCAAGTGATCGGAAATCCTGGTTGTTATCCAACAACAGTTCAATTGGGTTTAGCACCTTTATTAAAATCTTCTAGCAAGCTTGTGAATACGCAAAGCATTATTATTGATGCTAAATCTGGTGTTTCAGGTGCTGGACGAAAAGCAAGTTTAGGTATGATATACAGTGAAAATGCTGATAATTTCAAAGCGTATGGTGTTGCAGGTCATCGCCATCACCCTGAAATTGTTGAAGCTTTAGAAAATATTTCAGGCTTGAAGGGACAATTTGATCATTTGATTTTTGTTCCACACTTAGTACCGATGATTCGCGGTATGTTAAGTACAATCTACATTGATTTAACTGAACAGGGCAGCCAAGAAGATCTACAAGCACTCTATGAAGATTTCTATAAATCTGAGCGCTTTGTTGATGTTATGCCTGCTAATAGCTCTCCTGAAACACGGAGTGTACGTGGAGCAAATGAATTGCGGATAGCTCTTTATCGCCCACAACCAAATAAACTCATCATACTTGTCGCTCAAGATAATTTAGTTAAAGGTGCTGCAGGTCAAGCTGTACAAAACATGAACTTAATGTTTGGTTTTGATGAAGCTGCTGGGTTAAATGGTATTGGTTTATTACCATAAAAAACGCTTTTTTACTTCACACACATTTAAATTTGGATTTAAATGTGTGTTTTGATGTAGATCATAACGATAGAGATGATGATGGAAAACGATGAACCGACTGTTTCACCAGACAGTTCCGTTAAAAAAAATAAATTCATAAAAGCGAATTTACCTTTGGTTATAGCTGCAACTTTGCTAATCGGTAGTAGCTTTGTATTAGGTTATACTGTTGGTCATCGTCAAGGTTTAACTGTTGTTGGTTATGATGCTGATGCTGAACAATTGGTTGATGTCGTTCAGAAACAAAAAACTGCATTAGATTCGATGACTAAAAGTCTGAATTCTGCTGTGCAAGAACGTGATATGGCTGTTGATAATGCTGACGAATTATTCAAAGGTATTAATCAAGCAAATGCTGATAAAGCTCAGTTCGAGACGATGAATGACATTTATCGTGAGACGTTAAGACAGCGTGGTGGTGTCAGCCTAACTGTACAGAATTTAGGTATCAAATCACTGCCTGAAAATGCTTTTGAATATCAAATTGACCTGATTCAAGTGAACCCAAGTAAACGTCGAGCTGTAGGTTTAGTTGAATTACGTTTAATTAAAGATTCTGAAGTTTTGGTTGTACCATTGGAAGATAAGAATTTTAATTTTGACGATTTTGAACGTTTAACAGGTCGTTGGACTATGCCTAAAGGTTTTACCCCTCAGTTTATTGAAGTTCGTCTAACTGGCTACGGAACACCAGTGATTAAACGTTTCAGTTGGCAGCGTGGTAAACCTGTTGATGTAAGTTCAGCATTCGTGTCTGAAATCCCACAAGCCGAAGCTAACGCTCAATAATATATAGATTAAGAATTGAATATGCGAAGATACAAACGTCAAATGAATTTAAGTGAAGTGAAAAATTCTTTTCATCAATCAGGTTATGTAGATTGGCACTTGAATCCACGATTAAGTGATTCGCAAGATGATCATGAGGGCGAGGTGGTTGTACAAACAGCCCCTCCTGAATTAAAACGTCCTCCGCTATATGCAGTTGTCTTGTTAAATGATGACTACACACCAATGGATTTCGTTATTGAAGTATTACAAAGTTATTTTTCGATGGATTTAGATCAAGCAAGCCAAGTGATGTTAACGGTTCACTATGAAGGTAAAGGAACAGCTGGCATATATCCAAGAGATATTGCAGAGACAAAAGCTAATCAAGTAAATAATTATGCACGTGCACAAGGTCATCCTTTATTGTGTCAAATCGAACCTGAACGAGGTGAGTGAATATTCAAATGAAATTTGAATATGAAACGTAAGAAAGCAACGCTTTGTCCGAGCGCAAGAAAAAAACACTTTTAGTCATGCAAGGCAAGCCTTTTATCTAGTTTTGATGAGTCAGGCAAAAGTAATTAAATTGAATAATAGGTGAGCCTATAATTATTCAATATTTAAAGCATTTGGATGGGTAGTAGTCATTTATTCAAAAAATAAGAGATTTGTTTTATTTTTAATCAATTTGCTAGTTTTATTTCCTTTGTAATTGAATTTTTACAACAATACTTTGTTTTGAAACTTGACCAAGATACTCAACTAATGCTAACTGTAGAATATGAAGCAAAGAGACTTGTAGACGGGTAATTTATAACGATTACAAAAGCTCAAGCGGATCAAGTCAATAATTAGCTTTTGATAGAAAGATTCATCTTTTTTGAGAAAGCTCAAGATATAAGGGGGTTACATGCTCAGTCGTCAATTAGAAGTATCGTTACGTTTGGCTGTTAGCATGGCTCGTCAAAAGAGACATGAGTTTCTGACAGTTGAACATTTGTTGCTTGCCTTACTTGATAATGATTCAGCCGTAAATGCACTAAAAGCGTGTGGTGCTGATATCGTTACTTTGCGTAAAGAATTAGAGGAATATGTAGAGCAACATACCCCAAAACTTGGTGATAATAGTGAACAAGCTCCACATCCAACAGAGAGCTTTGATCGCATTTTGCAACGTGCAATTTTCCATGTTCAATCAAGCGGTGGTGATCGTACAGTTGAAGGAGCAGATGTACTTGTTGCGATGTATTCTGAAAGAGATTCTTTCGCGGTTTACTTACTTAAACGTCATCAAATTAATCGCTTAACTTTGACTCAATACTTATCTCACGGTACACGTAAAGATGAGATTCAAGTTGAAGAAGAAGTAGAAGATATTGAAGGTGAAAGTGCAGCTTCAGCAAATGCTGGGCCACTTGAGCAATATACACTTAACTTAAATATCGAAGCGCAAAAGGGTAAAACAGATCCTTTAATTGGTCGTGAAAAAGAAATTGAGCGGGCAGCACAAATTTTATGTCGTCGCCGAAAAAACAACCCATTGTTAGTAGGTGATCCCGGCGTAGGTAAAACATCAATCGCTGAAGGTTTAGCTTGGCTAATTGTTAATGGCAAAGCACCTAAGCCTCTAGCAAATGCTGAAGTTTACAGTTTAGACATCGGTGCGTTAGTTGCTGGAACAAAATATCGTGGTGACTTTGAGAAGCGTTTAAAACAGTTATTAAATGCTTTGAAAAAGAATCCGAATGCTATTTTATTCATTGATGAAATTCATATGATTATCGGTGCTGGTTCGAGCATGGGTAGTACTATGGATGCATCGAATCTAATTAAACCAGCCTTAGCAAATGGTACTTTACGTTGTATTGGTTCAACTACTTTCCAAGAATATCGTCAGGTATTTGAGAAAGACCATGCTTTATCACGTCGTTTTCAAAAAATTGATGTAAATGAACCAAGCATTGGTGAAACGATTGAAATTTTACGTGGCTTGAAAAGTAAGTTTGAAGATTTTCATCATGTGGAATACGACGATAAAGCTTTAGTTGCAGCTGTAGAGTTATCGGCTAAATTTATTCATGATCGCTTTTTACCAGACAAAGCAATCGATGTTATTGATGAAGCTGGTGCACAACGCCGTCTAAAAGCAGAGGCAGATGGCTCAACAATTTCTGTTGAAAACATCGAAGATATTGTTTCTAAGATTGCGCGTATTCCTCCAAAAACAGTGTCTAAAGATGACAAGACTGTGCTTGAGAATTTAGAACGTGATTTGAAACGTGTTGTCTTTGGGCAAGATGAGGCGATTACAGCACTTGCGTCAGCAATTAAATTATCTCGTGCAGGACTTAAAGCGCCTGATAAACCAGTGGGTAGTTTTGTATTTGCAGGCCCAACTGGTGTTGGTAAAACAGAGGTGACGAAACAGCTTGCTAAGTTACTTGGTGTTGAGTTTGTCCGTTTTGATATGTCTGAATATATGGAGCGCCACGCGGTTTCTCGCTTGATCGGTGCGCCTCCTGGTTATGTTGGATATGATCAAGGTGGATTGCTCACTGATGCAATTCATAAGAATCCACATTGTGTTTTATTACTTGATGAGATTGAAAAGGCGCATCCAGATGTATTCAATCTTTTATTACAAGTCATGGATCATGGTGCGTTGACTGACAACAATGGTCGTAAGTCTGATTTTAGAAATGTGATTATTGTTTTAACAACTAATATTGGTGCAGAAAGTATTTCTCGTGCAAGTATTGGTTTTACTGAACAAGATCATAGTGCTGATAATCAAGATGCGATGAAGCGAGCATTTGCTCCAGAGTTCCGTAACCGTTTGGATGGCGTGATTCAATTTAAATCACTTCCTACTACTGTGATTGAATCAGTAGTTGATAAATTCTTAACAGAGTTACAAGCACAATTAGATGAAAAACAAGTTGTGCTTGATGTGGATCAAAGTGCGCGTGATTGGTTGTCTGCAAATGGATATGATCGCCTAATGGGTGCTCGTCCAATGCAGCGTTTAATTCAAGAGCATTTGAAAAAACCGCTTGCTGAAATGATCTTATTTGGTGAACTGGCAGAGCATGGTGGTAATGTTGCTGTTTCTGTGAAGAAAGAAGATGGAAAAGACGTTGGATTGAAACTTGAAGTATTTGAGGATCATATAAATCCAAGTGCTGAACCAGCTTAATGTTAGAGTTTACATTTTCTATAACCCGAGTACTGAGTGTATTCGGGTTATTTATTTTAACGGCTATTGCAGAAATCTTGGGATGCTATTTTCCTTACTTAATCTTGAGTCAAGGAAAATCTCATTGGTTGTGGATACCAACAGCACTTAGCTTAACGGTATTTGTTTGGTTGCTGACATTGCATCCAGCGGCATCTGGAAGGATATATGCTGCTTATGGTGGAATATATGTTTTTACTGCACTGCTATGGTTACGTTATGTAGATCAGGTGATTCTGACACGTTGGGATATTTTAGGTGGTTTAACTGTATTGATCGGTGCAAGTCTTATTATTCTGCAACCTCAGGGCTTGGTTCGTTAGTTTATGAAGCATGACTACTTAATGCTAAGTGTAATGCTTCATTATTCAATTAAAAACTATTTTAAATGATATGAATTTGTGATTTCACATGCGTCAACAAATGAATCATCGTGTGATACCAGTAGTACAGAACCATTAAAGTGCTTAATTGCGTGTGCTAATAACTCTCTAGATTCAATATCCAGATGATTTTCAGGTTCATCTAAAAGCAGAAGCTCCACATGCTGAAATTTTAAAGCCAGTAAAGCGACTTTTAAGCGTTCTCCACCACTTAAATTTTTTAATGGTATAAGTGCTTTGTCTCTACGAACTTTCATGTTGCCAAGCGATGTTCGTATTTGCTGTTCTGTTAGATTTGCATTGATAGTCTTTAAATATTCTGTTGCAGAAATTTCACCAGCTAAAAAAGATAAGTTTTGATCGAGATAAGCTGTTTGTGCATTACAGTACATTTTGCCATCATGAGACTTAATAAGACCTTGAATTGTCTTCAATAAGGTAGATTTACCTATTCCATTTTCACCTTGTATATGAATTTTTTCTGAAGCATTCACTGCAAAATTGATTGATATAGAAAGATTAAAATCAAGTGTTAAATCTTGGCAACGTAAGATTTCTCCTGTTTTTTCGGTGATATGGTTAAACTCAAAAGACTGTGATTTTAAATGTTCAAGTTGAGACTGTTTTTGCATTAAGTTATCTTTTGCATCGGCTAGTCGCTTGATTTGCTGGTTGCGTAAATGAGAAAGCGATTGCTCAGCTTGTTCTTTTTTTGCATCTAATAAGATAGGCGCTTGAGAGCCTGAGGCCCTTAATTTTTCACCTGTTTTTTTCCGTTTTTGTGCTTTCATTTGGTTTTGATGTTGCTGTTCTTTAAGCGCTCTAATTTCTCTTTTTTCTTGATGTACAGCCTTTGAGAGTGCTTCAACTTGTATTAGATGTTGTTGCTGATAATGTGAATAGTTCCCACCGTAGTAGTGCAACCTTAGCTGATTCAGAACAAAAATACCCTGTACCTGATCTAAAAGTTGTCGATCATGACTAATAATTAGCCCGCCAGTTGGGTGCTGACTCATTTGATCAATTAGCCATTTTCGGCCTTGAGTGTCTAAATGATTACTAGGCTCATCTAAGAGTAAATAATGATCTTTGAGAAGAAATAAACGGCATAGTGCCAGTTTGGTTTTTTGCCCTTCACTCAATTCTTGAATAGGTGTATTAAGTTCAATTGGTAAACTCGCACTTTCTAGTAGTTGTTGCCAGTAAGCAGGTAAATGCCAGAGATTTTCAACCTGATCATAATCTAAAAATGAAGCAATGCCTTGCTTTATACGTTCAAAACAAAAATATAATTCATGAATATTTAAAGCTTGAGCAATTGTACTTTCTTTAATTCGCTGAAGTTGAGTGAGATGTTGATGAGGACATTGCCACAAGATTTCACCAGAATAAGCAACCTCACTTTTCTTCTGCAAATGTAATATAGACATGAGCAAGGATTTACCTTGTCCATTTTTTCCAACTAGGCCTGAAAATGAATTTAAAGGTAATTGGAAAGAAATGTTGTCAAAAATTTTTTGTTGTGGAAAATCAAGCGTTAAGTTAGAAATAATACATGCCTGTTGGGTCATAAGAAAACCTTATAAAAACAGGATATGCAAAATAGAATAATAAGAATTAGTTTTTAGAATAGAAATTACTAAAAGATAGATAAGCCTATTTTGCACATCAAAAAAGAAAGGGTATTTGATGTTAAAAAATAGAACTTACTTCATTGGCGTAATCTCAAATTGATGTATTTTTACACTATTTTATGAGCAAAATGTTGATAGGTCAATTTTTCTTATTTTGAAGTTATGTTTAAAAAAATATAAAAAGTGCTTGTCAAACGAGAAAATAGTGCGTAATTTAATACTTAGGAACAGTTTTTTAGATATTTGAAATAAACATGTTAAAGCATACTGTAAACACAAACGCATACTTTTATTTTTGGCAATATATTTAGTTGCCTGACGCGTTTCGGGCATCGGAAAGGTTGCCCAACCAGTTAATACCTGATCGGCAACACCGATCAGGTTTTTTTATGCTCTAACAATCATTACTTTAGGAGAAATACCATGTATAAATTTAATAAGTCATATTTTAGCAGCTTTTATTGGTTCTACTTTAGCCAACATCAATTATTGCTTAGATCCCTATTGCTCAAATAAATGATCTGGACTGCGAAAAAGGTCAGTCCAAAGGAAATGAATAATGAACGCTTTAAATACTGCTTTGACACAACCAGAAACTCATTCAAAAGAATCAATGCTTAGCTTGCCATCACAACTCAAAGCGCAGTATCCCTTGTCTGCCACTTTAGCGCAGCAAATTTCAAAACATCGTCAGACGATTCATAATATTTTATCTGGACATGATCATCGTTTAATGGTGATAACAGGACCATGTTCAATACATGATCCAGTTGCAGTACTTGAATACGCAGATCGCCTACAAAAATTACAAGAACAAGTCAAAGATCAAATTTTCCTCGTGATGCGTGCATATATTGAAAAACCACGTACCACGCCGATTGCGAGTGAAATTCTTAGTCCGATGGCAACAGGCTACTTCGATGATCTATTAGCTTGGGGCGCTATTGGAGCGAGAACCAGTGAGTCTCAGATTCATCGTGAGATTGCAAGCCATATGCCGTACAGTATCGGCTTCAAAAATGGTACAGATGGTTCTATTCAGATTGCTTTAGATGCGATTCAGTCCGCATTAAATGGACATCAATTTTTAGGTATGACACAACAAGGTTTACCTGCGATCCTTCATAGCAATGGTAATCCATTACCACATTTAATTTTACGTGGCTCAAATCACGGAACAAATTATGATTTAGCCTCAATTCAGGCGATGCATTTCAAACATAAACATTTACCTGCTTTGGTGATTGACTGTAGTCATGGAAATAGCGGTAAAGATCCGTTATTACAACCACAAGTTTTGCAACAAATCATCGACGAGCGTGCGGAGTCAAAAGTTCGTGGTGTAATGATAGAAAGTCATTTAGTAGATGGAAATCAAAAGATTTCATGTGATATGACCTATGGTCAATCTGTAACTGATGGCTGCTTAGGCTGGGATAAAACAGCACAAGCTTTATTGGATATTGCTGAGCAGATGAGATCAAAAGTATAAAAGTATAAAAGTATAAAAAAGCCAATCATTGAGATTGGCTTTTTTATATCTATGTTGATTTAGGCAGCATGTTTGGACTGAGCATTAAGGAAATGTCCAATTTCTTGGCTGAATTTTCTTGGTTCTGTAATTAGAGGTGTGTGCCCTGAACGCTCAAAGTAAACGGCTGTTGCATTGCTTAACGAGTTCGCAATCAATGTTTGTCCTGTTTCAGGGTAAAGCGTAGATTCACGACCAATAAAGAAAGTCGTTGGGCAATCAACATGACTGATTGCTTCACGATAATCTTCATCGTGATTTAAATAGTTCTCTACATACCAAAGCAAGTAATCTAGGCGTTGAATTGGGAGTAAATACTTTTGTAAGAATGGGCGATGTAATGCGAGTTTGAAAATCTTAGGGCTGTAACTGTTGCTGCTCTGAAACTCAATGAATCCAGCCCATAAACTTACTAGCTTATAGCGGATATCATCTGGCAAATCCTCTAACTTCTGAGCGTATTTATAATTGAGCAGAAGCGTTTGTATATCGAGGAGCAGCTTTTTAAATTGAGGTTGTTTTTGTCCAAATAAGCCATATTGCCAAGAATCATCAACTGCAATTTTGGGTGTTTGGTCAATGTGTAAATAGGCTTTTAATTTATTTGCTAGATCACCATGCTTCATACCATGCATCGCGGTCGTTGCGCCCATGGAATAGCCCATTAAGATGAATTGATCTAGTTTCAATTGCTTGATCAATGCATCTATATCATTCCAATGGCTTGAAATGGCATCCATTTCAGGAATAGCGCAGTTCTTTGAGCCACCAAAACCACGCCAATCGGGAATAATAAACTCGTATTGCTTACGATTTGCAAATAGGAAAGGTAGCCATTGCCAACTATGCATACCAAGTCCTGACAATATGAGTACAGGTTCACCTTCGCCAACACGACGTACAAAAAGTTTTTCTTGGTCAGGCATAGTATAAAACGGCATTATTATTCTCCAGTTTTGTCTGATTGCTCAAATTTCTTGAGTTGAGGAATCATTTGTTCTAACCATTTTATCCATTCATTTTCTTTAATGATACCGAGTTCAAGAATCATTTTATGGATAAAAAGGATACGATTAGTCGGTTCATGATTTTTAAAATCTTTATCATGAATTGCTTGGTATAAGCTTAATTTTTCCTTATGTAGCTCAAGGTGACGCTCAAGTTCAGGTAAAATATTGTTACCACCGAGTTGAGCTTCAGCTCTTAATCTAACCATAAGGTCATCACGCAGTTGCGCAGGTTCACTTTGTTGTTCAATCCATGAAGCGAGTTGTATTCTGCCGAGTTGTTCGACTTGATAGGTCTTTTTTCGGCTATTCGCAGCTTGTTCTTCTAGTGTAGAAATCCATCCTTTTTTCAGCATCCCATTGAGTTCACGATAGATTTGCTGATGAGTCGCATTCCAAAAGAAGCCCATTGAACGGTCAAAGCGACGAGCTAATTCAAAACCAGTACTTGGCTTTTCTAATAAGCTTGTCAATAAAACATGGGCAAGTGACATAATATTCCGTAATAAAAATGACTCATTAGAATTATGCAATATGTTGCATAAAAATCAAATCTTGTTTATAACTTTATGCAACAAGTTGCATTAGCAAGCAGATTGCTAGCCAAAGGAGAAAACATGTCAGCTTACCCACATTTATTAAAGCCACTTGATTTAGGCTTTACGACTTTAAAAAACCGCGTGCTTATGGGGTCTATGCATATTGGTTTAGAAGAAGCACCGCAAGGATATGATCGTATGGCAGCATTTTATGCTGAACGTGCAAAAGGTGATGTGGGGTTAATTGTAACGGGCGGTGTTTCTCCAAATGATGATGGTGTTGTTTTTTCGCACGGTACAAAATTAGATTCGATTGAGGAAGCTGAAAAACATAAAGTGATTACTCAGGCTGTACATGAAGCTGGTGGTAAAATCGCAATGCAAATCCTGCATACGGGTCGTTATTCTTATCAAGCAAATAACGTTGCACCATCTGCTATCCAAGCACCAATTAACCCAATAAAACCTAAAGCGTTAAGTTCAGCGGAAGTACAACAAACAATTGATGATTTTGCTAACTGTGCCAAGCTTGCTCAATACGCTGGCTATGATGGTGTCGAAATCATGGGTTCAGAAGGCTATCTAATTAATGAATTTATTGCTGCACGTACCAATCACCGTGATGATGAATGGGGTGGTAGCTATGAAAACCGTATTCGTTTTCCGATTGAAATTGTAAAGCGTACCCGTGCATTAGTTGGTGAGAACTTCATTATTATCTATCGTCTATCGATGCTTGACTTGGTTGAGGGTGGTTCAAGTTTAGAAGAAGTTATTCAACTTGCTAAAGAAATCGAAAAAGCAGGTGCTACGATCATTAATACAGGGATTGGCTGGCATGAAGCACGTATCCCAACGATTGCAACCAAAGTCCCTCGTGCAGCATTTACTTGGGTGACTGAGAAGCTAAAAGGAACGGTTTCGATTCCATTGATTACCTCTAACCGCATTAATACACCTGAAATGGCTGAACATGTATTGGCATCGGGCCATGCGGATATGATTTCAATGGCACGGCCAATGTTAGCAGATGCTGAATTTGTATTAAAAGCCAGTGAAGGTCGTAGTGATGAAATCAATACATGTATTGGTTGTAACCAAGCATGTTTAGATCATATTTTCTCTATGAAAATTGCAACTTGTTTAGTGAATCCGCGCGCATGTTATGAAACTGAGCTTATTTTTAAAGAAGCAAACACAGCAAAAAATATTGCGGTGATTGGTGCAGGTCCAGCTGGTTTGAGCTTTGCAACCTATGCTGCAAGTCGTGGTCATAAAGTAAAAGTATTTGATTCGAGCAATCAAATTGGTGGCCAATTTAACATTGCGAAAACGATTCCTGGTAAAGAAGAATTCTATGAGACTTTACGCTACTTCAAACGTCAAATTGAATTACAACCGAATATTGAGCTCGTACTGAACCACACCGCGACTTATGAAGAGTTGAGTCAAGCAAACTATGATGACATCGTCGTTGCAACAGGTGTTACACCTCGCCAATTACAGTTTGAAGGCATTGATCATCCAAAAGTATTGAGCTATATCCAAGTTTTAAGAGAGCGTATGCCTGTAGGTAAGCGTGTCGCAATTATTGGTGCGGGTGGAATTGGTTTTGATACAGCAGAATACTTAACGCATGAAGGCGATAGTGGTAGCTTGAATCCACAAAAATTCTATGATGAATGGGGTATTGATACATCATATGAAAATGTGGGTGGGCTAAAACCAGCTGAGCTTGAAAAATCTGAGCGAGAAATTTACCTTTTACAGCGCAAGACGGCCGCAGTTGGCGCAGGTTTGGGCAAAACAACTGGCTGGATTCATCGCACTGGCTTAAAACATCGTGATGTGAAAATGATTGCAGGTGCTAGCTATGACAAAGTTGATGATCAAGGTTTGCATATTACGGTTGACGGCCAAACACACATACTCGAAGTAGATAATGTCGTAATTTGTGCAGGACAAGAATCATATACAGCAATGTACGACCAACTCAAAGCAGATGGGAAGAATGTACATCTGATCGGTGGTGCGAAAGAAGCGGGTGAGCTAGATGCAAAACGTGCGATTCGCCAAGGCGCAGAATTAGCAGCAGTCGTATAACTCAATTAAGGGTATTCTTCCAAAGAGGAATGCCCTTAAATATATAAATCACAGCATAATTTAAAAAGGAATATAACAATGACACTCGCAACAACGAAACATTCTTTAGAACAATGGCATGAGATGATTAAAACTCGTGATTTGACAAGCCTAAATGATTTATTAGCAGAAGATGTAGTGTTTCGTTCACCAGTCGCATATAAGCCTTATGAAGGGAAGCATGTTGTTTTCTTTATTCTCACAAATGTGATTCAGGTGTTTCAGGATTTTACCTATCACCGTGAGTTCTATACTGAAGATGGTGAAAATGTGGTGCTTGAGTTTAGTGCCAATGTCAGTGGTAAGTCATTAAAGGGAATCGATATGATCAAATTTAATGATCAAGGTAAAATTATTGATTTTGAAGTGATGATTCGTCCCATGAGTGGATTGGCGGCACTTGCAGAGCAAATGGGTGCTCGATTTGCTCAATATCAAGCGGATGCATAAAAACACCAAATAGCCTAAGTAAATTGAGGTTTGAAGATGTGGTTAAAAATTACGACATTTGCGTTACTTCCTATTGTTGCTATACAAGGAATTAAAGTCGTAGAAACGCAACAAGATGCTTTATCCGGTGCGATCATTACAGAACTTGGCAATGAATTTACTTTGACGTGGAAGTTACAAGCGCAAACAGGCAATACGACACAACAAGTGATTCAGGCAGCTAAACAAATAAGTGATCAGCAGTACGATATTGTCATTACATCAATAGGAGTGAATGATGTTACGAAATTCACTTCAGCGAGATCATGGTTAAAACAACAAAAACAATTGTTTGCAGATATACAAAACCGCTTTAAACCAAAATTAATCATTGTGTCTGGTGTGCCACCAATGCAACATTTTCCTGCTTTGCCTAATCCTTTGGCATGGTTGTTTGGAAAATATGCAGCGCAAATGAACCAAGTATTACAACAATGGTTAATGCCGCAGGATAAATTTAAATTTATCCAATATGATATAAAAGAGTTTCAGGCATTAGATTTGCCTATGGCAAGTGATGGTTTTCATCCGAGTAAAGAAATTTACGCAATTTGGGGGCAGCAGATCGCATTATTGGTGCGAGAAACATTTACTTATCGTTAAAGGTAGTGAGCGGATATGGGTATTTCAGCTTTAAATAAAATTAAAGTATTAGGTTCAGAATTATTTGATGCAGTTGTTGGTGCTGAACAACCCAAAATGTATTATGACCCAAAAGGAAAAATTAAAAATACACTCGAAAAGCTACCCCAATTACGAGAAAAATATCGCCCAACGCCGTGGTTGAGTAATACCCATGTTCATTTACTTTATTTTGATGTGATTCGAAAGAAAACTATAAAGCTTGAATATGATCGTGTTGATCAATTAACGATGCAGGATGGAGGTATCACTGCGATTGCTTGGTATGGATATGACTTACCAGCAGAGACCCCAACAGTGGTGATCATGCATACAATTACGGGAACGCCTGAAAGTATGCGTGAGCTTGTCAAAGATTTATATGAATATACAGGATGGCGCATCGCACTCTGTTTGCGCCGTGGCCATGCAGGTTTGCCTATGCCTGTCCCGCGTATTTCCTTGTTCGGATCGACGAGTGATCTTCGGGAACAGTTACTACATATTCAAAGTTTATTCCCTCAAACAGAACTATATGCGGTTGGTTCTTCTGCGGGAACTGGATTATTGGTTCGATACTTGGGCGAACAAGGCAATGACACACCATTCAAAGCTGCTTTTGCCATGTGTCCCGGTTACAACACAGAAATTGGATTTAAAAATGTTCATCCGTTTTATAGCAAAATGATGACTAAAAAATTATTCAAATATTTTATTCAACCCTATCAAGATATATGGAGTCAGGTTTCTTCGATTGAGAAAGTTCTTGCAACTACGAATTTAGAGGAATTTGAAAAAGTTTATTTTGAAATGGCAGGGTATCAAGATTATCAGAGCTATTGCCAAGCCATAAATCCAATCTATGTTTTTGAGAATATCAAAATTCCGTTGATGATTCTAAATGCTGAAGATGATCCTGTGTGTTCAATTAAAAACTTTGAACCTTATAAAGATGCGATTCAGCAGATGGATAATATTGCGGTTGTAACTACCAAAAAAGGCAGTCATTGTGGTTTTTACGAAAGCTTTAGTGCTAAATCTTGGGCTTCGCGTTTAATTGCAGACTTCTTTAAAAGTACAACTTAAGAGAATGAGTGAATAAAAAAGCCAGTTGGAGGCAACTGGCTTTTCAATCTAATGAATAGATTAATTATTTAAAGCAGGTGTTGCTGCCGCAATAGCAGCTGCTACAGCATCATCTTCAGTTTGAGATGGACCAGTAGAGCTTTGAGTTTTTACAGGTTGTTCTACTTTGGCTGGTTTTGGCTGTTCAGTACGTGGAGCTTCTTGAGTAGCTGTGTCATTAGAAGTTTGTGCTGGACGAGTTTCACGACGAATTTCAGTCGTTGTGTTTTCAGTTTCTTCACGAGTTGTTTCAATTACAGGAGCAGGAGACTCTTGTGTATCTGCGCTTTCTAAAGCTTGAAACTCTTGAGCTTTTTCTGGTTCAGGTTGTTGAGTTTCTTGAGTCTCAGTCGCCTGTTCTTGCTGCTCTTCGTTTTTAGGTTCTTCTTTTTTCACACAAGCCGTCAATAAAAGACCTGCTGCAAGTGCTGCACAAATTAAAAGTTTTTTATTCGCCATTGCCAAAACAACATATTAAATTAGGACAGCGGAATTATAGCAGTAAAATTATTAGAGTGAATCACTCATCATTATTCAGTTTGTTGATATTTTATAAACGCTTAACCAATTTTCTTTTCTAAAGAAGCTTCGAATAGTTCATTTCATAGGTTATTTTCTGACAGATTCAGTATTTTGGGTTAGAGAAAACTAAATTAAGTATGAAAATTCCACAAATCCCATAAATTTTTATCGAAAATGCTGATAGAATAACCAGTTGTTTATAGTTCTTTGAATTGATGCGGTTTGACTTTGCTTTATAGGGGCAGAGTACAGTAAAATTGCCCAACATTGTAGGCCGATTTCGGCTCGATTGTACGAGAAACTCAATGACCCATTTTATTTTTGTCACTGGTGGTGTTGTTTCATCACTAGGTAAAGGTATTTCTGCTGCTTCTGTTGCTGCACTTTTGGAAGCTCGTGGCTTAAAAGTCACTATGGTAAAAATGGATCCATACATTAATGTCGATCCAGGTACCATGAGCCCATTTCAGCACGGTGAAGTTTTCGTCACAGAGGATGGTGCTGAAACTGACTTAGATTTGGGATATTACGAACGTTTCTTACGTCGTGCAAAAATGACTAAGTTGAATAACTTTACAAGTGGTCGTGTATATCAAGACGTTTTAAATAAAGAACGTCGTGGTGACTATCTTGGTGGAACTGTTCAAGTTATTCCACATATCACAGATAATATTAAAGAACGTGTACTTCGCGCTGGTGAAGGTTATGACGTTGCGATCGTAGAGATTGGTGGTACTGTAGGTGATATTGAATCACTTCCATTTATGGAATCCGTACGTCAGTTAATGGTTGAGCTTGGTCATAAGCGTACGATGCTTATGCATTTAACTTTATTGCCATATATTAAATCTGCTGCTGAGTTAAAAACTAAACCTACACAACATTCTGTAAAAGAACTTCTTTCTATTGGTATTCAACCAGACATTTTAATCTGCCGTACAGAATATGATGTAGATGCTGATACAAAACGTAAAATTGCATTGTTTACGAATGTTGAAGCGCGTGCAGTTGTTGTATGTAAAGATGCAAAAACAATTTATCAAATTCCTCGTAACTTCTCCGAACAAAAAGTTGACGATTTAATTTGTGAACGTTTTGGTTTTAATGATCTTCCAGAAGCAAATCTCGAAGATTGGGACAATGTGGTTGAAGCATTATTAAATCCTGAATATACCGTTCGCGTCGCGATGGTTGGTAAATACGTTGAATTGCCAGATGCATATAAATCTGTAAATGAAGCGCTGTTACATGCAGGTATTCAAAATCGCGTTAAAGTTCAAATTGACTACGTCAATGCTGAAGATCTAGAACAACAAGACATCAATGTTTTGAGTACGGCTGATGCAATTCTTGTACCGGGCGGTTTCGGTGAGCGTGGTACCGAAGGGAAAATGCGTGCGATTCAATTTGCTCGTGAAAACAAGATTCCTTTCTTAGGTATTTGTTTAGGCATGCAATTGGCTGTAATTGAATATGCTCGTAATGTTGCTGGTATTCTAGAAGCAAGTTCTACTGAGTTTAATCGTTCTACAAAGTCTCCATTAATTGGCTTAATTACTGAATGGTTAGATGAGCGTGGCGAATTACAACAGCGTAGTCTTGAATCAGACTTAGGAGGAACGATGCGTTTAGGTGCTCAAAAGTCTGAACTTGTTGAAGGCACGAAAACACGCGAAGTTTATGGTAAAGCTGAAATTACTGAACGCCATCGCCATCGTTATGAAATGAATGATCGTTTCATTCCTACGCTTGAAGAAGCGGGTATGAAAATTTCAGGTTATTCTTCAGTACAGCATTTAGTTGAAACTGTAGAAATTCCTGAACATCCTTGGTTTATTGCTGTACAATTCCATCCAGAATTTACAAGTTCACCACGAGATGGACATCCATTATTTGCTGCTTTCATTGACGCTGCAAAAAAACAGCACAAACAAGGTAAATAAGGCGGTTCTTTAAATAAACTGGGAAAGTTTAAATGTCACAATTAAAACCACAAGAAGTTGTACGTTTAGGCGATATACAAATGGCAAATCATTTGCCATTTGTATTATTTGGCGGAATGAACGTACTAGAGTCAAAAGATTTAGCATTTGAAATTGCTGAAACTTATATTGATATTTGCAAACGCTTAGAAATCCCTTACGTGTTCAAGGCAAGTTTTGATAAAGCGAACCGTTCAAGCTTAACTTCTTTCCGTGGACCGGGTTTAGAAAAAGGAATTGAATGGCTTGCGGATATTAAAAAACAATTTAATGTTCCAATCATTACTGATGTACATGAACCACATCAAGCTGCGCCAGTTGCTGAGGTAGCTGACATCATTCAGCTTCCAGCATTTCTAAGTCGTCAGACTGATTTAGTTGAAGCAATGGCGAAAACTCAAGCCATCATCAATATTAAAAAAGCACAATTTTTAGCTCCACATGAAATGCGTCATATCTTGCATAAATGTTTAGAGGCTGGAAATGACAAGCTTATCCTTTGTGAACGTGGCTCAGCATTTGGTTATAACAACTTAGTTGTTGATATGCTCGGCTTCGATATCATGAAAGAAATGAATGTTCCTGTATTCTTTGATGTGACTCATGCATTACAAACTCCAGGTGGTCGTGCTGATTCAGCAGGTGGTCGTCGTGCTCAAATTACGACTTTAGCCCGCGCTGGTATGGCGACTGGACTTGCTGGTTTGTTCTTAGAAGCACATCCAGATCCTGAAAAAGCGAAATGTGATGGGCCTTGTGCTTTACGTTTATCACAGCTTGAGCCTTTCTTGGCACAATTAAAAGAATTGGATACTTTAGTTAAAGGATTCAAAAAGTTAGACACTCATTGATGCAGCTATTTGCATCTTGTTATTCAATCAACAGAGGAATTGTTCATGAGCCAAATCGTTGACATTCGTGCACGCGAAATTTTGGATTCTCGTGGTAACCCAACCATCGAAGCAGACGTAATTTTAGAATCTGGTGTTGTTGGTCGTGCATGTGCACCATCTGGTGCTTCAACTGGTTCTCGTGAAGCTTTAGAACTTCGTGACGGTGATAAATCTCGTTACCTAGGTAAAGGCGTTCGTACTGCTGTTCAAAATGTAAATAGTTCAATTCATGAATTACTTGTTGGTCAAAATGTTTTTGAGCAAAAATTGCTTGATGACAAAATGATTGCATTGGATGGTACTGAAAACAAAGAGAAATTAGGTGCAAATGCCACTTTAGCAGTATCTTTGGCTGCTGCTCGTGCTGCGGCATCTGAACAAAAACTTCCATTGTTCCAATACATTGCAAACTTACGTGGTCAAACAACTTTGACTATGCCTGTTCCAATGATGAACATCTTAAATGGTGGTGAACACGCTGATAACACTGTTGATATTCAAGAGTTCATGATTGAGCCTGTAGGTTTTACTTCATTTGCTGAAGCATTACGCTCAGGTGCAGAAGTTTTCCATGCTTTGAAATCTGTACTTAAAAAACAAGGTTTAAATACTGCAGTTGGTGATGAGGGTGGTTTCGCACCGAACTTACGTTCTAACGAAGAAGCTATTCAAGTTATTCTTCAAGCGATTGAGTTGACTGGTTATAAAGCTGGTTCAGATATGATGCTTGCTTTAGACTGCGCGTCTTCAGAATTCTATAAAAATGGCCAGTACGTTTTAGAAGGTGAAGGTAACCGTGCATTTACAAGCCATCAATTTGCTGATTATTTAGCTGGGCTTGTAAATCAATATCCTATTATCTCAATTGAAGATGGTCTTGATGAGTCTGATTGGGAAGGTTGGAGCTACTTAACATCAATTCTTGGCGATAAAATCCAATTGGTTGGCGATGATTTATTCGTGACGAATCCTAAGATTTTACAACGTGGTATTGATGAGAAAGTAGGTAACTCTATCCTTATCAAATACAACCAAATTGGTACATTAAGCGAAACCTTAGATGCAATTTACCTTGCTAAAGCAAATGGTTATTCAACTGTAATCTCTCATCGTTCTGGTGAGACAGAAGATTCAACAATTGCTGATTTAGCTGTTGGTACAGCAGCGGGTCAAATTAAGACTGGTTCACTTTGCCGTTCTGACCGTGTTGCGAAATATAACCAATTGCTTCGTATTGAAGAATTAACGAAAGCAGCTTACCGCGGTAAGGCTGAATTCAAAGGTCTAAAATAAGGTCAATTTATCTATGTTGAATACTTTTGATCATCTTTCTTTACAAAAGAGAGAAACTCTGCAAATTCATAATCCTATAGAATTTGCGGATAATCTTCCTTTGAGAAAGATGTAGAGAGTTTTTCATGATAGAGATGTTTCGATCTACTTCAAGTAAGTTGATTCTGTTGCTTGTAATCGCATTGGTTACAAGCTTACAGTACCAATTTTGGTTTGGTGAGGGAGGCTATCTTGCTCACCAAGCGCTTACGCAGCAAATTACCCAACAATCAGAAATAAATACTGAGCTTAAAGAGCGAAATCGTATTTTAGCGGCCGAAGTTTTTGACTTAAAAAATGGCACAGAAGCGATTGAAGAACATGCTCGTCTTGATTTAGGTTTAGTTAAACCTAATGAAACTTTTGTTCAAATGAGCACAATTAGCACGCATTACAAGCCAATTTATATTGATCCAAATGCAAAAGTAGATACAGCGACGAATGAAAACCCAGACTAAACTGTGGGCGGTTGTACCAGCAGCAGGTTCTGGCAGTCGTTTTTCTAAAACAGAATTAAAGCAATACCAATATATTCAGGATCAGACTGTACTTGAACATACAGTTAATCGCCTTAACTCTCTTGATTTAGCTGGTTGCGTGCTTGCTATAGGCGAACAAGACAATTTTGCAAAAACGCTCTCTTTTCAAAATCAAAACAAAATACATTTTTGTTTAGGTGGAAAGGAGCGTGTCCACTCGGTTTTAAATGCTTTAATCTATTTATCTGAAATAGCGGCAGATGATGATTGGGTGCTTGTTCATGATGCAGCAAGACCTTGCATAACTCAGCAGAATTTAGAGCAATTGGTTGTATCTGCGATTAATGCAGATCAAAGTTCTATTTTAGCAATACCTGTTCGTGATACTTTGAAATTGGTTCAAAGCAATAATCTGATTGCAAAGACCGTAAGCCGTGACTTGTTATGGCAAGCTCAAACGCCTCAAATGGCTAAATTAAAAACATTAAAATCTGCAATTGAAACTGCTTTGGCAGACAATGTTTTAATTACTGATGAAGCAAGCGCTCTTGAATATGTAAATGAACCCGTACAAGTTGTACAAGGTCGTTCTGATAATATTAAAATTACTTATAGTGATGATTTAGAGCTTGCTCGTTTAATTCTTCAGTCACAAAATCCATAGTTAAAGCGTAAATACAGGTCATATCAACCATAGTATCGCAGATAAATAAGTTGAAAATTAAAGCTTTTAACATCAATATAAATGACAACTATTTCACTATTTGTTAAATTTGAAGAACATACTTTATAACGGATCAACAAATGAAAAAATTATTACTTGCAGGTCTTTTTACATTTTCTTTAGTCGGCTGTGCAACGACACCCGACCAACCACAAGATACCATGCAAGAAACTATACGTTATTCTTCTAGTCCTTGTTTTGGCACTTGCCCAATTTATTCTGTAGAGGTTTCGCCATCTGGGGCTGTGCACTTTGATGGTAAGCAATATACGAAAGTTATTGGTACTCAAGAGCTTACAGTTGATCCTTCTGTTTATAAAAAGCTCCAACAGGAACTTAAGACATATCGTCCTGAAACTGGTGCGAATGTCAAAACAACAGGTTGTGTGCAAACTGCTACTGATCAACCTAGTGCTTATTTTTGGTGGAAACGCCCAGATGGTTCTGTTACGCGTTTAAGCCATTATCAAGGTTGTATTTCTCCAGCAAATGCTGAGTTGAATAAGTTAATTGAGAAATTACCGACATTGATTGGAATTGAAGATTTAGTACGTTAACTGATGCTGTAAAATTAGACAAAATTCGCAGTTATGTTAGTATAACGATACAACGCAATAATGCGGAGGGTTCACAAATGACAGCTTTTACAAACATGCAAATGACAATGCAAGAAGAAGATAATCTTCCAAATCTTGCTGTTCAAGCATTTCGTGATGCTTTTAAGCAAGCTAGTGAATCTTCTACTGTCGTTTTCGCAAAAGATCATCAATTAATTGAGAAGTTACCTTCTGGTAAGATTAATGTGATTAAAGATATTTCTGCGGCATATACGTCGATTACAGCAACTCAAAAAGTACTTAAGCGTAAGAGAAAACAGGCTTTTATATAATAAATGCGTCAACCTCGTATTCGTATGTTTGCTGGGCCAAATGGTTCTGGTAAAAGTACAATAAAAGACTATTTATTGCCCCGACATATCGGGGCATATTTAAATGCAGATGAATTAGAAAAAGTCTTAAATCAAACACAAGTTTTAGATTTAGAGAGCTATCATAATCACCTTGAGCCACTAAAACTGCTTGAGTTTTTACGAAGTAAGAAGAAAAAATTAAACCACAATACATTTGCTTTACTTAGTCAAGAACCTCAGCAAATAAGTGAAAAGAAAATACGTTTTGCTCATCAAGATGTTGATTCATATTTAGCGGCTCGAATTATTGATTTTATTCGTTTAGAGTTTCTAAGATTAAAAATAAGCTTTACTTTTGAGACCGTGATGTCTCATATCAGTAAAGTCGAGTTCTTGAAAGAAGCACAAGCTCAAGGATTCAAAACATACTTATATTTTGTCTCTACTGTAGATCCTGAGATTAATATTGCTCGAGTTAAATATCGAGTAAGCACAGGCGGGCACCCTGTACCAGAACAGAAAATTCGTGATCGATATTTTAGAAGTATGGATTTACTTATGCAGGCGGTAGAAGTTACAGACAGAGCATTTTTATTTGATAATTCATCGGATGGACAAAAAGCTGCTTTTTTAGCTGAAATAGAACATGCAGAAATATTAAAATTAAATCAAGTGGTTACTGAATTTCCAATATGGTTTGCAGATAAAGTTCTTTCAGAGTTTGAATAATTTGTATCAAAATGAATAAATAGCTTTAATGATTATACTTAATAATATATTATAAAAACATATAATGTTTTGAGCAAAGCATATGTCTAGCATCATCTCAGCTTTAATCGGTGGTGGAATCCTTGGAATCGCAGTCGTAGGCTACCTCTATGTGAATGGTCGGATTGCGGGTATTAGTGGTCTACTTGCACAAGTATTACAACCAAAATCACTTTTAGCGAATCCAGCATTGTGGTTCTTGCTTGGATTATTTCTCACGCCATTTTTTTATGGATTGTTTGTACAACCTGAAATTAAGATTAATGCAGCTCCATTTAGCTTGATCATCGCAGGTCTTTTAGTTGGCTTTGGTACACGTTTAGGTTCAGGCTGTACCAGTGGGCATGGTATCTGTGGTATGAGTCGTCTATCAATACGCTCAGTGATTGCAACGATGACATTTATGCTTGCTGGCATTGTGACTGTGTATGTGATTCGTCATGTTTTAGGAGCGGTAATATGAAAAATGTATTCGCTTTTATCTTTGGTAGCTTATTTGCTCTAGGTTTAATGATCTCGGGCATGTCGAATCCAGAAAAAGTTCTAGGATTTTTAGATATTTTCGGTCAGTGGGATATTAGTTTAATGTTTGTGATGGTTGGCGCAATTGCAATCGCGATCATTCCATTCCAAAAAGCAATCCGTAATCCTAAAACCTTGTTTGGTGAAAAAATTTCTTTACCTACAAATACCCAAATCGACAAAAAGTTGATTTTAGGCGCAGTCATATTTGGTGTAGGTTGGGGAATTGCTGGGATCTGTCCAGCACCAGCAATTACTTTAATTGGATTAGGTTATTCTGAAGCTTGGTATTTTATTGCTTCAATGTTACTGGGTATTTTTATTCACCGTTTATGGGCTGAACGATAGGAGCGTAAACATGCAACATCCTCAAGTTAAAGCTTTCTTTGATGAAAACACCAATACTTTTAGCTATGTAGTAAGTGATCCACGGACATTACAATGCGCCATTATCGATAGTGTGTTGGATTATGATGCAGCATCAGCTTCAACATCGACACACAGCGCTGATCATATTATTAAGTTTATTCAAGAAAATCAGCTTAAAACTGAGTGGATTTTAGAAACACATGTCCATGCGGATCATCTCACAGCATCTCAATATCTAAAATCGCAACTTGGTGGAAAGATTGCCATGAGCGAAAAGATTAGTATTGTTCAAGAAACATTTAGCGCAATTTATAATATTGAACTCAAAACGTTGAATAGCCATCAAACATTTGACTATCTTTTTAAAGATCATGAGCATTTTAAAATTGGTGATCTAGATGCATATAATATTCCGACACCAGGACATACGCCTGCGTGTCTAAGTTATGTCATTGGTGATGCAGTTTTTGTTGGAGATACATTGTTTATGCCCGATTATGGAACTGCACGTTGTGATTTTCCGAAGGGCAGTGCGGATATTTTATTTGAGTCAGTGCATAAGCTTTATCAATTACCTGACCAGATGCGAGTTTTCTTGTGCCATGACTATAAGCCGATCGGACGAAATGAATATCAATCTGAAACCAGCATTGCAGCGCAAAAACAGACAAATATTCATCTTAATGTGAATACTCAAAAGCAAGATTTTGTTCGCATGCGTAATGCTAGAGATGCAACGCTATCCATGCCAAAATTGATTTTGCCATCCATTCAAATCAATATGGATGCTGGTCGTTTTCCTGAACCCGAGCCGAATGGTATTCGTTATCTGAAACTGCCTTTTAACTATTTTAAGCACTAGTTTTTTAATAAATGTCATTTTGCGGAATGGCATTTTTATATTTCTAAAATAGCCTAAGCAAGATTAAGTTTTAATTTTAGATCTTCTGGATACCTCTTTATTACCAAGAACAAATATAAATCTCATTATTAAGAAACCAAAATATAAGAACTTAAACAAAAAATCTTTGTCTTCAATAAAAAAGCTATGCTACAAATACATCTCATTTTAGAACTGGTAATATTATAAGGTAATTTAATGACCACAATCTATTTAGTCAGACATGGTCAAGCTTCTTTTGGCAAAACAAATTATGATGAGCTTTCAGAAAATGGAGAAGCTCAAGCCAAAATCTTAGGGCAGTACTTTAAAAAAACGATAACTGAACAGCCACTGATTATTTCTGGAGCAATGCAACGTCACCAACAAACAACTCAAATCGCATTAAATGAGTGTTTTCCTCAGGCTAATTATCAAACTAGTGCTTTGTGGAATGAGTTTAATCATCAACAAATTTTTTCACGTTATGAGCCTAAATTTGAACAGCCAGAGTTATTGAAACAAGAGATTCATAACGAAATAGATCCAAGAACTTATTTAGCACAAATTTTTGATCAAGCGATACGACGTTGGACAGATGAATCCTATGATCATGAATATGACGAGTCATGGATTGTATTCAAAACTCGTGTAGAAGTTGCATTACAAAATTTATGTACTGAATTGCAAAACACTCAAGCAAAAGAAGCTATCGTATTTACTTCTGCTGGAGTTATTTCAGTGATTGTAGGCAAATTACTTGAGTTAAATGTACAACGTACTTTTGCCTTAAGCTGGTCGATTGCAAATACGAGTATCACAACTTTAAAGCTATTAAATGATGAACCACAACTTTTTAGTATGAATGAACATCAGTTTATTAAATCACAAAATCCAGATCTTTTGACATGGTTATAATTGAGGTTTAAAGATTTTGATCGAAGTAGAAACACATCCATTAAAGCCATTTTTGCCTTCCAATGCAAAGTTGTTAATGTTGGGAAGTTTTCCTCCACCTCAAAGTCGTTGGAAAATGGACTTTTATTATCCAAATTACCAAAATGACATGTGGCGAATATTTGGTTTAATCTTTTTTAAAGATAAAAATTATTTTTTAGATTTAACCAATAAAAATTTTCAAGAGCAAAAAATTCGTGAATTTTTGACTGAAATTGGTGTGGGGATATTTGATACGGCGTTCCAAGTAAAACGTCTACAAGGTAATGCATCAGATAAGTTCTTAGAGATCGTCACACCAACTAACCTGACTCAATTGCTTAAACAGATTCCGAAATGTCATACCATTATGACAACAGGAGATAAAGCTACCGATACATTGATGCTACATTTTCCTGAGCAGAGTAATAAGCCCATGATTGGTCAGTCGGTACAAGTGAATTTTGAGAGTCGTGAACTTAATTTATACCGTTTACCATCTTCATCGCGTGCATATCCATTGGCTTTAGAGAAAAAAGCAGAAGCTTATCAGCATTTTTTTGAGCGGATTGGTTTGGTGTAGTTGGTTGTTATGAAAATGACCAATCATGATTATAAGCTACTACTATAAAATAAAAGGACATAGTAATGTTTTTGAGGCTATACAGAATGAAAGTGGTATCAGAAGGATCGATAATATTTATATAGATAGAGATGGAAATAGTGAAGATAACTCATTTTCTATAGAACAATTAATGATTGAAATTGATTTTAAGCTTTGGGTCTTCCAAGTAAATCGAGAATTTGATGAAATTGAATTAATCCTTAAAAGTAAATTAGAGATTAATTTTGAAGAGTATAAAGAATTTAATAGCCTTTCTAATTTGAAAGGCTTAGAGATTGGATCATTGTTTGCAATTATTAATGAAAGAGGTTACATCGATGGAGTTAAGTTGAAATTATTTAGTGGGATATTAACTAGTGGAACTCCTCCTTTTTGTGGAACACTCACATTGATTTCTTTAGCTTCAGGTCTACAATATGAGTTGAGTTCGGTAGGAATTGATACATATCTAATTTAATTTACATCATCCATTCCACTGGAAAATAAGAGACAAAGTGCATGGTAAAACGCTGAAATTTCGTGCTTTCAGGATCATGATCATGTTTTATCACTTCACCATCTGATCTATGTTCATACCAAACAATATTGCCATTTTCATCAAGTTTAAGTTGGTAAGCGACTTGTAATAAATGTTGATCAAGCAAAGCTGTAATTTGATCTTGTAAATGATCTGACTCAACCACTAAGCCAACTTCAGTATTTAAATGAGCAGAGCGAGGGTCAAAATTAAATGAGCCGATAAAAACTTTACCATCAACATCAAAAAACTTGGCGTGTAAGCTAGAGCGGTTTTTACCTTTTTTAGGAATTACGCTACCAGTAGCAATTTCGTACCACGTTCGTTTATTGCGTTCAATATTTGGCTTAAATTCATAGAGTTGTATACCATTTTTTAATAATGGTTTACGGTATTTACTATAAAAAGAATGCACAACAGCGACATCATTTGCCACCAAACTATTGGTTAAAACTCTTACTTTGATGCCATTCTGAGAAAGCTCACTGAGATATTGGGTACCACGTTGCGTTGGAACGAAATAAGCAGAGACAAGCTCCATATGCTGTGCAGGTTTGCCCATGATTTTTAAAACTTGTGAATACAATAATTCCTGATCTTTTGCTTTTCCCAAGGCTTTATTGGGATGATCCGCTACAAAATGTGCCTTTGCCCATTGAATAGGGTAATTCTGCAGACGAATTTTTAAATAATCTTGAGCAGCTTCTAACTTTTCTTCTGTAGGTGTATTCACTTCATCCGAAGCTTGATAGGTTAGTTTCAAACTTTCTAATTGTTGTGGTTTACCATCACCCAAAAGTTGTTCTGTTGAATAACTGAGAGGATCATTCCAGAATTCTTCAAACACTTGTTCAGCACGATCTACGGCTTTGCCGTAGAAGAGAATGTCCATATCACTAAACTGGAACTGATCACTTGCTTCAAAATATTCACTACTAATGTTACGACCACCAGTTACTGCAATAGAAGCATCGGCAATCGTTAATTTATTGTGCATACGATGATTGATACGATTTAGTCTAAAAACATAGTCAATAAAACGTAAATGTCTAAATTTATATGGATTGAAAATTCGAATTTCAAAATTTGGATGTTGTGAAAGGGCTTTCAAGGTTTTATCGAGTTTAACGCCATTCTGATCATCGATTAACAATCTAACTTTAACGCCTCGATCAGCTGCATTAAGCAATTCATGCAGCATCATGTTACCAATGGCATCGTCATTCCAAATGTAATATTGTAAATCGAGATGATGTTTTGCATTTCTAATGAGATGAATACGCGAGGCAATACTTAAAAAGGCATCATCTAATGCTAAAAAAGCCGTTAAACCGTTTTCAATATTAAGATCGGCTTGAGGATCATTCATCCATTTTGTTTTTGTTTGCAAGGATTTACTCCGATCATGGATTTGATTGGGAGGCAATGAACAGCCACTTATTCCTAATATGATAACAAGCGTTGTAATCTTGAAATGGTATGAATTGTTTATCATTTTATTTATCAAGCGTATGAATCCAATAGCAATTTGCATGTGATTGATTTTGTTATATATCTAAACGCTTTTTGTTTCCAAGGGTTAAATGTAATTATTAATTTAATCAATTACTTATGGTTTTAATTCAACTAACTAAATAAGGTTGTTAGAGCTAAATGAATAGAATATTAAAGTATATAAATCAATAAATATTGAGACAAATTACTATACTGGTGTATAGTATATTTTTAGATTTAATGTGGTCGACATTATGCCTAAACAGATAGAGGATAAAAAAAAGATTCTCACACGTGTAAAACGAATTCAAGGTCAAGTTCAAAGTGTTGAGCGAGCTTTGGAAAATGACACAGAATGTGCTGATATTTTGCAGCAAATCTGTGCAGTGCGTGGAGCATTAAATGGTTTGATGACTGAACTTCTTGAAATTCATTTAAAAGATACATTGGTTGTCGGTGAATCTTCAGAGTTGCAACGCAGTCAAGAGCTAACTCAGGTCAGTAAAATTCTTAAATCTTATTTAAAGTAAAATTCAGGAGTGTCATCGTGATTAAATCTCGTGCAGCCGTTGCTTTTGCCGCTGGTGAACCATTACAAATCGTAGAACTTGATGTTGAACCACCTAAAGCAGGTGAAGTCCTCATTAAGATTAGTCATACTGGTGTATGCCATACGGATGCTTTTACTTTATCTGGTGATGATCCAGAAGGTGTTTTTCCAGCTGTATTGGGACATGAAGGTGCAGGTGTCGTTGTGCAGGTCGGTGAAGGTGTAACCAGTGTTGCTGTTGGTGACCATGTTATTCCACTATATACGGCAGAGTGTAAAGAATGTTTATTCTGTAAATCAGGTAAAACAAACCTTTGTGTTGCTGTACGTGCAACTCAGGGTAAAGGTGTGATGCCTGATGGTACAACACGCTTTTCTTATAATGGTCAACCTATCTATCACTACATGGGCTGTTCTACTTTTAGTGAATATACGGTTGTTGCTGAAGTATCTTTGGCCAAAATCAATCCAGAAGCCAATCACGAACAAGTGTGTTTGTTGGGCTGTGGTGTAACGACAGGTATTGGTGCGGTACACAACACAGCTAAAGTACAAGAAGGTGATAGTGTTGCTGTATTTGGTTTAGGCGGTATTGGTCTTGCGGTTGTACAAGGTGCTCGTCAAGCCAAAGCAGGACGAATTATTGTGGTTGACACCAACCCTGAAAAGTTTGAACTTGCAAAACAATTTGGCGCAACAGATTGCTTAAATCCAAAAGATTATGATCAACCAATCCAACAAGTGATTGTTGAAATGACAGGTTGGGGGGTAGATCATTCATTTGAATGTATCGGAAATACCAACGTTATGCGTTCAGCTTTAGAATGTGCACATCGTGGTTGGGGGCAATCTGTGATTATCGGTGTTGCTGGTGCTGGCCAAGAAATATCAACACGTCCATTCCAGTTAGTGACTGGTCGTAAATGGATGGGTACAGCATTTGGTGGCGTTAAAGGGCGTACACAATTACCAAAAATGGTTGAAGATGCAATGAAGGGTGAAATTCAACTTGAACCATTCGTAACGCATACTATGCCATTGGAAAATATCAATGAAGCATTTGACTTAATGCACGAAGGTAAATCGATTCGTACAGTGATTCATTTCTAAATCGTATTATTTAGAATAGATGATGCGCAATGTGTCATCTATTCTTTGGGTTTAAATCAATGTCAAAACCTCGTTTAAAACTACATGTTCGAATATTGTCTAATGATGAGATTGCATTTGGTCCAGGTAAAGCTGAGTTATTAGAAGCAATTCAACGCACAGGTTCTATTTCTCAAGCAGCAAAGTCGATGAACATGAGTTATCGACGCGCATGGCAGCTTGTAGATACCATGAACCAATGTTTCGACTCAGCACTCGTTGAGACTCAAACGGGCGGAACGCATGGTGGTGGTGCAGTCGTAACTGAATTCGGCCAAACGATCTTAAAAAAATTTAGAATAATGGAGAATCAAGCTGCGCAAGCGATCCAACAGGATTTTGATGAATTGTCAGGTTTATTAAAACGAACAGAATAACCCAGATATTGAAGATTTATAAAAATAATAATGCACAGTTTAGAAGCCAATTTGCTTATGCCTTTTTAATTTGCTGAATTATGGAGCAAGTAAAATTTATAGCAGCTCTTTTTCGTATCATCGCAAAGCAAAAAATTTTGATGAAAATTATGAAATAACGATAAATTATTATTTTTTATAACAAAAATAAGGTTGGCATACTTTCTGCATCTATTAATTCAAACTTGTATACAAGATAGGATTCATAAAGTGCGTGAGATAAAAACTTTAGGCTGGACAGTTTCTGAATGGCAAACAGCTTATTTAAAAAATGAAATCCAGTTAGATAACTTGAAAGAATTAGTGACGGCAATTGATCCACAAGATTGTGCGTGGATTTCAGTAGCAAGTACAAATTTAATTGAACAACAGATCCAAGCACTGAACGCTTTTACTCAAAACGCTGAAGACTTACAAAAACAATTTCCATTATATGGCGTCCCGTTTGCAGTTAAAGACAATATTGATGTTAAAGGCTTTGTGACGACAGCAGCATGTAAAGCTTTGACTCAAATTGCCGACCAAGATGCTGAGACAGTTCGTTTGCTCAAACAAGCAGGTGCGATTGTGATTGGTAAAACCAATCTCGATCAATTTGCAACAGGGCTTGTTGGAACACGCTCTCCATTTGGTGCAGTGCCAAATACCTTTAAATCTGAATATGTGAGCGGTGGTTCAAGTTCAGGTTCAGCAAGTGTTGTTGCAAGAGGCTTTGTTCCTTTTGCTTTAGGAACTGATACGGCTGGCTCTGGTCGTGTTCCAGCGGGATTTAACAACATTGTTGGATTGAAACCAACCAAAGGCCGTTTTTCTAATCGTGGTTTATTGCCTGCATGCAAAACGCTGGATTGTATTTCAATCTTCGCATTGACTGTGAGCGATGCTGAGCTTGTCGCCAATGTTGTTGAGGCATACGATGCACTCGATAGCTATTCAAGAAAACATCCTAAAAATGTTCCAGCACGCTTTTCAAGCAAAATGAAATTTGCTGTGCCAGCACAACTTAACTTTTTTGGTGATATTCAAGCAGAAACTGCATTTCAAAAAACAATTCAACTGCTTGAATCACTGAATGCTGAAATCACAAACATTGATTTCTCAGATTTTGAAAAACTTGCTGCTCAACTTTATCAAGGCTCATGGGTTGCGGAACGCACAGCAGCCGTTGAAGCCTTAATCAAAACCAATGCTGATGATTTTGATCCAACTGTTTTAGAAATCATTCAACAAGGTGAAAAATATACGGCGATCGATGCATACAATGCTGAATATTTAAAACAAGATTTGGCACGAAAAATTCAAGAAACATTGGCTGAATTTGATGCCTTAATCGTACCAACAACACCGACGATTTATACCATTGAACAAGTACAGCAGTATCCGATCGAGTACAACGCACATTTTGGAACGTATACCAACTTTACCAACCTTGCTGATTTAAGCGCATTGGCTTTACCCGCGGGCTTTAGAGCAGATCATTTACCTTTTGGCATTACCTTAATTGCGCCTGCTTGGCACGATGCTGCGCTCGCGCATTTTGGTAAAGCTTGGCAAAACTATTTAGCGCTGAAATTAGGTGCTTTGGACAAAAGTGAACCGTCAAATAGCTCGACTGTTATTTCTCCACATCATATTCGCGTTGCCGTGGTCGGTGCGCATCTAACGGGCATGCCACTGAATTTCCAACTCACCACGCGTGATGCGGTTCATGTTGAAACCACAAAAACTTCTCAGAATTATGCGCTTTATGCACTCAATGGAACGATTCCACCTAAACCGGGCTTAGCACGTCAAGAAGATGGTCAAAGCATTATCGTTGAATTGTGGGATGTGCCAACAGCGCGTTTTGGCGAATTCGTGGCAGAAATTCCAACACCTTTAGGCATGGGAAATGTCGAACTAGAAGATGGTCGTTGGGTGAAAGGTTTTATCTGTGAGCCTTATGGCTTAGGTGATGCGGAGAATATTAGTCACTTTGGTGGTTGGAGAGCTTACATCCAACATCGTAATAGCCAAACAGCAAATATAACACTTTAATTTTTTGGGGAATCATCATGTTTAAAACAGTACTTATTGCAAACCGTGGTGAAATTGCTGTTAGAGCAATTCGAACACTTAAAAAATTAGGTATTACCAGTATAGCTGTATATTCAGACAGTGATCGTTATGCGCAGCATGTTGAAGATGCTGATATTGCTGTTGCTTTAGAGGGTGTGAAACCTGCTGATACCTATTTGAGTATTGAAAAGCTGATTCAAGCTGCGAAACAAACAGGCGCAGAAGCAATTTTTCCCGGCTATGGTTTCTTATCTGAAAGTGCTGATTTTTCACGCGCATGTGAAGAAAATAACATTGCTTTTATGGGGCCAACGGCGGAGCAAATTTTAGAGTTTGGTTTAAAGCATCGTGCGCGTGAGTTGGCTGCCGCTGCAAATGTGCCAATGACACCGGGAACTGGATTGCTGGATAGTTTGCAAGAGGCTTTGGCTGCGGCTGATCGAATTGGTTATCCGATCATGTTAAAAAGTACTGCTGGTGGTGGTGGTATTGGTTTAACACGTTGCGATACTCCACAAGCATTAACGGATGCTTACGAAAGTGTAAAACGTTTAGGTGAACAGTTCTTTAAAGATGCAGGTGTATTTATTGAATGTTTTATTGATAAAGCACGCCATGTCGAAGTCCAAATTTTTGGTGATGGTCAAGGTCAAGTGGTTGCATTTGGTGAGCGTGATTGTTCATTGCAACGACGTAACCAAAAGGTAGTCGAAGAAACACCTGCTGCAAATCTACCAGAAGCAACCCGCAAAAAATTGCATCAGGCGGCGGTGGAACTCGGACAATCTGTAAACTACCGCAGCGCGGGTACAGTTGAGTTCATTTATGATGCAAAACGTGATGAATTCTATTTTCTGGAAGTCAATACACGTTTACAAGTTGAACACCCTGTGACTGAAATGGTGACAGGCTTAGATTTAATCGAATGTATGTTGAAAGTGGCGGCAGGCGATGAATTGGATTGGGCGACCTTAAGTCATATCCAACCCAAAGGTGCTGCAATCGAAGTTCGTGTTTATGCTGAAGACCCAGCGAAAAACTTCCAGCCAAGTCCGGGTGTTTTGACCGAAGTTGCATTCCCAGAAGATATTCGTGTTGATACATGGGTGAAAACGGGAACAGAAATATCGCAATATTTTGATCCAATGATCGCCAAAATTATTGTCCATGCAGATGATCGTACAGCTGCAATTGAAAAGTTAAAAACAGTATTGGCTGAAACTCGCTTAAATGGCATCAGTACCAACTTAGATTATGCACGTGCCATTGTGTCGGATGAGCGTTTTGAAAGTATGCAAATCTGGACACGGATGCTCGATGATTTTAACTATGCACCGAATGTGATTGAAGTCGTACAAGCAGGTACTTTGAGTTCGATCCAAGATTATCCGGGTCGTACAGGATATTGGGATATTGGCGTGCCGCCATCAGGGCCAATGGATGATTATGCATTTCAGCTTGCCAATCGAATCGTGGGCAATGACGCAAAAGCCGCAGGTTTTGAATTTACTCTTGTCGGGCCCACATTAAAGTTTCACGCAAATACGACGATTGCACTCACGGGCGCAAGCTGCAAAGTACTGCTTGATGAAACTGAAATTGATTTCTGGAAACCCATTACAGTTAAAGCAGGTCAAACTTTAAAAATAGGACAAGTTGAATCTGGTTGTCGTACTTACTTAGCTGTACGTGATGGTTTAGATGTTCCATTGTATTTAGGTAGTCGATCAACATTTGCACTGGGTAATTTTGGTGGTCATGCAGGGCGTACTTTACGCGTTGGTGACATGATCAAGTTAGTTGATCCTGCATTTGCCAGTGTTGAGCTACCTGTTGCAATTGATACACCACAAGCATTATCGACTGATTTAATTCCTGAATATGGCAATGAATGGGAAATCGGTGTTTTATATGGCCCGCACGGCGCACCTGATTTCTTTAAACCTGAATATATAGAAGAATTTTTTGCATCTGAATGGACAGTCCATTTTAACTCAAACCGTTTAGGTGTCCGTCTTTCTGGCCCTACACCAAGCTGGGCGCGAGAAAATGGCGGTGAGGCAGGTTTACATCCATCCAATGTGCATGACTGTGAATATGCCATTGGTGCGATCAACTTTACGGGTGATTTTCCTGTGATTTTGGCAAAAGACGGCCCAAGCTTAGGTGGTTTCGTTTGCCCAGTCACTATTGCTAAAGCAGAGCTGTGGAAAGTCGGACAGCTCAAAGCAGATGATAAAATTCGTTTTTATCCGATGTCAGTTGAGCAAGCAAATGCGCTTGAGCTTAAACAAAAAGCCAATATTGAAAACTTTGCAAACGCTGAAAATATTGCTGAAGTTATTGAGCCGACTGAAAACGTCAGTACAACCATTTTAGCGCAACGTGATGAAACAGACGTTTCCCCAAAAACTGTGTATCGCCAATCAGGTGATAGTTATATCTTGCTTGAATATGGTGAAAATGTTCTAGATTTAGCATTACGTTTACGTGTACATCAATTGATTCAAATGATTCGTGATGCAGACATTGCAGGGGTATTGGAATTGTCTCCGGGTGTGCGTTCACTACAAATCAAATATGATGGTCTAGTGATTCCACAAGCTAATTTAATTAGCAAACTTCTTCAGCTTGAAGCAGAAATGGGCGATTTGAGTAACCTTAAAATCCCATCTCGTATCGTTCATTTACCTATGGCATTTGAAGATAGTGCAACACTAGGAGCTGTTGAACGTTATCAAGAAAGCGTATGTGCCAAAGCACCTTGGTTGCCAAATAACGTCGATTTCATCCAACGCATTAATGGTTTAGCACATCGTGATGAAGTCAAAGATATTATCTTTGATGCCAATTATTTAATTTTGGGTTTAGGCGATGTGTATTTAACCGCGCCATGTGCTGTACCCATCGATCCACGCCATCGTTTATTGAGCTCAAAATACAATCCTGCGCGTACTTTTACGGCTGAAGGCACTGTGGGTATTGGTGGGATGTACATGTGTATTTACGGTATGGATTCACCCGGTGGTTATCAATTGGTTGGACGTACTTTGCCAATTTGGAATAAGTTTAAGAAAAATAAACAGTTTGGTGACAAACAATGGTTTTTAAAATTCTTTGACCAAATTAAATATTTCCCAGTCACTGAGGAAGAGCTGAATCAATGGCGCGCAGATTTTGAAAATGGCTGTGCTGAAATCAAAATTGAAGAGACTGATTTTGATTATGCAGCTTATGTAAACTTCTTGGAAAATGAAGCGGAGAGTATCGCTGCATTTAAAGAGAAACAACAAAATGCATTTACAACGGAAGTAAGTCGTTGGAAAGAAGAGTTCTCAACTCAGGCAGAAGAACAAATTGAACTTCCAAATGACGTGGACTATAGCCATCTTTCCTCACTTAATGCTTCTATGACAGGCAATATCTGGAAAATTTTTGTAGAAAGTGGGCAAGAGGTTAAAAAAGGTGAAACTGTTGCTATTATTGAAGCAATGAAAATGGAACTCCCTGTGTATGCTGAGGAAGATGGCATAGTGAAGGCAATTATTTGTCGCGCAGGGCAAACTGTTCACAGCGGTGAACCGTTGGTGTATATGGAATAGGTGCCAATGAAAGAGACAAAAATAACAACTAAAGGCTCAGACAGTTTGTCTGAGCTGGTTTACCAACGCATCAAGAATGATATCTTCGATTTCAAATTGATGCCCGGTGAACGCTTTACTGAGTCCGAAGTTGCAAAGGCTTATGATGTGAGTCGTACCCCAATCCGACAAGCATTGTATCGTTTGCAACAAGAGGGTTATGTTGATGTGAGTTTTCGCAGCGGTTGGCAAATCCGACCGCTGAATTTTCGTTATTACGAAGAGCTTTATGATGTGCGGATTGTGTTAGAAAAAGATGCCATTCGAAAACTTTGTTATATCGATCATCAAAATTCGGTTGAACTGTCCGTTTTAAAAGATTTTTGGATGGTTGAACCAAGCCAATATTTGAAAGATATCAAGCAACTTTCTCAGCAAGATGAAGATTTTCATTGTGCTTTAGTTCGTGCTTCTGGAAATAATGAAATGGCACGGATTCATCGAGACTTGAGTGAACGCATTCGTATCATTCGTCGCTTAGATTTTTCCAAAGATTATCGTGTTGAAGCCACATATCAGGAGCATCAAAAAATTTTAGGTTTTATCTTTAATCGAAAAGTCGATGAAGCGATCAATGCAATCGAAGCGCACATCATGCAAAGTCGTGATGAGGTGAAAAAAATTACTTTACAGATGTTGGATTCGAGTCAGTTTTATTAGAGTATATTATTTATCTACTATTAATTAACCTAAAAGGAAGTTGGGATCAACTTTGATGGAAAAATATATTATTAACTCACCTGATGATTTTAATGATTATGACTGGGAATATGAAGCAAAAGGGTGTTTGGAAGTTGAAGTTACAATTTTAAAGGACTCTTATACTTTTAACTTTTATGATATACGAAGAATTTATAGTATTCAGAGTAACAACTATTTTGAAGACAATTGTTTTTATGATAAAAACCTCGTTTTGTTATCAAATGTTAATTTTAATAATATTAAATATTTTTTGGATAAAATTCTGAAAAATAATGAATTATCCTATTTTATTAAAAATTGATTGATAAGAATCGAAATGAAAGACTAAACATACATAATAAATAAAAAAGTTGGAATGGAAGAATTATCAAAAGAAAGCTTGGATGAAATTTTGGAACGTTGTTTAAATGCAACCGATGGACCATGGATTTCTTATGTAGAAGGTCGAGACCATGAATCAGGGGCTAGTTTTATTATGACAAATGAAGATGATATTGAGTTAAATGGTGCAACGGTTGTTGACCAAGATTTTATTGATCATGCAAAACAAGATATTCCAAAATTAGTGTCAGAAATTTTCAGACTAAGATCAATTCTTAGTTTAGATGACAAACCTAATAACTTATAAGAATTTAATTAGTATTTTTACCTAAGATGTTGAAATCATAATATAGGCATAAAAAATCTCTTTTTCATGCCTAATCCTGCATAAAACTAACATCTTTCCTGAATTTTCTATTTAATAATAAATATCAAATTCTAACTCATCAGATCACCCATGATGAATCAACAACAGCTCATTCCTTTATTCCTAAAACTGGTTCGTAAAGAAGGCTTCTTTGCCACAGCGATTGATGGTATTACCTTGATGCGCGTAGATCACAACACACCTCCAATTTCGGTATTGCAAGAACCAACGCTTGTTTTCGTTTTACAAGGTAAAAAGCGTGGATATATAGGAAAAGAGACTTATTCATTTGAACAAGGTGAATGCTTAATCGTATCTGTTTCAATGCCATTTGATTGTGACACGATTGCAAGTTCAGAACAGCCGATGATTGCTGTTAGCATGAAGTTAGATGCCGATACCGTCATTCAATACGATGAAACAATTTCATCTGTGCTTTTGAGACTATTAAATACCTTAACTTCCGAACAAGACATATTAATTCTCGGAGATCAAATTAAGCGTGAGCTGTTATACCGAGTTATTCAACACTCTGGGGCAGATGCTTTAAAGGGGCTTGTTGTACAGGGAAATCTAAGACCTATTTATAAGATTTGTGAATATATTCAACATCATTTTACTGAAAAATTGACAGTTGAAATGCTTGCTGAACAAGCAAATATGAGTACATCTGCCTTTCACAAAGCATTTAAACAAGTTACTCAACACTCACCATTACAATATTTAAAAGTTGTTCGGTTGCATAAGGCAAAACAATTGTTGCAAAACGCAGACCAAAGTGTTGCCCAAGCCGCTTATGCTGTTGGTTATCAAAGTTCTTCTCAATTTAGTCGAGAGTTTAAAAAACAGTTTGGTTTTTCTCCTAATCAGACTGAAGTAAATATAGATAAGGAATGATTAAATCATGAATCAGAATAGTAGAGAACAAATGCAATATATCGAAATTACTGAAGCAGGCGGTCCTGAAGTTCTAAAAGTTGTACAGGGTGAGAAACCTGAGATTAAAGAAGATGAAGTATTAATTGAAGTTTATGCAACGGGTATAAATCGACCAGATATTTTACAGCGGCAAGGACTTTACCCAATGCCTAAAGGCGTAACTTTAATTCCCGGTTTAGAAGTTGCAGGTGTTATTGTCGAAGTTGGTTCGGAAGTAGAAAACTTTAAAGTTGGTGACAAAGTCTGTGCACTTACCAATGGCGGTGGTTATGCAGAATATTGTGCAGTACCCGCTAATCAAACCTTAACAATGCCCAAAAATTTAAGTTTTGTAGAAGCAGCCGCTATTCCAGAAACTTATTTTACGGTTTGGGCAAATTTATTTCAGATTGGTCATTTAAAAAAGAATGAAACAGTGCTTATTCATGGTGGAGCAAGTGGAATTGGCTCAACAGCAATTAGTCTATGTCATGCGATGGGTATTCAATCTTATTCTACAGTTGGACATGATGATAAAGTCGAAAAATTGGCTTCTATGTCAAATGTTATCAATTACAAAACCCAAGATTTTGAAAAGGAAGTTTTAGCATTAACTGATGGAAAAGGGGTTGATGTCATTCTCGATATCATTGGAGCAGCCTATTTCAATCAGAACTTGCGATTGTTAAAACGTGATGGTCGATTGGTCATTATTGGTTTTATGGGTGGTCGAAAAGTAGATGGTTTTGATATTCAAGAATTAATGTTGAAACGAGCTGTCGTGACAGGATCGACCATGCGAGCCAGGACAAATGATGAAAAAGCAAAAATTACTCGAGAGCTTGAGCAATTTGTTTGGCCATTGATTGAAGCAGGACAATGTAAACCAATTATTTATAAAACATTTGCTTTTGAAGACGTTGCTCAGGCACATCAGTGCCTTGAGAGCAGCCAACATATTGGTAAAGTGGTATTAGAACTTAAATCTTAGTTTATGCCTAATTATGTTCATTCTATGCCTGTTTATATTCAAAACTTGAGCATGGCGAAGGCTTTAAGCAGTATGTGTTTATTAAACAAAACATATGATGAGGAATCTCAAAATGACTACAAATTTAGATGATCGTAATCCAACTCCAGATCTTGCTGAAGATAATGCTTTTTTTCCATCTCCATATTCACTTAGTCAATATACTTCAGCCAAAACAGATTATGACGGCACAACTTATCCTACTCCATATAAAGGCGATAAAAAAATCTTAATGATTGCAACGGATGAACGTTATATCTTGATGCAAAATGAGAAATTCTTTTCAACAGGAAATCATCCTGTAGAAATGTTATTGCCAATGTTTCATCTAGATAATGCAGGTTTTGAATTTGATATTGCTACACTTTCTGGAAATCCTGTAAAACTAGAAATGTGGGCAATGCCAAATGAAGAGCAAGTTGTGTTGGATACTTATAAAAAGTATGAAAAGCAATTAAAAGCGCCACTTAAACTTGCTGATATTTTAGAAAATGCATTAAGTGTTGATTCGCCATATGCAGGCGTATTTATCCCCGGAGGTCATGGTGTACTGGCAAAAATACCACATAGCACAGAAGTAAAAGCGTTATTAAAGTGGGCAATGGATCATGATAAATATGTGATTACTTTGTGTCATGGTCCTGCATCTTTACTCGCTGCTGCTGTAGGTGAAGCACCAGAAGATTTTATTTTTAAAGACTATCAGGTTTGTGTATTTCCTGATGCTTTAGATAAAGGGGCAAACATTGATATTGGTTATATGCCAGGACAGCTTCCTTGGTTAGTTGGTGAAAACCTTGAAAAGTTAGGCGTCGAGATTTTGAATAAAGGGATTACAGGTCAGGTACATAAAGATCGAAAACTTTTAACGGGAGATAGTCCGCTAGCGTCCAATAATTTAGGTAAGCTTGCTGCAACAACGTTATTGGCTGATCCAAATCTTTAATGAATACTACATAGTAAAAAGCTCAACTTAGTGTTGGGCTTTTACTATTTTAGAGATTAACAAAAATTTAGATTTCCGTAACAGTTTGGAGCAAAATTTTGCCCATTTAATTGTAGGTCTACTAAATTCATTTGTAATGGTGGGGCTGTAGATAAATCAACATTCCCTAAGTTTACATCGAGGCCAGTACCAGTCAACACACCTAATAAATCATTAGTAGTTGCTGGATTTTGTTGTAAATAAGTTGATGCCCTAGCTGCAAACTGTCCTAAAAGAGGTTCAATGCTTAGTCTATTTGTTGGCTCAACTCTACCAATATTTACAGGATCTTGAAATGCAAGCCACCATCCAGGTTGAGTAATATTATCTGCAGCTGAACCAGGCCAAAGAATATTGATTGCTTGTAAGCTCAATGACGCAGCAGAGTTAATTTCTAATCTATGAATAAAACCAAGTGACTCTTGAAGGTTTACAGTAGCTGTAGCGCCACCAACTGTACCAGTCATACTAATATTGGAAAATTCCCGACCATTCGGAGCAATAATACATGTAGGTAGAATGGTGGTATTTTCACAGCTTGTAATATAAGCATTTACTGGGTTACCTGCTGTATAAACACCTGTTGTCGTCCCATTTGAGTTTGAGGTCGTTCTACCTCCTGATGGATAATTACTTCCTGAGCCTAAATAAATAGTAGGTATATCTACAGAGGCAGATAAACTGACAGCTTTTTGTCTATTTCCTACAACAACAATTTGCTGAGTTTCAAAAGGTAAATTATTCATTTCAGGTATATTAAAACCACCTCCATTGGTTCTAAAACCTGCATTTGCAAGACCCAAAGCAACTAAGTTTCCATCAATTTGATATTTTGATAGATCCATATATTGAGCAGCAGTATTCGCATAACCTTTGACTTTACTTTGTTCTTCTGCTGTTGTTCCAATTCCAGATTGAACTTTCATATATCCTGAAAATGAATTTATTCCATTTGCTTGAGCAGAGTTCTGTGTTCCTAGTGTTAATAAACCTAATACTTTTTCTGCACTTAGTCTTAACCCAACAACTTCCCGAGTAGATGAAGTATTTGGGTTTCTTATTGCAAATTCAATGAAAGGGTTTGTTATTTTTGCACTAGAACTCGCACGCTCAGTACTTGTTTCCGCTACACCACTTAAGCTCAAATAATCAATGTCAATATCACAACCAATACCATTAACGCCCCCACAACCTAGTTGCAATCTTCTAATATTTGCATTTAAGTCAATATCAGCTTCCATACCTAGTTTATAAAAACCAATATTTTGATTACCATTTAATCTTTTTGCTTCTAAATTATTAGAGTCATTTGGCGAAATATAAGAAAGAGTTAATAACGATTGACCAGTAACATTTGATAATTGTGCGTCATCCATGATTTGTAATGAGTTAGCTTGGACTAATGTTGAATTTAATAAAAGTAAAAAAAAAGCTGATTTCGAAGGAATCCTTGGTAAATACATTATAATTTCCCTATATTGCTATCCATTAGCTAAAAATTTAATTATTTGACGTGATGTTATTTATCTAAAATAGACTAATTATTATACATGTCAACAAAAATATACCATTTGATACATTTCGGATTAATGGGGGAAATAATTTTTCGAATGAAATAAAAAAAACATGTTTGTAGAGATGTAGAACTATTAAGTTAATAATATTAAAAAGATTATTACTCTAAACACAGTGGGCCATTTTCACTATATAAAAAGGCCAGTTCATTTTAACTGACCTTTTTTAATAATAAATTTATGGTAGGTATTAGAAAAAACCTGCTGGTTTAGTTGAATAACTTACCAAAAGATTCTTAGTTTGTTGATAATGATCTAACATCATGCGATGGTTTTCACGACCAATACCAGACTTTTTGTATCCACCAAAAGCTGCATGTGCTGGATAAATGTGATAGCAGTTAGTCCAAACACGACCTGCTTCAATTGCACGACCTGCACGATATGAAATATGTGCTGAACGTGACCAGACACCTGCACCTAAACCATAAATGGTTTCATTGGCGATTTTGATCGCTTCGTCAAAGTCTTTAAATGTTGTTACAGAAAGTACTGGTCCGAAAATTTCCTCTTGGAAAATTTGCATGCTGTTGTGACCTTTAAAGACAGTTGGTTCGATATAAAAACCTTCACCTACTTCTTGACGAGCACTACCACCCGTGAGAACTTCTGCACCTTCTTCACGGCCAGTGCTGATACAACGCAGGATTTTCTCTTGTTGTTCTAAAGATGCTTGAGCACCAATCATGGTTTCCGTATCTAAAGGATGACCTAATTTAATACGTTTAACACGTTCGATGGCTTTTTCTAAAAACTTATCCGCGATACTTTCTTGAACAAGTGCACGAGAAGGGCATGTACATACTTCACCTTGGTTTAAGGCAAACATTGCAAAACCTTCAAGTGCTTTATCAAGATAGTCGTCGTCTTGATCCATTACATCTTCAAAGAATAAGTTTGGAGACTTACCACCAAGCTCTAATGTAACAGGGATAATATTTTCAGTTGCATACTGCATAATTAATTGGCCAACTTGTGTTGAACCAGTAAAGGCAACTTTTGCAATACGTGGGTTTGTTGCTAATGGGCGCCCAACTTCTGCACCAAAACCATTGACTACGTTAAGTACACCAGCAGGTAAGATATCTTGGATCAGTTCAAGTACTAATAAAATACCAACAGGCGTTTGTTCAGCAGGTTTTAATACCACACAGTTTCCTGCTGCTAATGCAGGTGCAAGTTTCCATGCCGCCATGAGGATAGGGAAGTTCCAAGGAATGATTTGCCCCACCACACCTAAAGGCTCATGGAAATGGTATGCAATTGTATCTTCATCAATTTCAGAGATTCCGCCTTCTTGTGCACGAATACATCCTGCAAAATAACGGAAGTGATCGATTGCCAGTGGAATATCAGCTGCCAAAGTTTCACGAACTGGTTTACCGTTGTCCCAAGTTTCTGCGACAGCAAGAAATTCCAAGTTTTGTTCCATACGATCAGCAATTTTTAATAAAATATTTGAACGTGTAGTTGGAGAGCTTTTATTCCATTCAGCTTTCGCTTTATGTGCCGCATCGAGAGCAAGTTCAATGTCTTCAACTGAAGAACGCGGGATTTTTGTAAACACTTTGCCATCGACAGGTGAAACATTATCGAAGTATTCTCCTCTTACAGGAGCTACCCATTGACCGCCAATAAAGTTTTCATATTGAGCTTTAAACTGGACTTTAGAGCCAGCTTGATTAGGATCGATGTAACGCATATTAGATTCCTTTGCTTATAATTGATCTTAAATATCTACAGCTTTGGTATAAGGTACTTTTGTACGCTATTTCATTAGGATATAAATGAGAAGGTTGGAGAAAGGTTGGAAATCAGGGTCATGAGTGAGGGATACACAAATGTTTACAAAACAAGACCTGCTGCAACAACGTAAGTCGGTAGATCAACTAAAACGACAAAATAGTTTATCGCCGCAAAATGCTGAAAAACTTGGACAAAGTATTGCTAGCTCATGGCAGAGATCGGCTTCGTCTGCTATTCCTAAAGAGCGTTTAGCCGCACCTTTGTTGAGCCAAAATAGTAAAAATAAAACCAGTTTAGATATGGCTTTAGAAAGTTGCTCAAATGAACTGAGCCATATTGCTGATCAATCTTCAATGGTGATTGCGGTTGGTGATGTTGGTAGTACGATTATTTGGACAGCATCAAGCTCACAAATGCAAAGTGCAGCTGAAAAAGTCCATTTCATTGCTGGCGGACAATGGGCAGAGGATGTTGTGGGGACAAATGCATTGGCTTTGTCATTGAAAACACAACAATCTAGCTGTGTATTTTCCAATGAGCATTACATGGAATCTGTGCATGATTGGGTATGTTATGCAGCGCCAATCATTGATCCATATTCCAAACAAGTGCTTGGTGTGGTTGATTTATCTACGACTTGGAAAAAGCATAACACCTTGGGCATGTTAGCCGCTGAGCGTTGCGCATCTATTATTCAAACGGCTTTAATTGAGCAACAGCGCCAACGTTTATATATTCGTGCGTTCGCTACGCCACAAATTATTTTTAATCAAAAATCGTTAGTTTTAACCCCACGTCAAGTCGAGATTTTGGTCATCCTTGCATTATGTCCAAACGGATTGAATCTTGAGAATCTTCATCAAGCTTTATATGGTGAACGCAGGGTGAGTATTGGTACTTTAAAAGCGGAAATGTCGCAATTAAGAGATATTTTAGGGGGAATGTTAGGTTCTCGACCATATCGATTATTGGCAGATGTTGAAGCAGATTTTTTATCGGCAGAACAAGCACTTGACTCAGGCTATGTAGCTTCTGCTTTGCAATTGTATAAAGGTGTTTTTCTTTCAAAAACTGAAAGCCCATTTTTATGCGCATGGCGAGATTGTTTGGAGTCTCGTTTAAGTGATGCAATTTTTAAGACCAAAGAAACTGATCTTTTACTGAAGCATGTTGCACATTTCCCAGAAGCAATTGATGCAGTAGAACGTTTAATGGAACTATTGCCAGAAGATCATCCAGCCCATTTATCTCTGAATAAATTTAAAGATATTTACTAGAACCAGTTCGTGAAAATTTGATATGTGAAAGCTGATTACTTGAAATGAAATCTGAAAAATGATGAAGTTGATTAGTTACTAAATTTTGAAAAAACAATTCTTAAGATCATAATTTTTATAAATAAAAAAAGTGGGAATATAACCTTTTTAATATTCCCACAAAAAAGTAAGCCAATTTCTCGGAGTTTTGGCTTACTTTTGAGAGGAACTGTTATAACGCAGCTTTGAAAATTTCTACCACTTGAGCATGTGTTGCTTTACGAGGGTTAGTCAACATACATGCATCCTTCTGAGCATTTTCAGACATGATTGCAAGATCTTCAGTCTTAACACCTAACTCAGTTAAACCAGATGGAATTCCAATTGAAGAAGATAATTCACGGATAGCATCAATCGCGGCAAAAGCAGCTTCAGTTTCAGTGAAACCTTCAACGTTAACACCCATCAACTCTGCAATTTTAGCGTAACGATCTTGGCAAGCGATTAAGTTAAATTCACATACATGAGGTAATAAAACGGCATTACATACACCATGTGGAAGATTGTAGAAGCCACCTAATTGATGTGCCATCGCATGAACATAACCTAATGATGCATTGTTGAATGCCATACCAGCAAGATATTGTGCATAGCTCATTGCATCACGAGCTTCGATATTCTCACCATTGGCGACAGCAGGACGTAACCATTGACTGATCATCGTAATTGCTTTTTCAGCGCATGCATCGGTAATTGGGTTTGCCGCAGTTGATACATAAGCTTCAACAGCATGTGTCAATGCATCCATACCTGTTGCAGCGGTTAAACCAGCTGGTTTTGCAACCATAAGTTTTGGATCATCGATGGCGATCAAAGGCGTACAACGCCAATCTACAATTGCCATTTTTACGTGAGTATCAGTATTGGTAATAATGCAGAAACGCGTCATTTCTGATGCAGTTCCAGCAGTTGTGTTTACAGCAATCAGTGGAGTCATCGGAACAGTACTTTTATCGATACCTTCATAGTCACGAATATGTCCGCCGCCAGCAGTTACAAGACCAATCCCTTTCGCACAATCGTGTGATGAACCGCCACCTAATGAAACGATAAAATCACATCCATTGTCGTTATAGGCTTTAACACCATTATGAACATTAATATCAGTTGGGTTGGGTTCAGCACCAGGGAAAACATGGCTATCTACACCAGCATCTTTTAAATATGCTGAAATCGTATCTGCTACGCCAAATTTGAATAGACCTTCGTCTGTGACGATCAGTGCTTTCTTTGCACCAAGGTTTTGCGCTTTTATGCCGATTTCTTTAGCACAGCCGGGGCCAAAAAGTGAAACGCAAGGGATATAAAAACCGTTTGTTTGATCTGCAATATTTTTAAAAGCCATGGAGTGATTCCTTCTTCCATATTCCATAATTTGTTATACAGGTGGTCTAGCACCTTGGACTTAGTATGGAGTGCTTTAAAAAATTTCCTACCTACCAAAAACCTACCAAAGAAATTTTGTTTTTAATCATAAGGATATGGGTGCATTAGCACCCATAATTAAACATTATCTGAGATTAGAACCGCTTTGTATAGTTCACAAATAGACGATCTTCACCAAAATCATTACCGTGCTCTACATTGTAATCAATACGAATATATTGTAGTGCTAAACCTTTAAGAAAGGGTTGTTGAAAAGCATAATTTAAAATAATGTTAGATTCACTTTCATTATTTTCTTTACCATCGGCTGTTTTGAAGCTATCTCCATATACATATTTGACTGCTGCATTAAAGCCCGGAATATAATCTTTAAAATTATATCCATAGATAAAATGATATGATTTTTCATCCTTTTTAAAGAAACCCGTTGCATTCCAGTTAATAAAATAAGTTTCAGGTAAAAAACCATCTGGTAGAGGATATGCAGATTCACCAATAATTTGTTGATAACCTAACCCAAAAGTATGATTTTTTACTTTTAGTGTTTCTAATAAACCTATATTTTGTGCATCAATATTGAAGTTATTGCCATCTTCTTTCGCATTAAAATATTTAAATTTTGAGCCAAGAGTCAAATTTTCTATATTAAAACTATGATCTAAACCAAGATAATGTTTATTATACAAATCTTGCATATTGCCAAAATAGTATTCAGCTTTTAAAGAAGGCATAACCTGATAGCGTAAATCAATGTAGTTTAAACCATCTGAATATTCAGTTTTTCCATTTGAGGTAAAAGAGAATTTCTGAAAATCTTCAGCATTTCGTGGTGAAACTTTTTCTACACGACCAATTTCTGCATAGAGTTGATCAGTAAGCTGAGATTTTAAGTTCGTTCCCCAGTAGGAAGTAAGCAACTGACGACTTGCATCTACAGCCGTAACAGGTAGATCTAGCCAAAGTTCACCCACACTTAATAACGTTTTATCATAACCAAGTTTTAATGTTGCTCCATGCTTTAAATAATCTGGTGCTTGAGACTGAGTTTCTCTATTGAAGGGAAGGACGGTATCTGCGACATGCTTATCCGAACTTAGACGCACCGCATATTGAACGGATGCATCCACACCGATCTTTAACGGCTTATCAGCAATAGTAAGCGGAGTGTCTACCATTCTTGAATTATAAAATAATGATGCTGCTTGAGACCAACTCCCTGTATCTTTTAAATTTTCATTTTCAAAATTACGGTTGATATAGGCATTTTTTAAGGTAAATTTCCATTCGTCTTTAGCTGTATCATCTGCAAATGCAGACATACTTGTGCAGCTCACCATCAGGGAAAATGTGGTTATAGCAATACGATTTAATTTAAAGATAGGCATTCTTTTATCATCCATTTAAAAGTTAAGTTGCGCCAATCCTAGGCGCAACAAGTTTTACTGTTGGCTAAGTGAAGTTTGAGGTTGAAGGGTGTTCTTTGTTGATTCAGTCGCGTTGACAGAAGCTTTAAGATTCACTAAGAAGATTGCTAATGCAGCAATTACACCGGGAATCGCAATTGCTAAGAAGTTCATTTGATGTGGTAATTCAAAGGTAAGTAATGCACCTGTTAAGACTGGCCCAATAATTGCCCCGATACGACCAATTCCTGATGCCCAGCCCATACCTGTTGAACGGACAGTGGTTGGATAAAACTGTGCGACGAAAGTATAAAGTAAGATTTGAGAGCCAATTGTCGCTGCGCCAGCGAGCGCAATTAAGCTGTACAGAATGAATTGAGGGCTGTTGAAACCTAATAAAATCAATGAAGCCGCACCGATGATAAACATAGCGGTAATCACTGGTTTCAAATGGAATTTATCTGCCAAAGCGCCACCGCCAATCGCACCAACCATTCCACCGATATTTAAGGCAAATAAGAACAGCATACTTGCACCTAGCGAATAACCCGCTTGCAGCATTAATTTTGGTAACCAGCTACCCAGCGCATAAACCATAAGCAGACACATAAAAAATGCGATCCAAAACATAAATGTGCTGAATGCTCGACCTTGTTGAAATAACGCACGTACAGGTGCATCTGTGTGAATATTTTCATTAAATACAAGTTGAGTTTCTTGGTTGATTTCAGCATTGGGCGCAAGTTTCGAGACGATCTGCTTTGCTTGATCGTTATGTTCCGACTTGATTAGAAATGCTAATGATTCAGGTAGGAATTTCCAGATAACAGGCAAGAGCAGTAATGGAATACCTGCAAGAATAAACATGATCTGCCAACCCATGTCTTTAACTAACCAAGCACCCAATAATGCTGAAGTCATACCACCGATTGCATATCCACTAAACATAATTGCAACTAAGGTGCTACGAATCTTTTTCGGTGCGTATTCAGTCATGAGTGCGACGACATTTGGCATAACACCGCCAATGCCTAGACCTGCTAGAAAACGCAATATAGCGAATTCGACAGGATTATCAGCAAATGCACCAATAAATGTGAAGCCACTGAATAATGCAACACAAATCATAATGGTTTTCTTTCGGCCTAAACGATCTGAAATCGTGCCGAAAATCATTGCACCAAACATCATTCCAAACAGCGCAGCGCTTGCTAATAAGCCTGCTTGCACAGCAGTTAAAGACCATTGCTGCATTAATAATGGCAGAGCAACACCATAAATAACTAAATCATAACCATCGAAGATAATAATTAATAAACACCATATTAAAACCTTCCAATGGAATGGGTTAAATTTAGCATTATCAATAATCTCATTAATATTGACATTTGACATATTCATCCTTCACCTCCAATTTGTGAAGCATCTGTTATTTTGTAATTAAATTATTTTGTTATGTGTTCTGAGTCAAAAACTTAATTGATATATCTTTATGTCATTAAAGTATTAATATTTATTCTATTTAAATTAAAAACGACAAAAAGCAGAGCATTTAAACCCTGCTTTTATATTAAATGGTATATTAAATAAATTTATCTATTAACTGATTAAAATCATCTGGCAGTTCAACATTTGAAATATGCGATGCATTAATTTCTGCTAATAGCGCATTTGGAATTTGTTGTTGTATAAACTCTCCATCAGCTACGGTTGTTACAGGATCTTGTGTCCCTGCAATAATTAGCATAGGAATAGAGATTTTTTTTAGTTCTGTGCGAACATCCGCTTTAGCCAAAGCCTCACAACAATTTGCATAACCTATTGCGCTGCCAGCACTTAAATCGTTACATAGGTTCGTTACAACTACTGAGTGACTTTGGATAAAGGGATCGGTAAACCATCTTGAGGCTGCCGTGGCCGCAATAGGTTGTAAACCTTGTTCACGAACAAGCTGTGCTCGATCTTGCCATGCTTGTTCCTGTCCAATCTTCGCTGCGGTATTAGCAACGATTACATGGCTAAACCGTGTTGGATAATGAATCGCCAGCCATTGTCCTGTGATTCCACCCATTGAAATACCACAAAATGCTGCTTTAGAAATATTCAGATGATCTAACAAGGCAATCACATCTTTTCCAAGCTGTTGCAATGTATAAGATTCTTGTGGTGCTGTAGAAGAACCATGACCTCGTGTGTCATAACAGATCACAAAAAAGCGTTCTTTAAAATAATTAAACTGCTTTTGCCACATCCCATAATTTGTGCCCAACGAGTTTGAAAACACAAGCGCAGGGGAGTTTGGATCACCAAAAGTTTGATAATTGATTTGAGCATCTTGGGATTGAAAAATAGGCATAAAATGCTCCTTAATTTTGTTCAACACGTTGAATAATGAGCGCAATGCCTTGACCCACACCAATACACATCGAACACAATGCGTACTGTCCTTGAATCCGCTCAAGCTGGTTCAAGGCTGTCGTCACTAATCTTGCACCCGATGCACCCAAAGGATGACCTAATGCAATC
>LULL01000004.1_pt1 | contig 106611 bp, 95 predicted proteins | sample 728161 | NCBI WGS metagenome assembly LULL01 (sample SAMN03860290, study PRJNA289734) | marine metagenome | biome: seawater column; feature: ocean; material: water; isolation source: Red Sea water column Station 149 - depth 500m | place: Saudi Arabia: Red Sea | collected 2011-10-15 | depth 500 m
GCATCAGCCAACGTCATGGTCATCAGGTGTCTCGCTTCTCGCCCCGTGCAGGGAAGGAACTCAGAAGTGGTGTCTCACCTCAGCCTGACGCACAGGGAGGGCGCGATGCGCATTGCCATCCTGCTCGTGCTGGACCGTCATGTAGTCAAGAGCGACATGAGCCTGCCACCCCTAAGTTCGGTTACCCCAAACTGAAGCGCGCACTTCTGCCGCGACGCGTGCGCGAATCTGCCGGCGAGGGGGACAGATCTCTACGCTGAACTCATGGCCGGATCATCGTGGGGCAAGACGCCGCGAGAGCGTCGAGCAGGAGTGTGCTCGCCGTGGCAAGGATGAGGTTGTGGCGGGATGCGTCGAGCTCCTCACGAAAGGCGACGCGGACCCGGATCTGATCCTGGCCCTGGGTGGTCCGCCGGCGCGCTGGGTCGTCACCGGCGAGCCGCCAGGCCCTCCCTACTGGCTGCGTGTCTGGGCGTTGCGAGGTCTGCTGTGGGCCTGGGATGCCAGGGCACGCTCAGCAGTGGACACGGCACTTCAGGACGAGGCTTGGCGGGTGCGGGAGATGGCGCTTCGAGTCGTGGCCCGTCACCGGCTCGAAGACGCCGTGACGACAGCAGCCGACCTCCAAGACGACCCGAACGCCCGAGTGCGAGCCGCTGCGTCACGGGCTCTGGCCCGGCTCGCCAGCGACAAGGACAGCGCCTGAGAGTCATCGGAAAGACGTCCGCACATGCCGCGATCCGCGCACTTTGACGGGCGCCTCCTCGAGGGCGGGTTTCGTCAAAGTAGCCCGCATGGAGCTCGCCAATCTCCCTGCATCTCGACAGAAATGTCGAGATGCAGCGAATCTTGACAACTCGCTGTCAAGGTCAAGATCTACTCAGCGAATAGACATTCGGGGGCGTACGGTGTCGCGGCTCTTGCAGCGGCCCCGATTAGGATCCGGTTCGTGCCGCTGATCGCGCTCGACCTGGATGGGACGCTCGTCGACCAGGCGTCGGCAGCGCGCGCGTGGGCTCATGGCTTCGTCCGTGGGTGGGGCCTTCCCACCCACGAGGTCGATGTGGTCACAACTGCCCTCACCGAGCGTCGCCCCAAGGACGAGGTCTTCGCTCGACTGGTCGACCGTCTCAGGCTCCCGACGAGCGCAGACGAGGTGTGGCGTCGTTACCGCACCGAGATGCCGTCCCTGGTCACGGTCAATGACGACGACCGTCGCGCGCTCGCCGAGTTTCGCGCTGCGGGTTGGACGCTCGGCATCGTCACGAACGGCATGGCCGACAATCAAGAGGGCAAGATTCGTCGCACCGGCCTCGACACTTTGGTCGACGGCTGGGTGATCTCGGACGTGGTCGGCGCCCGCAAGCCATCCCCCGTGATCTTCCATGCCCTTGCTGAGCGGCTCGGCTGTCCACTCGATGGATGGATGATCGGCGACAGTCTCGAATTCGATGTCGCGGGAGGCGCAGGGGTCGGGTTACAGACCGCCTGGATCGACAGCGACGGATCCGACGCGACATCCTTTCAGCCAGATCTCGTCGTGCAGTCGGTCGCAGCAGCGGCGGTAACGATCCTCGACAGCTCGGCCATGGCGTAGCCGCCCACTGCGTCGCCCTGCGCAGCGACGAGGCGGCGCGACGAGGCGGCGCGACGAGGCGGAGCCCTGGGGCATGCGGAGAGCGCGTGAGCGTGTGTAACCTGTCGCTGTGCTTTGTCGATCGATCAACTGGTGGCGCGCCTAGCCAGGCGGCGTCCATCTGATCGATTCTTCTATCCGGCCGCCTCGACGAGGCGGCTGTTGCGTTATGCGAGTTGTGTCGACGAGGCCCACACCCTGAGGGCAGTCAATGTCGTTCACCGCACCGCACCGCGATCTCCCCGAACCCCCCAGCTCGAAAACGTGGCCTGATCTCCTGGACGAACTCCTCCGAGGCGGTCACCTCAATCGTGCGACGGCGCACTGGGCTATGCGGCAGATCGTGCGGGGCGAGGCCACCACAACGCAGATCGCCGGGTTCCTGGTCGCCCTCCGCGCCAAGGGTGAGACCTCCGCGGAGATCAGCGGGTTCGTCGATGCTCTCCATGAGTCGGCGACGCCAGTGATTATCCCCGGACCGACAGTCGATATCGCAGGCACCGGGGGCGACGGCACCGGCGCGATCAACGTCTCAACGATGGCCGCGATCGTCGCCGCCGCGGCGGGCATCACCGTGGTAAAGCACGGTGGCCGGTCGGCCTCATCGCTGACCTCTGGCGCCGCGGACCTGGCCGAGCATCTCGGCATCCCGCTGGACAACAAGGCCAGCGCCGCCGCCGCGACAGCCGCGAAAGCCGGCGTCACGTTCCTCTACGCGCCGCACTTCAACGCCGGACTGCGGCACGCCATCGACGCTCGTCGCGGCCTTGGGATCCCGACCGTCTTCAACACCCTCGGTCCACTGATCAATCCGGCTAACCCGCACCACAGAGTGATCGGAGCAGCCGACCGCCGGGTAGCACCACTCATTGCAGAGGTGCTGGCGGACCGCGGGCACACCGGCCTGGTCGTACGTGGCCGGGACGGCCTCGACAAGCTCACCACGACAGAGAGCTCCGACGTGTGGGTCGTACGAGAAGGCCGGGTCTCGACAGTCGAGCTGGATCCAGCCGTGCTCAGCCTCCCTCGTGCAGAGTCAGGTGACATTCGAGGCGGGACCGCGGCCGAGAACGCGGCGGCATTTCACGCGCTCCTTGCGGGTCAAATGGGTCCGATCCGTGACGTGGTTCTCCTCAACGCCGCCGCTGTCGCGGCGACAATGACGTTGACCGAAGACCCGCTGGAGGAACAGATCGGCGAGGCTCTGCCTCGATGCGCAGAGGCCATCGACAGCGGAGCCGCGGGTAAGGTCCTCCGCTGTCTGGTCGCACGGGGCGACGACTGGTAGGGGACCGGTCGACCGTAGCCGCGATCCGCGTGAACCGACATTGACAGGCCCCGCCAAGCGCGACCGTTTGGTCAGAGTTCCCCGCGGGGAGCTCGGCCATCTCCGTTACATCTCGACACCGCCGCTGTCGTAGCCGGACGGACCGAACCGGTGTGTCGAGCGGTCCGATGAGTCGGAGGCGGCGGCCTGCAGCACGTTTCGGTCCGTCCGGCTCCGGGCCGCTCGACCACGGGGCACACTGCGAGGTGTGAGCCGCTTCGGACGCCGCGACGAGCCCGGTACGCCGCTGGGCGCGGGTCGCCTGGCCGACATCTCCGACCCCGCCGTACCCGACTCGCTGCGGCGCATCGTCCGCCCGGCCGGTGGCCGGGCGCACCCGCACGTGCTGCGGATGGCCGGGGACCACCCCCGGGTGCTGGTGGCGGCACGTCCGGAGGCACTGGTCCACGTCAGCTTCGCCGACCAGGGCGACGTCGAGGCCTCCGCGGCCTGGTCGGTGGCGTTCGTGCCATGGGCGCAGGTCGAGGAGATCCGGGTGACCGGGGTGTCGATCACCTTCCGCTGGCCCGGGCACAGCGTCTCGGTGGACATGACCACCCACGAGGAGGCGCTGCAGACGGGGCTGTTCTTCCTCGACGTGCCCCACGGGTGAGCAGCGGTGCTGGGGGACGTGGTCTCGACGCCCGCTCCTCGCTGGCGCTCGTCGCTGCTCGACCACCGGAGGGCGGCCGTCGCCCTCAGCGCCGGTGCTTGCGCCCGTGCTTGAGCACGGTCACCAGCCCGCCGAGCAGGTGCTGGGTGAACCGGTCGTCGTAGTACATCGTGATCTCGTGGCCCAGCGCGGTGTACCAGGACCGCCCGCGCCCCACGCGGTGCGTCCAGGCCATCGGGTGGTCGCCCATGACCCCGCTGACGCCGGGGTAGGTGGGGAACGGGTTCGCCGGGCCGGTCGGCAGGTTCGAGGTGTTGGGGTCCTGCAGGTAGCTCGACTCGTCGATCGACAGCAGCACCCGTGACCGGCCGCGGACGCTGGAGGTGAAGGAGTAGAACTCCTCGATCGGGATCAGCCACTGCTCGGGCAGGTGCCGGGTCGAGCGGTGCGTGGCGCTCTCGGTCACCATCAGGCCCGGCTGCTCCAGCGGGTGCGCCAGGAACCGGCCGCCGGCCAGCAGCCGGGTGTAGAAGGGGTTGGAGTACTCCGTGTCCGCCGCCGAGTGGACCCCGGCCCAGCCGCCGCCGCGGCGTACGAACCTCTTCAGGGCGGTGCGCTGGGCGCCCTCGAGCACGTCGCCGGTGGTGTTGACGAAGGCGATCGCGTCGTAGCCGTCGAGGCCGCGGTGGGTGAAGGCGGTCGGGTCCTCGGTCGCGTTCACGTCGAAGCCGTGGGCGGTGCCGAGGTCGGCGATCGTGGCCACCGCCGTCTCGATCGACATGTGCCGGAAGCCGGTCGTCCTGCTGAAGACCAGCAGCCGCGGCCGCTCGATCCCCGCCCAGGTCGGGGGCGCCGAGAGCACCAGGGGCGCGACCGGCGCCGCCAGGGCGGCACCCAGCAGGGCGCGCCGGCTCGGGGCGGGGACGGTGCCGGAGGAGCCGGAGCAGGTGGAGTCGGTGCACATGGGGGTCTCCTGGAGCGGCTCAGACGGCCGAGCCGTCGGCGATGCCGCGGGCGATGCGGATCGAGTTGGCCATGATCGTCAGCGTCGGGTTGAAGCCGGGGAAGGTCGGGAACGTCGAGGCGTCGGCGACGAAGACGTTGTCGACGTCGTGCAGTCGCCCCGAGGAGGCGCACACCGAGGTGCGCGGGTCCTCGCCCATCCGCGCGGTGCCGGCCAGGTGCGCGGTGTAGGTGATGCCGGAGTTGATCAACGGGAACGGCAGCACGATCGCGCCGATCGACTCCGGGGTCGCCTGGTGGGCGGCGAGCATCTGCGCGCCGAGGTAGGTCGCGGCCGCCTGCTCGTGCCGGTGCGGGGAGTAGGTGATCCGCGCCGCCGGGTTGCCGAGGAAGTCGGTGACGTCGGGGTCGAGGTCGACCCGGTTCTCGGCCTGCGGGAGGTCCTGGTGGACCAGCTGCGAGCCGGCCACCCCGGCGTGCGGCCCGACCCGCATGGCGGCCTTGTGGGCCGCCCCGTAGCCGGCGAAGCCCGCCATCAGCTGCGCACCGTTGATCGGCGGACCGCCCGAGCCGAGCTGGATGATGCCGCCGGTCAGGTACGGCACCCCGAGCGCGCTCACCTCCGGCCCGGTGAACGGGCCCACGAGGTCGTCGATCTGCAGCGTCGTCGACTGCGCCCGCAGCGGGTGCACCGTGAAGGGGAAGAAGGCGGCGGCGATCGTGAAGTTGTGGAACATCATGTTCCGGCCGACCTGGTCCGAACGGTTGCCCAGCCCGGTCGGGTGGGCACGGTTCGCCGACATCAGCAGCAGCCGCGCGGTGTTGATCGGGCTGCCGGCCAGCACCACGGTCGAGGCGGGGATGCGGTGCACCTTCCCCCGGACGTCGCGGTAGCGCACCGCCCGCGCCCGACGGCCGTTGCGCGTGGTCTCCACCCGGTCCACGAACGCCCGCTCGACCACCCGCACCCGACCGGTCCGCATCGCGGGGTTGAGGAACGACACCAGCGCGTCGCCCCGGGCGTTGATCGGGCAGCCGAAGCCCGAGCACATCCCGCAGGAGTTGCACGCCGGACGGCCCTTGCGGTGCTCGGAGTTCACCGCCGCCGGGTAGGGGTAGGGCTCCATCCCGACCAGGCGCGCCCCCTGGGCGAGCAGGCCGGCGGCGTACCCCGTCGGGTTGGGCGGCATCGGGAAGTCGCGCCGACGCGGGGACTGCTCGAGGGTGCGCGCCGGCATCGCTGCGCGGTCGCCCTGGACGCCGACCTGGCGCTCGACGAGGTCGTAGTACGGCGCGAGGTCGTCGTAGCCGATCGGCCAGTCCGCCACCTGGGCGCCGTCGATCGGCCCCCTGTCGGAGAGCAGCGAGAAGTCCTGCTTCCAGAAGCGCGGCGTCTTGGCGTTGTAGTGCAGGCTCGTGCCGCCCACGGCCGCGCCGAGCTGACCGAGCGCGCCCTGCGCCGAGCGCGCGACCCCGGAGGAGGCCTCGGCCTGGGTGCGCGTCGTGTAGGGCTCGAGGTCGCCGTCGGGGAACCCGAAGCCGCGGTAGCCCTTCACCTCGTCCGAGCCGTACTCCGTGCCGAGCCGACCGCTCGACCGCTTGCCCAGCCCCGGGCGGAGGTTGCGTCCGCGCTCCAGGACCGTCACGTCCCACCCCTGGCGAGCCAGCTCCCACGCGGCCGCGGACCCGGCCGCGCCGGAGCCGACGACCACCGCCTCCCGGCTCACAGCAGGTCCTCCACGTCCGCCAGCAGGGCGCTGAGCCGCTCGGTGAGCACCCGGAGGTCGCCCTCGGCCTCGGCGAGCAGTCCCATCGCGGCCTCGGAGGTCGCCAGTGCCATCGCCGGGCCGTACGCCGCGAGCGCGCTGGTCACGTCGAGCAGCGGCAGCATCTCGATCTCGGGGTCGGTGACCTCCTCGTCGGTGTAGCCGCGCGGCTGTCGGTCGCCGTCGAAGCCGATGCCCTCCCAGCCCAGGCCGTCGCGGTTGCCGCCGTACTCCGGCGCACCCCACGTGCCCTCGAAGGCGTGGGTCACCGCGACACCCATCATCGCGGTGACGTCGGGGTCCTGCGTGGTCTGCAGCGCCAGGTCGCGCAGCGGCCCGGGCAGGTCGGCGAAGCCGGGGACGCTCGCGGCGAGCGCGTCGAGGCCCCGGGTGTAGACCTTCTGCAGCCGCCGCACCCGGCGCTTCCACGCCTTGCGCTCGTAGGCGTCCAGCGGCAGGAACCGCTCGAAGTCGTTGCGCCGCGCGCCGCCGCGGTCGGAGAACGGCCCACCGGCGTAGATCCGCGGTGGGTCGGTGCGGAAGGCGCCCAGCAGGGCGTCGATGCTCTCGTGCGCCCGGGCCGCCAGCGCCCCGGGGGCGCCGTCGTCCGCCGGCACCACCCGGTCGACGACCGCCGCCAGCGTGGCCAGCTGGTCCTCGTCGAGGAAGCGCGCCCGGTCGCGGCCGACCGGGACGGCCACCGCCGGGAGACCGGGTACGGCGAGCAGCGCGACCGTGCCCGCGGCGCCGGCCAGGACGCCGCGCCGGGTCGGCTGAGCGGAGCCGTCCGGCCGGTCCGGGAGGCCGGGCCAGGGCAGGTCGACAGCGGGTATGTCCGTGGTCACACCGAGATCAACGCGCAGAACTGGAACTGGTTACACCTGCGGGCCGGGGCAGCCGCGGGACGTCATACAGCAGCAGCGGACGTCCCGTCCGCATGACGTCCCACGCCCGCGACCGTCGGGAAGATCAAGTCTTCAACCAGTGTTACGAAGGCATGACCAAGAAGATCGGCTTCCTGTCCTTCGGGCACTGGACCCCCTCCCCGCACTCGGCGGCCCGCTCGGCCTCCGACGTGCTGCTCCAGTCGATCGACCTCGCGGTCGCGGCGGAGGAGCTCGGCGTGGACGGCGCCTACTTCCGGGTGCACCACTTCGCTCGGCAACTGGCCTCGCCGTTCCCGCTCCTGGCCGCCGTCGGCGCGCGCACCAGCCGGATCGAGATCGGCACCGGCGTCATCGACATGCGCTACGAGAACCCGCTCTACATGGCCGAGGACGCCGGCGCCGCCGACCTCATCAGCGGCGGACGGCTCCAGCTCGGCATCAGCCGCGGCTCACCGGAGCAGGTCGTCGACGGCTACCGCTACTTCGGCTACGAGCCGGTCGACGGCGACCACGCCGCGATGGCGCGGCAGCACACCTCGGTGCTGCTCGACGTGCTCACGGGCAAGGGGTTCGCCGAGCCGAGCCCACGCCCGATGTTCCCGAACCCGCCGGGCCTGCTGCGCATCGAGCCGCACTCCGAGGGTCTGCGGGACCGGATCTGGTGGGGCGCCGGCTCGCGGTCGACCGCGGAGTGGGCCGCCGAGCAGGGCATGAACCTGATGAGCTCCACGCTGCTGACCGAGGACACCGGCGTACCGTTCCACGAGCTGCAGGCCGAGCAGATCGAGATGTTCCGCAAGGCCTGGGAGGCCGCCGGCCACGAGCGCACCCCGCGGGTGAGCGTGAGCCGCAGCATCTTCCCGCTCGTCGACGACCGCGACCGCGCCTACTTCGGCACCCAGTCCGAGAGCCGCGACCAGGTCGGGCACATCGACGGCGGCATCGCGCGCTTCGGCAAGACGTACGCCGGTGAGCCGGACCGCCTGGTCGAGGAGCTCGCCGCCGACGAGGCCGTCCGCGCCGCCGACACGCTGCTGCTCACGGTGCCCAACCAGCTCGGCGTGGACTACAACGCCCACGTGCTGGAGTCGGTGATGACCCACCTGGCGCCGGCGCTCGGCTGGCGCTGAGAGGTCTCGAGGCTCGCTCCGCTCGCACCTCGACCAGCACGTGCCGCTGGTCGAGGTGCGAGGAGCGTCAGCGACGAGCCAGGAGACCCGGTGAGGGGACGCCCTCAGGACTCGTCGGTCTCCTCGACCGAGTCCGGGTGCGGCTCGTGCTCCACGGCCTGGGCGGGTGACTCGAGCACCTCGGCGAGGTGGACCACCGCATCGCCGGAGGACACCAGGGGGGCCTCGGTACGGCCGATGACGATTCCCTCGCGGTCGGCGTGGACCAGCCGCACCCGCTTGCCGAAGGAGTCGAAGAGCCCGCCCAGACGCTCGCCCTTGGTGACCCGCTGTCCGAGCTCGGCCTCGAGGTGGAGCATCCCGGTGCCCCGGGCGCGGACCCAGCCCGAGCGCCACGACTCCAGCGTCGGGGCGGGCGGGTCCTCCTCGGGGGGCTCGACCATCCCGAGGTGGGCGAGCACGCGGCGTACGCCGCGCACGCCCGCGTCGACGGCCCAGCCGTCCATCCGCCACGCCTCGCCCGCCTCGTAGAGCAGCACCTTGGCGCCGGCCTCACGGGCCGCGGCGCGCAGCGACCCGTCGCGCAGCCGGGCGTGCATCATCACCGGTGCGCCGAAGGCCAGCGACAGCTCGCGGGTGCGCTCGTCCTCGAGGTCGGCGCGGATCTGCGGCAGGTTCGTGCGGCGGTCCGACCCGGTGTGCAGGTCGATGCCGACCTCGCACTTGGCGACCACCTCGGTCATCATCAGGTGCGCGATCCGGGCCGCCAGCGAGCCGCGGCGCGAGCCGGGGAAGGACCGGTTGAGGTCGCGCCGGTCGGGCAGGTAGCGGTCGCCGTTCATGAAGCCGAGCACGTTGACGATCGGCACCGCGATCAGCGTGCCGCGCAGGGACTTGGCGTCGAGGTCGGCCAGCACCTGGCGCACGACCTCGACCCCCACGGCCTCGTCGCCGTGGATGGCGGCGTCGATCCAGACGATCGGCCCGTCGTGGCGCCCGTGGACGACGCGGATCGGCAGGTCGACGTCGGCCCCGGTCACCAGGCGCGTGATCGGCAGCGCCAAGGCCTGCTTGCGGCCGGCGCGGACCCGGACCGGACCGATCTCGAAGGAGTCGCGGGGCACGCTCACCGTCCCCGGTTGCGACGGCGTACGGCGACGGGCGGGCGGGGACCGAGGTAGGACCGTCCCGGGTCCACGGCGTACCCCTGCCGCAGCGCCTCGCGCCCCACCAGCATCCGGAACCCCATCTCGTCGCGCCGCGAGAGAGTCATCTCCGCGGTCACCGTCCGCTCGAGCAGGGTGATCTCCATCGGGACGACGTAGCGCTCCTCGGCGTGACCGGAGGAGGAGCGGACCTCGCGCACGTCGATCACGGGGCAGCGGGCCTGGACGGCGTCCTCGTCGGTGCCCTGCCAGGGGTGGATGGAGAACGCGACCCAGCGCTCACCGTCCACCTGCTCCTCGACGAGGTCGAAGGCGTGGATCGCGCTGGTGCGTGCGCCGGTGTCGAGCTTGGCCTTGACCCACGGCACCCCGAGGCCGGGGAGGCTCACCCACTCACGCCAACCCGCGAGGGTGTAGGAAGGAATAGGGGGGTGGTCGCCCGTCGGCTCTGCTGGCACGCTGGCTCGTCCTCTCCGTCGCTCGGCACCCGTCGGGCACATGGTGGTCCACACGTCCGGCACTCACACTCGGGTGGTCATGAAACTAGCGATCCTGTCCCGCGCACCCCGCTCGTACAGTACGCAGCGCCTGCGCACCGCCGCGCTGGACCGTGGGCACACGGTCAAGGTGCTCAACACCCTGCGCTTCGGCATCGACCTGTCGGGTGACGAGCCGGACCTGCAGTTCCGCGGCAAGCAGCTCTCGCACTACGACGCGATCCTGCCGAGGATCGGCAACTCCATCACCTACTTCGGCACCGCGGTGGTGCGGCAGTTCGAGCAGATGGACGTCTACACGCCCAACACCTCGTGGGGCATCGCCAACAGCCGCGACAAGCTCCGCGCGACCCAGATCCTGTCCCGCCACCAGATCGGGATGCCGGCCACGACCTTCGTGCAGGGCCGCGGCGACGTGATCCCCGCGATCGAGCGGGTCGGCGGGGCGCCGGTGGTCATCAAGCTGCTCGAGGGCACCCAGGGCATCGGCGTCATCCTGGCCCCCGACATCAAGGTCGCCGAGGCGATCATCGAGACGCTGCAGTCGACCCGGCAGAACGTGCTGATCCAGCGCTTCGTCAAGGAGTCCAAGGGCCGCGACATCCGCGCCCTGGTCGTCGGAGACCGGGTCGTGGCGGCGATGCGCCGGGTCGCGCAGGGCGACGAGTTCCGCTCCAACGTGCACCGCGGCGGGTCCGTGGAGCCGGTCGACCTCGACCCGGCCTTCGAGCGCGCGGCCGTGCGCTCGGCCCAGATCATGGGCCTGCGGGTCGCCGGCGTCGACATGCTCGAGGGCAACGACGGGCCGCTGGTCATGGAGGTCAACTCCTCGCCGGGCCTGGAGGGCATCGAGCGCGCCACCGACCTCGACGTCGCCGGCGCGATCATCGACTACATCGACAACCAGGTGGCCTTCCCCGAGATCGACGTGCGCCAGCGGCTCACCGTCTCCACCGGCTACGGCGTCGCGGAGATCCTGGTCTTCGAGGCCTCGGACATGGTGGGCAAGACCCTGGGCGACTCCGGCCTCCGCGAGCGCGACATCACCGCCCTGACCCTGCACCGCGGCACCCAGGTCATCCCCAACCCCAATGCCGGCCACGTGCTGGAGGCCGGCGACCGGTTGCTCTGCTTCGGCAAGCTCGAGGAGATGCGCTCGATGATCCCGAGCCGTCGCAAGCGGATGCGCAAGCCGAAGAAGCTGCCCGCCGAGCCGATCCACGACGCCTGAGATCCGCCGCCTGGGGGGTCCCCCGGCGGAGGAGCCCTGGCTCACCCGACCGCACGGCCGGGTGAGCAGCCCGCGCCGATGCGTGGGCAGGGTCGTGCGCATGACCCCCTCCGACGAGCGTGAGACGCCCGCCGAGCAGGAGTCCGTCGCGCTGGTCCTCGACGCGGGCGGGGCGCGCTCGGCCTACCAGGTCGGGGCGCTGGAGGTGCTGCTGCCGGCGCTGGCCGAGCGCGGCCACCGCCCCACGGTCCTGGTCGGCACGAGCGCGGGTGCGCTGATCTGCGGCGGACTGGCCGGGGTCGCGGACCGTCCCGCCCCGGCCCAGGCCGCGGCGCTGCGCGACCTGCTCGACCACGTCACCAAGCCGGCGGTGATCACGCCGCTCTGGCGGCAGGTGCCCGAGGTGGTGGCGAGGTACGCCTCGGAGACGCTCGGGCTGAGCAGGTTCCGCCTGCGCGGGCTCTTCGGCACCGGTCCGCTGCGCGCGACCCTGGCCGAGGCGCTGGACTGGGAGGCCGTGCACCGGCACCTGTCCGACGACACGCTCGACGCGGTGGCCGTGACCGCCACGACGGTGCGCACCGGGCAGGTCACGATGTTCACCGAGGGCCGCGGGGCCGACCTGCCGCGGCCGGCGCCCGGTCAGCACCGTCGCTACGTCGACACCCACCTCGAGGTCGAGCACCTGATGGCCTCGGCGGCCATCCCCGCGCTCTTCCCCTCGGTGCAGGTGCACGCCCCCGAGGAGGCCGCCGGGTGGTACGTCGACGGCGCCACGCGTCGCCGGCACCCTCTGGTCCCCGCGCTGGAGCTCGGCGCCACCCACGTCGTGGCCGTCGGCACCGGCAGCCTGCGCGCGCCGGCCGTCGACCGCTCCGCGGACCGGGAGCCGGTCGACCTCGGCGACGGCGTGGCGACGCTGCTCGGCGCCGTGATGGACGACCCGATGCGTCACGACCTGCGGCGGCTGCGCCAGACCAACCGCCTGCTGCAGGACCCCGGCACCGCCGAGGCCGTGCAGCGGATGCGGCGCGAGGAGGGCGAGCGGGACCTGCGGGTGGTGCCGCACGTCGCGGTCGCCCCCGATCGGGGGGACGAGCTCGCGGCCGCGGCGATGGAGGTCTTCGACCGCAACCACCGCACCCTGCTGGGGACGGCGGCCGACCCGGACCTGCAGGTCGTGCACCGGCTCCTGGGCGGGGACAGCCCGCTGCAGGGCGAGCTGCTGTCCTACTTGCTCTTCGACCGTGACTTCTTCGGGGCCGCCGCGGACCTCGGGCGCCGCGACGCCCGCCGGTGGGTCGAGGAGCACCCCGACCTCTGGGCCACCTGACCCCCCGCGGGGCGGGACTGCCGGGGCGGGGCTGCCGGGGCGGGGCTGCCGGGCGGGACTACTTGGTGCCGGCCGAGAGCCGGTAGCGACGCACCGAGAGCGGCACGAAGACGACCAGGATGATCGCGACCCACAGCAGGGTGTAGAGCACCGGGTGCTGCATCGACCAGGCGTCGGGCACGGCGCCGCGCGGGTCGACGTTGCCGAACAGCTCGCGGCTGGCCTGGGTGAGCGCCGAGACCGGGTTCCACTCGACCAACGTGCGTAGGAAGCCGTCGAAGGACTCCAGCGGCACGAAGGCGTTGGAGACGAAGGTCAGCGGCATGATGACGATGAACGAGGCGTTGTTGATGACCTCGACGCTCGGGACCATCAGCCCGACCCAGGCCATCACCCAGCTCACGGCGTAGGCGAACAGCAGCAGCAGCGCGAAGCCGAGCACCGCGTCGAGGAAGCCCTCGCGGATGCGCCAGCCCACGAGCAGGCCGGTCAGCGCCATGATCGCCAGGCTCAGCACGTTGTAGACGACGTCGGAGGTGGTGCGGCCGACCAGCACCGCGGCCTGCGACATCGGCAGGGACCGGAACCGGTCGATGATGCCCTTCTGCATGTCCTCGGCCAGCCCGGCGCCGGTGAACGTCGCCCCGAAGACGACGGTCTGGGCGAAGATGCCGGCGATGAGGAACTCGCGGTAGCCCACGCCGCCGGTGTCGATCGCGCCGCCGAAGACGAAGGCGAAGAGCAGCACGAACATGATCGGGCTGATCAGCACGAAGACGAGCACCTCGGGCACCCGCTTGATCTTGATCAGGTTGCGCTTGGCGACGACCCAGCCGTCGGTCAGCGCGCGGACCACTCCGGTGGGGCGGGACTGCTCGAAGGTCGGGGCGGGCGTGCTCATCGGGTCACCTCGGCGGTCTCGGAGGGGTCGGTCGTGGGCTGGTCGGACTCGGTCGCGTGACCGGTCAGGCTGAGGAAGACGTCGTCGAGGGTCGGGCGGCGCAGACCGATGTCGAGCACGGCGACGGACTCGCGCTCGAGGCCCTCGAGCACCCGGCGCAGCGCCCCGACGCCACCGTCGACGGCGGCGGTGAGCTCGCGGCCGTTCTCCCCGACGCCGACCTCGCCGCTGGCGACCTCGCCCAGCAGGGACCGGACCCGGTCGCGGTCGGCGGGGTCGGCCAGGACGACCTCGACCCTTTCGCCACCGGTCTGCGACTTCAGCTCGTCGGCGGTGCCGCGGGCGATGGCACGACCGCGGTCGATGACCAGGATGTCGTCGGCGAGGCGGTCGGCCTCCTCGAGGTACTGGGTGGTGAGCAGCAGCGTCGCACCCGAGGCGACCAGCTCGCGGATGACGTCCCACATCTGCACCCGGCTGCGCGGGTCGAGACCGGTCGTCGGCTCGTCGAGCACCAGCACCGGCGGCGCCGCGACCAGCGCACCGGCCAGGTCGAGGCGCCGGCGCATGCCGCCGGAGTAGGTCTTCGAGGGCCGGTCGCCGGCGTCGGCGAGGGCGAAGCGCTCCAGCAGCTCGTGCGCGCGGGCTCGCGCCTGGGTGCGGCCCATGCCGTAGAGCCGACCGACCATCTCGAGGTTCTCGAACCCGGTGAGGTGCTCGTCGACCGCGGCGTACTGGCCCGAGAGGCCGATGCGCGAGCGCACCCCGTCGGGGTCGGCGAGGATGTCGACGCCGGCGACGACCGCGGAGCCCGCGTCGGGCTTGAGCAGCGTCGTCAGCACGCGCACGGCCGTGGTCTTGCCGGCGCCGTTGGGGCCCAGCAGGGCCAGGACCGTGCCCTCGGGCACGGTGAGGTCGAGGCCGGCGAGGGCCTCCACCTCCTTGTAGCGCTTCACCAGGCCGGTGGCCGTGATCATGTCGGTCATCGCGTCCTCAGTCGTCGTGGGGTGGTCGTCGTCGGAGAGGTGGATCGAGGTGGCGGGGCATCGCCCGAGGATGCCGTCGCGACGCTACTGACCGCCACCGACATCCGAACTCATCGGATCCCGCACCGGAGTCCTCGTCGGTCGCCGTGTCCCCGGACGGGACCCTGGACGAGACCCTGGACAGGGCACGCGCGGTGCGTCAGCGTGAACCGCATGAGCATCGGGACGGTGACGTTCACGCCACGAGGAGCCGACAGCTGGGCCGACCCCTGGGGCGAGTACGCCGCGCTGCGCACCCACGACCCGGTGCACCACGTGGTCCCGCCCGAGCACCCGGAGCGCGACTACTACGTGCTGTCCCGACACGCCGACATCCTGGCCGCCGCCGTGGACACGCAGACGTTCTCCTCCGCGCAGGGCCTGACGACGGCGTACGGCGAGATCGAAGCCATCGGCCTGGCCGAGCCGCCGCTGGTGATGCAGGACCCGCCGGCGCACACGGCGTTCCGCAAGCTGGTCGCGCGCGGGTTCACCCCGCGCCAGGTCGCCGACCTCGAGCCGGACGTCCGCGCGTTCGTGCGGGAGCGGCTGCCCGCGCTGGCCGACGGCGGGGACGTGGTGGAGACGTTGTTCAAGCCGCTGCCGAGCATGGTGGTGGCGCACTACCTCGGGGTGCCCGAGGAGGACCGGGTCGCCTTCGACGGCTGGACCGAGGCGATCGTCGCGGCCGGCGGTTCCGGCGACGCGCTCACCGCGGCCGACGCCGCCGGGGAGATGCTGGCGTACTTCGCGGCGCTGGTGGAGCGGCGGCGCCGCGAGCCGCTCGACGACCCCGGCCCCGACACGGTCGCCCACCTCGTCGCCGCCGGCCGGGCCGACGACCAGGACGGCCTGGTCGCGGTGCTCGGCTACGTCTTCACCATGGTCACCGGCGGCAACGACACCACCACCGGGCTGCTCGGCGGCGCGGTGCAGCTGCTGGCCGCCGACCCGGCCCAGCGGGCGCGGCTGACCTCCGGCGAGGTGCCGGTCGAGGTGGCGCTCGAGGAGCTGCTCCGCCTGACCTCCCCCGTCCAGGGCCTCGCCCGGACCACCACCCGTGACGTCGAGCTGCACGGGGTGGAGGTCCCGGCCGGCCGCAAGGTCCTCCTGCTGTACGCCGCCGGTAACCGCGACCCGGAGCGCTACGGCCCCGACGCCGACTCGCTGGACGTCGGGCGGCGCCCCTCCCAGATCCTCACCTTCTCCCAGGGCAGCCACCACTGCCTCGGCGCTGCCGCCGCCCGGCTCCAGGGACGGGTCGCGCTGGAGGAGCTGCTGGCGGCGTACCCGGACTTCGAGGTCGACCCCGCCGGTGTCCGGTGGGCGCCCGGGCCCTACGTCCGGCGGCCCGCGGCGGTGCCGTTCGTGGGCCGCCCGTGACGCTTCCCACCGTGGTGGGACTGGAGTAGCATCGCGGCATGAAGATCAGCGTCAGCCTCCCCGACGAGGACGTCGCCGCGCTCGACGAGTTTGCGCAGCGAACAGGCCTGCCGTCCCGTTCGGCGGCAGTGCTGCACGCGGTCCGGCTCCTGCGTCACCCCGATCTGGAGAGCCACTACGCCGAGGCATGGGAGGACTTCGAGTCCTCGGGCGAGGCGGCGGCCTGGGCAGCGGCGACGGCCGACGGGCTCGATCGTGCGCAGGGGTGAGATCCGTCTGGTCGACCTCGACCCGGCTCGTGGCAACGAGGCCGACAAGCGTCGCCCGGCGATCCTTGTCAGCAACGACCGGGCCAACCTCACGGCGGCGCGGCTCGGCCGCGGGGTGGTGACGGTGGTGCCGGTGACCAGCAACACCGATCGGATCCTCGCCTTCCAGGCCCTCCTGCCGGCGTCCGACACGGGGTTGCGCCTGGACTCCAAGGCCCAGGCCGAGCAGGTCCGCTCGGTCTCGGTGGAGCGCATCGGGCCGCTGCTCGGCCGGGCCTCGGCCGAGGTGTTGAGCGCCGTCGACGACGCCCTACGCCTCCACCTCGACCTGTGAGCCGGCCACTCGCCGACCGGGTGGTGGTCGTGGGCGGCATCAACGCCGACCTCAAGGCCCGCACGACAGCGCCGCTGGTCCCCGGGACCTCCAACCCCGGCACCGCCACGCTCACCCCGGGCGGGGTGGGACGCAACGTCGCCGAGAACCTCGCACACCTGGGCCGCCCGGTCGCCCTCGTCGGCGTGGTCGGCGACGACGACCTGGGCCGGCTGGTGCTGGACGCGACCGCCGCGGCCGGGGTCGACGTGTCCCACGTCCGCACCCACCCCGGGCCGACCGGGTCCTACACCGCCCTGCTCGACCACCGCGGCGAGCTGGTCGCGGGCGTCGCCGACATGGCGGCCGCCGACGCGACGTCGCCCGAGGACGTCCTGCGCGCCGCCGACGTCGTGGCCGGTGCCGGGATGGTCGTGCTCGACGGCAACCTGCCCGTCGCGACCTTCACGGCCGCCCGCGCCCTCGCGGCCGAGCACGGCGTGCCGGTCGTCGTCGACCCGGTGAGCGTCCCCAAGGCGGCCCGACTGGCCGAGGAGGTGCGGGACCTGCTGGCGGTCACACCCAGCCAGGGGGAGCTCGAGGCGCTCGGCGGGGTCGCCGCCCTGCTCGCCCGGGGGGTCGCGCTGGTGTGGGAGAGGCGTGGGGCGTCCGGGTCGGTGCTGCACGCGGGGTCCGGCGCTGGCGCGGTCGAGCTGGCGGCCCCGGTGACCGAGGTCGTCGACGTCACCGGCGCGGGCGACGCGATGCTCGCGGCGTGGTGCCACGCGGTGCTGTCGGGCCGCGGCCACACTGAGGCGGCGGCGTACGCCCACGAGGCGGCGGCGCTCACCGTCGCCTCCCCGCTGACCGTCCGTCCCGACCTGGAGGAGATGCTGGCCCGATGACCGTGCACCCGATGCTGACCCTGACCGACGAGGTCGCCACCGCGCTGCGCGAGGGACGCCCGGTCGTCGCGCTGGAGTCGACGATCATCAGCCACGGCATGCCCTACCCCGACAACGTCGCGATGGCGCTCGAGGTCGAGTCGATCGTGCGAGCCGGTGGTGCCGTGCCGGCGACCGTCGCGGTGCTCGACGGGCGGCCGCGGGTCGGGCTGTCGGCCGAGGACCTCGAGCTGCTGGCCAGCCACCCCGACGTGGTCAAGGCCAGCGTGAGGGACCTGCCGTACGTCGCCGCGCGCGGCCTGCACGGCGCCACCACCGTCGCCGCCACGATGCGACTGGCGTCGATGGCCGGCATCGAGGTGTTCGTGACCGGCGGCCTCGGTGGCGTGCACCGGGGCGCCGAGACCTCGATGGACCTCTCCGCCGACCTCACCGAGCTCTCGCGCACCCCGGTCGCGGTGATCAGCGCGGGGGTGAAGTCGATCCTCGACATCGGCCTGACCCTCGAGGTGCTCGAGACGCTGGGGGTGCCGGTGCTGGTGGAGGGGAGCGACGAGTTCCCGTCGTTCTACTCGCGGGCCAGCGGGTTCGCCGCGCCGATGCGCGTGGACGGTGCGGCCGAGGCCGCCGCGGTGGCGCGCGCGACGTGGGACCTCGGGCTGGAGTGCGGTGTCGCGCTCGCCCACCCCGTGCCCGTCGAGGAGGAGATCCCGGCCGAGGAGATCGGCGTCGTCATCGACCGCGCCCTTGCCGACATGCACGCGCTCGGCATCACCGGCAAGGCGACCACGCCCTACCTGCTCGGACGCATCGTCGAGCTGACCGGCGGGTCGTCGCTGGCCACCAACATCGCGCTGGTGCGGGCCAATGCGGCGTACGGCGCGGCCGTGGCCGTCGCGCTGGCCGGCTGACGCCGGGGGCGGTGCGTGGTCAACCGTTCTGCTCGGACTGTCGGTCGATGACTCACCGCTCGACGCGGCACCGGCCGGGGCGGTGAGTGGTGAACCGATCCGGGTGGGCCGTCGGTTGATCGCCCACCGCCGGTCGCGGCCTGCCCCGAGGGCGGGTGCGTGGTCAACCGTCCCAGTTGGGCAAAGCGTTGAGGACTCACCGCCCACCCCGGGTCAGCGGGCCGCGGCCGTGACCCGGTAGCGCACGAACGACGGCACGACCAGCGCCGCGACCACGACGCCGACCACCACCAGCACGCCGCCACCCGCAGCGGCCGCACCGGCGCCGACGGCCGCGGCGGTGGCACCGTGCGCGACGTCGGCGACCCGGGGTCCACCGGCGACCACGACGATGAACACGCCCTGCAGGCGACCCCGCACCTCGTCGGCCGCGGCGCTCTGCAGCATCGAGGAGCGGAACGCCGCCGACGCCATGTCGGCCGCGCCGCCCACCACGAGCATCAGCAGCGCGGTCACGAGCATGGTCCGCTGCCAGCCCGCGCCGCCGGCGTCGGCTAGCAGCACCGCGACGCCGAAGCCGGTCATCGCCACGCCCCACACCACGATGCACACGACGACCGCCAGGCCCTGCCTCACGATCCGCGACACCCAGCCGCTCAGCACGCCGCCGACCACCGCACCGGCCGGGATGCCGGCGAAGAGCAGCGCGAAGGTCAGGCCGCCCTCCTCGGGGCCGCCGAAGTCCAGGTGGGCGATCTCGGGGAACAGCGCGCGCGGCATCCCGAAGACCATCGCGATGATGTCGACCACGAACGACATCAGCAGCACCGGCTGGTGCCGCAGATAGGCGAAGCCGTCCACGACCGCCCGGACGCCGGGCACCGCGGCCGCCACGCCCTCGATGCGCAGCGATGGCAGCCGCACCACCGCCCACAGCGTGGTGAGCAGCGAGACGGTGTCGAGCGCGTAGAGCCAGCCGAACCCGGTGAACGGGATGAGGATGCCGGCGACCAGCGGACCGGCGATCGCACCGGCCTGCATCACGGTCATGTTGAGGGAGTTCGCGGCGGGCAGCTGCTCGGGCGGCACCAGCCGGGGGAGCAGCGCGCTGCGGGTCGGCTGGTTGACCGCGAAGAACGCCTGCTGGAGCGCGAACAGCCCCAGGAGCAGCCACACGTCGCCCACGCCCGCGAAGGCCTGCACGGCGAAGAGGCCGCTGGTGACGATGAGCCCGATCGTGGTGACCAGCAGGATCGTGCGGCGGTCGAAGACGTCGGCCAGCGCACCGCCGTACAGGCCGAAGACGACGAGGGGCACCAGTCCGAAGACGCCGGTGAGCCCGACGTACGCCGAGGAGCCGGTCATCGCGTAGATCTGCGCCGGCACCGCGACGACCGTGAGCTGCGCGCCGATGACCGTCACGATGTTGGCGGTCCACAGGCGTCGGAAGTGCGGCTCCTTCAGGGGCCGGGTGTCCGCGGTCAGCCCGCGCCACCGTCCGGCCGGCACCCCGGCCGTCGACCTGCCCGCCCTCGCCACGCGCCAGAACCTACGCCTGCCGGTCACCAATCCTGCGCCGAGGGTCACGAGCCCACAACGAACCGGCGCCGACCGTTGCCCCGGCCGCACCCTTTACTGTCTGCTGGCCCACGGACAGGAGGTCATCAGGTGACGGTCGTCGATGCCGACGTCGACTTCGGGGAGCTGGACAGGCAGGGCGGCCTGGGCGTGCGCTGCCTGGGGGTCGTGCACCTCTACCGCACCTTCGAGGGCCACGACGTCGTCGCGCTGCAGGGGGTCGACCTGTCGATCCGGCCCGGCGAGCGGGTGGCGTTCCTCGGGCCGTCGGGCTCGGGCAAGTCCACGCTGCTGACGCTGCTCGGCGGCATCCAGCGCCCCAGCGCGGGCCGGATCCTCCTCGGCGACGCCGAGATCTCCCGGCTCCCGGAGCCCGAGCTCGCCCGGCTGCGCTCCCGCCGCGTCAGCACCATGCTGCAGGGCGCGACGCGCAACCTGCTCCCCTACGCCACCGCCCGGCAGAACATCGCCTTCGCCCGGCTCGCCCTCTCCGGCGCCGAGCGCAAGCAGGCCGTGCCCGACCGCGACCTGCTCGCCCGGGTCGGCCTCTCCGGGGTCGCCGACCAGGTCGTCTCCACCATGTCGGGCGGCCAGCGGCAGCGGCTCGCGCTCGCGTGCGCGGTCTCGACCGGCCCGCAGCTGCTGCTCGCCGACGAGCCGACCAGCCAGCTCTCCCACGAGGACCGCGACGCCGTCATCGGCCTGATCCACGAGCTCGGGGACGAGCTCGGCACCACCATCGTCGTCGTGACCCACCAGCCCGAGGTCGCCGCGACCTTCCCGCGCACCATCACGATGAAGGGCGGCCGGGTCGGCCTCGAGGGCCGCGACGGGGCGGAGTACGTCGTCATCGGCGCCGAGGGCGTCGTCCACCTGCCCACCCACCTCGCCGAGCAGTGGCCGCAGGGCACGCTGGTGCGCATCGAGCCCGAGGACGCCGACCGGCTGCTGGTCTCCCGCTCGGCTGAAGCTGTCACGGGAGCGGTCGACGGAGAGGCCCCCACCGCGTGAGCGACCTGAGACTGAGCGGGGTGCGCTACGAGCTGACCCGCACGCTGCTGCACGACCTCGACCTGACCTTCGCGGCCGGCCGGATGACCGCGCTGTCCGGGCCGTCCGGCTCCGGCAAGACCACGCTGCTCTCCATCGCAGGCGGTCTCCTCCGTCCGACCGCCGGCGAGGCGACGTACGCTGGAGCGCCGATGTGGCGCGGCACCGGCGACCCGCGCCCGGAGGTCTCGTTCGTCCTGCAGGTCTACGGCCTGGTGCCGATCCTGTCGGCCCGAGAGAACGTCTCGGTCGCGCTGCGCGCCCGTGGCGTCGACCCCGACGAGGCCGACGAGCGGGCCGCGCAGGCGCTGGCCCGCTTCCACATCGCCGACCTCGCCGACCGTCAGGTCGAGGAGCTCTCCGGAGGTCAGATGCAACGTGTGGCACTGGCCCGCGGCCTCTGCGTCGAGGCCGGGGTGCTGCTCGCCGACGAGCCGACCTCCGAGCTCGACGAGGGCAACCGCGGGCTGGTGCTGGCCGAGCTGCGCCGCGAGGCCGACCGTGGCGCCGTCGTCGTGGTCGCCACCCACGACCCCGCCGTGGTCGACGCCTGCGACGACCACCACGCCCTCGACGAGGGGCGCCTGGTCGACCACACCGAGCCGGTGCACCTGCCCGTCACGCGGTCGTACCCCGACCCGGGGAACGGCTCGACCGGAGGGTCTCCCGTGACCCCCTCTCACGACACACCCTCCGATCCGGCCCCGGTGGTCGAGCAGGGAGGAGCGCCAGCGACGAGCGGGCGTCGAGACCACCCGGCGGAGACGTCCGATCCGGTGCGCTCGGACCTCGACCAGCCCGGGGACGACGACCCGTACGAGCTGTTCCGCCGACCCCCGGGGAGCCCGTGAGCGGCACGCGGCCGCGGCTGCGGTCCCGCACCCTGCGGGGGGCGTGGGCGCGCCGGGGCACGCTGCTGCCCCTGTTCCTGCTGACCGTCGTGGTCGTCGGTGGTGTCGTGGCCGTGGTCGGGTTCGCCGCCGCCGCGGGGACCTCGCGCCTGCTGGCCGTGCCGCTGCTGCTCGTGGGGGCCGTCGCAGTGCCCGCCACCGGTCGCGAGCTGGCCGCCGCCCGGCGTACCGAGATCGCCCTGGCCCGCCTCCGCGGCCTCGAGGGCGGCGAGCTGTTCACGCTGCTGCTCGTCGAGCCGCTGCTGGTGCTCCTGCTCGGCGCCGCAGCCGGCACCGGAGCCGGCCTCGTCGTCGCCGACCTGGCCGCCCGGGCCTGGGTCGGCGACCCGATGGGGACCCCGGGTGCCGACGTCGCCGCCGCCGTCGCGGTGGTGCTGGTCGTCGCGCTGGTCGCGGTGCTCGTCGGCATGGCCGCCGCGCTGCGCGAGCCGCTGGTCGCCCAGGTCCGCGGCGCCGCCCGCCCCCGGTCCTCGGGAGTGGCCTCGGTCTTCGCCCAGGTGCTCGCGGTGGTCGGTGCGGTGGTCGCGGTCTACCGCGCCCGGGTCGTCGACGGCACCCAGTCCGACCTGCTCGTCCTCGCCGGCCCGGCCCTCATCGGGCTCGCCGCCGGGCACGTCGCGCTGTGGCTGATGGGCACCCTCGCCCGCGTCGGGGTACGCCGGACCGGCCGGCGTGGTCTGCCGGCCTACCTCGCCACGCGGCGACTGGCCCGCTCGGCCGATGCCGCAGCGCCCCTGCGGGTGCTGGTCGCGGCGGGCGTCGTGGCCGGGCTGGCGGTCACGGGCGCGGTGCAGGTGGCGGCCTGGGCCGACGAGACGGCTCGGCTGCAGGCCGGTGCCCCGCTGCGCTATGACCTCGAGCGGGGCGCCGGTGGCGACGCGGCCTCGGTGCTGGCGCTGACCGAGCGGCTCGACCCCGAGGGCGCGTGGCTGATGGGCGCGGTGCTGGTGCCGGGCGAGGGCTCGGTGCCCGCCCGGCGCGCCTTCGTCGACGTGGACCGCTTCGACCGGGTGGTGGGCGACTTCTACGCCGGCACGAGCGCGGCGCGGATCGGGGGGCTGGCCGACCGGCTGGTCGACCCGGCCTCCGCGGCCGGCGTGCCGACGCCCGCGTCCCGGGTGCTGGTCGAGGTCGCGGGGGTGAGCCCCCGGGAGGAGGGCCGGCTGCGGCCGCGGGTCGAGGTGGCGCTGCGCCGTACCTCGGGGCAGGAGATGCGCGTGCGGGTGGACAGCGAGGTCGGGCTCGACGGTGCGTCCCGGACGGTCTCGACCCCGGTGGACTGCGTCGAGGGCTGCACGGTCGTCTCGATCACCCTCGCGCGCGCCGACGACGACCGCGCGCTGCCGTTCCTGGTGACCGACCTGCGGCTCGGGTCGACCTCGGTGCTCGACCGGCCCTGGTCGCCTGCCGACGCACCCAGCGCCGCCGGGCCGGGCGGACCCGTCGAGGTCGCCGAGGGACTGCTCGCGCCCGCGTCGGACGAGCCGCTCACCGCCGTGCCCTCCCGGGGCGAGGGTGCCATCCCGGTCCTGGTCACCCGCACCGCCACCTGGGACGGCGACCCGGTGCTGGAGTCCCCTGGAGGCGAGGACCTGGCGGCCCGCGTGCTGGCACGCTTCCCGGCGCTGCCGCTGGTCGAGGCCGACGGCGTCTACGCCGACCTGCCGCGGGCCGCGGCCGGGGCCCCGCCCACGATCCCGGCGGCGGAGGTGATGGTGCTGGCCCGCGACAACGCGCCGGACGCCCTCCTGGCCGCGCTGGAGGAGGAGACCGGGGCGCAGGGCCGGCCGTTGGCGCGCGTGACCGAGCAGGTGCGCGACGCGACCGGGGCTGCGCAGGCGCAGGCGTACCTGATGACCGCGATCTGCTGCCTCCTGGTCGCGCTGCTGGTGCTCGTCACCGCGGTCGCCCGGCAGCGCGAGGCCTGGGTGCGCGACGTGGCGGCCCTGCGGGCCGTCGGTGTCGACCGGGCGACGCTGCGACGCAGCACGGTCGTCGAGGCCGTGCTGCTGCTGGTGGCGACCGGGGCGGCGGTCGTGACCGGTGTCTACCTCGCGGTGGCGCTGCTGCTCGGCAGGCTCGGCCTGGTGCTGGTCCCCGAGCACGCGGTCGCCCTGCGCACCGCCGTCGCGCCGCTGCCGCTCGTGCTCCCCGCGCTGCTCGCCTCGCTGGTGGTGGTCGTCGTGCTGTGGCGAGGCCGCGAGGTCGGTGGCCGGGAGTCCGCCCCGGCGGTGCTGCGCGAGGAGGCCCGATGAGGGGGCCGGCGCTGCTGTCCACGGTGCTGCGCGGCCTGCGCTCGCGGCTGCTGCTCTCGATCGGGTCGGTCGTCCTCACCGCGCTCGCGGTCGGCTCGGCGGTGCTCGGACCCGCCTTCCAGAGCGCGGTGACCGGGTCGTTCCTGGTCTCGCGCCTCGCGGAGGCCCCGAACAACCTCACCGGGCTGTCCTGGGTCTGGACGCCCGACGGTGGGGCCGCCTCCGACCTCGACGGCGTGCTGGACGACGCGCGGGCGGCCGCCCGCGAGGCGACCGAGGAGGGCGGCGACGGCGCGGCGCTCTACGTCGAGCCCCAGGTCTTCGTGCGGACCCAGCAGACGGAGGGGCTCGGCGGCCTGGCGCGACTCGGCTGGGCACCCGGCTACTGCGACCACCTCGTGGTGGAGGGCCGCTGCCCGCAGGCGGCCGACGAGGTCCTGCTGCTCGCCCTGGACTCCACGATCACCGGCCTGTCGATCGGCGACACCTCGCCGGTGGAGGGCATCGGCACCGTCGAGGTGGTCGGCACCTACTCCGCCCCCGGGCCGGAGGAGGCCGACTACTGGTTCGAGTCCGGCCGGCTGAGCACCCGTCCGCCCACGCCGCCGCCGGCCAACATGCCCTACCAGCCGGCCCCGATGCTGGCGACCGCCGAGGCGGTCGAGCGGGCCGCGGCCACGGTGGGCTACGAGGTGCTGGTCGACCGACGGCTCGCGGTGCCCGCGGACCTCGAGGTCGCCGACCTCGAGCGCGTCGCCGAGGTCGCCCGGGCCCAGGAGGACCTCAGCGCCGCCCTGCCCGGCGGACAGCTCGTCGAGCGCTCCATCAACGACATCGACGGGGTCGTGGACGAGGTCCGCGACCAGCAGGCCACCGCCCGGGCCTCGGTCTCGCCGGCCGTCATCAGCCTCGTGCTGGTGGCGCTGGCGCTGCTGCTGCGCCTGCTCACCGCCGCCGCGGACCTGCGGATGCCCGAGCTCGCGCTCGCCTCGCTGCGCGGCCTGCCGCGCCGCCGGATGTGGTCGCTGGGGATGTCCGAGCCACTGACGCTGCTCGCGCTCGCGGTCCCGGTCGGGGGCCTGGTCGGCGTCGGCACGGTGCTGCTGCTGATCGAGGCCTGGTTGGTGCCGGGACTGCCGCTGCGGGTGCCGTGGACGTCGCTGGCGGCCGGCGGGCTGGTCGGGCTCGGCGCCGCCACGGTCGCCGTGGCGGCAGTCGGGCTCGTGGTGCGGATCCCCCTGGAGGACCAGCTCAGCGGCGTACGACGTCCCAGGCGGGCGCGCCGCGCCGCGGTCGTCGCGCAGCTGGCCCTGGTCGCCGCGGCGCTCGCGGTGCTGCTGAGCAAGCTCAGCTCCACCGAGCGCGGCCGTCCCGACGTCACCGACCTGGTCCTCCCGGTCCTGCTGGCCGTCGTCGCCGGTCTCGGCGCGACCCGGCTGACCTCGTCGCTGGCGACGTGGTGGACCCGCGCGGTGCCGCACACCCGCTCGCTCGGCTCGTTCGTGGCGGTGCGCGCGCTGTCGCGGCGCCAGGAGGGGACGCTGGTGATCCTGCCGGTGACGGCGGCGATCGCGATCTGCGTGTTCGGGGCGGGGGTCTACGACTCCTCCTCGGCCTGGCGCGCCTCCGTGGCGGCCACCCGTGCCCCGGCCGCGGTGCTGTGGACCTCCGAGCAGAGCCTCGACGACACCGTGGGCCTGACCCGCGGGATCGACCCCGACGGGGAGTGGCTGATGGCGGGCAGCACCATCGCCACCCCGCAGCCGGGGCCGGTCTTCTCCGTCCTCGACACCACCCGCCTGGCCCGCGTGGGCCTCTGGAACGAGCAGTGGACGCCCGGCACCTCGGCGTCCGAGGTCGCCGGCCTGCTGGCCACCGGGCCCGTCCCCGTGGTGACGGGCAAGCGGGTGGGCCTCGACCTCGACAACCGGCTCACCACCGAGGAGCCGTTGGTCGTCCGGCTGCGGCTGGTGCCGCCGACGGACCGGCCGCGCACCGTCTTCCTCGGCCCGGTCGGTGAGGGACGCTCGGTCGTCTCGGAGCGCACGCCGTTCTGCCGCGACGGGTGCCGCCTCGAGCAGATCACCCTCGGGTCGGCCGCCGCGCTGCCGACCGCCATGGACGGCTCGCTCACGATCGAGTCGGTCACCGTCGACCGGCAGCCCGTCGCCGACGCGCTCACCGGCGGCGCCTGGGCGCTGGTGCCGGGCGCGACCGGCAACGACGCCGTCGACTCCCTCCGGCTCGACGGGGCCGGGCTGGCCGTGTCGGTCTCCAGCCGGAGCCCGGTGATCGTCCAGATCGGCGCGGGGGACCCGCCCGCGCGGCTACCGGTCGTCGCGGGGGTCGACGCCCGCACGGAGTCCTCGGCCGACGCCTACAACGCCGGCACGCCGCTCAGCTTCGACGTCGACCCGGTGCTGGAGGCGGGCAGCGTGCCGCTGCTCGGCCCCCGGGGACTGCTCATCGACTACGACACCTTCGCCACCGGCCGGAAGGTCTACGACCAGAACACCGAGGTCTACGTCATGGCCCGCGCCGACACCCCGCCGTCGGTCGTGGGGGCGCTGCGCGACGCCGGACTCACCGAGGAGACGACGTACGCCGAGGTGAAGGCGAGCCTGGACAACACGGCGTACGCCCTGGCGCTGCGGCTCTACGCCGTCGTCGCCGCCCTCGTGCTGCTGATGGCCGTCGCCTCGTTGGCGGTCTCCACGGCGGTGCAGCTGCCCGCGCGTCGTCGCGACGCCGCCGCGCTGCGGGTGGTGGGCGTGCCGCGGCGGCAGGTGATGGGGGCGGTGCTGCGCGAGCTGGTGCTGGTGCTCGGAGGCACGGCCGTGGCCGGGCTGGCCGCCGGGTCGCTGGCGCAGTACGTCGTCCTGCGCACCGTCACGCTCGGCTACGCCGAGACCCTCTCCACCCCGGCCCTCGTCGCCGCCATCGACCCGTGGCGGCTGGCGTTCCTGGCGCTGGTCACCGCGTTGCTCTTCGGCGCCGTCGCCCTGGTCTCCGCGACCCTCACCGTCCGGGGTGCTCGGGGGTCGACGCTGCGGGAGTCGGCGCGGTAGTCGGCTGGTGTTGGGCAAGGTTCATCGGCCAGCCGATGAACCCGTCCACGGGACGACAGAACTTCGTCGTCCAGCTTCCGGGTATGTCGGCCGGCCGATGAACCTTGCCGGTCCCACCGGCACCCTGCGTCACACCCTTCACTCCCGGCACAGCCTCCACCCACCCGGCGGCAGGTCCAGCGCGGCGTCGGGGCCCCACGAGCCCCGGGGGTAGGACTGCACCGCGGGCGGGGAGTCCAGCAGCGGCTGGCAGACCTGCCAGATCCGGTCCACCTCGTCGGCGCGGGTGAACAGCGACCGGTCCCCGCGCAGCACGTCGAGGATCAGCCGCTCGTAGGCCTCCAGCGGGTCGGCGTCGGGCACGTCGCCCAGGTCCAGGCACATGGTGGCCCCGGTCAGCTCCATGTCCGGGCCGGGCAGCTTGCCCTGCAGGTGCAGCGTCACCACGGGGGAGTCGGTCAGCTCCAGCACCAGCTCGTTGCAGGCGACCGAGCGCTCGAAGATCCCCGACTGCGGTGTGCGGAAGCGGATGGTGACCGTGCGTCGGGTGGCGGCCATCGCCTTGCCGGTGCGCAGCAGGAACGGCACGCCGCGCCAGCGGTCGTTGTCGACCCAGGCCTCGAGCGCCACGAAGGTCTCGACGTCGGAGTCCGGGTCGACGTCGTCCTCCTCGCGGTAGCCCTCGAACTGGCCGAAGACGCTGCGCTCGGGGTCCAGCGGACGCATCGCCTCGAAGACCGCGGCCTTGGCGTCGCGCAGCGCGCGGGCCTCGAAGGAGCCGGGGTCCTCCAGCGCCACGAAGCCGAGGATCTGGGTGAGGTGGGTGGAGATCATGTCGCGCAGCGCGCCGGTGGACTCGTAGAACGAGCCGCGCCCCTCCAGCCCGAGCTCCTCGGGTACGTCGATCTGGACCGACTCCACCGAGCGCGCGTCCCACGCCGGCTCGAAGAGGCCGTTGGCGAAGCGGAGCGCGAGGATGTTCTGCACCGCCTCCTTGCCCAGGAAGTGGTCGATGCGGAACACCTGGTCCTCCTCGACGACGCCCTTGAGGGCGGCGTCCAGGTCGCGCGAGGACTCCAGGTCCAGGCCGAACGGCTTCTCCACGACCAGACGGGCCCGGTCCGTGAGCCCATCCTTGCCGAGCATCGCGATCATCGGCTCCATCGCGCCCGGGGGGATGGAGAGGTAGAGCAGCCGCCGGACCTCGGAGGCGTCGGCCGACATCGACTCCTCGGCCTCGCGGACGGCCTCGGCCAGGTCGGAGCCGTCCTCGGCGTCGGAGGTCTGGAAGCGCAGCCGCGAGAGCAGGTCGTCGGCGAGGTCGCCGTCGAGGTCGTCGATGCTGTCGTCGAGGGCCGAGCGGATCCGCTCGCGGAACTCCTCGTCGGTGCCGGGGGAGTGCCGCCCGGTGCCGATGACGGCGTACTCCTCGGGCAGCCGACCGGCGGCCGCGAGGTGGTAGAGCCCGGGGAGAAGCTTGCGGGAGGCCAGGTCGCCGGTCGCGCCGAAGAGGACCAGGACGTGCGGGGGCAGGGTCGAGCCGGTGGAGTCGCTCACGACCTCGAGGCTGCCCGGCGTCGCCCGCGCGGACACCACCCGCCCGGGGAGGGGCCCGTCGGGAGCCCGCGTGGGCGACCCTCACCCGTTCGAGCCAGAAAACGAGCGGGTGACCCCGTCAGGGGTTCTGACCTGGCATATTGCGGGGCATGAGTCTCGACAACGACACCGCCACCCGGGCCATCAGCGCCTACTTCGGGAGCTGTGTCTTCTCCGAGGAGCCCACGTGGTGCAGCGTCCTGCTTGACGAGGTCACCGACGCGTTCGACTCCCCGGACGACCTGCACACCGCCCTGGACCTGATGAACCTACGGGTGGAGGTACCCGCCACCAGCGCCTGAGGCGCAGGGCAGCAGCACCGACGAGCCAGGGGGGCCCGGCAGCAGGTCCCGGTCGGTGTGGACCTACGGCTGGAGCAGCTGGTCCCCGGTCCCGGGGTCGAGCACGCGGACGTACTCGGCGCTGCCGTGGATCTCGCAGTAGCTGGTGAAGGCGATCCTGACCTCGACCAGCCCCAGGTCGTCGGGACAGGAGGTCCCCCACTGCTCGACAGGAGCGGCCACGCTACGACCAGCCCCGACCTAGGCTGGCACCGTGCGACGACCTCGGCCCGAGCGGCCCGGACCCGGCCAGGAGTCGGTGTGGGACTACCCCCGACCACCCGCCCTGGAGGAGACCCACGAGCTGGTCGAGGTCGAGCTCGGCGGCGTGGTGATCGCCCGCAGCACACGCGGCTGGCGGGTCCTGGAGACCAGCCACCCGCCCACCTACTACCTGCCGCGCGAGGCCTTCGTCGACGGCGCGCTCGTCCCCACCCAGGGCAGCTCGCACTGCGAGTGGAAGGGGCAGGCGGCGTACGCCGACCTCCACGGCGGTGACCGCGTGGCGCCCCGGGCCGCCTGGACCTACCCCGACCCCACGCCGACCTTCCTCGAGCTGGCCGATGCGTGGGCGGTCATGCCCGGACTCGTCGACGCCTGCCGGGTCGACGGCGAGGTGGTGCGTCCGCAGGACGGCGGGTTCTACGGCGGCTGGATCACCGACCGTGTGGTCGGGCCCTTCAAGGGGAGCCAGGGCTCTTGGGGCTGGTAGCGAGGACGCGACCCGCGTGTCGAGACCCGGTGAGGTGGAAGACCACCCCAGCCCCCGTCAGCACCCGTTCTGGGACTTCTCGTCGCCCAGCAGCCGGTCGGCGAGCAGGTCGCACCACTGGCCCGACGCCGGGCCGCCGTTGACGGTGCCGTCGGACTCGCCGGGGTGCTTGACCCACAGGGTGCCGTCGAAGGCCTTGTCGAAGCGCAGCCGGGGCTTCTGGCCGATGCGCGCCCACGTGGGGTTGATGACGTCGCCGTCGACGGGGTTCTTGGCGCCGTTGCGCGAGGTGTCGACGACGTACTTCACGCCCTTGATGCCGAGCTTCCTCAGCTGACGCACCATCCACGCGGCGTAGTGCTTCTCGTCCTTCATCCGGCGGAAGTTGGAGACGTTGGTGCTGAAGCCGCGGGCGCCGGCGACGCCGGCCTTCTTCAGCAGCTCCGCGCGACCGTCCCAGGGCGTGTCGTCCTTGGAGGTGTCCCCGGTGGTCCAGCCGGAGTGGCCCGCGTCGATGTAGACCCAGGCGCCGGCCTTGGAGAGCTTGCGCACCGCCGAGCGGAGCGCCTTGATGCGGTTGTTCGCGTTGCCGCAGGTGCCCTGGTGGTAGAACGGCAGCGCGTCGGGCTCGAGCACCAGCATCGGCTTGCTGCTGCCGATGCCCTTGGCCACCTGGGCCACCCACTTCTTGTAGGCGTCGACCCCGGGCAGGCCACCGGAGGAGTACTGCCCGCAGTCGCGGTCGGGGATCGAGTACACGACGAGCATCGGGGTCTTGCCGGCGCTCTCGGCGAGGTCCACGTAGGTGGAGACCACGCCCGCGACCTGGTCGGTGGGGTAGTACTCCGAGCCGAGCCAGAGCGCCTGGGGCCGCTTGGCGATCTTCGAGTACGCCGGGCCCTGCTGGTGCGCGGGCATGCGCGTGTCGACGTACAGCCCGCGCGTCTTGCGTGGGTCCTTGGCCTTGCGGGCGGCGCTCGTCACGGCCCCCCTGTCGGCCCCCGTGTCCGCCCCGTCGGCGGCGCTGGAGGGCGGTCCGACCACCGCGGACGACCCCGCCACCAGGGCGAGGGCGGGGAGCGCGAGGAGCGCGCGGCGCAGCGTCAGGGCGAGGGGCACGACACCAGGGTGCGGGACGCGACCGCCTCCTGTCCCGGCAATCCCGAGGGCTTCACGCGCCGGTGGGGTCACCGAGGGGGTCGAGGAACAGGCAGAACGGGTGCCCGGCCGGGTCGAGCATGACCCGCACGTCGTCCTGCGGTTGCGTGGCGGCCTGGACCGCCCCCAGCTCCTCGGCCCGCGCGACACCCGCCGGCAGGTCGGGTACGCCGATGTCGAGGTGCGCCTGCATCTGCTGGTCACCCCCCGTGGCCGGCCAGCGCGGGGGCACGTGGTCGGCCTCGCGCTGGAAGGCCAGGCCGGTGGCGGCCCCGTGACCGGTGCCGCGCGGCTTCAGCACCACCCAGTCGGGTTCGTCGTCGCGGGTCTCCCAGTCCAGGAGCGCCCGGTAGAACGCGGCCAGCGCCCTGGGGTCGGGGGCGGCGAGCACGGTGCTGGAGAGGCGGAACCCGGTCATCGCGGACCCCTCAACGCGAGGCGCGGCGCTCGTACTCCGCGCGGGCCTCGGTGTCGACGGCGCTCAGCGAGCTGTCGGCCCGCAGGGCGTGGCTGATCGCGTCGCGGACCCGGCGCGGGAAGGTGTTGGTCCCGTAGAACAGGCCCTTGGCGTAGCCCGGGACCCAGGTCTCGAACTGCGGGCGGCGCACGGTCGCCAGCACTGCGTCCGCGACCTCCTCGGGCCGGCACGGTCGCATCCCGCGGGTCGCGGAGACGCCGGCGCCGAGCTCGGTGGCCACCACGGTCGGGAGCACCACGGAGACGTCGACGCCGACCGGGCGCAGCTCGCCGGCCATCGCCTCGGAGAAGCCGACCACGCCGAACTTGCTGGCGGAGTAGACCGCGCCGCCGGCCATCCCGATCCGTCCGACTGCCGAGGCGACGTTGACGACGTGACCGTGACCGCGGGCGCCCATCGCGCGGGCCGCCAGCCGGGTGCCGGTGATGACGCCGCGCAGGTTGATGTCGAGGACCTTGTCGATCGAGGCGTCGGACTGGTCGACCAGCGGGGAGAGCGGCATGATCCCCGCGTTGTTGACCAGCACCTCCACGGGGCCGAGCGCCTCGGCGCGGTCGAGGAAGGCGGCGAAGGACTCCCGGTCGGCCACGTCGACGACGTACCCCTCGGCTCCGCCGCCGACCTGCGCCGCTGCCTTGGCGGCGACGTCGTCGTCGAGGTCGCCGATGACCACGATCGCGCCGGCGTCGGCGAAGCGGGCGGCCGTCGCCAGACCGATGCCGCGGCCGGCGCCGGTGATGGCGACGACCTTGCCGCGCACGTCGCGGTCGGGGGTGCGGGAGAGCAGACGTGGGGCTGTGGTCCGGGTCACAGCCGGAGCGTAAACTGACAGCGGAGGCTGTCACCAGCCTCCGCCCGTGATCCGGCACGCCTCGGCGTGATTCATTCCACCGCCCGCGACGGGTAAAGAAGTGGGATGCTGTGAGCCGTGGCCGTCAAGCAGGGTGTCTACCGCGGGCAGAGCGCCGAGGAGCGCTCCACCGAACGCCGCGCCCGCCTGCTCGAGGCCACGCTCGAGGTCTGGGGGAGCCTCGACGGGCCGCCGGTGACGATGACCCGGATCTGCCAGCAGGCCGGCCTCACCGAGCGCTACTTCTACGAGCAGTTCACCGGCCTCGAGGCCGCGCTGAGCGCGGTGCTGGAGTCGATCTACGAGGAGATCCTCGACCTCACCGCCCGGGCCGTGGAGGAGACCGAGGGCGGCCCGGCCGAGCGGGCGCACGCCGCCGTCGCCGCGTTCGTCGGCATCTTCGTCGACGACCCGCGCAAGGGCCGCGCCGCGATGATCCTCGCCCCCAGCCGCCCCACCCTGCGCGCCCGCCGGCAGGCGATGCTCAAGGGCCTCGCCGACTTCGCCGAGGTCGAGGCGCTGGAGCTGTACGGCGACGAGGCCGAGCGCGGCAGCACCGGCGTGCTCGCCGCGATGCTGTTCGTCGGCGGTCTCTCCGAGCTGGTGGTGGCCTGGCTCGACGGCACCGTCGACACCACGCCCGCCGAGATCGCCGACGCCGCGACGTGGGCGTTCACGCGGCTCGCGCACCGATGAGTCGGGATAGTCCGCACGACTTCTCACCCTCAGCGCGCGCTGAGGGTGAGATCGGATGCGGACTATCCCGAGCCGACCCACTGACAGCGACACCGTGTCGCGGTTACTCTCCAGTACGTGACGGACGCACCCGTGCCGAGCTTCGGCCCCTCCCCCGACCACGTCGAGCTGCAGCAGTGGCTGCACACCTTCTCCGCCGAGGTCATCCGACCCGCGGCTGCTGAGTGGGACGAGAAGGAGGAGTTCCCCTGGCCGGTGGTCGAGGAGGCCGCCAAGGTCGGGATCTACTCCCTGGACTTCTTCGCCACCCAGTCCTTCGACCCCACCGGCCTGGGCATCCCGATCTTCATGGAGGAGGTGTTCTGGGGTGACGCCGGCATCGGCCTGTCCATCGTCGGCACGGCCCTGGCCGCCGCCGGCCTGGCCAGCAACGGCACCCCCGAGCAGCTGGCCGAGTGGGCGCCGGAGATGTTCGGCGAGCCCGGCGACCTCAAGATCGCCGCCTTCTGCTCCTCCGAGCCCGACGCCGGCAGCGACGTCGGCGCGATGCGCACCCGGGCGACGTACGACGAGGCGACCGACGAGTGGGTCATCAACGGCACCAAGACCTGGGCGACCAACGGCGGCCTGGCCGACGTGCACCTGGTGACCGCCGTGGTCGACCCCGACCTGCGCACGCGCGGCCAGGCCTCGTTCATCGTCCCGCCGGGCACCAAGGGCCTCTCCCAGGGGCAGAAGTTCCACAAGCACGGCATCCGCGCCTCGCACACCGCCGAGGTCGTCCTCGACCAGGTGCGCGTGCCGGGCCGCTGCCTGCTCGGGGGCAAGGATAAGCTCGACGCCCGGCTCGCCCGGGCCCGCGAGGGCGCGTCGACCGGCGGCTCGAACGCCAGCATGGCGACCTTCGAGCGCACCCGCCCCGCGGTGGGCGCGCAGGCGGTCGGCATCGCGCGAGCGGCGTACGAGACCGCGCTGGACTACGCCAAGACCCGCGAGCAGTTCGGCAAGCCGATCATCGAGAACCAGGGCGTCGCCTTCCAGCTCGCCGACATGGCCACCCAGATCGACGCCGCGCGGCTGATGGTGTGGCGCGCGTCGTGGAAGGCCGCGACGGGCGGGTCCTTCGACAAGGCCGAGGGGTCGATGTCGAAGCTCTTCGCCGGCGAGACCGCGATCAAGGTGACCGGCCAGGCGATGCAGATCCTCGGCGGCAACGGCTTCACGCGGGAGTACCCCGTCGAGCGCTGGGCGCGCGACGCCCGGATCTACACCATCTTCGAGGGGACCTCGGAGATCCAGCGGCTCGTCATCGCCCGCACGGTGTCGGGGGCCCCGATCAGGTGAGCAGCCAGGCCAGGCGGCCCGACACGATGGCTGCATGAAGCTGCTGCTCGCCCTGGTGATCATCGTGGCCCTTGCCTATCTCGGCTACCGGATGTTCTTCGTCAACGCGCACAAGAAGTGAGGCCACGGCGTCGATGACCCGGCAGCGGTTCGAGGGCCGGATCGCCGGGGTGGGCTCGACGTCGGGCGTGAGGGTCGTCGTCGGCCGGTGGGAGCGCGGCCCCCTGGGGGCCTTCGCCGACGCCATGGTCGCCACGCCCGAGGGGCGCCGGATCCTCCTCGCACCGAGCCAGGAGGTCGCGGACTTCGTGGCAGCGACGTACTCCTTCGACGAGGTGCGGATCGAGCCGTTCGACGTCACGGGGGACGCCACCTGGCAGGTGCGGTCCCCCTCCCTCACGCTCGCTCTCGCGGTGGGTCGTCGCACCGTGCTCGGGCGGCTGCTGCGGCTGGTCCCGCGGCGCCTGGCCACCTCTCCCGCCTGGTGCACCGTCACCGACCCGGTCGCCCGGGTGGTGCTGCGCGGGGTGCGGACCCGGGGCTCGGCCGGGAACGGCCGACGCGAGTTCTACGCCGCCACCGACCACCGGGCGGTCGTGTCCGCCAGTGGCACGCTCGACGGGACCCCGCTCGGCGCGCTGGCGCCGGTCAGCCCCGAGCCCGGATTCGGGTTCTCCTCCACGCCGCCGCGGCCCTCTGTCACGAGCCTCGTGACGACCGTCGAGCTCCCGGCGTAGCGGTCGCGGCGGGGCGGTCGCGGCGGGGAGGCCTCAGGCCAGCGCCGGCATGACCCGCTCGCACAGCAGCCGCACGTGGTCCCACGACGGCTCGGCGGGCAGCCCGCCGCAGCCGGGGTGGCTGGTCACGAGCTGCACCTCTCCCGCGCGGCAGCGGTCGACGAGGTCCTCGGGAGTCGTGACGAGGTAGACGCCCGCCGCGCGCATCTCCTCGACGGTCCGCGAGGCGTCCAGGACGTACGACGCATTCTCGCCGTGCCACTCCTGGTACGCCGTCGCGTCGGCCAGCAGGTGGTGGCCCCATCGCTCCCAGAACGCATAGACGTCCTCGGTGACGAACACGTTGGCCGGGCCGGGCGGCGCCAGCAGCACGAACCCTGGGTCCCGACCGGCCTCGCGGCAGGCGGCGTCGTAGGCCTCCTTCAACGCCGGGTCGCCGTGCTGCGGCTGGAAGCCGAGCCCCAGCCGGCCGGCCCGGCGCGCTGCGGCGACCGACCCGCCGCCGTACATCAGGAAGGGGTGGGGGCGCGAGAGCGGTCTCGGCGTCACCCGCACCGTGCGGCCCTCGTGCTCGAAGGGCTCGCCGGTCCATGCCTGCAGCAGCACCTCGAGCCGCGCCTCGAGATCGCGTCCGCGGGTCTCCCACGGGCGGCCGAATAGGTCGTACTCCTCGCGCCGGTAGCCGAGCCCCACCGTGCACGAGACCCGGCCACCGGAGAGGTGGTCGAGGACGGCGAGGTCCTCGGCGAGCCGGATCGGGTCGTAGAAGTTCACCAGCAGCGCGGAGATCGTGATCGGGACGTCGGTGGTCACCGCGGCGATCGCTGCGGCGAACGGGATCGGGCTGGGCAGGTACCCGTCGTCCGAGGCGTGGTGCTCGCTGACCATGATCGGCTGCCGGCCGCGCGCCTGGAGGTACGCCGCCTGCTCGATCGAGCGGCGGTAGAGCTCGGACCGCTCCCGGCCGGTGGCGCCGGGGGCACGCAGGTCGAAGCGGGTGACGAAGGTGACCATGCGCCATACTAGAACGTGTTCTAGTCCTTGTCCTGGATCGCGATCCGGAAGCGGCGCATCGCCAGGGCGCCGAGCAGCGGGCCGGGCGCGAGGAGCCAGAAGGCGAACTGCCACCCCACCGCCTCCGCCATCGCCGGCAGCGCCTGGATGGTCAGCACGGTCAGCGTGAAACCGACGGCGGTCTGGACCGTGAGCGCCGTCCCGACGAAGCGCTGGTCGGCGGTCTCGCTCAGCGCCGTGGAGAAGACGCCGGAGTCCGCGATCACCGAGGCTCCCCACACCGCCAGGAAGACCGCCAGCACTGCGGCCGGGACGTCGAAGACCAACGGCGAGAGCAGGCAGCTGGCACCGCTGACCAGCATCGCGCCGGAGGCGGCCGGGGCGCGGCCCCACCGGTCGGCCGCCCACCCGCCGACCAGCGCGCCGACCAGCCCGGCGCCGCCGACCGTGGCGAAGGTGACCGCGCTGACGCCGCCGGCCGACAGGTCCCACCCCCGCTGGGCGACCAGGAAGGCCGGGAGCCAGGTCCATAGGGCGTAGAGCTCCCACATGTGCCCGAAGTAGCCGAGGTTGGCCAGCCGCGGCGCCGGCTCGCGGAACCCTGCCCACGCGTGCCGCAGCTCGGGCCTGGCGCCGCGGGCCAGCAGTGGTCCCGGACGCACGGCCACCAGGGCCGCGAGCCCCGCGAGCAGGGTCAGGGACGCTGCGGTCAGCATCACCGCCCGCCAGGGCAGTGGGCCCGCCGCGGCCACGAGGTGGGGCAGCGCCGAGCCGAGGGTCAGGCAGCCGATGAGCAGCCCGAAGGCGCGGCCGCGGTCGACCGGTCGAGCCCACGACGCGGTCAGCTTCATCCCCACCGGATAGAGCCCGGCCAGGAAGGCGCCGGTCAGGAAGCGCAGCGGTACGGCGGAGCCCAACCCGTCGGACACCAGGGCGAGCGTCGCCGTGCACCCCGACGCGCCCAGCGCGCACGCGGCCGCGAGCCGGTGCGGTGGCACCCGGTCGGCGAGCGTGAGCAGCCCGGACACCACCGCGCCGGTGGCGAAGCCGAGCTGGACCGAGGCGGTGAGCCACACCGCGGCGCCGGTCGAGAGCCCCCACTCGACCCGCAGCGTCGGCGCGATCGCGGTGGCCGAGAACCACACCGCCAGGCCGAGCACCTGCACGCCGGCGATCAGCGCCAGCTGCCGCCGGGCCCCCTCGGGCTGCGGGACCGGACCGAGCCGACCCTCCTGCGTCCTGTCCACCGGGCCAGTGTGCGGGAGCCCGGTTCTGGTGGGTCGACCCGACGTGTTGATGCGCCGGTTCGGCAGTCAGACGGCGATGGCGCGGTTGACCCAGGTCTGGGTGACGACCATGCCGACCTTCTCGTAGAGGCCCAGCGCGCCGGTGCGGGAGTCGGTGGAGAGCGAGCTGCCGACGGCCCCGTGCTCGGCAGCGATGCCGAACGCGTCGACGAGCAGCGCCTGCGCCAGGCCGCGGCCGCGCTGGTCGCCCCGGGTGGCCAGTCTGTCGACGTACGCCTCGAGCTGGCCGTCCTCGCGGGGGAACATGACCAGGAACGCCATCGCCACGACCGCGCCGTCGCCGTCGAGGACGACCCGCAGGTGCCAGGGCTCGAAACCGGGGCGCAGGACGGTGCCGGCCCGCCACTCCTCGAAGGTGTCCCGCTCGCGGACCGACCACTCCAGGAAGGCGTCCTCCTGGACGGCGTGGACCTGGGGGTGCTCCTCCTCGGTCGCCGCGCGGAGCGTGTAGCCCTCCGGCAACGGCCGCTCGGGGACGACCGTGCCCTCGGGCAGCCGGAGCACCCAGGAGTGCCACCGCACGTGGTAGCCGAGCTGCTCCATCAGGCGGTCGCCGGGCGAGCCCTCGGGCTGCGGCATGCCGACCTCGGGGACGCCCTGCTCGCGGGCCTTGGCCTGCATCCAGTGCGCCAGCCAGGTGCCGATGCCCCGGCCGCGGTGGTCGGGGTGCACGCCGGCGTCGCCGCGCCCGGCGGCCATCACCTCCGCGCACGCGATGAGGCGGTCGCCGTCGAGCACGCCGACGCTGCTGGCGGAGAGGTCGTAGGAGGGTCGCTGCCAGTCGGCGACGATGTCGGCGACCTCGATCTCGGCGGTCCCGATGTCGGCGCGCTGCTGGGCGGCCATCACCTCGTAGACGGCCCGGGCGTCCTCGAGGGTGAGCGGGCGAGCCGTGAGACCGGCCGGGAGCGACGGTGCTCCGGTGGTGCCCGCGGGGTGGTCGGTCGTGGTCATGGCGGCATCGTGCACCAGGACGTGGCGAGGGGGCCGCCCATTTTCGGGCGGCCCCCTCGGGCACGTTCACGCCGGACGGACAGGCCGGGGATCAGGCGTTGCGGATCGCCGAGATGTCGAACTCGAGCTTGATCTTGTCGGAGACCAGGACGCCGCCGGTCTCGAGCGCGGCGTTCCACGTCAGGCCCCAGTCCTTGCGGTTGATGGTCGTCGAGCCCTCGAAGCCGATGCGCAGGTTGCCGAACGGGTCGCGCGCGGAGCCGGTCGACTCGAAGTCGATGGTGACCGGCTTGGAGACGCCCTTGATGGTGAGGTCGCCGGTGATGGTCCAGTCGTCGCCGTCGCGGGAGATGTCGGTGGAGACGAAGGTGATCTCGGGGTTGTTCTCGGCGTCGAAGAAGTCCGCGGAGACCAGGTGGCCGTCGCGGTCGGCGCTGCCGGTCTCGATCGAGGCGGTCTTGATGGTGAGCTCGACCTTCGAGGCGGCGGGGTTCGCGGTGTCGACGTGGGCGGTGCCCGACCAGTCGGCGAAGTGGCCGCGGACCTTGGTCACCATCGCGTGGCGGGCGGTGAAGCCGAGGCGGCTGTGGCTGACGTCGAGGGTGTAGTCCCCGGCGATGTCGTCGAGGGCGGTGGTCGGGGTGTCGAAGTCGGAGGTGCTCATGGGGTGCTCCTGGCGTAGTGGGTGAAGGTTCAACCACTCTAACCGGACCCGGGTCCGGATTCATTCCCCGGTGGTGCGGAGGTGCTCGGACCGGTCTGGACCGGCCCGCGCCGGCCGGCGCGACGAGCCCCCGGACATGACGAGAGCCCCGCCCGGGGGGCGAGGCTCTCGACAGCGGCGGTGCGGGGGAGCGGGGCTCCGGCGTACCGCCTGATGGAGTGGGGGATCAGGCGGCGTGCGTGGCGTGCATTGCTGCGGCCAGCTCGGCCGTCGTCCAGCGCGACTCCAGACGGGGGGACCCGTCGATGCCGGTCACCGTGGTCCACACCTGGACCAGGTCCTGCGAACCGCCGGCGGTCATCTGCGTGCCCATCATGAGACACCTCCTGTTCACCTTCTGTTCACCAAGGTAGCACGGCCCCCACCGGGACCGCCAGATTCGGCAAAGAAGTGGGCCCCGCGCTCCACCTGGAGGGTCGACGGGCCGAGGGACCCGTGCGTCCCGCTCCCCCGACCGGGTGAGGAGACGACGTACGCCGTCGCCCGGCCCCACTCCCTGGTGACCGACCCCACCGCGCCGACGAAGCGAGCCACGGCGGGTGGTGCCACTACCGTGGACGGGTGAGTGATACAGCAGCACCCGGCAGCACCGACAACCCCGAGGGCTCCGGCAGCCCCGACGCGCCCGTCGAGCCCGCCACCTTCGCGGACCTCGGACTGTCCGAGCCCGTGCTGCGTGCGCTGTCCGACGTCGGCTACGAGTCGCCCTCGGCGATCCAGGCCGCGACCATCCCGACGCTGCTCTCCGGCCGCGACGTCGTCGGGCTCGCGCAGACCGGCACCGGCAAGACCGCGGCGTTCGCGCTGCCGATCCTCTCCAACCTCGACGTCTCCCAGAAGTCGCCGCAGGCGCTGGTCCTCGCGCCCACCCGCGAGCTCGCGCTGCAGGTCTGCGAGGCCTTCGAGCGCTACGCCGCGCACCTCAAGGGCGTGCACGTGCTGCCCGTCTACGGCGGCCAGGGCTACGGCGTGCAGCTCTCCGCGCTGCGCCGCGGCGTCCACGTGGTCGTCGGCACCCCGGGCCGGATCATGGACCACCTGGAGAAGGGCACCCTCGACCTCTCCGAGCTGCGCTTCATGGTGCTCGACGAGGCCGACGAGATGCTCAACATGGGCTTCGCAGAGGACGTCGAGACGATCCTGGCCGACACCCCCGAGACGAAGCAGGTCGCGCTGTTCTCCGCGACCATGCCGCCGCAGATCCGCCGGCTCTCCAAGTCCTACCTCTCCGACCCGGCCGAGATCACCGTCAAGAACAAGACGGCGACCGCCAGCAACATCACCCAGCGCTACCTGCTGGTGTCCTACCCGCAGAAGGTCGACGCCCTCACGCGCATCCTCGAGGTCGAGAACTTCGAGGGGATGATCGTCTTCGTCCGCACCAAGAGCGAGACCGAGCTGCTCGCCGAGAAGCTGCGGGCCCGGGGCTTCGCGGCCGCGGCCATCAACGGCGACGTACCCCAGAACGTGCGCGAGCGGACCGTCCAGCAGCTCAAGGACGCCAAGCTCGACATCCTCGTCGCCACCGACGTCGCCGCCCGCGGCCTCGACGTCGAGCGGATCAGCCACGTCGTCAACTACGACATCCCCACCGACACCGAGTCCTACGTCCACCGCATCGGCCGCACCGGCCGGGCCGGGCGCAGCGGTGACGCCATCTCCTTCGTCACCCCGCGCGAGCGCTACCTGCTGCGCCACATCGAGAAGGCCACCAAGCAGCCGCTCACGGAGATGTCGCTGCCCAGCGTCGAGGACGTCAACAGCACCCGGCTCACGCGCTTCGACGACCAGATCACCGAGGCGCTGCAGCAGACCGACCGGATCGAGGGCTTCCGCGACATCATCGCCCACTACGTCCGCAACCACGACGTGCCGGAGACCGACGTCGCCGCCGCGCTGGCCGTGGTCGCCCAGGGCGAGACGCCGCTGCTGCTCGACCCCAACGCCGACCAGGTGCGGATGCCCAAGTCCCGCCCCGGCGACCGCGACGACCGCGACCGCCCGGCGCGTCCGGCGCGCGAGCGGCACGGCGACACCCCGATGGCGATGTACCGCATCTCCGTCGGCAAGCGGCACAAGGTCGAGCCGCGCCAGATCGTCGGCGCCCTCGCCAACGAGGGCGGGCTGAACCGCAAGGACTTCGGCAAGATCCTCATCAAGCCCGACTTCTCCCTCGTCGAGCTCCCCGCGGACCTGCCTGCCGGCACCTTCGCCGCACTCGAGCAGACCCGGATCTCCGGCAAGCTGATCGAGCTCGCCCCCGACTCCGGCCCCCCGAGCCGGGGCGCCCGGTCCGGTCCGCGTGGTGGCCAGGGCGGCCCCCGCCGCGATGACCGGGGCGACCGGGGCGACCGGGGCGACCGGGGCGACCGGGGCGGCAGGTCCTGGGACGACAAGCCGCGCAAGAAGCCCCGCCACAAGGGCTGACCCGTCCGCCGAGAGGTCGCTCGCGCACGGCCGAGAGGTCGCTCGCGCACGGCCGAGAGGTCGCTCGCGCACGGGGGCCGCCACCGAGCGTGCATGAGTGACGTCTCGAGCGTGCGTGAGTGACGGCTCGGCAGGTCGGTCGGTGGGCGGTGGCAGGATCGCGGCCATGGTTTGCACTCGGGTCCCACAGCTGCTCTCCGTGCTGGCGTTGACGGGCGCGGTGCTGCTGGCGGGCTGCACCGAGGTCAAGGACGCCGTCGCGGGCCCGGACCCCGAGCCGACGGCCACGGCGTTCGTGGAGGCGCTGGCCGCCCAGGACCTGGCGGCGGCTCCGGTGGCCGACCCGCAGGCAGCCGAGGCCGAGCGGGCGCGGATCGTCGACGGCATGGGCGGGGTCACCCCGCAGGTGGGGCTGATCGACCTCGACGAGTCCGGTGACACCGCCACCGCGACCCTGCAGTGGCGCTGGCCGCTGGTCACCTCGGGGACCGCGGCCGACTGGACCTACGAGGCCCCGCTGCGGCTGGAGCGTGAGGGCGACGGCTGGGTCGCGGTGTGGGCGCCCTCGGTCGTCGAGCCGTCCCTGGTGAAGGGCGAGACGCTCGACCTCACCACGCTGACGCCGATGCGCGGGGACATCGTCGGGGCCCGTGGACTCGCGATCGTCACCCAGCGCCCGGTCAACCGGATCGGCATCGACAAGACGCTGGTCGGCCCGAGCCGCGCGCTCGCCGACGCCAGGAAGCTCGCGCAGGCCGTCGGCATCGACGCGGCCGGCTTCGTCAAGAGTGTGAAGGCCGCCGGCGACGCCGCCTTCGTCGAGGCGATCGTGCTGCGCGTCGAGGAGGTCTCCTCCCCGATGAGCATGGCCATCTCGCGCCTCAAGGGCGCGCGACGGATCGGCGCCGAGATCCCGCTCGCCCCCTCGCGCGGCTTCGCCGCGCCGATCCTCGGCTCCGTCGGCCAGGTCACCGCGGAGATGGTCGAGGAGGACCCCGACAGCTACCGCCCGGGAGACGTGGCGGGCCTCTCGGGCCTCCAGGCCAGGTACGACGACCAGCTGCGCGGCACCCCGGGCGCGAGCGTCGACGTGGTGCCCGCCGAGGGGTCGGGCGCCGAGGTGCGCGAGGTCTTCCGGGCCGAGCCCGAGAAGGGCTCGACGCTCAAGATCAGCCTCGACGTCGACCTGCAGGCCGAGGCCGAGGCGGTGCTGCGACGCACCGGACCTGCCAGTGCCCTGGTCGCGATCGACCCGGGCACCGGCGCCGTGCTCGCCGCGGCCAACGGGCCGGGCACCGGAGGCACCAACCTGGCGACGTACGGCCAGGCCGCGCCGGGCTCGACCTTCAAGACCGTCTCCTCGCTCGCGCTGCTGCGCGCCGGGCTCGACCCGACCTCGGCCGTGCAGTGCCCGGCGACGACGGTGGTCGACGGCAAGACCTTCGGCAACTACTCCGACTACCCCTCCGGGGCCACCGGGCGGATCACCCTGCGTCAGGCCGTCGCCAACTCGTGCAACACCGCCTTCATCACCAGCCGGGGCAAGATCCGGGGCACCGGCCTGTACGACGCCGCCGCCTCCCTCGGCTTCGGCATCGACCACGACCTCGGCTTCCCGGCGTACTTCGGCCAGGTGCCGCAGCCGGAGACCGAGACCGAGGCCGCCGCCGACCTGATCGGCCAGGGCAGGGTGCTGGCCAGCCCGATGGTGATGGCCACGGTCGTGGCGTCGGTGCAGGCCGGCGAGACCGTCGTGCCGTGGCTGGTCAAGGACTACCGCGACGGCCCGCCGGAGGGTGCGAAGCCGCTGACCGGGGGCGAGGCGTCCGCGCTGCGCTCGATGCTGCGCGCCGTCGTCACCGACGGCAGCGGCCGCGGCCTGCTCGACGTGCCGGGGCCCGAGCTGATCGCCAAGACCGGCACCGCGGAGTTCGAGAAGGACGGCAAGGTGCTCACCCACGCCTGGATGGTCGCCGCGGGGTCCGACCTGGCCGTGGCGGTCTACGTCGACGAGGGCGAGTCCGGCTCGCGGACCGCGGGTCCGCTGCTCGAGGCGTTCCTGCGCGCCGCGCGCCGCTGAGGCACAGGCCCGGGGACGTCCGCAGGAACAACGAAGGGCCCGGGGTGCCCGGGCCCTTCGCGGCGGCGTCTGGCGGAGGGACGTGGGGACGTGCCGCCGGACGTAGATGAACCCCTCGCCGCATGGGGTCAGCAAGGGGTTCACAGCCGTCTTCTGAGTGCTCCCTCCGAAGTCGACAACACCTATAGTGCCACGCCCGGACACGCTGTGACGTGGATTGGTCCGAAGTCCCGGAAGTGCCAGGATTCGACCATGACTGGTCCAGACGTCCACGCCCTGCTCGACCGCCTCCTGCCCGCCGAGCAGCGCCGCCTGTGGGTGGCCGGGGAGTGGCGCGACGCCGAGGGCGGCGACACCTTCGAGGTGGTCGACCCCGCCGACGGTCAGCTGCTGGCGCGGGTGGCCGACGGGTCGGTCACCGACGCGGTCGAGGCGCTCGACGCCGCGGTCGCCGCCCAGGCCGACTGGGCCGCCACGGCCCCGCGCGAGCGCGGCGAGATCCTGCGCTCGGCGTTCGAGCTGATCGCCTCCCGCGCCGACGACCTGGCGATGCTGATGAGCCTGGAGATGGGCAAGGCCGTCGCCGAGGCCAAGGGGGAGGTCGCCTACGGCAACGAGTTCTTCCGGTGGTTCTCCGAGGAGGCGGTGCGCGTCCACGGCCGCTGGATGCAGGCCCCGGCCGGCGGCTCGCGGCTGCTGACGATCAAGAAGCCGGTCGGCCCGTGCTTCTTCGTCACCCCGTGGAACTTCCCGCTCGCGATGGGCACCCGCAAGATCGGCCCCGCGATCGCCGCCGGGTGCACGATGGTCGTCAAGCCCGCGCACCAGACCCCGCTGACGATGCTCGCGCTGGCCGGCCTGCTGACCGAGGCCGGGCTCCCCGACGGGGTCCTCAACGTCGTACCCACCACGCGGGCCAAGGAGATGAGCGAGGCGCTGCAGGGCGACGACCGGCTGCGCAAGGTTTCCTTCACCGGCTCGACCGGGGTGGGCCGCACGTTGGTGCGCCAGTCCGCCGACCAGCTGCAGCGGGTGAGCATGGAGCTCGGTGGCAACGCGCCGTTCGTGGTCTTCGAGGACGCCGACGTCGACGCCGCCGTCGACGGGGCGATGACGGCGAAGATGCGCAACATGGGCGAGGCGTGCACGGCCGCCAACCGGTTCCTCGTGCACGCGAGCGTGGCCGAGGAGTTCGCCGAGAAGCTCGCCGCCCGGATGGGCGCGCTGACCGTCGGCCGCGGCCAGGACGAGGGTGTCGACGTGGGTCCGCTGATCGAGGAGAAGGCCGTCGAGTCGGTCTCGCAGCTGGTCACCGACGCGGTACACGACGGCGCCCGGCTGCTGACCGGCGGCACCGTCCCCGACGGCCCCGGCTTCTTCTACCCCCCGACCGTCCTGCTCGGGGTGCCGGCCGACTCGGCCATCAACGCCGAGGAGATCTTCGGACCGGTCGCGCCGATCACGACCTTCGAGACCGAGGACGAGGCGGTGGCCCGCGCCAACGACACCGAGTACGGCCTGGCCTCCTACGTCTACACCCGCGACCTGTCGCGCACGATCCGGATGGCCGAGCGCCTGGAGTACGGCATGGTCGGCATCAACACCGGCCTGATCTCCAACCCCGCGGCGCCCTTCGGCGGCGTCAAGGCCTCCGGGTTCGGTCGCGAGGGGGGCTTCGAGGGCATCGAGGAGTACCTCGAGACGACGTACGTCGCCCTCCCGGTCTGACGCGGGTGGAGCTCTTCGCCGGCACCCGCCAGACCTACGCCGAGTTCGCGACCCAGGCCACGGACTCGCCCACGTTCGTGACGTGGACGCTCGGCGTCGTCGACGACCCCGAGGTGCTGGCCTGGCTCGACACGCTGCCGGCGCTCAAGCGGCAGCCCAACCTCGTCTTCGCGGCGGCGCGCTGGCACGGGCTCCCCGACGACGCGACGTACGCCGACCTGCGCGAGGTCCTGTTGGGCGACGACGGGTCCGTCCGCGCGACGGTGCTGTCCCGGGCGACCCAGACCAACGAGGCCGGCCGGCTCGCGACGCTGCTCCCCCTGCTGCGTCGGGTCGCGCTCGAGGACGGGCCTATCGCGCTGGTCGAGGTCGGCGCCAGCGGCGGGCTGACCCTCCACCCTGACCGGTGGTCCTACCGCTACCGCACCCCGGAGGGCGAGCTGCGGGTCGGCGACCCGGGAGCGCCGACGCTGGACTGCGTGGCCGAGGGTCCGGGCCCGTGGCCGGACGGTCTCCCGGAGGTCGCCTGGCGCGGCGGGATCGACCTGAACCCGCTCGACGTCACCGACCCGGACACCGCGCGCTGGCTGGAGGTGCTCGTCTGGCCCGAGCACGACGACCGCCGGGCACTCCTGCGGCGTGCCATCGAGGTGGCCCGGCAGGACCCACCGCACCTCGTGCGCGGCGACCTGCTCACCGACCTCGACCCGCTGCTGGACGAGGCCTCCGAGCACGGTCGGGTCGTGGTGCAGCACAGCGCGGTCATCGCCTACCTCGAGCGTGAGGACCGCGAGCGGTTCACCGACCAGATGCTCGCGCGCGTCGCCGAGGGTCGGTGCCGGTGGATCAGCAACGAGGGCTCCCGCGTGCTGCCCCGGGTCAGTGCGACCGGACCCGCGGCACCGGCGGACCGCTTCGTGCTGGCGCTCGACGGCCGCGCCGTCGCCTGGACTCACGGGCACGGGCGCTCGATCACCTGGTGCGCCTGAGCGGCCGATCAGCCTCGCGCCCCACCGCCCCGAGCAGTCGTACGCCGCTGGGCGCGCCGGGATCGCCGGCCACGGCAAGCGCCGGGGCGAACCGACCCTCCCCGACCAGGGCGCGTGCCACAGGGAGCAGGTCGACGGCGAGCGCCGGGGGGACGGGGTGGTCGAGGTCCAGGGCCCGTGCCACGTCCCACCCGTGGACGGTGATCTCCAGTGCGGCGGTGAGCACCAGCAGCCCGGGGTCCATGACGACACCGGCCCCACGCCCGGCCCTGCCAAGGGTGACGGGTCGCGGCGGCGCGTCGGTCCAGGCACCGAGCAGGGCGCAGGCCTTGGTGCACAGGGAGTCGGTGCCACCGGGCCGCGGGGCCCCACCGGGGCCGGTCGGGGGTGCGACCGTGCCGCCCGCGGCCTCGAGGAACGCGTCGAGGGCGTCGTCCATGTGGGCGAGCAGCGCGGCGAGGTCCCACCGGTCGCACGGGGTCGGCCGGGTCAGGTCGGTCGGCCCGACCCGTGCCAGGGCGGTGCGGGTGTAGCCCAGGGAACGCTCGAGCAGCTCGACGCCCGCGTCGAGCCGGGAGGACACGGCGGTCTCAGGCCGGTGGGGCTGCGGACGCGGCGACGCCCGCGGGGCGGTCGGGCCGGTAGTCCGCGGGCAGGCTCATGGGCAGCCCGAAGGTCTCGAAGAGCCGGGTGTCGAAGAACGCGTCGACCTGCGCGACCTCGGGGTGGTCGGGGTCGCCGTCCCACTGGAGCACCTGCAGCTGGAACGGCACGAACCCGCCCTCCGGCGTACGCATGTAGAGGCCGAAGGCGGGCTGGCCGTTGGCCCGCGTCTCGATCATCGGCATGTCCTCGGACCCGCCCGGGCACTCGTTGCCGATGAGCCAGGCGATGTTGGCGCGGCCCTTGAACCAACTGGTGAACGGCGGCATCTCCCACACCGCCTCCGCGGTGAGCATCGAGACGATGGTGTCGACGTCCTTGCGCCAGAACGCCTCGGTGTAGCGCTCGAGAAGCTGTCGCTGCGCGGTCGTCAGCTCGTCGGCGACGGTGTCCTCGGTCAGGGCGCGCGTCCTCATCTGCGCGTGCGCGCGCTGGAGGGCGGAGTTGACCGCCGCGACCGTCGTGTCGAGCGCCTCGGCGGCGCTCCAGCGCAGCACGTCGCGCAGGATCAGCACGGCGCGCTGCTTGGCCGGCAGGTGCTGCAGGGCGGCGACGAAGGCCAGCCGGATCGAGTCGCGCTCGGCCACGGTCACCGCGGCGTCGGGCACCGGCTCGAGCCAGGTGATCTCGTGGTCCTGCTCGAGGGCGTCGCCGGCCGGCTGGTCGGCGGTGCCGATGCCCGAGGGCAGCGGTCGGCGGGGACGACCCTCCAGGTTGGTCAGGCAGACGTTGGTGGCGATCCGGTAGAGCCACGTGCGCACCGAGCTGCGGCCCTGGAAGTCCGCGGAGGCCTTCCACGCACGCAGCAGCGTCTCCTGCACCAGGTCCTCGGCCTCGTGCACCGACCCGCTCATCCGGTAGCAGTGCGCGAGCAGCTCGCGCTGGTAGCGCTCGGTGAGCCGCGGGAAGTCCGCCAGCTCGTCGTCGGTCGTCGTCATCGTCGCGCCCTCCCGGGTCCGCACCGCCGTGCCCACGGCCGTCCCCGCCGCACCCGTGCCCACTGCACCCATGTCCTGCCTCCGCTCATCCTGCCCGCCCGCGGGCATATCGGACAGTGCAGACCTCCGACCGGCCCAGGACTCATCGCCGAGCCGGCGTATCAATGCGCCGGCTCGGCGGGTGAGGTGGGTCAGGAGGAGGGACGGGCCAGGGAGAGTGCGCGTCGGGCGAGCGGCTCGGCGGCAGCGCGGTCCTCGGGGACCAGGCCGACGCGGGTACGCCGGTCCAGCAGGTCGTCGACGTCGTGGGCGCCCTCGTGGGTGACCCCGAAGAGCAGCTCGGCGAGCGTGATCGGCACGGTGGCCGAGACGGGGGCGAGCAGCTCCTGGTCGGGGAGCCCGGTCAGCTCCCGGGCCGAGGACAGCACGAGCGCGGCGTCCGCGCCGTAGCGGCGCACCAGCCGGGCCGGCTCCTCCAGCGTGGCCAGCACCGACCGGGGCGCGGCGCCGGCCAGCGGCAGGGTCACGGTCACGCACGGCCCGGCCGCGAGGCCGTGGTGCTCGACCGCGGCGTCCACGGCGTCCTGCGCCATCCGGCGGTACGTCGTCAGCTTGCCGCCCACGACCGTCGTCACGCCCGAGGGGCCGGTCACGACGGCGTGCCGGCGCGACAGGTCGGCGGTGGAGCCGTCGCCACCGTCCAGCAGCGGCCGCAGCCCGGCGAAGGTCCCGACCACATCGGCGCGGTGCAGCGGCCGCGCGAACGCGGCGGACACGACGTCGAGCAGGAAGCCGATCTCGGTCTCGGTCGGCTCCGGCACGTCGGGGACCGGTCCGGGGGCGGGCTCGTCGGTGAGGCCGACGTACACCGTGCCGTCGGGCTGGGGGAGGACCATCACGAACCGGTTGGTCTCGCCGGGGACGGGTGCGAAGACACTGGCCCCCAGGCCGGGCAGCGTGTTGGCGCGCAGCACCAGGTGGGTGCCGCGACTGGGGCGCAGCCGGATGCCGTCGCTGCGGCTGCCCTCCTCGCCGAGGACCTGGTCGGCCCAGACGCCGGCGGCGTTGATGATCGCGCGGGCGCGCACGGTGTGCTCGGCCCCGGTCACCTCGTCGCGCAGGACCACCTCGCCGCGCGCGGCGCGCAGCACGCGTGCTCGGGTGCGCACGTGGGCCCCCCGGTCGGCGGCGGTGCGACCCATGGTCACGACCAGGCGGGCGTCGTCCTCGAGCTGGCCGTCCCAGCCGAGCAGGCCGCCACGCAACCCGGAGGGCCGCAGGGCGGGCACCATCGCCAGCGTCTCGGTCGCCGACATGTGGCGCGGCTGGGGGAGCGTCTCGGCGTCGGTGCGGGCGCCGCGGCGCAGCAGGTCGCCCGCCCGCAGACCGGCTCGCGCGAGCCCGCCCTGCAGGCGCGACATCGAGGAGTTGATCGGGATGACCATCGGCATCGACCGGGTCAGGTGGGGCGCGGTGACCTCCATGAGGATGCCGCGCTCGACGGCGCTCTCGTGCGCGACCCCGACCTGCCCCTTGGCCAGGTAGCGCAGGCCGCCGTGCACCATCTTCGAGCTCCAGCGCGAGGTGCCGAAGGCGAGGTCGTGGGCGTCCACGGCCAGCACCGACAGCCCGCGCGTCACGGCGTCGAGGGCCACGCCCGCGCCGGTCACGCCCAGGCCGACGACCAGGACGTCGACCTCGGTCGGCGCGCCGGCCAGGCCGGCCCGGATCACGACGCACCCCCGGCGAGGCCGCGGGTCAGCAGCAGCCGCAGCTCGTCGTCGAGCGCGTCGGCCTCGACCTCGCCGTCGACCATGGTGTGGGCCGACAGCACGAAGCCGTGGGCGGTCAGCACCATCGAGCGAGCCATCGCGACCGGGTCGCCGGCGCGCACCGAGCCCGCCGCCTGACCCTCGCGCAGCGCCTCGGTGAGCAGCCCGAGGATGAGGTCCTGCGAGCGGCCGCGCCGGCTCAGCAGGTAGGGCAGCACGAGCTCGGGGTCCAGCTCGACGATGCGCACGAAGAGCTCGTTCTCCCGCAGGGCGCGGATCGTGGCGACCACGTCATCGACCAGGCGGGTCAACGCGTCGTCGGCGGTCGAGGTGCCCACGGTGGTGGCCACCAGCCCGGTCCACTCGCGGGTCATCAGGTCGCCGAGCAGCGTGGGCATGTCGGCCCAGGAGCGGTAGATCGTCATCCGGCTGACGCCGGCCCGTCGGGCGACCTCGGTCAGCGTCGTGCGCCGCCAACCCACGTCGAGGATGCAGGCCCGCGCGGCGTCGAGGTAGGCGTCGCGGGGGCCGGGCGAAGATTCGTCGTTGTGACGAAGTGACGTCATGTGTCACACTGTAACACATGACGACCGACACCACCCCTGCTCCGCTGCCCGGCGGCCTGGGCGAGATGCACCCCCAGCGCTGGGGCGCCCCGACCGCTGCGACCGACCTCCCCGAGAGCGCGCGCGGCCTGGTCGAGATGGCCTTCGGCCTGCACCCCACGCCCGCGGTCGAGACGCCCGCCGTGCCCGCCTCCGCCCTCGGCGAGGCCCCGCTGGCGGCCCTTCGCGACGTGGTCGGCGAGCAGCACGTCCTCCTCGACGACGACGTACGCCGGCTGCGCACCCGCGGGAAGTCCACGCCCGACCTGCTGCGGGCCCGCAGCGGCGACCTGGCCGACGCCCCCGACGCCGTCGTCCGCCCCGGCAGCCACGACGACGTGGCCGCGGTGCTGGCCGTCGCCGTCGAGCACCACCTCGCGGTCGTCCCCTTCGGCGGTGGCACCTGCGTGACCGGCGGCCTCGCCGCGCGTCGTGACGGCTACGCCGGGCTCGTCTCCCTGGACCTGGTGCGGATGAAGCAGCTGCTCGCCGTCGACGAGGAATCGATGACCGCCACTCTCGAGCCGGGCCTGCGCGGCCCCGAGGCCGAGGCGCTGCTGGGCGAGCGCGGCCTGATGCTCGGTCACTTCCCGCAGTCCTTCCAGTTCGCCTCGATCGGCGGCTTCGCCGCGACCCGCTCCAGCGGCCAGTCCTCGGCCGGCTACGGCCGCTTCGACGCGATGGTCGTCGGCCTGCGCGTCGCCACCCCGCGCGGGGAGTGGGTGCTCGGCTCCTCCCCGGCCAACGCCGCCGGCCCCGACCTGCGCCAGCTGGTCCTCGGCTCCGAGGGCGCCTTCGGCGTCATCACCGCCGTCACCGTCCGGGTCCGTCGCCTGCCCGAGGTCAAGGTCTACGAGGGCTGGCGCTGGGACTCCTTCGCCGAGGGCCGCGACGCCATGCGCCACCTCGCCCAGAGCGGCTTGCTGCCCACGGTCCTGCGCCTCTCCGACGAGTCCGAGACCGCGATCAACCTCGCCCGCCCCGACGCCATCGGCGGCGAGAGCGAGTCCGAGGGCGCGTGCCTGATGATCGTCGGCCACGAGGGCACCGCCGCCCAGGTCGCGTCCCGCCGCACGTCCGTCACCGAGGCGCTCACCGCGCTCGGCGGCCGCCCCCAGGGCGAGGGTCCGGGCGAGTCGTGGGCGCACGGACGCTTCGACGCGCCGTACCTCCGCGACTCCCTCCTCGACGTCGGCGTGCTCGTCGAGACCCTGGAGACCGCGACGTTCTGGTCCAACGCCGAGGCGCTGTACGCCGGCGTGAAGCAGGCCCTGGAGTCGCACCTGCCCGGCGCGCTGGTGCTGTGCCACGTCAGCCACGTCTACGAGACCGGCTGCTCGCTGTACTTCACCGTGGCCAGCTCCCAGGGGGAGCAGCCGCTGGAGACCTGGCTGGCCGCGAAGTCCGCCGCCAACGACGCGATCGTCGCCGCCGGCGCGACCATCACCCACCACCACGCGGTCGGCACCGACCACAAGCCGTGGCTCTCCGCCGAGATCGGTGACCTGGGCGCCTCGGTGCTGCGGGCCGTCAAGGCCGACCTCGACCCGACCGGCGTGCTCAACCCGGGGGTGCTCGTCCCGTGAGGTCCTTCTCCTTCCTGGTCAACCCGGCCTCCGGCGGGGGAGCGGCGCCCGACGCCGTCGTCCCCGTCGCGCGGCTGCTGCGCGAGGCGGGCGCGACCGTCGACGTGACCTACTCGCCCGGTCCGCGGGCCACCGACGACCTCGTGCGCGCCGCCGTCGCCCGCGGTGACGTCGTGGTCAGCGTCGGCGGCGACGGGATGCTCTCCCACCTCGCCGGTGCCGTCTCCGAGGCCGGCGGCGTGCTCGGCGTGCTGCCGGCCGGCCGCGGCAACGACTTCGCGCGGATGCTCGGCCTTCCCGGCGAGCCCGACGCGGTCGCGCGGATCCTCCTCGAGGCCCCCGAGCGTCCCGTCGACCTGCTCCGCCTGACCGCCCCGGGCCAGGCGCCCCGGCTGGTCGCCGGGTCGGTCTACTCCGGTGTGGACGCCCGCGCCGCCGAGATCGTCGACGCGATGCGCTGGACGCCCAAGAAGCTGCAGTACCCCCTCGCCGCGATGCGCGCGATCCTGACCTACTCCCCGGGTCGCTTCCGGGTGAGCGTGGACGGCAGCACGCAGGAGTACGCCGCCGCCACGGTCGTGGTCGCCAACTCCGGCTACTACGGCAAGGGCATGCACATCGCCCCCGACGCGGCGGTCGACGACGGTCTGATCGACGTCGTGGTCGTCGAAGCGGCCTCGCGCTCGGCGCTGGTGCGCAGCTTCCCGAAGATCTACGACGGCTCGCACGTGGGGCTCGACGAGGTGCACGTGCTGCGGGGCACCCGCGTGGAGGTCGCGGCCGACGGCGTACGCCCGATCGCGGTGGGAGGTGACGGCGAGCCGCTGGGCACCCTGCCGGCCCTCACGTCGGCGCCCGCGGTCGTCGAGCTGGTCCCGGGGGCCCTACGCGTCCTGTTCTGACCAGGTGGTCCCCCGCTGGGGCTACGGCAGGAGCCACACCAGCAGCTCGGAGTCCACGGCCGGTGTGACCTCCCGCGCGGGCTCGTCGACGAAGCAGAAGGCGTCGCCGGCCTCCAGCGGCTCGGCCAACGACGAGCGCAGCAGCGCACCGCGGGCGACGAAGCAGTGCATCCTCGGTGCCTGCGGCAGCGTGACGGGCCGGTGGGCGGGGAGCCGGCCGACCAGCAGCCGGGCGCCGTCCACCCCCACGGGCAGCCCGGTCTCGACCAGCGTCTCGGCGCCGAGGTCGGGCACCGCGCGCTCGTACCGCGGCTCCGCGCCGGGGTCGTCGGCCGCCAGCCACACCTGCACGAAGCGCGTCGGGCCCTCGCCCGCGAGGGCCATCTCGGAGTGCTCGACCCCGCTGCCGGCCGAGAGCAGGGCCACCTCGCCGGCCCGGAGCACGGTGTCGGTGCCCAGCGAGTCGCGGTGGTGCAGCGCTCCGGAGACGACCCAGGTGACGATCTCGACGCCGGCGTGGCGGTGGGTCTCGAAACCGGTGCCTCCGCGCAGGTGGTGGTCGTCGTGGCAGACCATCGCGCCGAAGCCGGTGCGCTCGGGGTCGTAGTGGTCCCCGAAGGAGAAGGAGTGCCGGGTCTGACGACCGGTGTCGCGGCTGGTGAAGCGCGTGGCACTGCGACGGATCTCGACACTCATGACAGCCATCCTGCCGGGCCGGAGGAGTGACCGCTCGCCGGGGCGGGTCCGCGAAGTCCTGCGCGGGGGCCGCCTCGTCGGCATGATGGAGACTGTGCCCGACCGACCCTCCTTGGCGTTGCCTCCCGGCTTCCGGATCGGGACGGCCACCTCGGCGTACCAGGTCGAGGGTGCGGCGCAGGGGCGTGGGCCGTCGATCTGGGACACCTTCACCGCCGCCCCGGGCGTGGTGAGGGACGGCACCTCGGGCGCGACGGCGTCGGGTCACCTCGACCGCTACGTCGAGGACGTCGGGCTGATGAAGCAGCTCGGCACCAGTGACTACCGCTTCTCGATCTCCTGGCCGCGGGTCCAGCCCGACGGGCGCGGACCCGTCAACCCCGAGGGCCTGGACTTCTACGACCGGCTCGTCGACGAGCTGCTGGCCGCCGGGATCGACCCGATGGCCACGCTCTACCACTGGGACCTGCCCCAGGCGCTCGAGGACGACGGCGGCTGGCTCAATCGCGGCACCGTCGACCGGTTCGAGGAGTACGCCGCGATCGTGGCTGAGCGTCTCGCCGACCGCGTCGCCCACTGGGTGCCGGTCAACGAGCCCAACGTCGCCACGATGTTCGGGTACGCCGTGGGGATCCACGCTCCGGGGCGGCGCCTGATGTTCGACGCGCTGCACGTCTCGCACCACCTGCTGCTCGCCCACGGACGCGGGGCGGTCGCGCTGCGCGCGGCGGGGGCGCAGAGCGTGGGGTGCGCCAACCACCACGCCCCGATGTGGCCGGCGACCGAGGACGAGGCCGACGTCGGGGCCACCAAGCTCTTCGACGCGCTGTGGAACGGGATGTTCCTCGAGCCGATGCTGCTGGGTCGCTACCCGGCCGACCTGCAGCCGCTGCTCGAGGGCCTGGTCCGGGAGGGCGACCTGGCCACGATCCGCCAGCCGCTGGACTTCTACGGCGTCAACTACTTCATGCCGATGCGGGTCGGGGCCGCGCCGGAGGACTCCGAGATGTTCTTCGCGCTCTACGACCTCGTGGGCTACCCCGAGACCGACTTCGGCTGGCCGGTCGTCCCGGACGCGATGCGCGAGTGGCTGATCACCTTCCGGGCCCGCTACCGGGCGGCGCTGCCGCCGCTGGTCGTGACCGAGTGCGGCGCCGCCTACTCCGGGGACCCCGACGCCGACGGTCGCGTCGAGGACGAGGCCCGGATCGACTACCTGCACGGCCACCTCGAGGCGGTCGCGGCCGCGTGCCGCCGCGGCGTGGACGTGCGGGCGCTGTACGTCTGGTCGCTCCTGGACACCTTCGAGTGGACCGAGGGCTACGCCCAGCGGTTCGGGCTGGTGCACGTGGACCCGGCCACCCAGCGGCGTACCCCCAAGAAGTCCTTCCACTGGCTGGCCGGACTCATCGCGTCCCAGAGCCCGTCGGTCGGCTGAGGCTCGTTACGCTGTCGGGCATGGTCGACGCCCCCAGCCCCTCCGCGGGACCGGCTCAGCTCCTCGACACCGCGGCCGGCCGCAGGATCGTCTTCGTCGTCGGCTCGGGCCGCAGCGGCACCAGCACGCTCTCGGGCTCCCTGCAGGCGCTCGGCATGCACGTGCCGCAGCCGGAGGTCGACGCCGACGAGACCAACCCCAAGGGCTTCGGCGAGCCGCAGTGGGTCGTGGACTTCCACGACGAGCTGCTGCGCCGCGCGAACGTCGCGGTCTCCGACGCCCGGCCGTCGGCGTGGTTCGAGGCCGGCAAGCTCAACAACGTCGAGCCCGTGCGGCGGCGGCTGCAGGAGTGGATGGAGCAGCAGTTCGTCGAGGGCGGCCCCGAGCTGGTCGTGAAGGACCCGCGCCTGGCGTGGTTCATGGGGCTGTGGCGCGGGGCGGCGCTGCGCTGCGACGCGCAGCCCGGCTACGTCACGATGCTGCGCCCGGTGACCGAGGTGGTCGGCTCCAAGCAGCGCTACTACGACGCCCGCTTCGGGGAGGTCAACCGCACCGCCGCCTGGGTCAACATGATGCTGCACTGCGAGCGCGCCACCCGTGGCTTCGATCGCGCGTTCGTGCGCTACCACGACCTCCTCGACGACTGGACGGTCCCGGTCTTCGGCCTCGGCCAGCGCTTCGACCTCGACGCCGTGAAGTCGGCGGCGGCCAACGACATCCGCAAGGTGCACGCCTACATCGACCCCTCGCTGCGCCGGGTCCGGCTCACGTGGGACGACCTCGACGTGCCCAAGCGGCTGCGCGAGATCGCCCAGGAGACCTGGGAGGCGCTCGACCAGCTCCCCGACGACGGCGGCGACACCCCCGAGGTCCGGGAGACGCTCGACCAGCTGCGCGAGGCCTACGCGGAGATGTACGAGGAGGCCGCGGCGATCAGCCAGTCCACCGCGCTCGCCTCGCGCCGCGAGGGCTTCGGTGAGGGCGTGCGGTCGACCCAGAAGCGCGGCGTCGAGCGCATCCCGCACTGGGTCCGCGCGCTCGTCCCGGGATTCCTGCGTCGCGGGGCCCGCAGGGCCGTCGGTCGGGAGAGAGGGTGAGCGCGGCGTGAGCCCCGTCCGGGGCGCCGACATCCCCTGCCTCGAGCAGGATCCGGCGTACGACGTGCACTGGCCGTGGCGCGACGGCCCGCTCTCGCAGGGCCTGACCTGCGTGTTCCGCGTCAAGAACGAGGCCCGCAACCTGCCGTGGGTCATCCCGCCGATGCTCGAGGCCGTCCAGCACGTCGTGCTGGTCGACAACCTCTCCGACGACGGCACCCCCGACGTCGCCCGCGAGGCCGCGGCGTCGATCGGCGCGGCCGACCGGCTCGAGGTGCACTCCTACCCCCACCGCGTCTCGCGTGCCGGCACCGAGCACCTCGCCACCCGGCACGACTCGGTGCACTCGCTGACGCACTTCTACAACTGGTCCTTCTCCCACGTCCGCACCGCCTACTCGATGAAGTGGGACGGCGACATGGTGCTGACCACCGAGGGCGTCGGCGTGCTGCGCGACCTGTCCTGGCAGCTGCACGACTCCGGCGCGATCGTGGCGATCCCGCGGCACCCGCTCTGGATCGAGCCCGGCGGGCAGGTGGCCTGGCTCGACCTCGGATTCAAGTTCCTCGAGCCGTGGGTCTACCCCATGGGTCCGGAGTTCACCTTCGTGAAGGCCTTCGAGTGGGAGGTGCGGGAGTTCCCCGAGACCTCCCAGCGCCTCATCGCTCCCGAGGGTCTGTGCGTGGAGCTGAAGTGGCTGGACCAGGACGAGTTCTCCCACTGGTCGGCGATGGACTTCGACGAGTCCCGGGCCCCGCGCAAGCGGCGCGAGTGGCAGGTCTACTCCGCGCTGAAGGAGGGCCGGGGCGAGGAGGTCCAGGGCCTGCACCGCATCGAGGCGCCTCCCGGGGTCCACGTCATCGACTACGTCACCGACACCTGGCTGCCCCACGCCGAGCGTCCCCTGGTGCGCCGGGGCCGCCGCATCGAGTCCTGACCGCCGAGAGGTCGCTCGCGCACGGCCGAGAGGTCGCTGACGCACGGCCGAGAGGTCGCTCGCGCACGGTCAGGTCAACGCTGCCCCGAGCCGGCGCACGACCTCGGCGAGCCGGTCGGCGCTGGTGGCGATGTTGAGCCGCAGGTGGCCGTCCAGCCCCGGGTGGTAGTCGTGCCCGGCCGCGGCCATCACCCCGTGCTCGAGCCCAACGGCGGCCGGGTCGGCGACGTCGTACGCGCGGAGGTCGAGCCAGGCCAGGTACGTCGCCTCGAGCGGTCGCATCCGGGCCTGGGGCAGGTGGGTGGCGAGCAGGTCGGCCAGGTCCTCGCGCAGCACGTCGAGACGCTGGCGCAGGGTGAGCAGCCACAGGTCGGAGTTGCGCCACGCAGCGGTGCCGGCCAGGATGCCGAGCCCGGTGTAGCCGTGGTTGGCCTCGAACGGGATCCCGCGGATCGCCTCCTGGTCGTCCTCGCGCAGGGTGATGACGTGCGCGGCCTTGAGACCCGGGGTGTTGAACGACTTGGTGTGGCTGGTGACGACGATGCCGTCGGGGTCGACGGTCAGGTAGGGGGCGAACCCAGCACCCGGGAGCACCAGCGGGGCGTGGATCTCGTCGGCCACGACGCGCGCGCCGTACTCCGCGGCGAGGTCGCGGACCGCCTCCAGCTCCGCGCGGGTGAAGACCCGGCCCCAGGGGTTGTGCGGCGTGCACAGCAGCAGGGTGCGCGCGCCCGCCTCGAAGTGGGCGCGCACGGCCGCCAGGTCGAGGGCGGCGGTCTCGGCGTCCGGGTCGAGCTCGACGTACGCCGCCTCGCGACCGGCCAGCGACACGATCGTCCGGAAGGGCGGGTAGCAGGGCAGCGGCACCACGACGGGTCCCGGCGGGCACAGGTGCTCCAGCACCAGCCGCATGCCGGTGATGACGTCGCCGGTGAGGGTCGACGCACCGGCCGGCACCTGCCAGCCCCAGTGCCGCTCGGCGAAGCCCGCGAACGCCTCCTCGAGCCCGGTGACCATCGGGTGGTCGAACGGCGGGTAGCCGAGCATGCCCCTGCCCACGGCGGCGTTGACCGCCGCCGAGATCGCGGGTGCCGGGGCGTAGTCCATCTCCGCGACCCACGCGGGGATCGTGCCCTCCGGGGCGCGGCCCCACTTCAGCGGCAGCGCGGCCCGGGCCTCGGCGTCGGTGTAGTCGCGGATCACCCCGCCGACGGTAGCCCCGACCCGGGTGGTCGAGCAGCGAGCGTCAGCGAGCGGGCGTCGAGACCCTTCCGGTGAGGGTGGTCTCGACGCTCGCCTCGTCGCTGGCGCTCCTCGGCTGCTCGACCACCGGAGGATCAGAGGGCGGCGGCCACCCGGGTGCCCTGCTCGATCGCGCGCTTGGCGTCCAGCTCGGCGGCGACGTCCGCGCCGCCGATGAGGTGCGCGGAGTCGTGGGTGAGGCCGTCGAAGACCGAGCGCACCGACTCCTGGCCGGCGCAGACGACCACGTGGTCGACGAGCAGCTCGTGCTGTTCCCCGTCGACGGAGTACTGCAGCACCACGCCCTCAGGATGGTCCACCACGGCGGTGTAGCTGGCGCCGGAGACCTTGGTGACGCCCGCCTGCTTCAGCACCGCACGGTGCGCCCAGCCCGAGGTCTTGCCGAGGTTCTTGCCGATCACCGAGGTCTTGCGCTGCAGCAGCGTCACCTCGCGAGCGGCGGTGCGGGGCTTGGCCTCGGTGAGGCCGCCGGGGTGGATCGCCGGGTCGCCGACACCCCAGACCTCCATGAAGTCGTCGTGCTCGTCGTGGGTCAGCCAGTGCGACACGTCGACGCCGATGCCGCCGGCGCCGATGACGGCCACCCGGTGGCCCGGCACGACGCGGCCGGCCAGCACGTCGGCGTACGACACGACGCGCTCGTGGTCCGCGCCGGGCAGGTCGAGCACGCGTGGCTCCACGCCGGTCGCGACGACGACGTCGTCGAAGCCGGCCAGGTCGTCGGGAGCGGCGTACGTCGAGAGGCGCACGTCCACGCCGAGCACCTCGAGCCGGCGGGTGAAGTAGCGCAGCGTCTCGGCGAACTCCTCCTTGCCGGGCACCGCCATCGCCAGCCGGAACTGGCCGCCGATCTCCGGCGAGGCCTCGAAGAGCGTGACCGCGTGGCCGCGCTCGGCAGCGCTGACGGCGGCCGACAGTCCGGCCGGGCCGGCGCCGACGACGGCGACGGACCGCTTGGTGCGGGTGGGGGAGAGGACCAGCGTGGTCTCGCGACCGGCCCGCGGGTTGACCAGGCAGGACGCCAACTTGTTCTGGAACACGTGGTCCAGGCACGCCTGGTTGCAGGCGATGCAGGTGTTGATCTCGTCGGCGCGGTCCTCGGCGGCCTTGTTCACGAAGAACGGGTCGGCCAGCAGCGGCCGGGCCATCGAGACCAGGTCGGCGGTGCCGTCGGCCAGCACCTGCTCGGCGAGCTCGGGGGTGTTGATCCGGTTGGACGCGCAGACCGGCACCGACACCTGGGCCTTGAGCCGCGCGGTCGCCGAGAGCCAGGCGCCGCGGGGGACCTGGGTGATGATCGTGGGCACCCGCGCCTCGTGCCAGCCGATGCCGGTGTTGAGCACGGTGGCGCCGGCCTCGACGAGCCGGTGCGCGAGCTCGAGCACCTCGTCCCAGGTCTGGCCGCCCTCGACCAGGTCGAGCAGCGAGATGCGGTACATGATCGGCAGGTCGGGCCCGACCAGCTCGCGCGTACGCCGCACGACCTCGACCGGGAAGCGCATCCGCTTCTCCGCGCTGCCGCCCCACGCGTCGGTGCGGTCGTTGGTGCGCGCGGCGAGGAACTGGTTGATGAGGTAGCCCTCGGAGCCCATCACCTCGATGGCGTCGTAGCCGGCGCGCTGCGCGAGCGCTGCGGTGCGGGCGAACGCCGTGGCGGTCTTGTCGACGCCCTTGGTCGAGAGCGCCGAGGGCTTGAACGGGGTGATCGGGCTCTTGCGGCCCGACGCCGACACCGAGATCGGGGTGTAGCCGTAGCGGCCGGCGTGCAGCACCTGCAGCGCGATGGCGCCGCCGTGCTCGTGCACCGCACCGGTCACCGCCTTGTGCCGCTCGGCCTGCAGCCGGGTGCGCAGCTCGGAGGCGAACGGCTTGAGCCACCCGCGACGGGTCGGGGCGTATCCGCCGGTGACGATCAGGCCGGTGCCGCCCTTGGCCCGCTCACCGACGTACGCCGCCAGCTTGGGGATGTCCCACGGGGCGTCCTCGAGGCCGGTGTGCATGGAGCCCATGACGACGCGGTTGCGCAGGGTCAGGTTCCCGAGCGTCAGCGGGCTGAGCAGGTGCGGGTAGGGGGAGTGGTCGTTCACTGGTGAGCCTCCAGGTACTCGGTGAGCCAGGTGATCCAGGTCTGCTCCATCAGCACCCCGCCGCGCAGGACGAGGTACTGGTCGAGCTCGAGGCTCGGCCCCGAGGAGAGCAGGGTGGTCGGGTCGGGGTAGTCGCGCTTCATCAGCTGCTCGTAGTGGTCGAGCCGCACGTGGTGGTCGGCGAGGTTGGCGCGCACCACGTCGAGGACGGCCTCGCGGTCACCGAAGGACGCGGCGCGCATCTTCACGGCGAGCTCCGAGCGCAGGGACTGGGTGTCGGTGGGCTGGGCCAGCCAGTCGGCCAGCGCCGCGCGACCGAGCTCGGTGACGGCGTACACCTTCTTGTCGGGGCGGCCCTCCTGGGCCACGGCCTCGACGCTGACCCAGCCGTCGCCGTCCATGCGCCCGAGCACCCGGTAGATCTGCTGGTGCGTGGCGCTCCAGAAGAAGCCGATCGAACGACCGAACCGCTTGGTCAGGTCGAGGCCGGAAGCAGGCTGCTCGCACAGGGCGACCAGCAGGGCGTGCTCGAGGGCCATGGGCAGCATCGTGCCGCACCTATGCAACGAGTTGCAATGACCGGGCGGTGTGGTGCCGGTCTCGCCGTGGCCGCGGTGCGGACGCCGGTGATCCGCAAGACCCTACGATCGGCGTATGCGCCGCACCCTCGCCTCCGCCGCCGTCCTCGCACTCGGGGCGATGGCCCTGACCGCCTGTGCCCCCGTCGAGGAGGCGTCCGACCCGGCCGCCGCCCCCAGCGCGCCGGCCGACGACCTGGACCCCGCGAGCTGCGTCACCGACGAGATGCTCCTGGAGCCCGGTGTGCTCACCGTCGGCACCGACTCCCCGGCCTACGAGCCGTGGTTCGTCGACAACGACCCCACCAACGGGGAGGGCTACGAGAGCGCTGTCGCCTACGAGGTCGCCGACCGCCTCGGCTTCTCCGAGGACCAGGTCACCTGGGTGAAGGTCCCCTTCAACACCTCATACGCGCCCGGCGCGAAGGAGTTCGACCTCGACATCAACCAGATCTCGATCACTCCGAAGCGGGCCGAGGTCGTGGACTTCTCCGAGGGCTACTACCAGGCCGCGCAGGCCGTGATCGCCCTCGACGGGACCGCCGGTGCAGAGGCCACCAGCCTGGACGACCTCGCCGCCCTGCGGCTCGGTGCCCAGACGGGCACCACCTCGCTGACGGCGATCCGCGACATCATCGCGCCCACGGAGGACCCGGCCGTCTTCGAGGACACCAACGCCGCGAAGCAGGCGTTGGTCAACGACCAGGTCGACGCGATCCTGGCCGACCTGCCCACCGCGTTCTACATCTCCGCCGTGGAGATCGAGGACAGCGTGATCGTCGGGCAGTTCCAGCCCGACACCGGCGACCAGGAGGAGTTCGGGATGCTCTTCGAGAAGGGCTCCCCGCTGGTCCCCTGCGTGGACGCCGCGCTCCTCGCGATGCGCGAGGACGGCGCGCTGGAGGCCATCGAGACCGAGTGGCTCTCCGACGTCGTCGACGTCCCCGAGCTCCAGTAGTGGGCCCCGCCGGCGGCTGGACCCCCAGCGACCACGAGCTGGGCCGCCGCGAGGTCCGTCGCCGTCAGCGGCGGCGCTCCCTGCTGGTCTCCACCGGCACCACCGTGGTCGTCCTCGGGCTGCTGCTCCTCGGGCTCCTCGCCGCGCCCGGGTGGCCGCGGGTGCAGGCGCTGTTCTTCTCCTGGGAGGACGCTCGCGAGTCGTTCCCGGCGATCCTCGACGGGATCTGGCTCAACATCCGGCTCTTCGTCCTGTGCCAGCTGGCGATCCTGCCACTGGCCCTCCTGATCGCCGTCTCGCGCGGCACGCGGTCTCCCTGGCTCGCGCCGGTGCGGGTCGTGGCCGTCACCTACACCGACGTGGTGCGCGGCATCCCCACGATCCTGCTGGTGGTGCTGCTGGGGTTCGGGGTCCCGGCGCTGCAGCTGGAGGGGCTCACCAACGACCGGACCTTCTGGGCCGGTGTCGCCCTGGTGATCTCCTACTCCGCCTACGTCGCGGAGGTGTTCCGGGCCGGGATCGACTCCGTCCACCCCTCGCAGGTGGCCAGCGCCCAGGCCCTCGGCCTGGGCCACGTGCGCACGCTGCGCCACGTGGTGGTGCCGCAGGCGGTGCGCCGCGTCGTCCCGCCGCTGCTCAACGACTTCGTCTCGCTGCAGAAGGACACGGCGCTGGTCTCCGCGGTCGGGGTCTTCGACGCCGTCTACACCGCGCGGGACTACGGCGCCTACAACTTCAACTACACCCCGCTCGTGGTGGTCGCGGCGTTCTTCGTCGCGATGACGGTGCCGCTGGCGCGGCTCACCGACTGGTTGCAGCGGCGCCTGGTCGAGCGCGAGAGGGCGGGGGCACGATGAGTGGGTTGCTGGAGGTCCGCGGCCTGCGCAAGGCGTACGGCGAGCGCCTGGTCCTCGATGACGTCTCCCTGAGCGTGGCCGCCGGTGACGTCGTGTGCCTGATCGGCTCCTCGGGGTCCGGCAAGTCCACGCTGCTGCGCTGCCTGGACCTGCTCGAGCCCGTCGACGACGGCACCATCCATCTCGACGGCGTGGAGATCACCGACCCGGAGGTGGACCTGCGCGCGGTTCGTCGCCGGATGGGCATGGTCTTCCAGGCCTACAACCTCTTCCCGCACCTGACGATCCTGGAGAACTGCACGCTCGCGCCGCGACGAGCCCACGGCGTGGGTCGTCGCGAGGCCCGGGACCGGGCCCTGGACCTGCTGGGTCGCTTCGGGCTGGCCGAGCACGTGGACAAGCACCCCGACCGGCTCTCGGGTGGCCAGCAGCAGCGCGCCGCCGTCGTACGAGCCCTGTGCACGCAGCCGACCCTGCTGCTGCTCGACGAGATCACCGCCGCGCTCGACCCCGAGCTGGTGGGTGAGGTGCTCGACATCGTCCGCGACCTCGCCGCGGGCGGGACGACCATGGTGCTGGCCACTCACGAGATGGCCTTCGCCCGGGAGGTGGCGACCACCGTGTGCTTCCTGGAGGGCGGCCGCATCCTCGAGCAGGGTCCGCCCGACCGGATCTTCACCCGCCCCGGGCAGGAGCGCACCCGCGCCTTCCTGCGCCGCGTGCTCCCATCCTGAACGCCCCGTCGCACGATGACAGTTTTGCTGTCATGATCGCGCCCATGAGTATCGAGCTGGGTCAGGGCACGGGTCCGCTGAAGGGCGTCAAGGTCGTCGAGATCGCGGGCATCGGGCCCGGCCCGCACGCCTGCATGCTGCTGGCCGACCTCGGGGCCGACGTGATCCGCGTGGACCGGCCCGGCGGCCAGGCGATGACGGGCGGCTCGCACGACCTGCTCAACCGCGGTCGCCCCAGCGTGGCCCTCAACCTCAAGGATCCCGAGGCCGTCGCCACGGTGCTCGACCTCGTCGAGGGGGCGGACGTGCTGATCGAGGGCATGCGCCCCGGCGTCGCGGAGCGGCTCGGCTTCGGCCCCGAGCAGTGCCACGAGCGCAACCCGCGCCTGGTCTACGGGCGAATGACCGGGTGGGGCCAGGACGGTCCGCTGGCCACCGCCGCCGGTCACGACATGAACTACATCGCGATCACCGGCACCCTCTTCGGCCTCGGCCAGGACAAGGGCCGCCCGCACTTCCCGGCCAACCTGGTCGGCGACTTCGGCGGCGGCTCGACGTACCTCGTCATCGGCATCCTCGCCGCGCTGCTCGAGGCGAAGGTCTCGGGCCGGGGCCAGGTCATCGACGCCGCGATCGTCGACGGCACCGCCAGCCTCAACGCGATGACCGCCGCCTTCCTGCACGCGGGCACCTTCCGCGAGGAGCGTGCGGCCAACCTGCTCGACGGCGGCGCCCCGTTCTACGACGTCTACGAGACCTCCGACGGGCGGCACATGAGCGTCGGGGCGCTGGAGCCGCAGTTCTTCGCCGAGCTGGTGCGCCTGCTCGACCTCGGCGACCGCTGCCCGGGGCAGATGGAGTTCGACCGCTTCGACGAGATGCGCGCCCTCTTCGCCGAGACCTTCAAGCAGCGCACGCAGGCCGAGTGGGTCGAGCTCTTCGAGGGCACCGACGCCTGTGTCGCCGGGATCATCCCGATGAGCGAGGCCAAGGACCACCCGCACATGGCGGCGCGCCAGGTGTTCGTCGAGAAGGACGGCGTCGTGCAGCCGCAGCCGGCGCCGCGCTTCTCCCGCACGCCGGCCACGCTGGGCCTCCCGCCGTCGGCCAAGGCCGGCATCCACACCCGTGAGGCGCTCGCCGCGTGGGGCGTGGAGGACGTCGACGGTCTCATCGAGCGGGGTGCGGCCGTCCAGGCCTAGGTTCCTTCTTAGGCTTGCCCGCGTGCGGCCCTTCCTCTTCCTCGGCACGCGCGCCGAGGACCGCGCCGCCGACGGTGAGTACGACGCCGTCCTCCGCTTCTCAGGGCTCGAGGAGTCCGAGTGCCGGCGGGTGCGGCTGGAGCGCGACTCGCTCACCGACGTGCTCGGCGAGGTCGACCTCGACGACTGGTCCGGGGTCATCCTCGGGGGCGGTCCGTTCAACGTCTCCGACCCCGAGGAGCTGAAGTCGCCGGCGCAGCTGCGTGCCGAGGCCGAGCTCCGGGCGCTGGCGCTGCAGGTGATCGAGACCGACACCGCGTTCCTGGGCTGCTGCTACGGCATCGGCACCCTCGGAGGGCTGCTGGGCGGCCTGGTCGACCGGACCTACGGCGAACCGATCGGGGCGCTGCCGATCACGCTGACCGACGCCGGGCGCGAGGACCCGCTCCTCGGCGTGCTGCCGGCGACCTTCGACGCCTTCCTCGGTCACAAGGAGGCCGTCCACACGCTCCCTCGGGGCGCGGTGCTGCTCGCCTCCTCGGCCACCTGTCCTGTGCAGGCGTTCCGCCTGGGCTCGCGGGTCTACGCGACCCAGTTCCACCCCGAGCTCGACAACGACGGGCTGGTGACCCGGATCGAGGTCTACCGCCACTACGGATACTTCGAGCCCGCCGGCGCCAGTGCCCTCATCGACTCCGCGCGCGCCGCCCGGGTCACCGAGCCGCCCCGCCTGCTCGCCCGTTTCGTGGAGCTCTTCGCGCGCTGAGGACGGTGGTCGAGCAGCGAGCGCCAGCGAGCGCGCGTCGAGACTGCCGGGCTGAGGCGGTTGGTCTCGACGCCCGTTCGTCGCTGGCGCTCCTCACTGCTCGACCACCCAGCCCGCCTAATGAACATCTGTCAATAGCGCCGGTTCTCGGCTACCGTCACCCCATGAGCCAGACCCAGCCCGAGCACGTCGACGTCCTGGTGGTGGGGGCCGGCCTGTCCGGCATCGGCGCCGCCGCCCAGCTGCGCAGCCGCCACCCCGGCCGCACCGTCGCGGTGCTCGAGGCCCGCGAGAGCCTCGGTGGCACGTGGGACCTGTTCCGCTACCCCGGCATCCGCTCGGACTCCGACATGTTCACCTTCGGCTACCGCTGGCGCCCCTGGCCCAGCGACACCTCGCTGGCCGACGGTCCGCTGATCCTCGACTACCTCCGCACGGTCGCGGAGGAGTACGGCGTCGACGAGCTGATCCGCTACCGGCACAAGGTCGTCGCGGCTGCCTGGGACTCCACCGACCAGCGGTGGACCGTGACCGTCGAGGTCTCGACAGGCTCGACCGGCGGGGAGTCGGAGACCAGGACGATCACGACGGGGCTGCTGTGGGGCTGCTCGGGCTACTACGACTACGACACCGGTCACGCGCCGGAGTTCCCCGGGGCCGAGCGGTTCCAGGGCGAGATCGTGCACCCGCAGTTCTGGCCCGAGGACCTCGACCACACGGGCAAGAAGGTCGTGGTCATAGGGTCGGGCGCCACCGCGATCACGCTGGTGCCCGCGATGGCCGGCGAGACCGAGCACGTCACGATGCTGCAGCGCTCACCGACGTACGTCCTGAACCGCCCGGCCCGTGACCCACTGGCCCGCAAGCTGGCCAGGCTGCCGGAGCAGGTGCGCTACCCGGTCGTGCGCTGGGCCAACATCCTGATGCAGGTCGGGTCCTACCAGGCGTTCCAGAAGTGGCCCGCGTGGGCGCGGAAGTACATCCGCAGCCAGACGGTGAAGCTCGTCCCCGACCACGTCGACGTCGACACCCACTTCAACCCCAGCTACGACCCGTGGGACCAGCGCCTGTGCGTCGTGCCGAACGCCGACCTGTTCAAGGCGCTGCGCAGCGGCGGCGCGAGCATCGTCACCGACACCATCGAGACCTTCGACGAGACCGGCATCCGGCTCACCTCCGGCGAGCACCTCGACGCCGACGTGATCGTCACCGCCACCGGGCTCAAGCTCAAGCCGTTCGGTGGCTTCACGATGACCGTCGACGGCGCGGAGGTGAAGCTGCACGACACGATGGCCTACAAGGCGCTGATGCTCTCCGACGTGCCGAACTTCGTGTTCACCATCGGTTACACCAACGCCTCCTGGACCCTCAAGGCCGACCTGGTCAGCGACTTCGTCTGCCGGATGCTCGACCACCTCGACCGCACCGGTCAGCGGTCCTTCGTGCCGCGCCGCGACCAGGGCGTGGGGGAGCGGCCCTTCATGGACTTCCAGTCCGGCTACGTCCTGCGTGCGCTGGATGACCTGCCCGTGCAGGGTGACCGCGCGCCGTGGCTGCTCAAGCAGAACTACCTCGTCGACGTACGCCACATCCGTCGCGGCGAGCTCGACGACGGGGTGCTGGAGTTCGCCTGAGGTGCCATGCCTGAGGTGCCATGCCTGAGGTGCCGCGCCTGAGGGACCATCATCACCGCCGTACGACGCCGGCAAACCCACCCCGGCGGGCGGACCCGCCGGGGTGAACAGCCAGTGCGTCAGGCCGGGTTCCATGGAGGGGAAAGCTCATCCGAGGCACCTCTCGAAAGGGGAATCCATGGGACTGGACGACAAGCTGTCCAACAAGGCCGAGGAGCTGAAGGGCCAGGGCAAGGAGGCCTACGGCGACGCGGCCAACGACGACGAGATGAAGGCCGAGGGCAAGGGCGACCAGGCCTCGGCGGCCGTCAAGGACGCCGGTGAGAAGGTCAAGGACGCCGGCAAGAAGCTCAAGGACGGGCTCACGTGAGTCGTGCCACTCCTGGCACCGACCGTTAGGCCGACCGGGCTGCTCCCCGTACGCTGGGGAGCAGCCCGTTCCGGTCTCGCCCCGGGCTCCAGAGTCGGCCACCGCGCCGCTCCCCTCCCTCCTGGGAGGCACGTCCGCACCGCACCCGTTGCCGCGGACGACCTGGTGGGACACCCTGCAGTGAGAGATCCCTTGTCCAACCCTTCTTCGACCCCTTCGTCGACCCTGCCCTCCTTCGCCGACCTGGGCCTGCCCGCCGACCTGGCGGCCGTCCTCGCGAAGCGCGGCATCACCACCCCGACCCCGATCCAGGCGGCCACGCTGCCCGACTCGCTCGCCGGCCGGGACGTCCTCGGCCGCGGCCGGACCGGCTCCGGCAAGACCTTCGCCTTCCTGCTGCCGCTCGTCGCCCGCCTCGCCGGCGGACGCTCGGCTGCCTCCACGCGGCCCCGTGCGCTGGTCCTCGTGCCGACGCGCGAGCTGGCCCAGCAGGTCCAGGAGTCCCTGGTCCCGCTCGCCGAGGCCGCCGGCCTCACCAGCCGCACCGTCTTCGGCGGCGTCGGCCAGAACCCCCAGGTCCAGGCGCTGCGCAAGGGGGTGGACGTCCTCATCGCCTGCCCCGGCCGCCTCGAGGACCTCATCGGCCAGGGGCACTGCCGCCTCGATGCCATCGAGATCAGCGTGCTCGACGAGGCCGACCACATGGCCGACCTCGGCTTCCTCCCGGCCGTCCGCCGGCTGCTCAACGCGACGCCCAAGGGCGGGCAGCGCCTGCTCTTCTCCGCGACCCTCGACAAGGCCGTCGACGTGCTGGTCAAGCAGTTCCTCGACCAGCCCGTGACCCACGAGGCCGACTCGCCGCAGTCGCCGGTGAAGAAGATGGACCACCACGTCCTGCGGCTCGCCCGCGAGCACCGGCTGCCCACCCTGGTCGACCTGACCAGCGCGCCGGGCCGCACGGTCGTCTTCACCCGCACCAAGCACGGCGCGAAGGCGCTGACCCGGCAGCTCAACAAGGCCGGCGTGCCGACCGTCGAGCTGCACGGCAACCTCGGTCAGGGCGCCCGCACCCGCAACATGGAGGCCTTCCACTCCGGCCGGGCCACCACCCTGGTCGCGACCGACATCGCGGCGCGCGGCATCCACGTGGACGACGTCTCCCTCGTCGTCCACGCCGACCCGCCGGCCGAGCACAAGGCCTACCTGCACCGCTCGGGCCGTACGGCGCGGGCCGGCTCCGCCGGCACCGTCGTCACCCTCAGCACCCCCGAGCAGGACCGTGACGTGCGCGACCTCGCCCGGGCCGCGGGCATCAAGCCGCGCATCACCGTGCTCGAGGGCCCGGGGCACCCCGTGCTCACCGAGCTCGCGCCCGGAGAGCGGGTGCTCGTGCCCGGAGGCCTCGTGCTCACCCCGCCCACCCAGCGCTCCGGGAGCGAGGGCTCGGGCGGCAGTGCCGGCAACGGCGCCGCCAAGCGCACGCCGCAGGGTTCCGGCGGCGGCCGCTCCCGGTCGCGCCGGGGACGCGGTGGCTCCGGCTCCGGGCAGGCCAAGCAGGGCGGGGGCCAGGCCGGCCAGCGCTCGGGTCAGCGCTCGGGCCAGCGCTCGGGCCAGCGCTCGGGCCAGACCCGCCAAGGCGGCGGATCCACCGGCGGACGCGCCCAGGGCGTCGGTCAGAAGTCCCGCCACAGTGCGGCGTCCTTCAGCGCGAAGGCGCGCTGACCCGGGACGCGCACCCAGGAGCAGGAGGAGATCGCCATGAGGTCGCAGGTGCGTCGCGCTCTGTGGGACATGGTCCCGCGGGACCATCGCGAGTCGCCCCGGGCGCTGCGGCGCCGACAGCTCGTGGTGATCGCCTTCGTCCTGGTGGGGGCGGTGGTGCTCGGCTTCTCGCTGCGCACCGAGCCGGGCTCGACCCAGTTCTACGTCTTCACCCTGGTGATGGCCGCGCTCTGGACCGTGGGTGCCTTCGCATCCGGCCCGCTGCACCTGGGCCGGATCGCGTTGCGCGACGCCCACGTCCGCCCCGTGCTCACGCCCTTCGTGGTGGGGGCCGTGATGGTCGGTATCTTCACCGCGGGCGGCCTGCTGGTGCGCTCGCTGTCGTTCCTGGACCCGCTCACCGAGCAGATCCGCGACGTCCTGGCCTACACCGGCGAGAGCACGCTGTGGGTGTTGGCGCTCATCACGGCCGTCAACGGCGTCGCCGAGGAGCTGTTCTTCCGCGGCGCGGCGTACGCCGCTGTGCCGAAGCACCCGGTGACCGTCACGACCATCGCCTACACCATCGCCACGATGGCGACGGGCAACCTGATGCTGAGCTTCGCCGCGGTGCTCCTCGGCGTCGTCGTCGGGTTGGAGCGGCGGGCGTCCGGCGGCATCCTGGCCCCGATCATCACGCACCTGACCTGGTCGCTGTCGATGCTCGTCCTGCTGCCGTTGATCTTCCTCTGAGCGAGGTCAGTCGATCGGGCGCTCCTGGTCCAACCGGTCGACGATCAGCTGCCGGTCGCGGCGGAAGGTACGCAGCAGCGACGGTGTCGTCTCCCACGGCGCCTGGACCGACGGGTCCCGGTAGGCGCCCAGCGCCAGCGCCTCGCTGACCGTGACACGCAGGCGGATGCGGACGGCGACGTCGATGCGTCCCGCCGGCGTCACCACGGGCTCGATCTGGGCGAGGTGGAGGGCGCCGTCGAGGTCCTCGACGACGACCCGGGCCCCCAGGCAGGCGGTCGGGTCGTGGTGGGCGACGTCCCGGGCGGGGATCGGCTCCCCGTCCTGCGAGACCAGCCACGCCGTGCTGCGTCGTACCTGCACCAGCTCCATCGCAAGACCTCCTCATCGCGGTGTCGAACGACGATGACAGCCCCGCCGACAACGATGTGTGAACGGCTTCACCCAGCACGTGGGGATCTTGTGAAGACGGCGGCACGCAACCGTTTGCGCGCGTCCTGACCTGCGAAGAAGGCATGAAGATGAAGCCAGCGCCCTGTTCTCGCGGGTCCCCCGGGGTCACTGTGTAGACGAGGGCGGGCGTGGAGACGGTCCACGTCGAGCGGTGCAGGGACTGAGGGGACACAGTCATGGGACGGAGTGCGGTGCTCGTCGTCGACGACGACGACGACTTCCGCGCCCTGGTACGCCTGCACCTGGTGGCCTCGGGCTTCGAGGTCGTCGAGGCCGACTCCGGTGAGGGAGCACTGGACCTGGTCGATGCCTCCCCGCCCGCCCTCGTCCTCTCCGACCTGCGCATGGGCGGCATGGACGGCGCCGAGGTGCGAAGGCGGCTGTCGCGCAGTCACCCAGACCTCCCCGTGTGCGTCTGGTCGGCCCTGCCCACGACCGAGCCGTCGGTGATGCGCAAGGGACTCAAGGCCCTGGAGACGGTCATCGCCGAGCACCGGGAGCGACTCACGCGCGGCGAAGCCCGGCGAGCCGACCCCGCGTGACCTGACGCCCGCCTCCGCTGGTCCTCTGTCGGTCGCCGCGGTGAGGGCCGGCCGCTCGTCACGCCCGCACCTGCGAGGATGGTCGCGACCGACCAGGAGGTGAGCGTGAAGCCGACGCGGCGTACGCCGGTGGTCGTGGGACTGCTCAGCGTAGGAGTGACCCTGCTGGGGTTGCTGGTCCTCCTCGGCTGGCTCACCGGTGACGAGACCATCACCCGGCTCTTCCCCGTGCTGGTCGCGATGCAGCCGGCCACCGCCCTCGACTTCGTGCTGCTCGGGCTGGCGACGCTGCTGTTGCACTGCGGATGGGCGCGCGACCGGGTGCCGAAGGTGGTGGCGCTGCTGGCGGTCCTCTCGGTCGTGGTCGTCGCGGGGACCGGTCTGGTGACCGAGCTGGCCGGGTGGAGCTACCCGATCACGATCCTGGGCGACATGAGCCAGAACGAGGGCCGGATGTCGGGCATCACTGCCGTCGCCCACCTGGTCATCGCCTTCTCGCTGCTCGCCACGGTGGCGGGGCGCACGTTGGTCGCCCACAGTGCGGGCGTGCTGGCGCTCACCATCGGGCTGGTGGGCCTGTCCGGCTACGCGTTCGGACCCAGCGACCTCTACGACGTCGGCTACTTCCAGACCCTGGCGCTCCACACCGCGCTCGGCATCGCCCTGCTGGGCATGGCCCTGGTCTCCGGCAGCGGCGAGGTCGGACTGACCAAGCTGGCCCGCTCGCGCACCCTGGGGGGCCGTCTGGCACGCACCTTGCTGCCCGCGGTGCTCGTGATCCCCACCGTGCTGGGCTGGGTCGGGCTCTGGATGATGCGCAACGACTTCGGGCCCGGCTTCGTGATGGCGCTCTATGCCACGAGCGTGGCCCTCCTCACCGGCGCGCTGGTCTGGTTGTCGGGCGTGCGCCTGACCACCGCCGACGTACGCCGCAGCGAGGCCGAGGAGGCGAGGGAGGTCGCCGACCGGGCGCTGGCCGAGCTGCGGGTCGCCTCGGAGGAGCTGCGCCTGGCCAATCGGGACCTGCGTGACTTCACTGCGGCTGCGGCGCACGACCTGCGCGGACCGTTGAGCGCCGTGGTCCTCGGCGTGCAGATGCTGCATGCCGAGGGCGACCCCGCGCACGAACGCATCCTGGAGCGGATCGATGCCGCTGCCGTGCGCGGCATGACGCTGATCGACGACCTCCTGGAGTTCGGGCAGGTCCCCGTCGAGGTGGCTCGTCTGGACCTGGCCCCGCTGGTGCAAGAGATCGTCTCCGGGGTGCAGGAGTCGTCGGGACGACCGGTCCGACTCGAGGCCGGCCCGTGGTCACCCGTGCGAGCAGATGCCCGCCTCGTGCGCCGGCTGCTGACCAACCTGATCGGCAACGCCGTGAAGTACACCCAGGGCGAGGGACCCGTGGACGTCTCCGTGGGGACGGTGACGACCCCCGAGGGACGCATCCTGGTGCACGTCGCCGACCGCGGCATCACGATCCCCGAGACCGAGCGGGACCTGGTCTTCGAGATCTTCAAGCGCGGGGAGTCCGGCGCGCGCCACGCGACCGGCAACGGTGTGGGGCTGGCGGTCTGCCGCCGCATCGTCGAGCGGCACGGTGGCGAGATCTCGATCGTGGACCGTGACGGATGGTCCAAGAGCTTCGAGCTCACCCTCCCGGCAGCGGATGTCGCGCCGCGCCAGGAACCATCGATCCCGCAGGGGAGGCGACGTCAGGCCTGGTCGTCCTCGGCCAAGGCTCGACCGACCGCTTCGGCGTAGGTCAGCGGCTCGCCCGGCACCACGTCCCGGATGCTGTGGTCGGTCTGGAGGACCTCGGTGCCCATCGACTCGATGAGGTTGCCCGCCGTGGTGGCGTCCACGCCGGTGACCAGCTTGATCCACCACTCGCTGAGCATGGGGGTGCCGACCGGGACCTGGAGGATGGGGACCCGGCGCCCGTGCATCACCTCGCCGGCCTGCTGCAGCATCCCCTTGTAGGAGAGCTGGTCGGCGCCACCGACCTCGAAGACGCGTCCCTTGGCCTGCTCGTTGCCGATGACGCCCACGAGGTAGCGGATGACGTCGTCCACGGCGATCGGCTGGGTGCGCGTCGAGGCCCAGCGCGGCACGACCATGGCGGGCAGGTTCTTCACCAGCTCGCGGGTCATGTCCCACGAGACGCCGCCGGCGCCCACCACGATGGCGGCGCGCAGCACCGTCACCGGGACACCCGCCTCGCCGAGCAGCCGCTCGACCTCGCGCCGGGAGCGCAGGTGGGGCGAGAGGTCCTCCCCGTCCTTGCCGAGGCCGCCGAGGTAGACGATCTGCCCGACGCCCTGGGCGGCGGCGGCCAGCCCGAAGGCAGAGGCCGCCTCGGCGTCCTTGCGCTCGAAGTCCTGGTCGTCCAGGGAGTGCACGAGGTAGATCGCGGCGTCGACGCCCTCCAGCGGCTCGGCGAGCGAGCCGGGGTCGAAGACGTCGCCGCGGACGGGGGTGCCGGGCCCGTCGTAGGACTCCGGGCGGCGGGTCATCGCCCGCACCTCGTGCCCGGCCTCGAGGAGTGCAGGCACCAGACGGGCGCCGATGAAGCCGGTGGCCCCGGTGACGAGAACGCGCATACCCATGTCCTGAGCGTAGGTGGCGCGTCGCCCGGCCGGGTCACCCGACAGCGCTAGCCCAGAGGGCGACGAAGGCGACGCTAGGCTGGGTCAACACCGGCACGGGTCGCCGGGAGCGTCTCACCAGGAGGGTACCCAGGTGGCGTTGATCGTGGTCGTCGAGGACGACCCTGATGTCTCCAGGCTGCTCAGCGCGGTCCTCGTGGACGCGGGTCACGAGGTCCACGTGGCCGTGGACGGTGAGCAGGGGGTCGCGCTGGTCCAGCAGGTCCGGCCCGACCTGGCCCTGGTGGACGTCGGGCTCCCCGGGACCCTCGACGGGTTCGAGGTGACCCGTCGGATCCGCGCGGACGCGGCCGTCGCCGACGTACCCGTCTGGGCGCTGACCGCGCACTCCCGTGCCGAGGACCGCGAGCGAGGGGCCCAGGCGGGCGTCTCGGACTACCTCGTCAAGCCCGACGGCATCGTCGACCTGCTCCCGCGCATCGAGGCGCTGCTGGGATGACGCCCGCATCGATGGACGGCCCCGAGCCGGTGAAGGCACTGGTCGTGGACGACGACCTGCAGCTGCAGGCCGCCCTGCGCCAGATGCTGTCCAGGGCGGGTCTCGACGTCGCCGGCGCCGCGGACAAGGGCGAGGCCCTGTCGACCGCTGCCGCCTCCGCGCCGGACGTCGTGGTGCTGGACCTGTCGCTGCCCGACGGCGACGGGATCGAGGTGCTCGCCGAGCTGCGCACCTGGTCCGACGTCCCGGTGCTCGTGCTCACCGGTGCCACCGACCCGCGCCGGATGCTGGCCGCCTTCGAGGCCGGCGCCGACGACTACCTCCGCAAGCCCTTCGGTCCCGACGAGCTGCTCGCCCGGCTGCGGGCGCTGCTGCGCCGACCCCGCCGCGGCGAGGAGGAGTCCGCGCAGCGCACCTACGGGGCGCTGGAGATCGACCTCGCTGCCCGCACGGTGTCCGTGGCCGGCGAGCGCGTGCACCTCACGCCGACCGAGTGGCGGATCCTCGGCGCCCTGGTGGCGAACCCGGGCAAGCTGCTCACGCACCGCTGGATGCTCGCCGAGGTCTGGGACGGCAGCCACGGGGACGAGACCCGGGCCGCGCTGCGCGCCCACCTGCGCACCCTGCGCGCCAAGATCGGCGACGACGCCAGTGCCCCGCGCTACATCGCCACCGAGAGCGGCGCCGGCTACCGCTGGACCGCGGTGGAGGGTGAGCAGCCGGAGTCGGGGGTCGAGTCGGCAGGGCGGTCGGCAGGGCAGCCTGCAGCGGGCGACGAGACGGTCACCGACGTCGCCGCCCTCGTGCACGACCTCAACAACGCGCTGACCGCAGCGCGGCTCGCGGTGGCACTCGCACGCACCCGGGTGGCCAGGCTGGCCGGTGACGACGCTCCCGAGGACCCGGACGGGGGTGCGACGACGCCGCTCGACGACGCCGTCGACCAGCTCGAGCGGGTGGGGCGCCTGGCGTTGCGGATCGAGGCCACCGTGCGCGGCGAGAGCCCGGAGGAGGACGAGGGCTGAGTCGCGCTCGGGGCGCTCGGGCTACTTCGAGCCGCGCTCGGCCCGGGCGCGGATGCGCTCGCGGCGGGTCTCGTCCATGGCCTGCTCGTAGGCGCTGACCAGGCTGGCGATCGAGAGCGGCTTGATCCGCTCCACCACCTCGCGGATGGTCTCCGCCGACGCCCCGGCCTCCTTGTACGCCGGCCAGACCTGGGTCCGGAACAGCTCGTTGAGCTCCTCGGCCACCTCGCGACCGTGCCGGGCGTAGACCTCGGCGGCGGCCACCGCCGTCTCGGTGGGGAAGCCGAGGTCGATCAGCCCGACCCCGACCGCGAGCTGGGTCGGGGTGACCGCCCACCTGTCCTCGCCCGCACCGTGGACGATCCCGAGGGCGCCGAGCAGCTGCAGGTCGTCGGGGGTCAGCGTGCGGCCGGCGCGGGCGGCGAGCTCCTCGGTGGTCAGCTCCACCACCGCCTCCGCCTGCCACGGCGCGAGCATCGTGCGGTGCAGGGCGATCTGCTCCGGCGTGGCGTCCTCGGGCACGGCCGCGAGGTACTTCTCGATCGCCGAGAGCGTGAAGCCGTGGCTCTGCAGCTCGCGGACCAGCTCGAGCCGGGAGACGTGATCGGGGGTGTAGAAGCCCGACCGACCCCGGCGGATCGGCGGTGGCACCAGGCCCTTGGAGGTGTAGAAGCGGACGTTGCGGACGCTCATGCCGACCCTCGTGGTCAGCTCCTCGAGGGTTAGCAGCTCCTCCGGCTTGGCCTCGGCCGAGCCAGGAGAGGGAGCGGGAGAGGGGGTCGAGCCCGTCGCGCCCGCGTCCGACGTGGTGCCCATCACACCCCTTCCGGTGCGGTCCGGTCCTTGACGACAGTGACAGTAATGGTGTCACAATCGATTCCACAACGTACTGCCGTGGTCAGCGACGCCCGACGGCCCCGTCCCGGGGCCGGTCGTGGAGCGCCACCTGACCACCGAGAACCGAGGACGGTCATGGCTGAAGCATTCGTGTACGACCACATCCGTACGCCGCGAGGCAAGGGCAAGGCGGCGGGCTCGCTGCACGAGGTCAAGCCGGTCGACCTCGTCGTCGGCCTGCTCGACGAGATCAAGACCCGCAACCCCGGCCTGGACCCCGCCCGCGTCGACGACGTGGTGCTGGGCGTCGTCTCGCCGCTGGGCGAGCAGGGCGGCGACATCGCCAAGACGGCCGCTCTGGCCGCGGGCTACCCCGACACCGTCGCGGGCGTGCAGCTCAACCGCTTCTGCGCCTCGGGCCTGGAGGCGGTCAACCAGGCCGCCGGTCGCATCCGCGGCGGCATGGAGGACCTGATCCTCGCCGGCGGCGTGGAGTCGATGTCCAACGTCCCGATGGGCTCCGACGGCGGCGCCTGGGCCTCCGACCCGGCCACCGCCTTCAAGGCCGGCTTCGTGCCGCAGGGCATCGGCGCCGACCTGATCGCCACGATCGAGGGCTGGAGCCGCGAGGACGTCGACGCGTTCGCGGCCGAGTCCAACCACCGCGCCGCCAAGGCCTGGGCCAACGGCTACTTCACCGACTCGGTCATCCCGGTCAAGGACGCCAACGGCCTCACGATCCTCGACCACGACGAGCTGATCCGCCCCGACACCAGCGTCGAGGGCCTGGCCGGTCTCAAGCCCTCCTTCGCCCAGATCGGTGCCGACGCCGGCTTCGACGACGTGGCGCTGGAGAAGTACCACTGGGTCGAGAAGATCAACCACGTCCACCACGCCGGCAACTCCTCGGGCATCGTCGACGGCGCCGCCCTGATGGCCATCGGCACCGAGGAGATCGGCGCCGAGCTCGGGCTCACCCCGCGCGCCCGCATCGTGTCCATGGCCGTCTCCGGCGCTGACCCGACGATCATGCTCACCGGTCCCGCCCCCGCCGCCCGCAAGGCGCTGGCGAAGGCCGGCCTGGAGACCAAGGACATCGACCTCTTCGAGATCAACGAGGCGTTCGCCGCCGTCGCGATGCGCTTCATGCGCGACATGGGCATCACCGACGAGATCACCAACGTCAACGGTGGCGCGATCGCGATGGGCCACCCGCTCGGCGCCACCGGCGCGATGATTCTCGGCACCCTCATCGACGAGCTCCAGCGCCGCGACCAGAAGCGCGGCCTCGCCACGCTCTGCGTCGGCGGCGGCATGGGCATCGCCACCATCGTCGAGATCGTCTGACCGTCCCCCTCCGCTGGTCGAGGTGCGAAGGCCGCCAGGCCTGAGCCTCGAGACCCGGCTGCGATCGGCGACGACGCCGGCGTACGGCGCCGCGGACCCTCACCGGGTCTCGAGGCTCGTCGCTGGCGCTCCTCGCACCTCGACCACCGACCTGAGACCGAACAGGAACCCAGAACAGACATGAGCACCACCACCGAGCAGAGCGCCGTCCGCTACGAGAAGGACGCCGACGGCATCGTCACCCTCACCCTCGACGACCCCACGTCGTCGGCCAACACGATGAACGACCTCTACCGGGCGTCGATCAACACCGCGATCGACCGCCTCTACGACGAGCTCGCCGCGGACGAGTCGTCGATCAAGGGCGTCGTGATCGCCTCGGCGAAGAAGACCTTCTTCGCCGGCGGCAACCTCAAGGGCATGGTCACCGCCGGCCCCGAGGACGCCGAGGACGTCTTCAAGATGGCCGAGGACGTCAAGGCCGGCCTGCGCCGCCTGGAGAAGCTGCCCAAGCCCGTGGTCGCCGCCATCAACGGCGCCGCGCTGGGTGGCGGCCTCGAGATCACCCTCGCCTGCAACCGCCGCATCGCCGTGGACGACCGCTCGGTCAAGCTCGGCCTGCCCGAGGTCAGCCTCGGCCTGCTGCCCGGCGGTGGCGGCGTGACCCGCATCGTGCGGATGTTCGGCCTGCAGGAGGGCCTGATGGGCTTCCTGCTCGAGGGCAAGCAGTTCAGCCCGGCCGAGGCCAAGGCCAAGGGTCTGGTCGACGAGCTGGTCGCCACCCGTGAGGAGCTCGTCCCCGCGGCGAAGGCGTGGATCCTCGCCAATCCCGACGCCCACCAGAACCCGTGGGACGCGCCCGGCTACAAGATGCCCGGCGGCTCGCCGAAGTCCCCGGCCCTGGCCGGCTTCCTGCCCGCCTTCCCCGCCCTGCTGCGCAAGCAGACCAAGGGCGCGGTCTACCCCGCCGCCCGCGCGATCCTGTCCGCGGCCGTCGAGGGCGCCAACCGTGACTTCGACACCGCCTCGCGGATCGAGTCGCGCTACCTGACGAACCTCATCGTCAACCAGGGCTCGAAGAACATGATCCAGGCGTTCTTCTTCGACCTGCAGGCGATCAACGCCGGCAAGCTGCGCCCCCAGGGCATCGAGCCCTGGAAGGCCACCAAGGTCGCCGTCCTCGGCGCCGGCATGATGGGTGCGGGCATCGCCTACTCCTGCGCCCGCGCCGGCATGGAGGTCGTGCTCAAGGACGTCTCGGCCGAGGCCGCGGCCAAGGGCAAGGCGTACTCCGAGAAGATCAACGAGAAGGCCGTCTCCCGCGGCAAGCTCACCCAGGAGAAGTCCGACAAGCTGCTCGGCCGGATCACCCCGACCGACGACTACGCCGACCTGGCCGGCTGCGACCTGGTCATCGAGGCCGTCTTCGAGGACCCGTCGCTGAAGCACCAGGTCTTCGCCGAGGCCGCCAAGCACGTGAACGCCGACGCGCTCCTGTGCTCCAACACCTCGACGCTGCCGATCACCGAGCTCGCCACCGGCGTGGACCGCCCGGCGGACTTCATCGGTCTGCACTTCTTCAGCCCCGTCGACAAGATGCCGCTGGTCGAGATCATCAAGGGCAAGGACACCTCCGACGAGGCGCTGGCCAAGGCCTACGACGTGGTGCAGCAGATCAAGAAGACCCCGATCGTCGTCAACGACAGCCGTGGCTTCTACACCTCGCGCGTCATCGGCACGATGGTCAACGAGGGCCTGGCCCTGCTGGCCGAGGGCTCCGCGCCGTACTCCGTCGAGCGCGCCGCCACCCAGGCCGGCTACCCCGTCGGCCCGCTGCAGCTGACCGACGAGCTCAACATGGAGCTGATGGCCAAGATCGCCAAGGCCACCAAGGACGCGGCCGAGCGCGACGGCGGCACCTACGAGCCGCACCCCGGCTCGCTGGTCGTGGAGAAGATGATCGAGCTCGGGCGCCCCTCGCGCCTCAAGGGCGCCGGCTTCTTCGAGTACGTCGACGGCAAGCGCGGCTCCATCTGGTCGGGCCTGTCTGAGGTCTACCCGGTCGCCGAGGAGCAGATCCCGTTCGTCGACATGAAGGAGCGGATGCTGTTCGCCGAGGCGATCGAGACCGCCAAGTGCTTCGAGGAGGGCGTCATCGAGTCGGCGGCCGCCGCGAACATCGGCTCGATCATGGGCATCGGCTTCCCCCCGATGACCGGTGGCGCCGCGCAGTACATGACCGGCTACGAGGGCCCCGAGGGCACCGTCGCCGCCGGTGAGATCGGCCTGGCGGCGTTCGTGAAGCGCGCCGACGACCTGGCCGACAAGTACGGCGAGCGGTTCCGCCCCACGCAGTACCTCCGCGACCTGGTGGCGAAGGGCGAGTCCTTCCCCGCCTGATCCCGCGTCGCCGAGACGTCACTGACGCACGCTCGAGCCGTCACTCCCGCACGGGGTGGCGGCTCGAGTGCGTGCGCGAGCGACCTCTCGGCCGTGCGCGAGTGACGTCTCGGCCGAATGTGGGGTGCGGGCGGGCGGGAGCGGTCACCATGGTCCGGTGGGAGAGGGAGCGGGAGAGACGGGCCGTGCGCTCGTGGAGGTGCGGGACCTGCACGTGCGGTTCGGCGAGGTCGAGGCCGTGGGGGGCGTGCACCTGACGGCGTACGCCGGTCGCGCGACGGCACTGCTGGGGCGCAACGGGGCCGGCAAGTCGACCACGATGCGGGTGCTGGCCGGGGTGGTGCCGCCGACGAGCGGCACGGTCCTGGTGGCCGGTCACGACGTGCTGCGGCACCCGATGGCCGCCAAGCGTGCTGTCGGGTACTGCCCCGACGTGGGTGGGCTGGTGCCGCGTGCGACCCCCTGGGAGCACCTGCAGCTGGCCGCGCGGCTGCGGCGGCTGCCGGCCGGGTGGGAGCCGCGGGCCCGCGACCTGCTGGAGCGGTTCGAGCTCGGCGACGTCGCGCACCGGGTCACCGCCGGCTTCTCCCACGGCATGGGGCGCCGGCTCTCGGTCGTGCTCGCCGCGCTGCACGAGCCCGAGGTGCTGCTGCTCGACGAGCCCTTCGACGGCGTGGACCCGCTGGGGGTCGAGGCCACCTTGGAGGTGGTCGCCGACGCCCGCTCGCGCGGTGCCGCGGTGCTGGTCTCGACCCATCTGCGCGAGCTGGCGATCGAGGCCTGCTCGACGGTGTCCGTGCTGCGCGGTGGCGCGCAGGTCGCGGAGATGAGCGCGCTCGACATGGCCGGTGAGGAGGGCGCCCGTGCCTACCGCTCGCTCCTGGACTGAGGGCCTCCTGCGCGATCAGGCCAGGGCGGTCGCCGACGTCGGCACGCTGCTGCGCTTCCGCGCCGCCCACGTACGCCGCCCGCGGGCCTTCCGGGTCGGCCTGCTCGTCTTCGCGCTGGCGACGGCCGCGATCGCGGTGGTCCCCGCGTACCTCCCGGGTGCGGGCGGCCCCGGGCGGGCCCAGGACGTCCTCCTGCTGCTGCCCACCGCGCTGGCCGGCTTGGTGCTGGTCGCGGTCGTGTCCGCCGTGGCCTCCGGGGGCGGGCGCGAGCTGCTGGCGCGCGACCCCGCCTCGATCCACCCGATCAGCCCGACGACCGACCACCTCGGGGCACTGGTCCTGGCGCCGCTGAACATCGCCTGGCTGCTCCAGGCGTGGACGCTGCTGGGTGCGGCCTCCTACGGCGGGGGCCGAGAGCCGCTGCCGACGCTGCAGGTGGCGATGCTGCTGTGGCTGGTGGTGGCCACCGCGGTCGGCCAGGTGGTGGCGTGGACGGTCGAGGGTGTGCGTCGGCTGAGGTTCGGGGAGGTGGGCGTGCGCCTGCTGACCGTCGTGGCGGTCGTCGCGGTGCTGCTGCTCCAGCTCGACCAGCGGCTGGTGCCGCTGCTGGACCAGGTGCCGACGGTCCGCGTCGTCGCGCTGTCGGTCGGCGGCGTGACCGCGGCCTGGTGGGGCGTGGTCGGCGCTCTGCTGGGCCTGTCGCTGGCCGCGGTCGTCCTGGGGGCGGTGCCCGCGCACCTCGCGACCCGTCGGGTGCCCCACGACGAGCTGCGGGTGGAGAGCGAGTCGCACCGCGCCCGTCCGCTGCCGCACAGCGACCTGGCGGTGCTGCTGCGCACCGACCGCGGCTCGGTCTGGCGGGCCGTGCCGATGCGTCGCGGGCTCGCGGTCCTGGCGATCGGCCCCGGGGTGGTCGCGCTCGTCGGCGACCTCGACTGGGTGCAGCTGATCATCCTGCCCGGCCTGGTGGCCTCCGGCGGGGCGCTGCTCTTCGGCGTCAACGCGTGGTGCCTCGACGGGCGCGGAGGCCTGTGGCGCGAGAGCCTGCCGGTGGGTGCGGGCACCGTGTTCGTCGCGCGGGCGTGGGTCCTCGCGGAGTTCCTCGTCGCGGCCAGCCTGGTGACCATGGCCCTGGGTGGGCTGCGCGCCGGCGTACCCACCCCCACCGAGACGACCGCCCTGCTCGCGATGCTGGCGGTGGTGACCGTCCAGGTCGTCGGCGCCGCGATGCGCTGGTCGCTCGCGCACCCCTACGCCGTCGACCTGCGCTCGGCCCGGGCCACGCCGGCACCGCCGCTGATGATGGTCGGCTACTCCAGCCGCCTCGCGCTGTCCACCACCATGACCGGCCTGGTCTTCTCGGGCCTGGCGCGCCTGGAGGCGCCGGTGCTCCCGCTGCTGCTGGCGGTGCCGTTCATCTGCTGGTCCGGCGCCCGGCTGGTCCGCACCCACGAGCGCTGGACCGATCCGGTCCAGCGGGCGCGAGTGGTCGTCACCGCCGCTGCATGAAGCGCTCGGTGGCGTTGTGGAGGTCCGCGTCCGGACCGGGTGCCGGACTCGACCTCCACAACGGTTGCGTGAGCGGCGCCGGGGTGCGGTGGTCCCGACGCCCGCTCGCTGGCGCTCACTGCTCGACCACCGGGGGTCCGCTCGGCGGGGCTCGCTGCTCGACACGGGTCGTCGCGGGACAACCCGCGACGGACCGAGCGCCCGGTAGGTTCGCGGCCATGGACTTCGCACCGTCTTCCCGGGCCGCCGACCTCACCGAGCGCACCCGGGCGTTCATCCGCGACGTGGTCGAGCCCGTGGAGGGCGACTACCTCCGCGACCTGGCCGAGCAGCGGCGTACCGGCGACCCGTGGCGACCGCTGCCGGTCGTCGAGGAGCTCAAGGCCGAGGCCAGGGCACGTGGCCTGTGGAACCTGTGGCTGCCGAAGGAGCACGCGGGGGAGTACGCCGCACGCTTCGGCACCGACGGGGGCGAGGGCCTGACCAACGTCGACTACGCCCCGGTCGCCGAGGCCACCGGCGGCAGCCACCTCGCGCCCCTGGTGATGAACTGCAACGCGCCCGACACCGGCAACATGGAGGTGCTGCTGCGCTACGGAACCGACGAGCAGCGGGCGCAGTGGCTGGAGCCGCTGCTGGCCGGCGAGATCCGCTCGGCGTTCACGATGACCGAGCCCGACGTCGCGTCCTCCGACGCCACCAACATGGAGGCGACCGCCGTGGTCCACGGCGACGAGGTGGTCATCAACGGCCGCAAGTGGTGGTCGACCGGCGTGGGGCACCCCGAGTGCCGGATCGCGGTCTTCATGGGCCTGCGCGACACCCCGGAGAACCTCGAGGACGACCCCGGCATCGACCGCCACCACCGGCACACGATGGTGCTGGTCCCGCTGGACACCCCCGGGGTGAAGGTCGAGCGGCTGCTGCCGACGATGGGGATGTACGACGAGCCCATCGGCCACGGGGAGGTCTCGTTCACCGACGTCCGCGTCCCCGTCAGCAACATTCTGTCCGGCCCCGGTGAGGCGTTCGCGATCGCCCAGGGACGGCTCGGGCCCGGCCGCATCCACCACTGCATGCGGCTCATCGGGCTGGCCGAGATGGCGCTGGAGCGGGCCTGCCGCCGCGGGCTGGACCGCGTGGCCTTCGGCAAGCCGCTGGCCAACCTCGGCGGCAACCGCGAGCGGATCGCCGACGCCCGGATCGCCATCGAGCAGGCCCGCCTGCTGGTCCTCAACGCCGCGTGGAAGCTCGACGTCGGAGGCCCGCTCAACGCGCTCTCGGAGGTCTCGCAGATCAAGGTCGCGGTGCCGCGGATGGCGCTGCAGGTCATCGACTTCGCGATGCAGATCCACGGCGGTGGCGGGATGTCCGACGACCACCCGCTGGCCGGCGCCTGGACCGCCGCCCGCGCGCTGCGGCTGGCCGACGGCCCCGACGAGGTGCACCAGGGCGTCGTGGCGCGCCTGGAGCTCGGCAAGTACGGGGCGAAGCGATGAGCGCCGCCGACGGCCGCAGGGTCCTGATCACCGGCGCGGCCTCCGGGCTCGGCGCCGCGCTGGCCGACGCGTTCGAGGCACGGGGGGACCGGGTGCTGCGGACGGATCGGACCGGTCTCGACGCCCGCTCGCTGGCGCTCGCTGCTCGACCGGCTGTGCTGCGTCTCGACATCACCTCCGACGAGGACTGGGCCGCCGCGCTCGCGCACGTCGAGGAGACGTGGGGCGGGCTGGACGTGCTGGTCAACAACGCCGGGGTCGCCGGTGGCGGCCGGCTCGACGTGGCCACCCACGACGAGTGGCAGTGGATCTTCGACATCAACCTGTTCGGCATGGTGCGCGGGCTGCGCACCTTCGTGCCGATGCTCAAGCAGCAGGGGTCGGGCGCGATCGTCAACGTCGCGAGCCTCGCCGGGCTCGTGCACCCCGCGGGCATGGCGTCCTACAACGCAGTCAAGGCCGCGGTCGTCGCGCTCACCGAGACCGCCGGGCACGAGCTGGCCGCCCACGGCGTCACCGCGCACACGGTCTGTCCGGGCTTCTTCCGCACCAACCTGATGGACTCGCTGCAGGGCGCCGACTCCGCCCTCGGCGAGGTGATGTCCCGCCTGGTCACCGACTCACCGATCACCGCCGAGTCGGTCGCCGCGGCCGTGCTCGCCGGGCTGGACGCCGGCGACGAGCTGATCGTGCCCGACGAGCCGGCACGGGGAGCGGTCGCGCTCAAGCAGACCGACCGGGCGTCGTACGACGCGGTGATGCGGGCGCAGGCGCGCAGTCTCGACAAGCTGGCCGGCGAGACAACGGACGCAGGGGCAGAGCAGTGAGCAGCAGCGACAACAACGCGAAGCCGGTCCGCGACGAGGACGCCTTCCACGTCGACGCCCTGTCGGCGTGGCTCGCCGAGCGCGGCGAGGGGCCGGTGACCGAGGTCCAGCAGTTCCGCGGCGGGGCGTCCAACCTGACCTACCTGGTGCGGACGGCCTCGACCGACGGGCAGAGCCGCGACCTGATCCTGCGGCGCCCGCCGGCCGGCACGAAGGCCGCCGGCGCCCACGACATGGGTCGCGAGCACGGCATCCAGGCCGCGCTCGCGCCGGTCTTCCCGTACGTCGCCACGATGATCGGCCACGAGCCCGACGAGTCCGTGCTGGGCTCGGAGTTCTACGTCATGGAGAAGGTCCCGGGGCAGATCCTGCGCCAGGACCTCCCGGAGCCGGTCGCCCCCGAGGTGGCCGACGCGCTCTGCCAGCGGGTGCTCGACGTGCTGGTGGCGCTGCACTCCGTCGACGTCTCCGCGGTGCCGGAGCTGGCCGCGCTCGGCAAGGGCGAGGGGTACGTCGGTCGCCAGGTCCGCGGCTGGATCCGCCGGCTGGACGGGTCGCGCACCGACGACACCGGCGACTGGTCCGACGTGCTGGCGTGGATCGAGGAGCACCAGCCCGCCGACGTCGGGCAGGTGCTGATCCACAACGACTACCGGCTCGACAACATCGTGCTCGACGACGACCTCGGCGTCCGGGCGGTCCTGGACTGGGAGCTCGCCACCGTGGGCGACCCGCTGATGGACCTCTCCTCGATGATCGCCTACTGGGTCGAGGCCGACGACGACGAGCTGTTCCAGCTGTTCCGCCGCCAGCCGTCGAACGCGCCGGGCATGTGGACCCGCCGCGAGTGGGTCGACCGCTACTGCGCCGCCACCGGGCACGCCCCGAGCGAGCGGGACCTGGTGTTCTACGAGGTGTTCGGGCTGTTCCGGCTCGCGGTGATCGCGCAGCAGATCTGGTACCGCTACGTGCACAAGCAGACGACCAACGAGTCCTACGCGCTGCTCGGCCAGGTCGTCTCCTACCTCGAGCAGCGGTGCCGCCGGCTGATCGGCGAGGCCGCCTGATGGGCAGCGCCTGATGGGACGGGGCGACTGATGGGGCAGCTGCTGCTGGTCCGGCACGGCCAGGCGTCCTTCGGGGCCGACGACTACGACGTGCTCTCACCCACCGGGTGGGAGCAGGGGCGCCGCCTCGGCGCGCACCTCGCGGCCGCGGGCGTCGCCCCGACAGCGCTGGTGCGTGGCACGATGCGTCGCCACCGCGAGACGCTCGAGGCGATGTGCGAGGGCGCCGGCTGGGCGACGCCGGTCGACGAGGACGGCCGATGGGACGAGTTCGACCACCTCGGCGTGATCGCGCGCTTCCCCGACCTGCCCGCGGACCCGCACCAGCTGGAGCGGCGTACCTTCCAGGAGCTCTTCGAGCGGGCGACCGCGCGGTGGACCGGTGGAGCCAACGACTCGGAGTACGACGAGAGCTTCCGCGACTTCGAGGCCCGGGCCTCCGCGGCGCTGGCCGACGCGGTCGAACGGGCGGGCAGCGGGGAGACGGCGGTCGTGGTGACCTCCGGTGGCGTGGTCGGCCTCGTGGCGGCCGGCCTGCTCGGGGCGTCCGGCGACGGGCTGCCGGAGACCTGGCAGCGGCTCAACACCGTGGCCGTGAACTCCGGCGTCACCCGCGTCCTCGTCGGCCCGCGCGGCACCCGGTTGCTGACCTTCAACGAGCACGAGCACCTCGGTGGGGAGCTGCTGACCTACCGGTGACCTCGGCGGGCCCGGTGGGCGGGCCCGGCGGGGTGGCCCGCGGGTGGGGTCGGGGTGGGGGCGCGCGGGTAGGTTGCGGCCGTGTCCGACCAGGCCCTCAACGCGCTGACCGCGGTCGCGCTCGGCGGTGTGGTGGCGGTGGTGCTGTTCATCCCGGTGGCGGCCTACGAGTACCGCCGCGACGGCCGGCTCGGCGCCGGCGACCTGACCACCCTGATCACGGGCGCGGTCTACGGGCTGTCGCTGTGGACCTACACGCTGCTGCCGCTGCCGGACCGCGGCGACTTCCGCTGCCGGGTGGCCCAGACCGACCTGCTCGGCACGATCGGCCTGATGGGCTCGCCCGACGACGGGGTGCGCGTGTTCCTGCGCGACCCGGCGGTGCAGCAGGTGCTGCTCAACGTGCTGCTGTTCGTGCCGCTCGGCGTCTTCGTGCGCCTGGTGCTGCGCCGCGGCGTGGTCGTCGCGACGCTGTCGGGCCTGGCCATGTCGCTGGCGATCGAGATGACCCAGCGCACGGGTGTGTGGGGCTTCTACGACTGCGCCTACCGCAGGTTCGACGTCGACGACCTGGTGGTCAACACCCTCGGCGCGCTCGCCGGGGCACTGCTGTCGTGGCCGGTGCTGCGACGCAGGTCGGAGACCCCGCCGCCGCTGCCCACACGCGTCACCTGGGGCCGCCGGATGGCCGGCATGCTGAGCGACGCGCTCTTCGTGCTGATGCTCGGCGGTGCCGTCGCCGTCGCCTGGCGGGGGCTGATGTTCTACGTCCTGGACACCGGCCCGCACCGGGCCGAGCAGTGGCTGCTGCAGTGGTCGGTGCCGTTCGCCGTGCAGGCGCTGTGCGTGCTCGGCCTCGGTCGCACGGTCGGCGAGATCGTGGTGTCCGTACGCACGGAGTCACCGCGCCGCTGGTGGACGGGTCCGGGCCGGCTGCTCAAGCTGGCCTTCGGCATCGGCCCGGTCTTCTGGCTGGTGCTGGCACCGATCCCCTTCCGGGGGCAGCTGCTGGCGGCGTACCTCGTGCTCACGGTGGTGGCGACGTTCTGGACCCGCGAGCACCGCGGTCTCTCGCACCTGGCCTCCGGCCTGGAGCTGCGCGTCGCCCACTCCGATGCCGGGGGTCCCCCTCGGGAGTTGTCGAACGTTTGACAACTCCCGAGCGGGGGTGGGCGGGCGAGACGGGGCGGGCGAGGGCCCTGTGGAGAGGCGGTCACGCCCACGGCCGAACCGTGGTCTGGTGTGGGCATGCCTGCACCTCTCGACACGACCAGCCGCACCGCGACCCTCGCCCGGGCCGCATTCCGCGTGGTGCTCCGCGACGGTCTCGGGGGTCCGGCGCTACGGGCGATCGCTCGGGAGGCTCGGCTCAGCGCTGCGACGATCCTCCACCAGTTGGAGAGCCGCGAGCGCCTGCTCCGCCTCACGACCCACTACGCCTGCGACACGATCGCGAGCACCCAGCGCTTCGGTGTCGGAGCGGTGGCCCTGGTCCCCGGCGGGGAGTCGGTCGACGAGGTGCGCATCTGGTGCCAATGGAGCGCCTACGCCGAGGGCGACGACCTGCTCTCCGAGATCGTGCAGGACCAGCGCACCCGCGAGCAGCTGCAGCTTCGGGCCGAGCTGCCCTGGATGGACGCGCTCGACGCCGAGCTGATGCATCTGGCCATCGAGGGTGCCCGTCAGGCGATGAGCCGCCGAGCGGGGCCACTCGATCCCGAAGCCGCGGAGCGACACCTGCGACGGCTCGAGGGCCTTCTCGCCGATGCCGCGGAACTCAGATCAGCCTCTTGAGCACCGGCAGCGGGGCGTGCTTCATCACCACCGACATGGGTGCCCACGGCAGCGCCGGGACGCAGGCGGAGTCGACCCGCTTCTCGATGGCCGCGACCATCGCCTTCACGCCCTTCTCGGTGGAGGCCATCAGCGGGGTGGACTGCTGGACCTTCTCGTTCATCTCCGAGGCGATGTAGCCGGGGTAGAGCACGGTGACCTGGATCTTCTTGGCCAGCGGGGTGCCGTGCAGCTCGGTGCGGATGCCCTCGGCGAGGTGGGCGACACCGGCCTTGGTGGCGGCGTAGGTCGTCATCGACTTCGGCATCCCGCGCATCGCCGACATCGACGACACCATCACCAGGTGGCCGTGACCCTGGTCGCGGAAGACCTCCATCGCGGCCTCGCACTGGGCCAGCGCGCCGAGGAAGTTGGTCATCGCGGTCTCGCGGTTGGCGTCGGCGCGGCCGGTGCCGATGGCGGCGCCCTTGCCGAGGCCCGCGTTGACGACGTACCGGTCGAGCCCGCCGAGCTCCTCGCGCAGCGCCTGCGTCACGGCGGTGACCGCCTCGTGGTCGGTCACGTCGAGCGCGGCGATCGCGACGCGGCGCTCGGGGTGGGCGGCGAGGATCTCGGCGCGCAGCTCCTCGAGGCGCTCGGTACGTCGCGCGCAGAGCGCGAGGTCCTCCCCGTGGGCGGCGAGCTGGCGGGCCATCTCGGCGCCCAGCCCGGAGCTGGCGCCGGTGATCAGCGTCCTGGTGGCAGTCGTCGTCATGGGCTCATCCTCGCGCAGCCGTCCCCGTCGGCATCGGCGCACCTCCGCGGCGTCTCGCCGATACGGCAGACCGCCCCGGCCACCCGGGAGACCGTCCGGCCTCTTGGTCTCGGACAGGTAACTGTTGTGACCTGGCTCGGTAAGACCCTTGCTTTTTCCGGCGCGAGGGCGTGGGGTGCTGAACGCCTCGTGTTCACGTCCGGCCGGAGGGTGCCGGCGCGCGGGGGCTGATCTCGGTAAAGGAAGTATCCGTGTCGAAGAAGTTCTTCGGCGGGTCGCGTGCGCGCGCGCTCGGCCTCGCCTCGACCGGGCTCCTCGTCACCGGGCTGGCGGCAGCGATGCCGACGGCGCAGGCGGCGGAGGACCCCACCGGGCCCACGACCTACGACTCCGGGCGCTACGTCGTCCTGCTGCGCGAGGCGCCCGCCGCGTCGTACGCCGGTGACGACTCCCGCTACCCGGCGACCCGGCCCACCGAGGGCGGCGCGTTCCGCGCCGACTCGCGGGCCTCGACCCAGTACCGCCGCCACCTCGAGCGCGAGCAGGACCGCCTGGCCCGCGAGGTCGGCACCGAGGTGCTGTCCAGCTTCACCGTCGCCAGCAACGGCTTCGTCGCCGAGCTGTCGGCCGACGAGGCCCTCGACCTGGCCACCGATCGCCGCGTGCTGCTGGTCACCAAGGACGTCAAGCGCGAGATGGACACCTGGGAGACCCCCGACTCCCTCGGCCTCACCGGCCGCCGGGGTGCCTGGAAGGAGTCGGGCAACCGCAAGAAGGCCGGGGCCGGCACGGTCGTCGGCATCCTGGACTCCGGCTACTGGCCCGAGTCGCCCTCCTTCGCCGGCAAGCAGCTGACCTCCGCCCCGCAGACCAAGTGGGACATCACCATGTCCGGCGACGGCAGCACCCGGATGGAGAAGGCCGACGGCGGCGTCTTCAACGGTGCCTGCGAGACCGGCGAGGGCATGCCCGACCCGATCTGCAACACCAAGGTCGTCGGCGCCCGCTACTACTCCGAGGCCTTCGAGGAGGACATCGCCACCACCGACACCGAGAAGGCCGAGACCGAGTTCCTCTCCGCCCGCGACGGCGACGGCCACGGCACGCACACCGCGAGCACCGCGGCCGGTGCCCTGGTCAAGGACGTCAGCGTCGAGGGCCGCGACTTCGGCAAGCTCTCGGGCATGGCGCCCGGCGCCGCGCTGGCGATCTACAAGGTCTGCTGGGAGGACACCGACCCGAACTCGGGCGGCTGCTACACCAGCGCCAGCCTGGACGCGATCGACGACGCCGTCGCCGACGGCGTGGACTCGATCAACTACTCCATCTCCGGCGCGACCGACACCGTCGTCGACGCCGTCGAGGTCGCCTTCGAGGGTGCGGCCGAGGCCGGTGTCTTCATCGCCGCCTCCGCCGGCAACTCCGGCCCGGACGCCTCCACGGTCGCCCACAACAGCCCGTGGCTGACGACGGTCGCCTCGACCACGCACGTGAACTTCGAGAACACCCTGGTGCTCGGCGACGGCCAGAAGTTCGCCGGCGCCTCGATCGCCGGGACCAAGATCCCGCGCACCCCGCTGGTCGACGCCAAGGACGTCGCCCTCGAGGGCGCCGACCCCGCCGAGGCCGAGCTCTGCGCGGCCGACACCCTCGACCCCGCGCTGGCCGAGGGCCTGATCGTGGTCTGCAAGCGCGGCGTCTACGCCCGCGTCGACAAGTCCGCCGAGGTCGCCCGCGCCGGCGGCGTGGCCAGCGTGCTGGTCAACCCCAGCGAGAACAGCCTCGACGCCGACTTCCACGTCATCCCGACGATCCACGTCGACGAGGTGGCCGGCGAGGCCGTCTACGCCTACCTCGAGTCCGCCGGTGACGACGCCGCCGCCCGCTTCGCGCTCGGCAACCGCACCGACAAGACGACGCCGCTGCCGCAGGTCTCGGGCTTCTCCTCCCGCGGTCCCGCCGTCGCCAACGAGTCCGACATCCTCAAGCCGGACATCGCGGCGCCGGGCTCGAGCGTGCTCGCGGCGGTCGCCCCGCCGACCAACTCCGACCGCGACTACGACCTCTACTCCGGTACGTCGATGGCCGCGCCGCACATCGCCGGCCTGGCCGCGTTCATGCAGGGCCTGCACCCGGACTGGACCCCGCAGGAGATCCAGTCGGCGATGATGACCACCGCCAAGCCGACCCGCGACTCCGACGGCGCCAAGAGCACCGACGCCCTGGCCCAGGGCGCGGGCATCGTGAACCCGAAGAAGTTCCTCGACCCGGGCTGGTTCATCAGCTCCAGTGCGCGGGAGTGGCGTGGGTTCCTCACCGGTCAGGGCCTCGACACCGGCGTGCCGGCGCTGGCTCCGACCGAGCTGAACCTGCCGTCGATCGCGCAGGGCCAGGTCGCGGGCTCCGCGTCCTTCACCCGGACGCTGCAGTCCTCGATGAAGGGCACCTGGAACGTCCGGGTCGACATGCCCGGCTTCACCGCCGAGGCCCCCGCCACCCTGGTGGCCGGCCGCGTCGGTGACATCGAGGAGCTGCCGGTGACCTTCACCCGCACCGACGCCCCGCTGGGGGAGTTCGCGTTCGGCAAGATCGTCCTGTCCGGTCCCACGAAGCTGCGGATCCCCGTGGCGCTGCGGCCGGTCTCGGTCAAGGCGCCGCTGTCCGCCGAGGGCACCGGCACCGAGGGATCCACCGACGTGACCGTCACCCCGGCCCAGGACGGTGAGCTCGAGGTCGTGGCCAAGGGCCTGGCGAAGGCGATGACCCTGGACAGCGCCGTCGAGGGCGGCCAGCAGGTCCTCTCGGACTGCATCGAGGTCCCCGAGGGCGTCGACCACGCCCGCTTCGACCTCGACGCCGTCGACGACACCGCCGACCTGGACCTCTACGTCTACGCGGCCGAGTCCTGCGACCCGTCGACGATCTACGCGCTGGCCGGCCAGTCGGCGACCGGGTCGGCCGATGAGCGCGTCGACCTGACCGACCCGGCCCCGGGTGCCTACTACTACGAGATCGACGGGTACGCCGCCGGCGAGGCCGGTTCGCCCATCGAGTTCGTGATGGACACCTTCCTGGTGACCCCCGAGGGCGAGGGCGACCTGACCGTCGCCCCGAACCCGGTCCTCACCACCGCCAACGAGGAGACGACCTTCGAGGTCAGCTGGACCGGCCTGGAGGCCGGCACCCGCTACCTCGGTCTCCTCGAGTACGCCGGCGCCCTGGCGCCGACCGTGCTGGAGGTCGACACCACCGAGTGACGTCCGGGCGGTCGAGGAGGTTGCGCAGCAACCGTCTCGGGACCCGGTGACCTGAGGCAGGGCGGCGATCCACGCGGATCGCCGCCCTGTCCTGGTTCCGGGGCCGTGCCGATGGCGGCACGGGGCGTGGCGGGGGACGGTCGGCCCCTGCAGATCGAGGTTGCATACCGAGTATGTGTCGGCGTACGCTCGTGCATACCGGGTAGGCATCTGGCCTCCCCACGCTCGGGAGGTGGGCCGATGTCGGTCAAGCACGCGCTGCTCTCACTGCTGGAGCAGGAGCCGATGTACGGCTACCAGCTGCGCCAGGAGTTCGAGGCCCGCACCGGCGGCACCTGGCCGCTCAACGTCGGGCAGGTCTACACGACCCTGACCCGCCTGGAGCGCGACGGCCTGGTCGAGCCCGCCGCCCACGACGAGACCGCCGGGCCCGACGGTGACGACGCGACGCGGACCGCCACCCAGACCCAGGTGCGCTACCGACTCACCGACGCCGGTCGCGACGAGGTGGCCACCTGGTTCACCACCCCCGTCACCCGGTCCCAGCCGGCCCGCGACGAGCTGGCCATCAAACTGGCGCTCGCGGTCACGGTGCCCGGTGTCGACGTCGGCACGCTGATCCAGCGTCAGCGCAGCGCCTCGATGCAGGCGTTGCAGGACTACACCCGGCTCAAGCGGCAGGCCGGGGGTGAGCAGGAGCGCGCCGACCTCGCCTGGGGTCTGGTGCTCGACTCGCTGGTCTTCGCCGCCGAGGCCGAGATCCGCTGGCTCGACCACTGCGAGGCGCGGCTTCGTCGCGCGGCCCGCGAGGGCTCGGCCGCCGGGGGTGCGCGATGACCCCCCGCGCCCTGCCCAGCACCGCCGCCCGCGACCTGGCCCGCACCGAGGACCGCTGGCTGCGCAGCAGCGCCGACCGGCTCCGCCGCCGCGCGCTCGAGCGGAGGCTGGCCCGCGCCGACCGGCCCGACCTGTCGGCCACGGACGGGGAGGGCGGCCGATGAGCACGAAGGCCACCGCCCCCGTCCTGCGCCTGACCGACGTCCACCGCGTCCATGGCGACGGCGAGGCCGCCGTCCACGCCCTGCGCGGCGTCTCCTTCACGGCGTACGCCGGTGAGCTGGTCGCCGTGATGGGCCCCTCCGGGTCCGGCAAGTCGACCCTGCTGACCATCGCCGGCGGGCTCGACCAGCCCACGTCGGGGTCGGTCGAGGTCGAGGGCACCGACCTGGTCGGCTTGAGCCACGCCGAGCGCGCCCGGACGCGTCGGACCTCCGTCGGCTACGTCTTCCAGGGCTTCAACCTCGTGCCCGCGCTGACTGCCGCGGAGAACGTCGCCCTCCCGCGCGAGCTCGACGGCGTGCGGTCGGGCGAGGCCCGGCGTGACGCGCTCGCGGCGCTGGAAGAGGTCGGCATCGCGGACCTCGCCGACCGGTTCCCCGACGACATGTCCGGCGGCCAGCAGCAGCGCGTGGCCATCGCCCGGGCCATCGTGGGGGAGCGGCGATTGGTGCTCGCCGACGAGCCGACCGGCGCGCTCGACACCGAGACCGGCGAGGAGATCCTGCGCCTGCTGCGTGCCCGGTGCGACGCCGGCGCTGCCGGGGTGCTGGTCACCCACGAGGCGCGGCACGCCGCGTGGGCAGACCGCGTGGTGTTCCTGCGCGACGGCGTGGTGGTCGACGAGTCCGGCAGCGCGCCGGTCGATGACCTGCTCGAGGCCGGGCACGCGTGAGCGGCCGTCTCTCGGGCAGAAGGGGCGGGTGGTCGCTCGCCCTGCGGCTGGCCCGCCGCGACGCGATGCGGTCGAGGGGTCGCAGCCTCCTGACCCTGCTCATGATCGCCCTGCCGGTGGCCGCGGTGTCGATCGCCGACACCGTCTACGCGACCGCCGACATCTCCGGCGTCGAGGTCGTCGAGCGCCGGGTCGGGGGCGGGCAGGCGTTCGTGGACGCCGGGTACGGCGCCGGCTCGACGGTCTTCCAGATGCCCGACCCCGACGACGGGGTGGCGGTCGAGAGCAGGACCAGGGGCGGGGCCTCCCGCGATGCCATGACCCTCGAGGCGGTCGAGGAGGTCCTCGGGCCGCGCCCGGCGATCACCTACGCCCAGGGCTCCGTCGCCTACGAGACCGAGCTGGGGGTCGGTGACGTCGAGGTGCTCGAGGCCGACCTGACCGATCCGCTCGCGGCCGGCCTCGTGGACCTCACCGACGGGCGCTGGCCGACGAGCACCGACGAGGTCCTGGTCAACGCCGACCTCCTCGAGCGCGGCCCCGGCGAGGCCCTGAGCCTGCGCGATGGCACCGAGCTGCGCGTCGTCGGCACCGCCGAGAGCGGCTCCTACACGAACTACGCCCGCGCCTTCGCCCTGCCCGGCACCTTCGACCTCGGCGAGCCCAGTCGGTGGGTCGTCGGCGGCGAGCCGGTGACCTGGGACGAGGTCCTGGCGCTCAACCGCCTCGGCGCCACCGTGGTCTCCCGCGCCGTGCTCGCCGACCCGCCGCCCGACAGCGAGCTGCCCCTGGAGGTGCAGTGGGGGCAGAGCCTGCTCTCCGGGCCGGCCCTGACGATCCTGGTGCTCATCGTCGTGATGGTGCTGATCGAGGTCGTCCTGCTCGCCGGCCCGGCGTTCGCGGTCGGTGCCCGCCGCCAGGCCCGCACCCTCGCGCTCGTGGCGGCAGCCGGCGGGACGCCGGCCCAGGCGCGCCGGGTCGTGCTCGCCTCCGGTGTCGTGCTGGGTCTGGTCGCCGCGCTGCTGGGGGTGGTCCTGGGCCTGGTCCTCGCCTGGGCGGTGATGCCCGGCGTCCAGCGCTTCTCCGGCCAGCGGTTCGGCCCCTACGACGTGGTGCCGACGCACCTCGCGGCGGTGGCCGCGTTCGGCCTGGTCAGCGCCGTGCTCGCCGCGGCCGTGCCGGCCTGGCTGGCCTCCCGCCAGGACGTCGTGGCCGTCCTGGCCGGGCGTCGGGGCGACCCGAAGCCCTCGCGCCGCAGCCCGCTGCTCGGCCTCGTGCTGATGGGCGCCGGCATCGCCGGCGCGACGTACGGCGGGGCGCAGGGCACCTCGGGGGGTGGCGAGATCCCGATCGCGGTCTCGGCGATCGTCTGCGTGCTGGCGATGATCCTGCTGGCGCCGGTGGTGGTCGGTGTGGTGGCCCGGCTGGCGCGACGCCTGCCCCTGCCGCTGCGCTTCGCGGCCCGCGATGCCGCCCGGCACCGCACCCGCACGGTGCCGGCCGTCGCCGCGGTCGCGGCCACGGTGGCCGGGGTGGTCGCCCTCGGGATCGCGGTGTCCAGCGACGAGGCGCAGAACCGCGAGGGCTACACCGCGACCCTCCCCGACGACGCCGCGGCGATCGTCGACTACCGCCGACGCCCCGACCTGGACGCCATGGCGAGGCGGGTGGCCGAGGTCGCACCCGACGTCACCGTCGAGCGGGTCCTCGGCATCCGTGACAGCGGGCGGCGCCGGAACGAGGTCCGCGTCACCGGCCCCGACGGTGGCCGCATCCTCACCGGGTGGAACAGCACCCTCGGCTCCTCGATGCTGGTGGGTGACGCGGTGCCCGCGGCCATGATCGGTCTCGATGACGACCAGCGGGCGGCAGCCGATGCCGTGCTCGCCCGCGGCGGGGTCGTCGCGTTCAGCGACCGGGCCCTCGAGGCGGAGGAGGCGCGCGTGCGCCTGATCCGGCACGACGGCCGCGAGCGGCGGTCGACCAGGGTCGAGTTCCCGGCGTACTTCGTCACTCCCGAGGCGGACTTCCCGCCGGCCCAGGGGGTGCTGTCCCCGGCGGCGGCCGAGGAGCTCGGCGCGGAGGTCGTCGGAGCGGCGCTCTACCTGCCCGGTCCGCTCTCGACCGCCGAGGCCACCGACATCGACGAGGCCGTCTCGGGCATCGCGCGCAGCGCCAGCTTCTACGTCGAGCGCGGCTACCAGACCGACGACGAGACGATGATCGCCCAGCTCGTGCTCGGCGGGCTCGGGGCCGTGCTGATGCTCGGCGGCACGTTGACCGCGACGTTCCTGGCGCTCTCCGACGCGCGACCCGACCTGGCGACGCTGTCGGCGGTCGGGGCGACGCCGCGCACCCGACGCTCGGTCGCGGCGGCGTACGCGCTGGTCGTGGGGTTCGTGGGAGCAGTCCTCGGAGCGCTGGTGGGCGCGGTGCCGGGGATCGCCATCACCTACCCGCTGACCGGCCCCTACGACTACTACGGGGCGGGGCGGGCGGTGGGGCCGTCGCACTACCTCGACGTCCCGTGGCTGCTCGTCCTCGGGGTGGTCGTGGGCCTGCCGCTGCTCACCGCGGCGCTGGTGGGCGTCACCGCTCGCTCCCGCCTGCCCCTCACCGCCCGCCTCGACTGACCCATGAGACGCCGACCCGGCGCGTCCTTCCGGAAGTTTGCGCCGGTTCGACCCTCACTCCGTGCCGAGCCGGCGCGTCCTTCCGGAAGTTTGTGCCGGCTCGGCCGTCTCGGCAAGAAAAAAGCAGGGTTGACTGTTTGTTAGTGCCCGTGGTGGGCTGCGCGGGTGACGACGAGCCAGGGGGCTGCTCGCATGGAGCGCCGCGTGCCCCAGGAGGAGCGCAGCCGCGTGATGCGGGCGCGTCTGCTCGAGGCGACCGTCGAGCTGTTGGTCGAGCGCGGCTTCTCCGGTACGTCGACGACCCTGGTCAGTGAGCGGGCCGGTGTCAGCCGGGGCGCGCAGCTGCACCACTTCCCGACCAAGAACGACCTGGTCGTCGCCGCCGTCGAGCACCTGACCCAGGTCCGGGGGGCCGAGCTGGCCGCCGCGGCTGCGGCCGTCCCCACCCCGCGCAGCACCCGCGCGGTGCTCGACCTGCTCGGCGACCACTTCACCTCACCGGTCTTCACCGCCGCCCTCGAGCTGTGGGTCGCCGCACGCACCGACGCCGACCTGATGGCCGCGGTCGGACCGCTGGAGCAGAAGGTCGGCCGCGAGGTGCACCGGCTGACCGTCGAGCTGCTCGGCGTCGACGAGACCGCCCCTGGTGCCCGCGAGCTCGTGCAGGCCACGCTCGACCTGGTGCGCGGCCTCGGCCTCGCCAACACCATCACCGACGACCGGCGCCGGCGCGAGGCGATCCTCGACCGCTGGGCCCTGACCCTCGACGCCACGCTGACCGGGAGGACCCCCTGATGACCAGCAGCTCGCTGCTCGACGACCTGCTCGCCGACCTCACCGCGGAGGGCGACGCCCTGCGCGCGGTGGTGACCGGGCTGGAGCCCGACGACTGGCGCACCAGCACCCCCGCACCCGGGTGGACCATCGCCCACCAGGTCGCCCACCTCGCCTGGACCGACGAGCAGGCCGTGCTCGCCGCCCGCACCACCGACGCCGAGCGCTGGCCGACAGGCAAGGCCGACTGGGACGCCGTCGTGACCGCCGCGCTGGCCGACGTCGACGGGTTCGTCGACGCCGGGGCCGAGGAGCTCGCGGCCCTGCCGATCGAGGAGCTGCTCGCCCGCTGGGACGCCGGCCGCACCGCGCTCGGCGAGGCGCTACGGGCGGTGCCGGCCGGCGCGAAGATGCCGTGGTTCGGGCCGCCGATGTCGCCGGCCTCGATGGCCACGGCGCGGTTCATGGAGACCTGGGCGCACGCGCTGGACGTGTACGACGCGGTCGCCAACCCGGCCGCGGAGGGCGGTCGCCCGCTGCCCACCGACCGCATCAAGCACGTCGCGCACCTCGGCGTCCGCACCCGTGACTTCGCCTACTCCGTGCACCAGCAGGAACCGCCGGCCGAGCCGTTCCGCATCGAGCTGACCGCGCCCTCGGGCGAGAGCTGGACCTGGGGCCCCGAGGACGCCGAGCAGCGGGTCAGCGGGTCGGCGTACGACTTCTGCTGCCTGGTCACCCAGCGCGTGCACCGCGACGACACCGACCTGGTGGCCGTCGGTGACGACGCCGAGCACTGGCTGACGATCGCCCAGGCCTTCGCCGGCCCCGCGGGTGAGGGGCGGGACAAGCGATGAGCGCGACCACGAGCCCCGCTCGGGACCTGTTGGTCGGCAACTGCTCCGGGTTCTACGGCGACCGGCTCTCCGCGATGCGCGAGCTGGTCGAGGGCGCCCAGGAGGACGGCCGCCCGGTCGACGTGATCACCGGCGACTACCTCGCCGAGCTGACCATGCTGATCCTCGGCAAGGACACGATGAAGGACCCCTCGCTGGGGTACGCGCGGACCCACCTGCGCCAGCTCGAGGACTGCCTCGGCCTGGCGCTGGAGAAGGGCATCCGGATCGCCACCAACGCCGGCGGGCTCAACCCCGCGGGGCTGGTGGCGAAGGTCCGCGAGGTCGCGAGCGGGCTCGGGCTCGACGTCGCCGTCGCCCACGTCGAGGGCGACGACCTGCGTCCGCGGGCCACGGAGCTCGGCCTCGACGGTGCGCTCACCGCCAACGCCTACCTCGGCGGCTTCGGCATCGCCCGCGCGCTCGACGCGGGGGCGCAGGTGGTGGTCACGGGCCGGGTCACCGACGCCGCGCTGGTCGTGGGCGCCGGCGCCTCGCACTTCGGGTGGACCCCGGCCGACCACGACGCGCTCGCGGGCGCGGTCGTCGCCGGCCACGTCATCGAGTGCGGCACCCAGGCCACCGGCGGCAACTTCTCCGGCTTCCGCCAGCTGATGAAGGCCGGCATGGACCCCCGCAAGCCGCTCGGCTTCCCGGTCGCCGAGCTGCACGCCGACGGCTCCAGCGTCATCACCAAGCAGGCCGGCACCGGCGGCGCGGTCACCGTCGACACCGTCACGGCGCAGCTGGTCTACGAGATCCAGTCCACGCGCTACCTCAATCCCGACGTCACCACCCACCTCGACACCGTGCGGCTCGAGCAGCTCGGCCCCGACCGGGTCGGCATCTCCGGCGTCGTCGGCGAGGCGCCGCCGCCGCGGCTGAAGGTCTGCGTCAACGAGCTCGGCGGCTGGCGCAACTCCATGGAGCTCGTGCTCACCGGTCTCGACGTCGAGGCCAAGGCCGACTGGGTGCGCGAGCAGGTCTCCCCGCGGCTCACCGCGGCCGAGGTCGAGTGGAGCCGGGTGTCGCTGCCCGAGCTCGACGCCGACACCGAGGAGGCCGCGTCCACGCTGCTGCGCTGCACGGTCAAGGACCCCGAGCCCGGGCCGTGCGGCAAGGGCTTCACCGGCCCGCTGGTCGAGATCGCGCTGGGCTCCTACCCGGGGTTCACGATGACCACCCCGCCGAGCCAGCCGACGCCCTTCGGCGTCTACCGCGTGGCGTACGTCGAGCGCAGCGAGGTCGAGCACGTCGTCGTGCTCCCCGACGGCACCCGCGAGGTCGTGCCGGACCCCGAGGAGACCACCGAGGTCGACCACACGCTCGGCCTGCGCCCCAGCCCCTACCCGGCGCCGCCGGACACCCTCAACCGCCGTCTGCCGCTGGGCACGTTCGTGCACGCGCGCTCGGGCGACAAGGGCGGCGACGCCAACATCGGGCTGTGGGTCGCGCACGACGGCTCGGAGAAGTACGACGCCCGGGTGACCTGGCTGGCCAAGGTGATGAGTCCGCGCAAGGTGCGCGAGCTCGTCCCCGAGGCGGCCGACCTGCCCGACGACGCCATCGAGGTGCACTGCCTGCCCAACCTCGGCGCCGTCAACGTCGTCATCAAGGGCCTGCTCGGCGACGGGGTGGCCGCGTCTACCCGTTTCGACCCGCAGGCCAAGGGCCTGGGGGAGTGGATCCGCTCGCGCAGCGTGCACGTCCAGGAGGGATTGATGTGACCACCACGATCACCAACGACAGCGACGTCTTCACGCTGGGGGCGGAGTTCGCCCGGCGCGAGGTCGTCCCGCACCTGCAGGAGTGGGAGGACGCCGGCTCGCTGCCGCGCGAGCTGCACGCCGCCGCGGCCAAGCAGGGCCTGATCGGCCTTGGGTTCCCCGAGTCCGTGGGCGGCTCGGGCGGCGACCTGCTCGACACCGTCGACTGCCAGGAGGGCATCCTCTCCGAGGGTGGCACCAGCGGCCTGCTGGCCGGTCTGTTCACCTCCGGGATCGCGCTGCCGCACATGGTCGCGGCCGCCGAGCGCGGCGAGGGGCACGAGGGCGGCTCGAGCCTGGTGGACCGCTTCGTGCGCCCGACCCTGGCCGGGGAGACGATCGGCTCGCTCGCCATCACCGAGCCCGGTGGCGGGTCCGACGTCGCGGGCATCCGCACCACCGCCGTACGAGACGGTGACCACTACGTCGTCAACGGCGCCAAGACCTTCATCACCTCCGGCACCCGCGCCGACTTCGTCACCACCGCGGTGCGCACCGGCGGCCCCGGGCACGCGGGCGTGAGCCTGCTGGTGGTCGAGAGGGGCACGCCCGGCTTCACCGTCGACCGCGCCCTGACCAAGATGGGCTGGCACTGCTCCGACACCGCCCAGCTGTCATACGTCGACGTGCGGGTGCCGGTCCAGAACCTCGTCGGCCAGGAGAACGCCGGTTTCTACCAGATCGCCGAGCAGTTCGTCGTTGAGCGGATCGCGCTGGCCGTGCACGGCTACGGCATCGCCGCGCGGGCGCTCGACCTGACCGCGGCGTACTGCCAGGAGCGCGACACCTTCGGCAAGCCGCTGGTCGCCAACCAGGTGGTGCGGCACGCGCTGGTCGAGATGCGCCGCCAGATCGAGGTCGCGCGCAGCTACACCCGCGAGGTCGCGCGGCGTCACGTGGCCGGCGAGAACGTCATCGCCGAGGCCTGCCTGGCCAAGGAGACCGCCTGCAACACCGCGACGTACGTCTGCGACAAGGCCGTGCAGCTGCACGGCGGCACCGGCTACATGCACGGCACCGAGGTGGAGCGGCACTACCGCGACGCCCGGCTGCTGCCCATCGGCGGCGGCGCCACCGAGGTCCTCACCGACCTCGCGGCCAAGCTGCTCGGCTACACCCCCACCCGAGGAGATCGCTCATGAGCATCGGACAGCCCACCGGATCGGTCACCGTGACCATCGCCGCCCCGCCCGAGCAGGTGTGGGACCTGGTCACCGACGTGACCCGGATCGGGGAGTTCTCCCCGGAGACCTTCGAGGGCAAGTGGACCCGCGGGTCGACCGGTCCCGAGGTCGGCGCGCACTTCGCGGGGCACGTGAAGCGCAACGGCGTGGGGCCGACGTACTGGTCGCCCTGCAAGGTCACCGTGTGTGACCCGCCCGGAGTCGACGGCCCGGCGGTCTTCGAGTTCTCCGTCGGCACCGACTCGGTGCAGCTCAACAACTGGGGCTACCGGATCGAGCCCGACGGCGCGGGCGGCTCGAAGGTGACGGAGTACTTCCGCCTCGAGGCCGCGCTGCCGATGCGGGTCTACTGGCTGCTGCTGGGCTGGGCCCGCGGCAAGACGAACGAGAAGGGCATGCGCACCACGCTGGAGAGGATGAAGGCGGTGCTGGAGAAGTGAGCGACACCGTCACCGAGGCGGCGGCCGAGGAGGCCGCTGCGCCCACCCACCGCGAGGCGATGCTGGAGAAGATCGCCGCGCTGCACGCCGAGCAGGCCAAGGCGATCGCCGGCGGCGGGGAGAAGTCCGTCGCCCGCCACCACGCCCGCGGCAAGCTGCTGCCCCGCGAGCGCATCGAGCTGCTCATCGACGAGGGCACCGCGTTCCTCGAGCTGTCCCCACTGGCCGCGTGGGGCTCGGACTTCCCGGTCGGCGCCAGCGTCGTCACCGGCATCGGCGTCGTCGAGGGCGTCGAGGTGATGATCAGCGCCAACGACCCGTCGGTGAAGGGCGGCGCCTCGAACCCGTGGACGGTCAAGAAGATCTTCCGAGCCGCCCAGATCGCCCAGGAGAACGGGCTGCCCACGGTCTCGCTGGTGGAGTCGGGCGGCGCGGACCTGCCGACGCAGAAGGAGATCTTCATCCCCGGCGGCAAGCTGTTCCGCGACCTCACCCGGGCCAGCGCCCGCAAGGAGCCGACGGTCGCGCTGGTCTTCGGCAACTCCACCGCGGGCGGCGCCTACGTGCCCGGCATGAGCGACTACACCGTGATGGTGAAGGAGCAGGCCAAGGTCTTCCTCGGCGGTCCGCCGCTGGTGAAGATGGCCACCGGTGAGGAGTCCGACGACGAGTCGCTCGGCGGCGCCGAGATGCACGCCCGGGTCTCCGGCCTGGCCGACTACCTCGCCGAGGACGAGCGCGACGCCATCCGGATCGGTCGTCGCATCATCGCCCGCCTCAACCGGGAGCGGCGTGGGACGTCATACGGGCAGGACGTCCCCTCCAGCGCAACGTATGACGTCCCGGCGGTCGCACCGGCGTACGCCGAGCCCGACGCCGATCCCGAAGGCCTGCTCGACCTGATCCCCTCCGACCTCAAGGAGCCCTTCGACCCCCGCGAGGTCATCGCGCGGGTCGTCGACGGGGTCAGCCCCCGCAACGGGGTGGCCTTCGACGAGTTCAAGCCGCTCTACGGCACCTCACTGGTCACCGGCTGGGCGCGCATCCACGGGCAGCCGGTCGGCATCCTGGCCAACGCCCAGGGCGTGCTGTTCAGCGAGGAGGCCCAGAAGGCCACGCAGTTCGTCCAGCTGGCCAACCAGTCCGACACCCCGCTGCTGTTCCTGCACAACACGACCGGCTACATGGTCGGCAAGGAGTACGAGCAGGGCGGGATCATCAAGCACGGCGCGATGATGATCAACGCGATCTCCAACTCCACGGTGCCGCACCTCACCGTGATCATGGGCGCCTCCTACGGCGCCGGCAACTACGGCATGAACGGCCGCGCCTACGACCCGCGCTTCCTGTTCACCTGGCCCTCGGCCAAGTCCGCGGTCATGGGGCCGGCGCAGCTCGCGGGCGTCCTCGAGATCGTCGCGAAGCAGTCCGCGGAGTCCAAGGGCGAGGTGTTCGACGCCGAGGGCTTCGCCGGCATCAAGCAGATGGTGGAGGCCCAGGTCGAGGAGCAGTCGCTGCCGTTCTTCCTCTCGGGGATGTTGTACGACGACGGCGTCATCGACCCGCGCGACACCCGCTCGATCCTCGGCATCTGCCTGTCCGTCATCCGCAACAAGCCGATCGTCGGCACCGACCGATTCGGAGTCTTCCGGCCATGATCAACAGACTGCTGGTCGCCAACCGCGCCGAGATCGCCAGCCGCGTGTTCCGCACCTGCCGCCGGCTGGGCATCGAGACCGTCGCGATCCACTCCGACGCCGACGCGGGCCTGCCCTACGTGGCCGAGGCCGACACCGCCGTACGCCTGCCCGGCAACACGCCCGGCGAGACCTACCTGCGCGCCGACCTGGCCATCGAGGCCGCGAGGAAGGCCGGGGCCGACGCGATCCACCCGGGCTACGGCTTCCTGTCCGAGAACGCCGACTTCGCCCAGGCCGTCGTCGACGCCGGGCTGACGTGGGTCGGCCCGGACCCGTCGTCCATCACCTCGATGGGCTCGAAGATCGGCGCCAAGGAGCTGATGAAGTCAGCCGGCGTCCCGATCCTGGAGGCGCCGGAGTCACCGACCGAGGCCGACCTGCCGCTCCTGGTGAAGGCGTCGGCGGGCGGCGGCGGTCGCGGCATGCGCATCGTCCGCGCGCTCGCCGACCTCGAGACCGAGATCAGGAGGGCGCGCGAGGAGGCGGCGTCGGCGTTCGGCGACGGCACCGTCTTCGTCGAGCCGTACGTCGAGCGCGGCCGGCACGTCGAGGTCCAGGTCGTCGGCGACGGCGCGGGCGACGTCCTGGTGCTGGGGGAGCGCGACTGCTCGATCCAGCGTCGCCACCAGAAGGTCGTCGAGGAGGCGCCCGCGCCGGCGCTGCCGCAGGCGACCCGCGAGGCGCTGCACGAGGCCGCCCGCGCCGCTGCCGCGGCCATCGACTACCGCGGCGCCGGCACCGTGGAGTTCCTCTACGACGAGGACGCCGACCGGTTCTTCTTCCTGGAGATGAACACCCGGCTCCAGGTCGAGCACCCGGTCACCGAGCTGGTGCACGGCGTGGACCTGGTCGAGATGCAGCTGGCCGTCGCCGAGGGCCGTGGTCTCGGCGCCCGCTCCGGGCCGGCGGTCGAGGAGGTTGCTCTGCAACCGTCTCGAGACCCCGTCGGGCCCCAGGGCCACGCGATCGAGGTCCGCCTCTACGCCGAGGACCCGGCGGCGGACTACCAGCCGCAGTCGGGCGTCCTGACGACGTTCGAGGTCCCCGACGAGCCCGGGGTCCGGGTCGACGGGGGCTTCGTGACCGGCAGCGAGGTGTCGACGTTCTACGACGCGATGCTGGCCAAGGTGATGGTGCACGCGCCGTCGCGCGAGCAGGCCTGCCGCCAGCTGGCGGGGGTGCTGCGGCGTACCCGCATCCACGGCCTGGTCACCAACCGGGACCAGCTCGTCGCGATCCTCACCGACCCCGACTTCGTGGCGGGCCGCGTGAGCACGGCGTTCCTCACCGAGTGGGCACCGCCGACCCGGGACGCCGACTCCGACGCCCCGCTCGCGGCCGCGCTCGCCATCGCCGAGACGCAGCGGGCCGCGCGGACGGTCCAGCAGCGCATCCCGGTGGCGTTCCGCAACGTGCCGAGCCAGCCGCAGCGTACGGAGTTCGAGGGTGATCTCTCCGCCGAGTGGTGGGGCGGCCGGGACGGCTACAGCGCCGAGGGCGTCGTGGTCCTCGCGGCGGCGCCGGACGCGGTCACGATCGAGCGGGACGGTGTCGCGACGACGTACGCCTGCCGCGTCACCGGCCTGCCGGGGCGCGAGACCGTCGACGTCGACGCGCCGTCGGGCTACCGCCGGCTGGTGCGGGTGCCCCGGTTCCTCGACCCGTCCGAGCAGGTCGCGAGCGGATCGCTGCTCGCGCCGATGCCGGGCAGCGTGGTGAAGGTGCTCGTGGAGCAGGGCCAGCAGGTCGCCGCAGGCGACCCGGTGCTGGTGCTGGAGGCGATGAAGATGCAGCACACGGTGAGCGCGCCGACCGACGGCGTCGTCAGCCGACTCGAAGTGGCGCCCGGGACGCAGGTCGCGGCGGGCGAGGTCATGGCAGTGGTCGAGGAGAACACCGGTGGTTGAGGAGGTCGCGCAGCGACCGTCTCGAAACCCCGTAACCCAAGGAGAAGCATGAGCACGTTCAGCGAGACCGAGGAGCGCCAGGAGTTGCGCAAGCAGGTCGCCAAGCTGGCCTCGAAGTACGGCCGCGAGTACTTCGCGGAGAAGGCCCGCTCGGGTGAGAAGACCACGGACCTGTGGCTCGAGCTCGGGCGCGCGGGCTACCTCGGCATCAACGTGCCCGAGGAGTACGGCGGTGGCGGCGGCGGGATCGGTGACATCGCCGCGGTCTGCGAGGAGCTCGCGGCGCAGGGCTGCCCGATGCTGCTGATGGTCGTCTCGCCCGCCATCTGCGGCACGGTCATCGCGAAGTACGGCACCGAGGACCAGAAGCAGAAGTGGCTCCCGGGCATCTGCGACGGCACCGGGACGATGGCGTTCGCCATCACCGAGCCCGACGCCGGCACCAACACCCACAACATCACCACCACCGCGCGCCGCGACGGTGACGGGTGGGTGCTCAAGGGCCGCAAGATCTGGATCTCCGGCGTCGACGAGGCCAGCAACGTGCTGGTCGTCGCGCGTGCGGAGGACGCGAAGACGGGCAAGGTGAAGCCGGTCCTGTTCGTGGTCCCCACCGACGCGCCGGGCTTCGAGTTCAACGCGATCCCGATGGAGATCGTGAGCCCGGAGAAGCAGTTCCAGGTCTTCATCGATGACGTGCGGCTGCCCGCGGACGCGCTGGTCGGCGACGAGAACGGCGGCCTCGCGCAGCTCTTCGCCGGCCTCAACCCCGAGCGGATCATGGCGTCGTCGTTCAACACCGGCATCGCCCGCTTCGCCCTGGACCGCGCGGTCGCCTACGCCAAGGAGCGCGAGGTCTTCCAGGGCCCGATCGGCGGTCACCAGGCCATCGCGCACCCGCTGGCGCAGAGCCACATCGAGATCGAGATGGCCCGGCTGATGACGCAGAAGGCCGCCGCGCTCTACGACGAGGGTGACGAGTTCGCCGCCGGTGAGGCCGCCAACATGGCCAAGTACGCCTCCGCCGAGGCCGCCTGCGACGCCGCCGACCGCGCGGTCCAGACCCACGGTGGCTTCGGAGCCTCGCAGGAGTACGGCGTCGCCGGGCTGCTCGTCGCCACCCGCGTCGGCCGGATCGCCCCCGTGAGCCGCGAGATGATCCTCAACTTCGTCTCGATGCACTCGTTGGGGCTGCCGAAGTCCTACTGATCCACCACCTCGTAGCCAGACGGACCGAACGGTCGACCCAGAGCGCGCCCCACGCCTGCCGCCTCCGCGTGGGGGCGGTTCGGTCCGTCTGGCTACGAGCCCCGCGGGCGCGGGTCTCCATGGTCTCCGCACGGGTCCGGCAGCAGGATGGGCGCATGAGTGAGGACGTGCCCGCCGACGGGTCACCGGTGCGCGTGGCGGAGGAGCGGGACGCCGAGGTGCTGGCCGGTCTGCTGCGGGACTTCAACGCTGAGTTCGACACCCCGACCGACCCGGTGGTGCAGGTCGCGGCGCGGTTCGCGCGGCTCATCGGCGGACCGGCCGGGTTCGCGCTGGTGGCCGAGGAGGATGGGCCGGGCGGGCCGACGGCGTACGGCTTCGCGCTGGTCACCCTCCGACCCAGCGTGTACGCCGACGGGCCGGTCGCCGTCCTCGACGAGCTCTACGTCCGGCCCGACCGCCGCGGTGGCGGGACCGGCACGGCGCTGGTCGCCGCGATGCGCGCCGAGCTGTCCACGCGCGGCTGCGAGGAGATCCAGATCAACGTCGACTCGGTCGACACCGGGGCGCGACGG